>ENA-OXEO01000866-OXEO01000866.1-human-gut-metagenome-genome-assembly--contig:-NODE-866-length-11140-cov-10.3277_pt1 | contig 11140 bp, 10 predicted proteins | sample MGYA00249828_ERZ652250 | MGnify/ENA primary metagenome ERZ652250 (study PRJEB26925, sample SAMN05826791) | human gut metagenome | biome: ENVO:2100002; feature: ENVO:00000062; material: ENVO:00002003... | reverse complement strand
CCGTCGTCGGCAGCGTCAGATGTGTATAAGAGACAGCTATTTAACTTATAAGATAGGAGAAAAAATGAAAAATCCGATTAACTATTTTAAAGAGTACATTAAAAGTATTGACGATATAAAAAAAGAAATATTATCTAAGCAGCAAGAAATAGATACTTGCGAAAAGCAGCTTGATGAAATCACGTCTGAAAAAGACAGCACAAGCTTCAAGTGGTACGATGTTAAAAACAAAGCAGATTTTAATGACGAAATAAAAACCAAAACAAGATTACTAAAAGCTAAAATCGCTAAGCTTGAAAAAGAAATAAAGGGTTTAGAAAAGCAAAAAGAAACTGAAACCGCTAAAAGGAACAAATTATTTTTATTGTCCGGTATCGTTGCATTTTTTATAATAATTGCAATTGTACTAATTATTGGTTCAATAAGCGAAGAAAAACATCCAGAGCCTCAAACCACAACAGAATTTGTTGAAGCAACAAAAGAGACGAAAACCACAGAAACAACAGAAAACATAACCACCACCGAAGCAGCAACTGAAACAACAGAAGCCACCACGGAAAGAGCCACTGAAGCGGAAAGAACCACTGAAAAAGAAACGACTAAAGAAACTACTGAATCTACAACTTCTCGTTCGCAAAAAATTGTTTATAGTTCAAAAACGGGAAGTCACTACCATAATGGTGGTTGCAGATATGCCAACGGTTCTAAAATGACAGTAGCTGAGGCTGAAAAAAAAGGATTAGAGCCTTGTGCTGTTTGCAATCCATAGTATCACAAACCATTATTCTTTTATCCTCATTTTTAGTGTAAAGCCAAGATGTCTCATTATAACAATATGCAGTATAATAACAGCCGACTTTGTCGGCTGTTATTTTTTAATGAAGCGCACCCCGGCGGTGCATAAAACGGTGGCGTTTCGGCTTACACGGTCCAGGCGGTTCCGAGCATTTTCAAAAGCAGGTCGCGGTACGTAAGTCCTGCGGCACGCGCCGCTGTCATGGTGAGGCAATCCTGATTTTTTCTGTGCGGACGAACACCGCCGGTGATATTCGGCTTCGCGTTAAAATCAAATATTTTAAACACACCGTTTTTATCCTCGCGGCAGTCGATGCGTACAAGACCTTTTATTTTTAAAGCCTGTGACGCGGCAACACAATCCTCTTTTATTTTAGCAAGCTCCTTTGTGTCGTCTTTTGCAGGCGGTTCGCTTTGTTGATACAAAATCGCAAGTTTCATTTTTCTCGCTTCCGAATTTTTTATTTCAGCGTTATTTTATCGCCGATACCGTGGTTTTTCAAGGGTATCGCCCTTACGGCAGGCAAGCAAAGTCACACTCGCGTGCTATTTAAAATATAATGCATTGAGGCTTTAAACACCAGAAAGGCTGTGATTTTTTTATGAAGCGGGCAAAACGAATACTATCTTTTCTTTTAATGCTCCTTGTTGCGATTTCGGCATCTGTGCTGCATGTTTCGGCAATTTCCGCCGACACCGACGAGGTTTTTTCGGGAATAGACGTCAGCGTTTATCAGGGAGATATAGATTTTGAACAGGTTAAAAACAGCGGAATCGAAGTTGTATATATAAGAGCGGGATACGGTTTTTCCGTAACCGACCCGAAATTCGAGGAAAATTACACCAACGCGACAAAAGCCGGTCTTAAATGCGGCGCGTACTATTTTGTGACCGCACGAAATACCGAGCAGGCATATTTGCAGGCAACGCGCTTTGCCGAGCTTATAAGCGGAAAAACCTTTGCCGCAAGACCTGCCATGGATTTTGAGGAATTCGGCAGTCTCGGGAAAAACGGCATAAATATTGTGGGGCTCGCATTTATGCAAAAGCTCCGAGAGCTTACGGGAATAGTACCGATTCTTTACACCGACGCATACAACGCCTCGGAAACCTGGGACTGGAATTTTGCGCAGTTTCCGCTCTGGGTTGCCGATTATGGCGCGGAAGAACCGTATGTTACAAGTAATATTTGGCAGAGCTATGCGGGATTTCAGTACAGCGACCGCGGCGAAATACCTGGCATTTACGGCAATGTTGACCTCGACAGGTTTACTTCGTCGGTATTTTTAAACGGCGCAAACGAAGCTACGCCCACGAAGTCGCCCGATGCCATAAGATATACGGTAAAACGCGGCGACACGCTTTGGGGGATTGCAAAGAAATTCGGCGTTACGGTGTCGGCTGTCGTAAACGCAAACAATATCAGAAATCCCAATCTTATATACGTCGGAGAAGTGTTTATAATTCCCCATATGACGTCCGCGGAAAGCTCCGGATACACGCTTTACACGGTAAGACGCGGCGATACTCTTTGGGGAATATCGAGAAAATTCGGCACAAGCATAAACAGCATAGTCGCGCTTAACGGCATTAAAAATCCGAACCTCATATATGCGGGCGAAGTGTTTAAAATACCCTCTGCCCGCTCGGAACAAGCCGTAATTTACACGGTAAAGCGCGGTGACACGCTTTGGGGAATATCAAGGAAATTCGGCACCACCGTTGAAAATCTGGTAAAGCTGAACTCCGTTAAAAACCCAAATCTCATATACGTCGGGGAAAAGCTGATAATCGGATGACATACAAAAGCCGTCCGCACCCTTTGAAAAACTACGAGTGCGAACGGCTTTTAAGCAATATGTGTTTTATTTATTTGTCATTTTGAAGTGCAGACGGCTGAGCGACTGTATAAGCCTGTAATGCTTGAAATTATATTTGCGAAGCAAACGCAATTTTCCGCTCTTGACGGAGCTGAGCTCATATATTTCGGGGCTTAATTCCTTTGCCTTGCGGTCAAATTCCATAAAGCGTTTTCTGTTTTCCATATCGCTGTCGGGATAGCTCGAATATATTGCGCTCTGCGTAATTATAAGGTCTGCTATGCAGGTCCTCATATAATCCGCTTTTGCGCTGTCTGCCTTATCCGAGGAAATATAGTCCCTGTAAAAGTCAAACATATGGAACGTAACCCTGAGATGGTCGTTTATATGCTTTTGGAACCCGAGAATACTCACGCTCTGAGTTGAGAGCGCAAGCCTGTACATATAAACATGCAGGTCAAAGAATGTCACCTTGTTTACAAAGGGCACCGGGAACATAACATATTCGACATCCACATAAAAGCACTTTTCGTCAATAACAATGTTATTATCTTTAAGCACGCTCGTCTTTATTACAAGGGCATGCATAGGTATATAAACCTTATTTGCAACATCGGCGAAGTCATATTCCGTACCGTCTTTGAACTGCGGAAAATCAACAGCCTTTTGGCGGTTAACATCGTCATAATACTCATTATAGTTTGTAAACACATATTCGGATTCGGTTTTTTCGAGATCCTCGACGAGCTTCACAAAATCGGCGGTGTTGACCCAGTCGTCACCGTCCACAACCTTAAAGTATTTGCCGACGGCATTGCGAATACCGCAGTTAATGGTGGAGCCGTGACCGCCGTTTTCCTTTGAGATAACTCTGAATGTATCGGGGTACTTATCGGCGTACTCCTTGCCTATTTTTGCGGTGTTGTCCTTTGAGCCGTCGTCAACCACAATAACCTCGAATTTTTTCATTACAGCCTCGTCGCAAACAAACGAGTCAAGCGTCTGATTCAAAAATTTTTCGACATTGTACGACGGTATTACAACCGTAAGAAGCTTATCCATATTTTTCACCTCAATAATAAGTTCCGTGAAGCAGTATTATTCTCTCCGAAACAATACGATTTAAAAATTTATTTGCCCGGCGTTATTTCCTTTGTCTCGGAATTCTTTGATGTGACGGACTGAATGAGATAGCCGAGCGCAAGCCAGAAGAGGAACGCTCCGCCTGTGTTCATATAAAACGTCTCCGAATAGAACATCATAGAGGCAAATATCGGAGCTATAATGCTGAGCAGAGCGGTATTATATTTGTATTTTTCACCCTTAAATTTAAAGAAATTCTTAAATATGAGCACCAGCACCAATATTATATATGCTGCGATAATCACAACGCCCAAAATGCCCTGACTTACAAGTATGTCGACAAAGCTGTTGTGCATACTGTGGAATTCAATAAAATCATTGTTGACAAGATAAGTGTCGGGGAGCTTATCCTCGGCATAAGGAACATAGTTCCTGAAGGTTACGCCGGTTAACGGCTTCGTTTTGAATATTTCGAGTCCGCTGCCCCAAATAGCAAAGCGGCGGTTGCTCACGTCACCGTTTATGTCGTTACTCTGACGGCCGATTTCAAGTTTCTGCTTGTCCTTTTCCTTCTGAGCATCGGTTTTATCCTTATCGCTGCTTATGATGTGCTCATACTGCCATTTCTTGAATTCGGAGGTTGAAACCGACACAACCTTTATCGCGGCAAAGGATGCGACTGCCGCTGTAACAGCAAGCAAAACGCATATTACGCCCCTTGCGAACGCTTTTTTTGCTTCGAGCTTTTTGCTCCTGAGCGCGGTGAGATACACATAGACCAAAAGCGCGCAGAACAGCGATACCATACCGGTTCGCGAATCCGAAAAAGCTATATAGCATATCTGTAAAACGATATTTATGATGTACAAAGCCTTTAACGGCTTCTTTGCGTCCTTGTAAAAATACAGGCTCATTATTATGGTTATTGCCGAGAATACTGCACCGTAATTTGGGTCGGAATACACACCCCAAAGCCTGTTCCAAAGGAATCCGAGAATTACGACTACTCCGTTTACCTCCGTATACGAATAGTAATCGGCAAAGAGCATAACCGTTCCCGCCGCAACAGCCAGGAATGTATACGCCATAAAGAAGTGTGAAATTATGTAGAATTCCTTTTTCTCCGCGGTACCGTCGGACGTGGTGTCATAAGTGTACAGTATAAAATACTGGAACGCCATCCAAACGAGTGCCTTTGCGTTTTCCGACAGCCCGTACTGCCTTGTAAGCAGCGCCGACAGCGCATAGCTTCCGCAAAATGCAATAAGCAAGAATAAGCCTTTTGCATGTAAGTATTTTTTGAAGCAGACGACTCTTATTACAAGAACCGCTATTCCTATCGCCGTTACCGCATATGCAATCCAGGTAAGTACCGAGCGGTTTGCCGTAAGGCCGTTGAACGAGAGCAGTGTAAGCGCAAGGAAAAGCAGCTTAAAGCCGGTCGCCTGCGACCCCTTCCTGAGTATACTTTCTTTCATATTAACTCCTCACACCAATTCATAAAAATTCTGCGCTGAAAGGTCATATCCGGCTCTCCGTACTTCATCGGTACGGTCAATCCGTTTATAGCCCTTGGCTTTTTCTATTTTTTCCGCCCAAACCTTTGCGTCACCGTCTTTGTCAATCGAGAGAGTAACACAGTTTTCCGTTATCACGGCGTCGGACGGTATATGATCGCTCAAGCAGCACATAAGCCCGGTTGCTTCGGCCTCCACAGCGGCTATGCCGAAGCCCTCAAAATGAGACGGCATAAGATATATATCCATAGCCATCATATAATTATAAGCATCGGTCTGCCTGCCTGAGAATATAACCTTGTCCGCTAAGCCGAGGCTCTTTACCTGCTCCTTTACATTGTCAAAAAGCAAGCCGTCACCGACGAGTAAAAGGCGTGCGTCGCTGTCGATTTTGCACAGCTCGGAAAATACACGCACCATAAAATCGTGATTTTTGGGATAAAGGAAATTTCCGACACTGCCTATGACGAATTTATCCTGCAATTGCAGTTTTTCGCGCATTGCTTCCCTCTTTTCGGGAGAATACGTAAAGCTTGCAAGGTCAATACCGTTTTTTACAAGCTTAAACTTGTCCGACCCGACGATTTTTTCGGGGAATATCCATTTACCCGCAAGAGCCGAGCAGGCGTAAAAGTCGGTTCCGTATTTATAAAGGAAATTGCGGCAAAGGTTATTGAGCTTTATCATAAGCGCGCGCTTTTTCGGGTTTGAACAGTCATACCACGCACTGTGAGAATGTATGATAACCTTTTTTACTCCGCAGTCGTGCGCCGCTTTGGGTCCCGGATAGCATATCGCGGTAGAAATATTGAAATATGCGGTATCATATCCGTTTTTCTTTATTATATCGCAAATCGCCTTATACTGAGCACGCGGATTTTTAAGAGTCGGTATTTCAAAAAGCCCCGCGCCCTTGCTCTCAAGCTTTTCCTTAAGCTCATTATCTATTTGTGTTGTGAGAAAATCAAAATGCACCTCACCCGGGGAAAAGTGCTCAAAAAAGTTGAGCATATACTTGTCAATTCCGCCGGCTTTTCCGTTCATAATATAGCCGAAAAGCACCTTTTTCAACTGTTTGCCCTCCACATTATTTTTTTAGCTTAAGCCCCGAAAACAGCGACGGGAAGCTTTTTTTGACCGCCGCAATAAATTTGCCCGTGAAAAGAAGCACGCCTGTGTTTCCGCCTTTAAGCCAGTTCGCCATAATTTTTACAAGCCTGCTGTCAGGCTCGGCGTAAGGCATAAGCTCCTTGTAAAGCTCACTTTTAAGCTGAGCCTTGAGCCAGTCTTTTCTGTCTTTCCCGGACATTCCGGAGCGTTTGTCATTATTTTTTTCGAGAGCCGAAAATACGCTTCTGACATATATGCCGGCAAGATTTTTAAGTATATCTCCGTCACACATACCGTTTTCACGGTAAAAACCGAGCAGCTCGTTTATACGCATTTCCTGAAGCTCAAAGTAATTTTTGACAAAGCGGCACGTAAGGCTTTGATTGTCTCTCTTGGCATAGTGGTATGCCGTGTCGTCAAGAATTACCATGGAATCAACATATCTGAAGAAATCTATATTAAATTTAAAATCCTCGTTAAGCGGCATATCGCAAAATGTAACTCCGGAGGAAAACACCGCGTCTTTAAGATAAATCTTATTCCAAAGATATCCGAAAAGCGTGGTGTTCTCGATTTTGATTACTTCTTTCGCCACATTCTCTTTACCAGAGAGAGCTTTGCTCTCATATGACACGGGATTTGTCATATACAGCTTACCGGTCTTGTCGTAATACTCCTCCACCGCGCCGAACATCACAACCGTGGGAGAAGCGTCACGCGAAGCCGAATACATTTTTTCAAATATATCGCTGTCTATTTTATCGTCGGAATCCATATAATAGAGATATTTGCCCGAAGCGGACTTTGTGCCGAGATTTCTCGCGCTGCTCGCTCCGCCGTTTTTCTCCTTATGGATAACCCGAACCCTGCCGTCCGAGGCTGCAACCTCATCGCATATCTTGCCGCTGCCGTCCTTGGAGCAGTCGTCTACAAGTATAAGCTCAAAGTCGGCAAAGGTTTGCCGAAGAACGCTGTCAAGCGTATCCCTGAGATATTTTTCGACGCCGTAAACCGGCATTATAACACTGAAATACGGTGCGCTCATATTTTTCACAGCCTTTCGGATTATTTTATCTTCCCGCTTTAAGCTTTGCGAAAAGCTTTGTATTGCCCGACTTAACGGAAGAAATGACCTTGCCCTCAAGATATGTGAGCGCGGTGCTCTTCATCTTAATCGGTATAAGCATAAGCTTCATATACTTTGACTTCGGCACAGCCGCAGAAACCGCCGCGCGCGCCTTGGGGTCGTTTATCATCTTTCTTATCTGCGCCTTTTTTTCGCCGGCAGGCAAGGTGCAGTTTTTGTTTGTAACGTTTTCAACGCATCCGACTATGCGCTCAATATATCTTCTCGAGAGAAATTCCTCTATCTCCGGAGTCATAATTCCCCAGTGCTCATAGAGCTCTCTCATCCACTCGTTCTCCTCCTCGCGCTTTTCGTACATATCGCTTCTGTACTTGGCGGTTTCGGACTCGGCTCTCTGACGGATAAAGTGGTAATACTTCTTTGACGTCACGCCGACTCTCTCAACGTCGCGCACAACGGAGAGGTTAAAGGGGAAATCATCCCAGAAGGTCTGCGGGAAATAGAGCTTGTTGTCTCTTATATAATCGCCCGAGAAGAGCTTATTCCACGGAGTGTAGAGAAGATTGCGGTCAAAAAGGTTGTGTGCGTCGGCTCTGAATTCAGCCTGAGTTTTGTATATCTTATCCTTGTAGACCTGCTCCTGCGTGAATTTTTCGGTGTCACTGTAATATGTGTCGATATAGTAACCCGAAACAACGAGTTGTAAATCGTTTTTCTCGGCCAAATCAACCATATCCTGAAGCATGGTTTTTTCAGCCCAGTCATCGGAGTCCATAAAATACATATATTTTCCGACAGCCTTATCTATGGCGACGTTTCTCGCCGAGGGAGCGCCGCCGTTTTCCTTATGGATAACCTTTATACGCGAGTCCTTTGCGGCGTATTCATCGCAGATTTTACCGCTGTTATCGGGAGTTCCGTCGTCTACGGCAAAAAATTCCCAATCGGTAAGGGTCTGATTTTGTATACTCTCGATAGCCCTGCCAACGTAATTTTCGACGTTGTAAACAGGCATTATAACACTAACTTTTACATCATTCATAGCCTTTGACCGTCCCTCGCTCAAAATAATTTATCTGTTACCGCCAAAGCCGAAGCTATGACCTTATCCATATCATAATATTTATACTCGGCAAGTCTGCCGCCGAAGATAATATTGCTTTCGCCATTTGAAAGGTCGCTGTATTTGCTGTAAAGCGACTGATTCTTTTCGTCGTTTACGGGGTAATACGGCTCCATACCCTCCTGCCACTCGGACGGATATTCTCTTGTTATATACGTCTTTTCCTGAGTACCGAATTCAAAGTGCTTATGCTCTATAATTCTTGTGAATTTGGTCTTTTCGTCAGTATAGTTCATAACGGCTACACCCTGATAGTTTTCACAGTCAAGCAGTTCGTTTTCAAAACGGAGGCTGCGGTATTCGAGCTTGCCGAAGCGATAGTCGTAATACTGGTCTATGGGGCCCGTGTAGACAACGGTGTCCGCAAGGGCGGAAAGAGCTTCCCTGTCCTTTAAGAAATCGGTATCAAGACGGGTGTCGATTCCTTCAAGCAGCTTTTCGATAAGCTTATTGTAGCCGCCTATCGGAATACCCTGGTATCTGTCGTTAAAATAGTTGTTATCATAGGTGAATCTGACCGGCAGACGCTTTATTATAAATGCAGGCAAATCCTTGCATTCTCTGCCCCACTGCTTTTCGGTATAGCCCTTTATAAGCTTTTTGTAAATGTCATATCCGATAAGGCTTATTGCCTGCTCCTCGAGATTTTTGGGCTCACCCGTAACCTGCTTCTTCTGCTCCTCGATTTTGGCTTTTGCCTCCTCGGGAGTCACAACACCCCACATCTTGTTAAAGGTATTCATATTAAACGGCAGGTTATAAAGCTCTCCGTAATAATTTGCAACCGGAGAATTTGTGTAGCGGTTGAATTCAACAAGGTCGTTTACATAAGTCCAAACTCTCTTGTCGTTTGTGTGGAATATATGCGCGCCGTATTTGTGCACGGTTATGCCCTCAATATCCTCGCAATAAATATTTCCGCCGAGATGGCTTCTTTTGTCGATAACGAGGCACTTTTTACCGTGTTTTGTCGCTTCGTGGGCAAAAACGCTTCCGAAGAGTCCGCTGCCTACGATAAGATAGTCATACTGTTTCATAATTTTTCCTCCTGTGCCGAAGCGCAATTAAAAAATGTATTGTTTGAATTTATCACGCCGCCGACTTAGTTTCGTCGGACGATGCCGTTGTCTTGGTTTCAGCCGTAGTGTGCTCTTTGGTAGTTTCGCTGTTTTTGGTTGCCTCGGCGGTTGTCTGCGGTTTTGTCGTGGTTTCGGATTTATTATTGCCGCCGCTGTGCTTAGCCGATGTCGTGGCGGAACTTTTGCTTTTTGAACCGCCGTTTGAAGAGCCGCTGCTCTTTGTTGCGGACGAAGAGGATTTCGAACTCTTGGTTGTTGTCTGCGACTCTTGTTTTTTCTTTGACGACGCAGTTGTTTCCGGAACTTCGCCGTAAATGAACAGGTGCATTCTGTCGGCTGCCGCCGCAAGATCGTATCTCCATACCCATGCGCCTTCGTAAATACCGCCTACCGCGTTATCCTCGTCGCCGGGAACAACCATAGTCTCAATGGTTATATCATTTGAAAGCATCGGAGCGAAAGAGAGAACCTCCGGAACCGACATCGATGTTTCACAAAGAGCCATACCCGCCTTTACCAAATCGGCATACTTTGTGGGGCTGATGTTTCTCGCCTTGTCGATAAGGCACTCAATAACCTTTTTCTGCCTATCCACACGGGCGTTATCCGAATCGCGCTTTCTGATACGCGAATACACGGACGCCTGCTCGCCCGTCAGGTGCACCATACCCGATTTTTCGACATATTGGAAATTCGGATTATCGTCGTCACCGATATTGTTAAGCTCAAGACGCTCGTCCTCGGTTATATCAATATCTACTCCGCCGAGGATATCTATTGCCTCGGCAAGCTTATAAAAGTTTATCGTGGCATAATCGGTAATATTCATATTGAAATTCTGGTTTAGCGTTTTGATGGCAAGCTCCGCTCCGCCGTAAGCATAGGCGTGAGTTATTTTCTGATTGCCGTGCCCGTCTATCGCAACACAGCTGTCACGGAGGACGGAAATCAGCTTAACGTCGTTTTTTGCCTTATCTATGCTCACTATCATTATAGAATCGGAACGGCCGGAGAAAGAGTCCTTATCTCTTGTATCAACGCCGAAAAGCGCTATGTTTACAATATCAGTCTTTCCGTATTTGTTTGCTATATCATCCGATACGCCGAGATTGTCTTTATCTACGTTCTTTTTAAAACCGCCCCACATACCGAAAACAAGGGCGCAGGAGACAGCAGCGAGTAAGAGAATAACGGCAACAACTATTATTACTACGCGCTGCCATTTTTTCAGGTTTTTCCATTTTCTCTTAAGCTTTCCCGGTTCCTTAGCGTCCTTGGATTTTTTCTTTCCGCGCATACCGCGTGCGGCGGTATTTGAAATATTGCTGTTTTGATTTTGTCTTCGCGGCACATGACCGTTTTCAAAGTGTATTTCTATATCCCTATCTTCTTTTTTCATAACTACCTCTATACCACAAAATATAAATGACGTTTATAAGCGACGTCGCTCAAAATCGCCGTAAGTCGGGCAAGTATATTCCTGTCTCTTATACACATCTGACGCTGCCGACGACGGAGAGAGTGTA
>ENA-OXEO01000848-OXEO01000848.1-human-gut-metagenome-genome-assembly--contig:-NODE-848-length-11408-cov-11.0081_pt1 | contig 11408 bp, 9 predicted proteins | sample MGYA00249828_ERZ652250 | MGnify/ENA primary metagenome ERZ652250 (study PRJEB26925, sample SAMN05826791) | human gut metagenome | biome: ENVO:2100002; feature: ENVO:00000062; material: ENVO:00002003... | reverse complement strand
AAGAGACAGCCCTATGACGACTTCTTCACCTGAGAGTTAATCAAATCGATTATAGTGGCGATGGAATCCATCTGACCGCTTTTTGCCATGGCATCCTTATATTTATCCCTGTTGCCGTATACCTCTTTTACTGCGCTAAGCAGAGAATCCTTTGTGAGCTCCTCCTCCTCGATGACATATGAAAAGCCCTGCTTTTTGAAGGATTTTGCATTTAATACCTGGTCTCCGCGGCTGGCAGCAGCAGAAAGAGGAATCAGGATGTTTGGCTTGTGCAGAGCAAGCAGCTCGCAGATGGAGTTGGCTCCGGCTCTTGAGATAGCCATGTCAGCCAGAGCAAACATGTCGGTGAGCTCAGCATTGGCGTACTCAAACTGTGCATAGCCTGTGATTCCGGCAAGCTTGTTGTCCAGATTGCCCTTTCCGCAGAGGTGAATCACATAGAAATCCTTTAGCAGCTCAGGAAGAATCTCACGGACAGCTTCATTAACCTTTTTAGAGCCGAGGCTTCCTCCGATGATGAGGATGACAGGCTTATTGTGGTCAGGAAAATTACAAAGTTTTATGGCATTTTCGGCAACGCCGCTAAAAAGCTCGCGTCTGATAGGTGATCCGGTGAGCACAGCCTTGTCTGCAGGCAGATATTTCATGGTCTCAGGGAAATTGCAGCAGACCTTTTTGGCACCCTTTATGGCGATTTTATTGGCAAGTCCCGGGGTGATATCCGACTCGTGGATGATGGCAGGCACATGGCAGTGCTTTGCGGCAAGCACGACAGGTACGGAAACGAAGCCACCCTTAGAAAATACTACATCAGGCTTGAGTTTTTTCATGAGGCTTACAGCCTGACCGTAGCCCTTTAACACGCGGAACGGGTCTGTAAAGTTCTTCCAGTCAAAGTATCGGCGAAGCTTTCCTGATGAAATGCCGTGGTAAGGAATCTTTTGGGCTTCGATCAGTCCCTTCTCCATTCCGTTTACTGAGCCAATGTATTCGATATCGTATCCGGCCTCCTTAAGTGCCGGCATAAGAGCTATATTTGGAGTGACATGACCTGCAGTACCGCCGCCTGTCATAACTATTTTCTTCATATATATGTATCCTTTCTTGCATTCCTGTTTGTCTCATATTTATATTATACTCAACACAATAAAAGTCAATACCAAGTTACCGGTGAAAGTTTGCCCTGCAATACCAAACAAATGTCGAAACTTGCGACCGATAGGAACTGTTAAGTTCAAGTGAATTGGTTATAATAATCAATAGTACATCATCCTGCGTTATAGGTTAAGTTAAATTTTGAATGATGTATCGGAAAAAGAATAGTAGGGAGGACACATTAATATGGAATTATCAATGGACAATATGGACATCGTGGCAGGAGGCATACTTGCGATAATGCTTGCACTTTTCATGCTGACAGTCATTGTGACCTTGTTCGCACTCTCACACAGGATAAGACTTTTGAGCAACGAAATTTATAAAATAGAAAAACAGGTGAGTGACTACATAGACGAGCTGTCGAGAAGCGAAAGCGACAAGCTGGAGATAGAGCATAAGGCACATCAGAATGGGGTGATTTCATCGGTGCTTCAGGAGATTTTTCCATGAAATTTGACAAAATGCTATTACTGTGATATTATACCGACTGTAACAAAGTTGTAACAAATGCAACATAGGTGTAATAAACGTAACAAAAACAACATATACTACACCATATGGAGGATTATATGAAGCTAAACAAAAAAGTAATCGATAGCATTACGGTCTGTGGACTGTGCGCCATGCTGACGGTTACCGCGGTTACTAACAGCGGACGCTCTGAGGTCAAAGCAGAGGATAAGGTGCTAGCAAACACTGGTTTAGAGCATACTGGTTATAATAGTTATGCTGGCGTGGCAGCGACTCTTTTTGATTATGAGAAGGGTCTCACAGCAGAGAATGCTGTTACAGTAGAAAAAGAAAATGTTGAGATGGTGGCAGCAGCACAGGATGCACAGCAGGAGGTACAGCCACAGCTCACACAGGAGCAGCAGGAATGGCAGACAAAGCTTATGCCAAAAGTTGAAGAATCACTCAACGTAAGAGCACAGGCCGATGAACAGTCAGATATTGTTGGAAAACTATATAAAGGAAGTGTGGCAGACATCGTAGAAAACGATGGCACATGGGCTCACATCAAGTCAGGAAATGTAGACGGATATGTCAATGTATCTTACTGTGTGACCGGAACTGACGCACTAAGCTATGCTTACGACACATGCGGAGAAATTGCTACAGTAAATACAGACGGACTTCGTGTGAGAGAGACAGCAGATACAAACAGCAAGGCCTTAGAGGTAGCTGACCAGGGCAAGACCTATCAGGTGGAACGCGCAGCACAGGCACAGGATGGCTGGATCGCAGTAGTCTGTGATTCACAGACAGGATATATCGCAGCAGATTATGCGATACGTTCCCTCAACACAAGAGTGGGTATCACAATTGAAGAGGAACAGGCTCAGATAGCTGCACAGAAAGAGGCTGAGAGAAAGGCCGCAGAAGAAAAGGCAGCAAAAGAAGCTGCAAAAGCAGCAAAGGAATCAAAGAAAACAGAGACCACACAGGGCGAGGCGGTAAGTGCAGGAGCAGATGACCTGACACTTCTTGCAGCAATTATCGAGTGCGAGGCAGGCGGAGAGAGCTATGAATGTCAGCTTGCAGTAGGAGCGGCAGTCATCAACAGAGTAAAGAGCGGCTCATATCCAAACAGCATCTCAGGTGTTATTTACCAGAAAGGCCAGTTTGGACCGGCATCATCAGGAAAGCTCGCAAGAAAGCTTAGCGGACGCATTTCTTCTTCATGCTACAGTGCAGCACAGGAGGCAATGTCCGGAGTGGACAACACAGGAGGATGTACATCCTTCAATGACCATGGCTCAGGAATATCAATCGGAAATATGAAGTTCAGATAATATACAGCCAATACAAAGAAATAACAAAGAGGCTGCAAATCAACAAAGCTTGTTGGTTTGCAGCCTCTTTAATTATTTGTACGGCGTGGTTTTACAGTCAGAGCGTCAATGCTTCAAACCTCTTGCAACATACCACAAAATAGAGTAAAATGACATCATTATAGCAACCTACAGATATAAATTATAGCAACCTGCATCTATAAACGATGCAAATAAAACCCAGGAGGCAAGAGCAATGCAGTTAAAGGGACGAAACTTTTTAAAACTTATGGATTACACTCCGGAAGAGATTACTTATCTGATTGACCTCTCACAGGAGCTGAAGGAAAAGAAGAAAAAAGGCATCAGACATGATGAACTCACAGGCAAGAATATAGCGCTGATTTTTGAAAAGACCAGTACCAGAACTCGCTGCTCTTTTGAGGTAGCGGCACATGACCTTGGAATGCATGTCACATACCTTGACCCGAGCGGTTCACAGATAGGTAAAAAGGAGAGCATCGCCGATACAGCGCGCGTGCTCGGCAGAATGTTTGACGGAATCGAGTACCGTGGATACGGACAGGAAATCGTTGAGGAGCTGGCTAAATACGCAGGCGTACCGGTATGGAACGGCCTGACAAATGAGTTCCACCCGACACAGATGATAGCAGATATGCTTACAATCCGTGAGCACCTCGGCAGACTCAAGGGCGTGAAATTTGTATACATGGGCGATGCAAGATACAACATGGGCAATTCACTCATGGTCACATGTGCAAAGCTTGGCATGGACTTCGTGGCATGCACAAACAAGAAATATTTCCCAAATGATGAGCTTGTAAAATACTGTAAGGACGTTGCAGAAACAACCGGCGCATCAATCACACTCACAGAGGATGTGGCAGAGGGCACAAAGGACGCAGATGTCATCTACACAGATGTGTGGGTATCAATGGGCGAGCCGGAAGAGGTATGGGCAGAGCGAATTAACGACTTAAAGCCATATCAGGTAAATGCAAAAGCATTTGAAAATGCAAAGGATAGCGCAATCTTTATGCACTGTCTGCCTGCGTTCCATGATTTAAAGACCACTATCGGCAAGCAGGTCTATGAGAAGTTTGGACTGAGCGAGCTTGAGGTGACAGACGAGGTATTTGAGTCAGAGCGTTCAGTGGTATTTGATGAGGCAGAGAACCGTATGCACTCAATCAAGGCTATCATGCGTGCAACACTTGCGGACTAGTACGGCAAGCAATGACCGCAACAAAAGATTGACGGAAAGCTAAGGAATAAAGTATGAAGGAAGAAATACTTAGACTTCTACGCAGCGCTGACGGCTATATTTCAGGGCAGGAGCTATGCAACCGGTTTGGAGTATCGCGCACAGCCGTGTGGAAGGCCATAAACCAGCTAAAGGAAGCCGGATATGAGATAGAGGCACAACAGAATAAGGGCTACAAGCTCATGGCAGCGCCGGATCTGATGACAGAGGCGGAGATAAAAAGCCTCATGCACACAGACTGGGTGGCAAAGGAAGTGCTGTATTTTGATACAATAGACTCCACCAACATCAAGGCTCAGGAGCTTGCCGAAAAAGGCTATCCGAGCGGCACCTTAGTTGTAGCGGACAAGCAGGAGTCAGGCAAGGGGCGCCGCGGCCGCAGCTGGGTATCGCCGTCCGGCACAGGTATTTTCATGACACTTATGATAAAGCCTGATATCAATCCAAACAATGCATCCATGCTCACGCTTGTGGCAGCGCTTGCTGTCGCAAAGGCAATAACAAGCGTAACCGGCGAGGAAGCCCTGATAAAGTGGCCAAACGACATTGTGGTAAACGGCAAAAAGGTGTGCGGAATACTCACAGAGATGAATGCGCAGTTTGACTACATCAACCATATTGTTGTAGGTATCGGTATCAACGTGCACAATGAGAGCTTTCCGGAGGAAATCAGTCAGATGGCGAGCTCACTCCTGATAGAAGCAGGTGGCAAAAGATTTCACCGTGCGCAGATAATCGCAGAGACCATGTCATACTTTGAGCAGTATTATGACATATTTTTAAAGACGCAGGACCTTTCAGCCCTCGTCAGGGAGTATGATGAGCTGTTGGTCAACAGGAACAAATCAGTAAGGGTACTGGATCCGAAGGAGCCGTTTGACGGAAAAGCGATGGGCATCACGCCTAAGGGCGAGCTGATCGTGGACACATGGGAATCGCGCAAGCTGGTTTCAAGCGGAGAAGTATCAGTGAGAGGAATATACGGATATGTCTAAAGAGGTAGTACTTTGCGTGTCAAACGCATATCAGAAAAAATATTATCTGAACGAGAATTTTAACGGACTTCCACAGACTATAAGGGACGAGCTCAAAATCATGTGCGTCCTGTATACAGAGGATGTGGGAGGCATACTGGAGCTGGTGTTTGATGAGGACGGAAACCTCGATTTCAGAACATCCTGCAAGGAAAACGACTTTTTCTATGACGAGATAGGAAGCGTGCTAAAGATAAAGCAGTACCGCAACGAGCGAAGAGAACTGCTCGAGTCGATAGAGACGTATTATCGCATAGTATTTTTGGGAGAAGGACTCGAGGAGGAATAACAGATGATTTTAGCACTGGACGTAGGAAATACAAACATAACATGCGGCGTGTTTGATGGTGACAGGATAAAAGCGAGCTTTAGAATTACAACTAAAATGCCACGTACATCGGATGAATACGGCATGCTTCTGAGCACCCTGCTTGAAAGAAATCAGGTAGGCATGGACGACATACATGATGCAATCATCTGCTCCGTCGTACCGAATATCATGCATTCACTGCAGAATGGCCTCATAAAATACTTTAATATCAGGCCGATAATCGTGGAGGCGGGCATCAAAACAGGCATCCGTATCGCCACACCAAATCCGCAGCAAATTGGCGCAGACCGTATAGTAGACGCCGTAGCTGCATATGAATTATATGGAGGACCTGTTTTGGTCATAGATTTTGGCACAGCAACCACCTACGATATGGTCGATGAAAACGGTACCTTCATGGGAGGAATCACAGCACCGGGCATACGTATCTCAGCCAAGGCGCTCTGGGAGGATGCGGCAAAGCTTCCTGAGATAGAGATTAAAAAGCCTGATAATATCCTCGGAAAGGACACTATCACCAGCATGCAGGCGGGACTTGTGTATGGACAGATAGGACAGACAGAGTACATCATCAACAAGGTAAAGGAAGAAACAGGCATGTACGATGCAAAGGTTGTAGTGACCGGCGGACTCGGCAGAATAATATCCAATGAGACAGAAAACGTGGATGTATACGATCCGGATCTGACATTAAAGGGCATAAACCTCGTGTATCGCAAGCAGAACCGCAAGGGAGTGAAGTAATAGTATGGATATTCATCAGATACGAAAGCTTCAGATAGGAAGTGTGACACTCCCAAACAACCTGATACTGGGACCTATGGCAGGCGTGACAGACCTGCCATTTCGCTTATTGTGCAAGGAGCAGGGAGCCGGCCTTTTATGTATGGAAATGGTCAGCGCCAAGGCAATTTTGTACAAAAACAAAAATACAGAGTCGCTTCTTTCCATAGATGAAAGAGAAAAGCCTGTTTCACTCCAGATGTTTGGCTCAGACCCGCAGATAATGGCTCAGATAGCAAAGCAGATAGAGGAAAGACCGTTTGACATACTGGATATCAACATGGGCTGTCCGGTGCCCAAAATCGTAAACAACGGTGAGGGCTCAGCGCTCATGAAAAATCCGATTCTTGCAGGTCAGATTATAGAGAGCATAGTAAAAGCGATAGATAAGCCGGTCACCGTAAAAATACGAAAGGGCTTCGATGATGAGCATGTCAATGCAGTAGAGCTGGCGCATGTGGCTGAAGAAAGCGGCGCAAGTGCAGTCGCAGTGCATGGCAGGACCAGAGAGCAGTACTACTCCGGTAAAGCCGACTGGGACATCATAAGGCAGGTAAAAGAGGCTGTCTCAATACCGGTCATAGGAAACGGAGACCTGCTTTGCGCAGAGGATGTCATAAAAATGCAGGAGCAGACAGGCTGCGACGGCTTTATGATAGCCAGGGGAGCGCAGGGCAATCCATGGATTTTCTCACAGATACTGCATTACTTTGAGATCGGCGAGCATCAGGAAAAGCCATCCTTTGAGGAAGTACGCCGGATGATACTGCGCCATGCACGCATGATGATAGAGTTCAAGGGCGAGTACACGGGGATACACGAGATGAGAAAGCACACAGCGTGGTATACGGCAGGATATCCGCATTCATCAAGGCTGCGCGCGGCGGTGAATACGGTGGAGAGCTTAGAACAGCTTGAGGAGCTTTTGTATAAGGAAAAGCTTAAAAATTGAAATCGGTCAAATCCTTGACAGCGTGGGGATTTTCAATTATAATACACGCGTTAAAATAGGCTTTAAATTTAGTATGTGAAACTTCCCACATTCAGTTTATCGAAGTTACCGGCATAGCATACAGTATATTCCTCAGAAAAATATGAAGTTAGCCACGGGTGCGAATCGCGGATAGAGGGTTTTTCTTTGCTACCGGGTTTCCGTTGCCGGGTGTTATGGGACTCCGTGGCAGTTCATATTTTTCTTCGGAACATGCTGTATACTTTCCGGTATTGAAGACCTTGGTGTGGGAAGTTAATATACTAAATGAGTACAATAAATATCAAAAATAAAAAAAGAAGATAGAAGGGTAAGAATCATGGATAACAAGAAAAATATTCTGACATATGCAGGTCTTAAGAAGCTCGAGGATGAGCTTGAGCAGTTAAAGGTTGTTAAGCGTAAAGAGGTTTCCCAGAAGATCAAGGAGGCTCGTGAGCAGGGTGATTTATCTGAGAATGCTGAGTATGATGCAGCTAAGGATGAGCAGCGCGATATCGAGGCTCGTATTGAGGAAATCGAGAAAATCCTTAAAAATGCAGAGGTTGTTGTTGAGGAGGAAGTTGACCTTGACAAGATTTCTATCGGCTGTAAGATCCGCATCTTAGATTGTGAGTTTGATGAGGAGCTTGAGTACAAAATTGTTGGTTCAACAGAGGCAAACAGCTTAAAGGGCAAGATTTCAAACGAGTCACCTGTAGGTAAAGCTCTTCTTGGAAAGAAAGTCGGAGATACTGTAACTGTTGAGACTCAGGTAGGAGAGCTCACATACAAGGTACTCGAGATCCAGAGAGCAGAAGAGAACTAAAAGAGGTAAAAAATGGCAAATCAGAATAATAACAAGGGTGGACAGCAGCAGGATGTAAATCAGCTCCTTAAGGTCCGCCGTGAAAAATTACAGAATTTACAGGAAGCAGGAAAGGATCCTTTCCAGATTACAAAGTACAATGTCACTCATCACAGCAGCGATGTAAAGGAGCTTTACAATGCTCATGAGGCTGAGATTCTCGGTGACAGAAAGGCTCCGGATGTTGAGGGCTTGGATGATGCTGCAAAGAGAGAGGTAATCAACAACGATTACAACGAGAGAAGAGAAATCATGGATGCAAAGCCAATCGAGGTAAGCATCGCAGGACGTATGATGTTCAAGCGTGTCATGGGTAAGGCTTCTTTCTGCAATATTCAGGACTTAAAGGGCAATATCCAGGTATATGTGGCAAGGGACAATATCGGAGAAGACTCATACGCAGACTTCAAGAAATCAGACATCGGTGATATCTACGGTGTAAAGGGCTTCGCTTTCAGAACAAAGACAGGCGAAATCTCAATCCATGCAGAGGAGATAACACTCCTTTCAAAATCACTCCAGATACTCCCGGAGAAGTTCCATGGACTGACAGACACAGACACCAGATACCGTCAGAGATATGTAGACCTTATCATGAATCAGGAGAGCAAAGAGGTATTTATCAAGCGCTCACAGATACTCAAGGAAATCCGTAACTTCCTTGCAGGCCGTGATTTCATGGAGGTTGAGACACCTATGCTTGTCTCAAACGCAGGTGGTGCCGCAGCAAGACCATTCGAGACACACTACAACGCATTGAACGAGGATGTAAAGCTTCGTATTTCCCTTGAGCTTTACTTAAAGAGACTCATCGTCGGAGGACTTGAGCGAGTATACGAGATCGGACGAGTTTTCCGTAACGAGGGCGTAGACACACGTCACAACCCTGAGTTCACACTTATGGAGCTTTATCAGGCATACACAGACTACGAGGGCATGATGGAGCTGACAGAGTCAATGTTCCGTTACCTCGCTGAGAAGGTATGCGGTTCGACAAAAATCTCATACAACGGCGTGGAAATCGACCTTGGAAAGCCATTCGCAAGAATGACAATGATAGACGCAATCAAGAAATACGCAGGCGTAGACTTCGACCAGGTACCTGATGATGCAGCCGCAAAGAAGCTTGCAGACGAGCATCATATCGAGTATGAGGAGCGTCACAAGAAGGGTGACATCGTAAACCTCTTCTTCGAGGAGTACTGCGAGAAAGAGCTTATCCAGCCAACATTTATCATGGATCACCCAATCGAGATATCACCTCTCACAAAGAAGAAACCAAGCGATCCTACAAAGGTAGAGCGTTTCGAGCTGTTCTGTAATACATGGGAGATGTGTAACGCATACTCAGAGCTCAACGACCCAATCGACCAGCGTGAGCGTTTCGCAGCACAGGATGCCAACGCAGCAGCAGGCGATGATGAGGCAGAGCACACAGATGAGGACTTCCTCAACGCACTTGAAATCGGTATGCCGCCAACAGGTGGAATCGGATACGGAATCGACCGTCTTGTAATGCTTCTGACAGATAGCCAGGCAATCAGGGACGTATTACTGTTCCCGACAATGAAGCCGTTGGACTCTGACAAGAAGGTTGAAAAGCGTGTTGAGGCTCCTGCGGAGGCTGCTCAGGCGGCTCCGGTCGTGGAGGAAAAAATCGATTTTTCCAATGTTCAGATCGAGCCGCTGTTCCAGGATCAGGTGGATTTTGACACTTTCTCCAAGAGCGATTTCCGTGCCGTGAAGGTCAAGGAATGCGAAGCCGTGAAGAAGTCCAAAAAGCTCTTAAAGTTCGTTTTGGACGACGGAACCGGCGTAGATAGGGTCATTTTGAGCGGAATTCACGAGTATTATGAGCCGGAGGAGCTGGTTGGAAAGACCTGCATCGCTATCACGAACCTGCCGCCCCGCCCGATGATGGGCATTGATTCCTGCGGTATGCTGATCTCCGCCGTGCATCACGAAAACGGTGAAGAAAAGTTGCATTTGCTGATGGTCGATCCTCACATTCCGGCAGGCGCAAAGCTCTATTGATTTACCTAAAATTGTCGGTGCTTACGCCACAACTTACGCCAATTTACTCCGAGCTTACGCCAAAAATGCGTTTGGAATTTTGCGATTGCAGACAAGTTCCGATAGCATACGATAATTTCATATGATTTAAGCCCGCTGATTTCGGTCAGCGGGCTTTTTCTATTTCTGCCCCTATTACATCTCTGTGATGTGATAGGGGCTTTTTTTCTCCCTGAAAGGTGGTCGAAAAAATTTTTTTGAAAAATCTCAAAAAAACTTCGTACAAATTGAAAAAAATTTCCCAGTTGGTTAGTGAGGGCAAAAACCTCACGAACCTTGAAAATCGAATAGACATTCAACAGGTACATTCCTGATCGGGGGCGAAAGCCCCAGCCGAATGAAGGTGCGCCACGAACTTCCTGCCCGAAAGGGTTATCACGGAAAGCAAGGTTGGTAGCGATTCCGAACCATTCTGAAATATCCGCTTGCTACGGATAAGGCGATGAAACGATTCAGGGACAATGATACTTCCCTATGGGGCTGGCGGAGTACCCGGCAGAGGTGAGAGTCCTATGAGTTTGGTCAGCAACCGAACGCCTGTTGATTTCCTTTTACGCATTTGGGGGATGAGATCGAGTTAAATGCGACCACCAAAGCACAGGACAAGTTTCCTGTGTTTTGGTGGATCGAGCGATCCAAATCTCGATCCAAATCTAATAAGAAGGAGGAAAAGCGAAATGCCAAACTGTAAAACCATTGCTATCTGCAATCAGAAAGGCGGCACAGGCAAAACGACCACAACGGTCAATTTGGGTGTCGGGCTTGCACGACTCGGCAAGAAGGTACTCCTTGTAGATGCCGACCCGCAGGGCGACCTTACGACTTGCCTCGGATGGCGAGATAATGACAGCCTTACGACGACCATTACCGATAAGCTATCCGGGGTTATCCGTGAAGATCATACAGACCCACGAAGCGGCATTCTGCATCACGAGGAAAATGTCGATCTGCTCCCTTCCAACATCGAGCTGTCTGCTATGGAAATGATGCTTGTCACCGCAATGAGCCGTGAAACCATTCTGAGAAGCTATCTGAGCAAGGTCAAAGACAATTATGACTATGTACTGATTGATTGTATGCCTTCGCTCGGTATGGTAACTCTGAATGCCTGTCTCTTATACACATCTGACGCTG
>ENA-OXEO01000837-OXEO01000837.1-human-gut-metagenome-genome-assembly--contig:-NODE-837-length-11525-cov-8.34202_pt1 | contig 11525 bp, 9 predicted proteins | sample MGYA00249828_ERZ652250 | MGnify/ENA primary metagenome ERZ652250 (study PRJEB26925, sample SAMN05826791) | human gut metagenome | biome: ENVO:2100002; feature: ENVO:00000062; material: ENVO:00002003... | reverse complement strand
AGCGAGCTGTTCTTCGCCTCCTGCAGGGACGAGGAGCTGGCCGCTTATATCAAGACCCTGCTGTAACTTACCGCACCTGCACGACAAGAAGTTCCGGCAGTTTACCTCCTTATTTATCATTTTCCTGCACAGGGGTCGGTCTGACCCGGTCCCGGAAAAACCGTCAGCGCACGAGAGAAACTTCTCTTGCGGTGACGGTTTTCTTTTTGTCGGCAGTGCCGCCCATGGCAAGGCGGTGCATGAGCCGTGCTCACTTTTGATGTGAACTAGGTGAAAAAGCAGACAGTCCGTATCCCTTGACTTCCGCCCTCCGTGGGAGTATACTCCGTGGCAGTGAAATATTCGGCTATGACGAGAAAGAGTACCCGGAAAGAATGCTGCAGAGAGCTGTCGGCTGGTGCAAGGCAGTGCAGGGCGTCCGTGGGAAGATCCTCTCCGAGCTTTCCGGCTGAATGGGCGGTATCTACGCCCCAGTAAGCGGGAACGGCAGGCCCCCGTTATCACGGGCCGCGCATTGTTGGATGAGCACTGAGGGGCCGGGCTTTGCACCGGCAATAAGAGTGGTACCGCAGAGGAGTTTATACGCCTTTGTCTCTTACGAACCGTAAGGGACAAAGGCGTTTTTGTTTGCGGGAAAGCCATTTTCCGGATGTTTCATTGCCTTTGCATCCGCAAAAATAAGTGTTCAGAAAAGGAGTATTATCATGAAAACATTGGAAAAAGTAAGCGACTTTGTGGGCAAGTACATGGCCGCCATCGTCATTGTGGTGGCGGCACTGGCTCTGCTGTTCCCCGGCACCTTCAGTGTGGTAAAGACCGCATGGGTCAACACCCTGCTGGGCATCGTCATGTTCGGCATGGGTCTCACCCTGAAGCCGGAGGACTTCAAGGTAGTGTTCAGCCGCCCGAAAGACGTGATCATCGGCTGCATTGCGCAGTTCACCCTGATGCCCTTTCTGGCATGGGCGCTGACCCAGCTGTTCCACCTGCCCACCGAGCTGGCTATCGGCGTCATCCTTGTGGGTACCTGCCCCGGCGGCACCTCCTCTAACGTGATGACCTATCTGTCCAAGGGCGATGTTGCACTGTCCGTCGGCATGACCGCAGTTTCCACCGTGCTGGCGCCCTTCCTCACCCCGCTGCTCACCCTGCTGTATGCCGGCCAGCGCGTGAATGTGAACCCTGTAAATATGTTCCTGTCCATCGTCAAGGTGGTGCTGGTGCCCATCGCACTGGGCTTTGTGGTCAACCACTTCTTCCATGCCTTCACCCAGAACGCCGTCCGCGTGCTGCCGCTGATCTCCACCACCGCCATCGTGCTCATCATCTGCGCTGTTGTGTCCGCAAACTCCGCCAAGATCATGACCAGCGGCCTGCTGATCCTTGCCGTGGTCATCCTGCACAACCTGCTGGGCTACCTCACCGGTTTTGGCGTGGGTAAGCTGCTGAAGCTGGATTCCACCAAGTGCCGTGCAATTTCCATCGAGGTCGGAATGCAGAACTCCGGTCTGGCCACCTCTCTGGCTGCCGCCCACTTTGCACAGTATCCGCTGGCAACCATCCCCGGCGCTGTGTTCTCTGTGTGGCATAACATTTCCGGTGCCGTCCTCGCCAACTTCTTTGCCCGCACCGCGGAAAAGAAAGATTGATTTTTCCTATATAATATACGGGGCTTCTGCATAAGGTTCATTCTGGATCTTTTCTATAGATGACGGAGCAAAAAAGACAGGAAATTGAAAATCTGCTTAGCGAAGAATGCGCGGAAGGTGATTTCATAATCGGAGGCAGGATACAGACATTATCACAAAAAGGAGGTATTTTTCCACATGAGCACACCCATACAGTTGAAAATCCGAGGTCACGCCAAATGACGCTACATCGACGAAGGCATCACCGGAACCTCCGCCAAAAAACGCCCGTCCTTCATGAAAATGCTTTCCGATGCCAAATGCGGAAAATTCGATCTGATCGTTACGCGTGAGGTCTGCCGCTTTTCCCGCAACACCGTCGATACCCTTCAGCTCACCCGCGAACTCCGCAATTTCAGCGTAGAGGTCTTTTTTGTATCCGACAATATCTGGACAATGGACGGCGATGGCGAACTCCGGCTTTCCATCATGGCAACCATGGCGCAGGAGGAAAGCCGCAAGATCTCAGAGCGTGTTCTTGCCAGGCAGAAGATAAGCCGGAAGAACGGCGAGCTTTACGGCAGCGGCAACATTATAAAGCGTTGATTGGACACCAATATTGTCCATCCGGCAAACTTCCATTGGGATTTTTCTATATGGCTTTGCATAGAAAAACCGCCCCGGCTTCCTGTATCGGAAACCGAGGCGGTTCGTTTACTTTATGGGTGCTTTTTCAAACACTCAATGCCTACCAACTGGCATTCAGTTTTTGAAGTTTTAGTCATATCTGTATTTAGAGGACTTTCCGTACACCTTCCGGAGCGATTTTTTCAGGCTGACCACCGTTTCTTTGATGATCTTTGCCTCATCGGCGGAGCAATCCGCAAGCTGTTCGGTCATCCAGCTGTCGAACACCGGCTTTGCTTTTTTGATCTCAATGCACAGCAGCTCGTCCGCCGAGCAGTCCAGCGCGTTGATGATGTCGATCAGCGTTTTCAGGCTGGGCACGGAGTTGCCTGTTTCGATATGGCTGATGTGCGTGACCACAACGCCGACCTCATTGGCCAGCTGCTCCTGCGTCATGCCCTTTGCAAGGCGGCAGGCACGGATGCGTTTTCCGATGTCGGCGTAATCCACCATAGTACAAGTACCCTCCGTTTTGTGAAGTGATACTTGTATTGTATGTGCAATCGACCGAGATTGTAATAACCTGAAAGTGCAGTGGACTTATAAATACTGATCGTTCAGAAATACTTTAACTTCCTGCTTTCCGTCAATCGTTGTCACAGCAGTAATGGCATCCGGGCGGAAGGAGTCTCCCGGATAATGCATCTCCAATTTCAGATTGACTTTTTTCCCCGCTTCCACTTCCTGTGCCAGTTTATTCTCAAAATTTTTGAATTCGTTCCGATTTAGTCCAGAATCCTGCGGAATGAGATTTTCCAAATCGTTTGCCCCACCAAAGCGGTCTGCAATCGCGTGTCCACGGTCATCTGTGCTTTTTTCATATCCTTTACCGATGTCATGGATGCTGTCTTTAATTTGCAGACGACCATCATGCGCTTTCAGATGCAGGTCTCCTTCGGCTGTAAACAACCTTCCAAGGTGATCGGTAGTATACTCATATCCGTTTCTTTTATACTCTGCATCCGACAAAAGATCCTGCTCCATACGGTACGGCATTCCATCATCGTTATTTTTGTATTCCAGCTCTTTTTCTAGCTCTGCAAATGACTTTTCCGTAGCAGCATCCAGTTTTTCTTCTGGCTTTTCTATCACGCCTTTCTGTAGACGCTCAAATGACTGTTTGACGACATCATCCAACCCAATGTGCATTTTTGTCTCCATCGGTTTCGCTTCTGAGATTTCTCGCCTCACAGCACACGACCTCCCTGCTGTTCAAAATTCGTCCTTAGATTATCTACAGCCTTTGTATCCGGGTTCAGGCTCATGCCCATGCTTATCACGCTATTCAGCACCCAGTCTGCGGCAGCAGCTTTCAGGCCGTACTGTCCCTGCAACTGTTCCAGAAATTCTTTACGGGGTGTGAACGATTTTTCGGCTGCGGCACAGTAATCAACGACCGTGCTAATCCCACCAAAGAAATCAAACACAGCTTTCCGGGTCTTAGCCACATCCAGTTCGCCGCCTGCAAAGACCTGTTCCAGGTAGCGGCAGTCCTCCGGCTTCAACATCATCTCATGGCGTTTCAGCCAGAGCTTCAGCTGCTCCATCTCCGAAATGCTCAGCGGTTCCAGCTCTTTGCCCGCTGCCAGTTGTCCAAATACAAACTCTGCGTTGATTTCATGCGGCATTTTTGAAGGCTTGTGGTAAACAGCATTTTCCGGCATGGGATACGCCTCAATCTTGCAGAGCACCGCCTCCGGCCACTCATTCTGGTAAACGGCAGCTACACCAAGCGGCAGCTTGGACAATTCATCGATCTGTGCCTCCTTCAGAGCGGCAGACTTACCTACCAGCTTGCGGTCTTCTTCGTCCGGCAGGCGCAGGATGATTTTCGTGTTGGTGTTGCGTATGACCGACATATCCAGCAGGCCGGGAGCCTGATCCGCAATGATAAAACCCTCACCGTAAGTACGCATCTCCGCAATGGCGTTGGCCAGCATCTCCACCGACTTGCCCTGCAGATTTGCCCCTTCCTGCGACTGTTCCGCCGACGTCTTACGCAGCAGATTGTGCGCCTCTTCCAGCACGGTAACATGGCGCAGTCTGCTGTTCATCTCGCTGCCACACATCCGGTATTCCTGCAGCTTCATGACCAGAATGCCCATCAGCAGCGATTTTGTCTCCATCGACCCCACCCGGCTCAGGTCCACGACCACATTGCAGTCAAACAGCTCTGCGTCGCTCAGCGCGTCCTCTGCGCAGAACACACTGCCGTAAATGCCGTTGGTCAGCGACTTCACACGGGTACACAAAGCGCCCACATAATCGCTCTGGGTGTCCTTGGAGTAGTGCGATTCCTCAATGACGCCCGGCAGAATATCCAGCAGGTCGAAGAAGGTCGGGAAAACTCCCTTCTCGCTCTCCGAATTGCGTAGGTTCCAACCGGCTTTCTGGTAGCTGCGCTCGATGGCATCCTTCAGCACGGCAGGCATGGCCGCATACATGGGCCAGCAGGCATTGAAGATTTCCACCAGACGGTCGATATGTTCCAGAATGTGGATTTCCTGCGGGAACGCAAAGGGATTGATGCGCAGCAGCGGAGTTTCTCTGGGGTTGGTGCCGAACACCTTTACATCCGCGCGGCTGCCGAACACATTCTTGTACTCGCCCTTGGCCGGTTCCACCACAAGAAACGACGTCCGTCCATCCTTTGTTATCTCGTCCAGAAGATGGTAGACTGCGTTGGACTTGCCCGTACCCGTAGAGCCTGTGACGAAGGTATGGGAGGCCATTGCCTGCCGGTTCAGGATAAGGTCCGCTTTTTCCTCCCTGCCCATATGGTAGATCTTGCCCAGATCCATTTTGTCCTCATCCGGCACCGCCTCATCCGGCACATTGCGGCCAAACTCTGCGTGCTCAATAATCGGTAAGCCGTGCACTGAACGGGTGGGCAAGCCAAGGTGCATCGGAAGTTCCCGCCCACTAACCAGTGTTGCTGGCGTGTAAAGCAGGCTGTCCGGCGCACCCGCCCACAGCGGACGGGCAAAGACCGGGTGCATGAATCGCTTGAGGTACTCCCGCAGCTGGGCCACCTGTGCCTCATCGTTCTGCCAGACATTCACAGCACCACTTTCCACCGAGGAGCCCTCACCCACCATCAATGCACGGTAAGTATTGGCCGCAAGTATCGCCGTAGACGGGGTAGACGAAAGGAAATAAGCCGCACATTTATAACAGCCGTAATCTTCGCTCTCCTTGGCGCGCTTGAGCTGATTTTCAATGCGTTCCAGCAGTTCCTCCACCGATTTGTTGCACAGCTCGACCTGCTGGGTACGGCCCATGCCGCGGGTGTCTGTTGTGCCGTGGCTCTCCTGCTGGCTGATGGTATCCGATGTTCCATGCGACGTCCCATCGGAGGTGCTGTGCGAAGTGCCGGTCTGCTCGGTGGCAGAGTGGCTGGTACCCCACGAGGTGTTTACGCCCATGGAGCCGCCGATGTTCCGGGCAATGCTGTTGAAAGCCGTTCTGGATGGTGCCATGCCTCCTATGGCCCTGCCAGCCGTGCCCAGCAGCGGTCCAATAACAGCACCTGCCACCGGAATCGCAACCGAGGCTACTGCGCCGCCCAGACCCAGAATGCCTGCAATGCCGCCAGCCACCGGCGAGACCTTTGTGACCGAGGTGCCGGAGCTGCTGCCGACACCGCCGTTGATGCCGCCGCTGACCCCTTTCGTTTTCTGGGTGCCATCCGTCACCGAGGAGGACTGGCTCGTGCCGTCCGTTGTGGTTGTGCTGACGGTATCGCTGATGGTGTGGGAAGTCCCGCTGCACAGGCTCTCCATCACAGCCGTGCTCTGATTCTCGCTATAGGACCATGTGCTCTTGCGGAAGGGCGAAAGACTGCTGTAGAGGTTTTCGTACCCGCTGCGTATCTCCGCCTGCGTTTCTGCCGAGATAGGCTCTGCCAAAAACAGCGCCGTGTACACCTCGCCGTCCATGGCGTCCATAAAACGCTCAATGCCCTGCACAAAAGCCTTGTCTTCCGTCTTGGATTTATCCCGTAGTGCCGCCACGCAGGACACCGAGGCCACAGCTTCCTGCGTATCGCCAAATGCGCCGTCCAGCAGCTCTTTTTCCTCCTGCCGCGGAATGCCTCTTGTCTCAGAGCCGGGGAAGTTGGAGCTCAGCACCTTTTGCAGCGCCTTGCTGGAAGTATCCAGATCGCGGCTCTCCATGTTCTTTTTCAAAGGGTCCTCACGGACACCCAGATAGATATTCGCGCCGACATTCTCCTCCGGCACATCGATCATCACCGCCAGACTGCAGCCCTGCGCCATGCTGGAATAGTACACCGTGGAAAGCTTCTGGAACATATCCTCGCCCTTTTTCAGGGTCAATTTCTGCAGCTGGAACAGCTGGATGCACTGGGCAGGGTCCTGCACGTCCAGCATCTGCTGGGAAAGCTCCACCATGCCATAGTTCTGCAGTTCCGTCAGATATTTTTTATACACCAGATGGTCTGCAAGGGTCAGCTGGTCCGTCAGGTCATTCAGTGACCGCTGCGCGGAAAGCTGCTGTTTCTCAAGCACCTCAAGCTCGTCTGCCATGATTTATTTTCCTTTCTGCTGTTAACCCCTCAAAATTTTCCAGAGCAGGGCAGCTCCGCCCAGTGCCGCACCTGCTGCGACGGCAGAGCCAAGGCCGCCGCCTTCCAGTCGCTTGACATCCTTTTCTGCCTCTGTATGGCCTTGCTCCGCCGCCTTCTGATACAATTTTATTGCTGTTTCCTTGTCTTTTGGGACACCTTCTCCATATTCGTAGCATACTGCAAGATTGTACAGAGCATACATATGGCCTTGCTCTGCCGCTTTTCGATACCATTCTGCTCCTTTAGCGAAATCTTTTTCCACTCCTCCTTCGCCACGTTTATAGTCAAGCCCCAGAATAAATTGCGCCTCCGCAACCCCCTGTTCTGCAGCCTTATAATACCACTTTAGAGCTTCCGCATTATTCACCTTTATACCGCCATATCCATTGCTGTAAAATTCTCCAACGATATATTGTGCATCTGCCCAGCCTTGTTCTGCGGCTTTGAGGTACCACTCCATAGCTTTTTTTAGGTCTCTCGCCACTCCCTGTTCATTATGATAACAACGGCCCAGATTGTACTGCGCCCGCGCATATCCCTGCTCCGCAGATTTGCGGTACCACTCAACTGCCTTGGCGAGGTCTTTTTCAACGCCTCTTCCGTTCTCATAAAAATAGCCGAGATTGCACTGTGCCCGCGCATATCCCTGCTCCGCAGATTTGCGGTACCACTCCGCTGCCTTGGCAAAGTCTTGTGTCACACCCCAACCACACTCATAGCAGTAGCCAAGATTGCATTGCGCCCGTGCATATCCCTGCTCTGCAGATTTCCGGTACCACTCAGCTGCTTTTACAAGGTCTTTTGTTATTCCCTTTTCATACTCATAACAAAGGCCAAGATTGCACTGTGCAAATTCATTGCCATTTTCTGCTGATTCGCGATACCACTTTGCTGCTTTGGCCAGGTCTTTTGTTACGCCTTTTCCATACTCATGGCAGTAGCCAAGACTGCACTGCGCTTCCGCATGGCCCTGCTTTGCCGCTTTCTCATACCATTTCACAGCTTCCCAATGATTCGTTTCTACACCACAGCCATAATAAAAGCAATCGCCAAGCAGATTCTGTGCATCTGCAACACCTTGCTCTGATGCTCTCCGAAGCCACTTTACGGCTTCATTATTATTCATTTCTGTGCCTTTTCCACAATAATAACACTTGCCTAATTTATATTGTGCTCCCGCATCACCCTGCTCCGCCGCTTTCTGGTACCACTCCGCCGCCTTGACAAGGTCTTTTGTTACACCCTCTCCATACTCATAGCAATCGCCGAGTCTACATTGCGCCCGTACCCACCCCTGCTCTGCGGCTTTCCGGTACCACTCCGCTGCCTTGACAAGGTCTTTTGTTACGCCTTGTCCATATTTATAGCAGTAGCCAAGATTACATTGCGCCTGTGCAAGCCCTTGCTCTGCCGCTCTCTCGTACCATTCAGCGGCCTGCACAAGGTCTTTCGTTACGCCATTGCCCTTCATATAGCAAACGCCCAGATTGTTCTGCGCTCTTGCATTGCCCTGTTTTGCCGCCTTGCTGTAGCATTCAAACGCCTGTTTCAAGTCTTTTGCGACACCTGTGCCATGAGTATAGCAGTCACCCAGTTTTTTCTGCGCCTCCGCATAGCCCTGCACTGCCGCCTTGCGGTACAGTTCTGCGGCTTTTGCCTCGTCCTTGCCGACGCCGTCGCCGGTCTCATAGCACACGCCCAGCTCATACTGTGCTTCCGGGCATTCCTGCTCTGCTGCTTTGGTGTACCACTTCACAGCCGGTACATTGTACGAGAGTGCCGCATACAGCCGCCCGGTCATATACTGGGCCGTCACATTTCCCTGAGCCGCCGCCGCTTCGTACCACTTGCGGGCCTCTTTGTCGTCTTTTTCAACGCCCAGAGCCTGATAATAGCACTCACCCAGCGCACACTGCGCCTCGGCATTGCCCTGCTCTGCGGCCTTTTTGTACCACATGGCCGCATTTTCTTCGCTTTTTTCCACACCCGTGCCATTCTGATAGCACCGTGCCACTTCAAACTGTGCCTCGGGGTGTCCGTAATCTCTGGCCGCTATCATGTACTGCTGGAACGCCATTTCGGTATTGCCGGCCTGTTGATTTTTCTTAGCCTCCTGCAGGTAGTCCTGCACAGTCTTCTTTTTTGTTTCCTGCTGTGCTTCCTCGCCCAGGCAGAAGCGCTCCACGCACTCCATAAACTCCTGCTTTTTGTCCTCCGGGCCGTTGAACAGGAAACTGTACGCGGCATTCTTCTCTCCGCTGATATCCATTTCCTTTATCTCAGCGCCCAGTCCGCCCCACTTCACACGGCCCGCAGCCGGTTCAAACCACTCTTCGACGGGCTTTGCCTTCACGGCTTTCGGGATCTCCATCTCCTTCCCGCCCACGCGGACAGACTTCAGCTTGTCCGTAAAACACACTTCCACCTGAATTTCGCTCATATTCTATCGCTCCTTATGGTTTTATAATCTTTAATGTAATCTCCCTGACTCCGCACCCACATTTGGATACCTGTGCCAAACACCTCAGCCTCTATGATCCAGCCCTTTTCCGTCACCTGCAAAACCTTTGCCGTCGGCAGACGGTCAAGCACGGATTCCAGACTTGGCCCGGTATACTCGAACCGGATGGTCTGCAACTCACCGCCGTACATAAACTGGATGCGCTTGCGCATCTCGCCCTCTTGAAAACGATTCGTGTATCTTTGAGCAAAATGCCTGTCGAGTATCCTACAGTTCTGGATGCGGTCGATGCGATAAATGGTCGGAGAATTATCCTGTGGATTTTTGAAGTGCTTGTCCTTGTCGATGCCTTCGATGAATGCCGCCAGATAGAAATAATACTCGCTGAACAGGATGCCCACCGGCTCAATGGTACGCACACGGGTCTCGCCGTCGTGGGTGCGGCAGTAGGTAATTTCCATGACATTGTGATTTTCTACTGCCGTGCCGATCTCCCACAGGCTCTCGATAAACTTCCGGCCGTGCTGCGGCTCGACGTAATGGAAGCGTTCGTTGCTGATGAGGTCTTTGACCTGATTCAACCGATCCAGCGGTGTGCAAGCCCAAATCAGCTTGTCCAGAATCGGGAACATCTCTTCCTTGACCATGGAGCGGCTTTCCAGCAGGATCTTGCACACTGCCAGAATCTCGCTGCTGGTGAGGAAGCGGGAAAGCGTGTCATCCAGCAGATAGCCGCCCTTTGCGGAGTTGTATAAAATCTCCCGGCGCGGCTCGCTGTCTGCAAAATGATTGCGCAGGGTGTCAAGGTCGCGCTGGATGGTTTTCTCACTGACACCGAAGCGGTCAGCCGTCTGCTGTTTGTTCAGCACACCGCCCTGTACCAGCACCTGCTGAATATAGAGTATCCGGTCCAATCTACTATTACGCACAGTTTATTCTCCTTCTCTGCTCATTGTAACACAACACAACTATCCCTGCAATTCTTTGTGTGAACTTTTGTCGTTTTACAGAATTACAAAAAAATTTTGTCTCTTTTGCACAACCCCAGTATACAAAAAAAGATGGACAGCCTGTCTGTCCATCTTCTATAGCAGTTTGCGTTTTTAATGCACAAGCAACATCCGCAAACTGCATATCGCAAATATACCGTTTTGATTGGCGCTATCTTTGAAAATTGCGATAAAAAGTCAAGGTAGACTATTCTTAAATTGCCAACCTCTTTTGAAGCGATAGGCACTGTTCATCAGCTCGTCTGTGATGGTGTAAAGCGCCCGGCGTGGCGAACCATATCCGCCAATCAGCCCAATCACAATCGCAAGATTCAGCACAAATGCAATGCTCAACAGCACCATCAAAAATTTTTTCATTCGCTCTTCTCCTTTTGTCTTATGATCTCGTCACTTTTCTGCCCCCATTATACAGATTGGGCTGGACGGTATGGTTGTCCATCTTACGCAAGCCACAAAAAAGGAACACGGCATTCTCATTTTGAATGTACCGTGTTCCTTCTGTCCGCTTTTGCAGCGGCTTCTTTTACATAGAAGTCAATCGTTCATTTCAGCGTCCTCCCGAATCTGCCTCTTATACTTATAATAGGTGTTCCGGGCAAGACCGGTCAATTTCACGCACTCCATGTCATTCAATGTTCCGCCAAACGCCTTGCAATGGATACAGATCTTCTCCTTGGCCAACGCCATCAGATACTCGTTGATGCCTTTCAAGATGAAATCCACATTTGTCCCTGTCATGGCGATGCTGCCGGACAGGGCTTTTTGTAGGTCTCGGTATCGATGTGGTGCTCTTTCAAGAACACCAGTCGGATGCCCTTGTGGTAGAGGTCTTCGTACAAAGCAAAACCATCTTCTGCATTTCTGGACATCCGGGACACCGAATCGAACACCACCACATCTCCGGCTCTCAGAATCCGGTAGAACTTCAACCATTCCGGGCGGGTGATGGATGTGCCGGTGTAATCTATCTTCTCCTTATATAAAGAAGCAGGACACTCCACACGGACTGCCCTGCAAAAGTAAAGGGAGAGCATCCGAAGATACTCCCCCAGTTGTACATAATAATCCTCCAAATCACGACCCTGCCGCATAGCCCTCCGTCCCTCTCCCCCTCCCGGGGGGCTGTCTCTTATACACATCTGACGCTGCCG
>ENA-OXEO01000835-OXEO01000835.1-human-gut-metagenome-genome-assembly--contig:-NODE-835-length-11535-cov-15.5738_pt1 | contig 11535 bp, 10 predicted proteins | sample MGYA00249828_ERZ652250 | MGnify/ENA primary metagenome ERZ652250 (study PRJEB26925, sample SAMN05826791) | human gut metagenome | biome: ENVO:2100002; feature: ENVO:00000062; material: ENVO:00002003... | reverse complement strand
TCACCGCCTTTGCAAGGGAACAGCAGCCGGAACGCTGCCGGGAACTGCATGAAATTTCGGGACAGCTGATGAACCGGGTAAAGATAAATTGAGAGAATAACAACCGAATTGTATGACAAGGGCGGCCGTGAGTCGCCCGTAAAGCAGAAGAACAATGGGAAATAATATAGTGTGCAGCAGATGCGGATCGGCCAATGTCAGGTGTGAGGCAATGGTAAACCCCAACACAAAAGGGTTCGACCACTTCACGGACGAAGCTTTTTATTACGGGTGGTGCGAAAACTGCGGATTGGGAGTTGCCCTGACCGACAAGGAGGAAATCCGGAACGAAATTTTGGAGAAATACCACAGGTTCAAGAAAGAGAATGCTTGTGAGCCACATTACGCGAATTGCCGGATTGTCCAAAGGGACAGCGGTCAGGTCAAGGATGTAAGAATTATGCTTTCACCGGACACCGGTATGGCCGATGACGGTATTTTCTTTTACTGCCACACATTGGAAAGGCTTATTGGGCTGTCCGTTCCCGGCAGGGAAAGTTTCACCCTTACGGAATGTTTCGGTTTTGCCTTGCTGACAGACAGGGAAAAGATGGAACGGCAGGTATTTAAACATGAAGCGGACGGAAAGCCCGTTATCGTAACAGGCCGGGAAGTGCTGCTTTTCTATGGGGAGCACTATGGTATAAGACCGGAAGAATTGAAGCAATACGCAACGGAGTATTGCTGCCATATCAAACATTACAGGGAATATGGATATCCGTTGCTGGACAGGTCCCTCGTGAAAAAAATGCTGGAGGAAGAGGAACGGATTACAAAAGGGGAAACACGGTCATTCACTCTGCGGATACACTTTCCTTGGCATGTGAAAATCACAAAAGAGGATAATCCTGAATATGCCCCATACAGATATGCCTTGAATGCCTATTGCCTGGACAATCCGCAATGTTTTAACCGCAGATACACCACTTTGGAGAAAGCCTTGCTCCATTGTCTGAATGGATTCAATGAAAATGCCACAATCAAAGACCGGTATCATTCAATAGGGGAATACTTGCTTCAAAAGTAAGAACAGCAGACAACTACATCTTAAAAAGGCTCAGTTTGAAAATTTGGGGGGTTAGGTTAAAAACCTTAATTTTGCGTCATGAAGCAAAAAGAGAAAATCCCCGTTAGTCCTTTAGAGTTGTTGAGCCTTTTCCTTCCAGTAGGCATGCTCGAGTATTTTGATCTGGTCGGTCACATTTCGCAAGATACGTGCTTCATTCTTTTTTTGAAGGAGAAAGCCAGGATTCCCCAGGAATTGTCCCATCTTCATCTGCATTCCAAAGGATTCTTTCCGGAAATAGAGGTACAGGATTTTCCAATCCGCGGTAAAGCCGTATATCTTCGAATCAAGCGCCGTCGTTGGGAAGATCCTTCCACGGGTATGACGTACAGCCGTGACTGGAATCTGGTTGCCTCCGGTACTCGCATCACTGCAGAGTTCGGAGCTTTTTTAAAAGAACTACTTAGACACTCATGCGGTTAGCTGCCAGAGTGTTGCAGACCATTACGGTCTGGACGGCAAGCAGCTGCAGAACCAGTACAAGGATCATCTGAGTACCTATCACAACTGGAACCAGTTTGCCCATGCGGAAGATTATATCATCTATCCCAAGAACATCGGATATCATCTGTGCATCGATGAAACTGCGCTCAGCAAGGGAGAACTTTATACCGTACTGATAAACAGGGACAGAAAAGGACGAAAAGGATCCATTGTAGCCGTCATCAGGGGTACAAAGGCGGAAGATGTGATAAAGGTACTCATGCTCATTGGCCCAGAACTGCGGCACATGGTGAAGGAAGTCACCCTTGACATGGCAAACAGCATGCAGAAAATTGTGAGAAGATGCTTTCCAGGAGCCCTGCAGGTGATTGACCGCTTCCATGTATCCAAACTGGTCTATGAAGCCGTTCAGGACCTGCGCATAGCCTACCGCTGGCAAGTCATGAAGGATGAAAACAAAGCCATCAGGGAATCCAAAGCAAGGGGTATCCTCTATGAACCTGAGGTGTTCAGCAATGGGGACACGCTCAGACAACTGCTCGCCAGAAGCCGGTACCTGCTTTTCAAGGCACCCGGCAAATGGACCGAAAGACAGAAGGAAAGGGCGGAAATCCTGTTCAGGAAATTCCCGGATCTGAAAGATGTATACTATTATGCCCTGAGGCTGGGAAAAATATTCACTGACTACAAGGATAGGGATGTGGCGCGAGCTAAACTGGCACTGTGGTACAACGAAATCGAAGAATACGGATATGAAACCTTTACCACCGTAGCAAACTCTATTGAGAATCATTACGAAAGAATACTTAACTATTTTGTCAACCGTAGTACCAATGCTGCGGCCGAGGCCTTCAATGCAAAGATAAAAGCATTCAGGGCATCATTCAGAGGAGTCGTGGATACAAGATTCTTTCTCTTCAGGCTAGCCAATGTATATGCTTAAAAAGATTACTATTGTTAATCCCCCAAGATTTTATACTGAGCCTTTCGGACTCAAGAGAGTTTGATGTACTGACCTGGAGAGTTAAGTTCAATCGTGATGTGGACCCCAAAGGCCGTCCGGCATCTGACATTTATGGTGGCACAATCTATGTGGAAGTCGAATCAACTCCCGATACCATTGTGCTGGATAAGATGTTCAAGCAGTACCAGCCCGTAAACGGAAACATCGTCTTCAAGAAAGCGGATGAAGATGCCAAAATGAAGGAATTGGTGTTCGAAAATGGTTATGTGGTGGATTACGAAGAGGCACTGAATGTGGCTAACCAGTATCCGATGACAATCAAGTTCGCCATTTCTGCACAGACCGTGAAGATGGACGAGGCTACATTTGTACAGGATTGGCCGGAAAACAACTAATGGTTGTTTCCTAATCAAAGTTTTAAGGTGCCGGAATATACCAATTCCGGTTATTTCGGCACCAAAAAACATACCGACCAGTCGGATTATTTATTTAAAATCATAGTTTAAGATAGTATGGGAGCAAGTTTTCTGAATTTGGTGGCTACTAAAGTAACCGTGAAAGGAGAAGAACAGAAATTCGTTTCACTGCATCTCCGTCAGGGTTTCAACCGGCATCACACCTTCACTGTGGTGGTGAATTATCTGTCGCCTAACAATACGTTCCAACAGACCCCGGAAAAATTCATCGGCTACATCGGGGAGACTGCCAGCATTTCATTTGTCCATAGGCAGACGGGTGAAAGTTATGACTTCGAGGGAATCATCACTCAAGTGGAAATGGTTGGAAGCATGGGCGAGACAGGCGGAGTGGCCATTCACGGAACAAGCCCTACGATACTGTATGAGAACAACAGGACACTCGATTCTTGGATGGATCAGTCCCTCTCTACCATAATAAAGGAGGCGACGCAGGAGTATGGAAAGGTCAATCTGGTTTCCAATCCCAAGTATGCGGCGCCCATACCCTACATGGCACAGTATAACGAGAGTGTCTTTGACTTTATGAATCGCCTTTCGGCTCTTTATGGGGAGTGGTTCTATTATGACGGGACGAAAGTGTATTTCGGCAAGCCTGACAGGGACAATACGGAGAAGATTGTTTATGACATGGATTTGGAGGAAGTACGTCTGGTTGCCAATCTGGTACCGGGTAAATCCGCAAGATACGATTATGTAGCGCAGGAGAACAAACAGCATAATGCGGATACGCCTGCCAAACCGGATGGCATGAACGACCTTCAGTCTATTGCACACAGCTGCTCTGAGAAGGCATATACCGCAAAAACGACCTCGGCTGCCGACCCCCATGTAACGGACAAGGCGGAACTGGACGAACAGATGAGGATTGTAAAGAATGCGTCTGGAGCCAATCTTCTGAACATCAAAGGTATAGGAAAGACTTGCCGGATAAGGATTGGTGAAATCATCGATGTTTCTTTCCCCGACAGGATGAAACTGCCTCCTTTAGGCAAGTTCCGTATTGTCGGGATTGAGCATGAGGTACGCCGTGACGGACATTACTCCAATAGTTTTGTCGGTGTGCCGGACGGTACGGTACATATTCCTGTTCCCGATGTGAAGCGGCCGTTGGCGTTGCCGGAACTGGCTACGGTGAAGGAAAACAACGACGACAAGGGACAGGGACGTGTGAAAGTGGCTTTCGACTGGCAGAAAAACGGCAAGACAACCAATTGGATCAGGGTGCAGACTCCTAATGCGGGAGTAAGTGGTGCGGTTCCCAAGAATCGCGGATGGGTATTTGTTCCGGAAGTCGGCGATCAGGTTATGGTAAGCTACGAGCATGGCAACCCGGACCGCCCCTATGTTACGGGATCGGTGTTCCATTCCGGTTCAGGTAAAGGAGGGGACAAGGACAACAAGGTCAAGAGCATTATCACACGCAGCGGCAATGCCATCGTTTTCGATGATGAGACGGGAAGCATCGTTATTACTGACCAGACGGGAAAACAGCTGATCATGTTGGATGGCACGGATGCCATTACCGTCATGGCGAAAAAGAGCATTACCCTTACCAACGAGGCGGAATCGGTCATCGTAATGGATGATAAGTCGATAGGCTTGCAGGCCGATACCATTGCTCTCGAAGGCAGGAAAAGTGTAACATTGCTGTCCGGCAACGAATGTATGGTGCTCAGCAGCGAAAAGAGTATAATTAGCAGCAGCGGTACCAATATCAAACAGGAGGCGGCAAAGGATTACGATGTTGCTGCAAAGAACGGAACGGTCAACGGTGTAAATCTGATGATAGAGGGAAAGGGAAACGTAACGGTTTCGGGAGGAATAGTAAAGTTTAACTCATAATTCGGTTGGCCATGGGAGCATCTGCATCTGTGATACAGGAATATTACAAAGCGGTCGATTACTGGGCGGACATAGTCGGCAACAGGGACTGGAAACTGTCTGTATGGATTGTCGGGCAGAACGATGTGGACTTGGTGGACAGGTTTCTGGAAATAGAACGTTCTCCGGTAGGGCAGTTCGATGACATATTCTTTCGTTTTGATACGCCGTACAGGGGGGATGACGAGGAATACACCGAACAGCTCTGGCAGGAATATGCCGGTTGGTTTTCAGAAAAGGTTGAGGAGAAGTATGATATTCTCAGGGCTCTGAGGCACGACGGGTTGCTGAAGGAAGAATACATTCCTGATGTGTCGGTTGAGCATACGGCGGGCAACTTGTGGAGAGAGATGTTGCGTTTCAAGGCATGTATCTCCCGGTTGGATGATGCCTTTTTCTGTCTGTACTTTCCTCCGGAACAGGAAAGGGGGTATTCCCGGACAGGATGGTTCGGCAATGTGCTGAAAGAAGGTGTCCCGCAGGGAATCCGGATGACAACCGTTGACTTGAAAAAGAACAGGAGTATCCGGCTGGGTGAGTCTCGGGAAGTGGTTTGCATACGCCCGCAGTTCGATATGGCGGCGGCTTTGCATAACCGGATGGCACGGTCGGATAGCGGTAACGACCTGATTGCACCTGAAAATCGGTTCAAGCAGCAGGTTACGGTTGTCATGGATTCTACACAAAAGCAGGATTGGAAATTATTGGACAGGGAAATCCGAAAACTGTTGGATATTGCACAGGAAATAAAGGATACGAATATCCGGATTTCCGCTCTGCTTATCGCATCCGAGGCATGTTATGCTATCAGGGAATATAAGCATAGCATGAAATACAGCGACGAAACCGTCCGGGAGGCGGAAAAGGCGATGCAGGGCGGTGAAACGGCAGGATATAGTTATTGGAAAATGGCTGTTTCCATGAAAGCGGCCATTCTGACAGCCGGGAAAAAACGGGAGGAAGCGGTTGCCTTGTATGACATGATGGCTAAAAAAGCCGTCATGCAAAAGGACCCTTATTATGTCATGGAAGGCTATCGCATGTGTGGTTTCCTGCGCTATGAGGATGGAAAGATGGAACAGGCTTTCGAATATTTTTTGCTTGCCCTGGCAGGAGGCAGCTACCTTTCTGCCGAAATCAGGCGGGGTTCCACGTTCGTTTATGCGGCGTATCTGGCTCTTCATACGGGAAGACTGGTTCGCGCTCCGATTGATGTCGGGATATTGGAACGGCAGCTCTGCGAATGGATTGGGGAGGATTGGAAGGAACTGGTGGACAATCCGGATATGCAGCAGGCGAAGGCCAGAAGAAGGGGAAGTTTTTTCAGTTGAGCGAGATTTAATTAATATATATTTTAAATTTAAAATTGAATAAGTATGGATCTTGGTAATTATGGAATCGGCGGAAACGAAGTGAAGATTGACGCTTCCGAAGGTATTGCGGAAATTCCACAAAATCGAACCTTATTGGTGGAACAGCTGACGAAGGATGAGCCGGTGGCTCCCGAAGTGGTTGCCGGTCTGACCAACATTGACGAAGTCTTTGCACATTTCCGGCCGGAAATAGATATCGAGTTCGCGGATGCGGACGGTGCTCCCGTAGAGGAAAATTTCCGTTTCCACAATGTCGGTGATTTTTCTGTCAGGAAAATGACGGAACAGAGTTCATTCTTGTCCGGCCTGAATGCGGAAAAGCAGTTTGCGGACAGGATGGAGAAGTCGTTGCGTTCCAACAAGGTGCTGCAACGGGTACTGGAAAATCCGGAGACACGTGGAGCGTTTGTCAATGCGATTTCTGCCATTTTGGACGATTTGAAGAACAATGAGAAGTCTAACCCCACTAATGAATGATAGTTATGAGCGAACAGAATACACAAAGAGAAGCAGCCGTACAGCAGCAACAGGCTGTGGCGCAGTCCAGAAATCTGAACGCTGAATTGCAGATTCTGGCTAAGTTTGGCGGTTTCAATGTCTTGGAATCTTCCGTGGACGGCATACAGAACATGAATCCGGAGCGTAAGGCACGGCGGAACATATTCCTTTCCGACCCCGAACGGGCGGCTGAGCGCAAGGAGCTGGAAAAACGGCTTGAGATGTGGGTCGATATGTTGAAAGGCAACAAATCCATCAGTGAGATGGTGGAGCTGTGCCAGAAGAAGTCTGCGGCGGTGTCCGGTCTGCTATCCCAGAACCAGCTGAAAGCGGTGGAAGAGGTCAGGCAGTTGGAGAAGTCCTACCGCACGGTCATGCTCTTCTACAAGAATACGGATTCCGACAAGATCAAGAATATCTCCATTGTGAACGCTTCGATGAGCCAGCTTACCGATTTGGACAACTCCTTCTTTATCGATGCCATTGCAAACGAGCTTCGTGCGAATTATGACCGTTTGGACTTGCGTACCAACTATTCCCTGCTGGTTATCCCGGGATATTTGGGTTCCAACAAGGTTGTTGAAAAATGGGCAAAGATTGCGCATGACAACAAGGTGATGATTTACACGGATTTCGCTGATCTGGAAAAACCGGATGATGTCATTGAAATGTTCTTTGATTCCAATCTTTCGGGAGGCGATGTGTACAAATCCAACGTATGTATGACCTGCAACTATTTGGTAGGACGGGGACGCTATGCGGAACTGGGCGAAACCGAAGACTTGCTGATTCCTCCTTCTGCGGCATTGGCCGGCAGTGTGTACAAGACGGTAATGGCACAGGTTACCGCCGGTAAGAAGTATGGTTCCATGAGCGAGGTGGACGGGGTGGCTTTCAACCTGAAAAAAAGCAGGAATCATATCCTCACGGGGAGAATTCCTGAAAGTGGAAACCGACGAGTCGGGACGGGTGCTCTGCGTTTCCGTGAATCAGGATGGCGAGGAGGTGAAGCTGGTCCGTTACCGTTACGATGACCGGGGCGACATGGTGGAAACGCTGGATGCGCTGGATGTCAGCAAGCATTTCGTCTATTCCGGCGGGCACCTGCTGGTGCAACTCACCAATCAGGGAGGCATGTCCTTCCATTGGGAATATGAAGGTAAGGGGGAGAATGCCCGCTGTGTGCATACATGGGGCGATGGAGGCGTGATGGAATATTTCATCCGTTACGGCAAGGGATATACCCATATCCGCAACGGGGAAAATGCCGAAACCGAATATTATTACGGTGAGGACAAACTCATCTATAAGATAGTGGATGCCAACGGAGGAATTACCCGCCGCCAATACAACAGCTTTCAGGAGCTGGAGGTCACGGTCAATCCCGAAGGCTATACCCGTAAGACCGCCTACAACGAGTTCGGTCAGCCGGTCCGGATAACGGACGAGAACGGGGAGGACACCTTCCTGGACTATGACGGCAATCGCAACCTCGTCTCGCTCTACACTCCGGGTGGAAAAAGGCTTTCATGGGACTATGACGGACTGGACCGCGTCGTCAGCCGGACCACACCGGGCGGAGAAACTGTGAAATATACCTACGAGGGAGGCGTACTGCGCACCATAACGGACGGGCAGGGACGGGTTTACACGCTCACGTTCAACGACAGGTACGATCTGGAACTGCTGCAGTTCCCCAACGGACTGTTCCGCCGGTGGGAGTACGACGGCAGGGGAAGGCTTGTACAGGCGGTGGATGTGAAAGGCAACGTTACCCGTTATGCCTACGACCGTGCGGACAACCTGATACGGCTGGAAGAGCCGGACGGCAACGTGCACCGGTTTGAGTACGATGCCATGGGGAACATGGTACATGCCAGCGACAACATCCGCGAGGTCAGGTTCACCTATGGGGCACTGGGAGTACTGAAAAGCCGCGAGCAGGAACGGCACCACATCACCTTCGGTTACAACAGCGAGTTGCAGCTCCGGCGCATCGGCAACGAGGCGGGCGACAACTATTTCTTCGAGCTGGACGGGTTGGGACAGGTCGTTACGGAAACCGGCTTCGACGGCCTGCGGCGTGAGTACGAGCGCGACGGTGCGGGCCGTGTCACCCGTGTGAACCGTCCCGGAGGAAAATGGACGGAATACCAGTACGACGGACTGGACAATATCCTGAAGGAGGAACAGTATGACGGGGAAGTCTCCCTCTACACGTATGACAAGGACGGCATGCTCGTCAAGGCGAAGAACAGCGAGAACCTGCTGGAGTTCACCCGTGACAGGAAGACAGGCCTGGTTACAGAGGAAAGGCAGGGAGAACACACCGTCAGCCGCACCTATGACGACGAAGGCTACTGCACCCGCATCACCAGCAGTCTGGGAGCGGACATCCGTCACACTTATGACCGGGAAGGCAACCTGCAGACCATGCAGGCAGGTGAAAGCTGGCAGGCATCCTGGGTGCGTGACAACACGGGATTGGAGGTGCAGCGCACCTTCTCCGGTGGCGTAACCGTCAGCACCGAGCGCGACCGTTTCGGGCGCGAGGTGCGCAAGTCGGTCCGGTCGGGCGGCATCGAGCGCGGGGCTTACCGCTACGAGTGGGGCGTCGCTAATCGGTTGCTCGCCAAGGAGAACGAGCTGACCGGAACGGTCATGCGCTACGACTACGACCGTTTCGACTTCCTTATCCGGCAGGAAACCATCCAGGGCTCGGAAACGGACGTGATTTACCGCGTGCCGGACTTCGTGGGCAACCTCTTTGAGACACCGGATAAGAAAGACCGCAAATACGGTGCCGGGGGAAAACTTTTGGAGGACCCGGATTGTTTCTATCACTACGATGATGAGGGGAACCTCATTTTCCGAGAGTTCAAGCAGTTGCAGGAAACGGGCGTAAGGTACGACCGCAAACGCATGGAGAAGGAACGCGGCATCCGTTGTCTGGCAACGGGTACGGGATGGCTCTACGAATGGGCGTCCAACGGAATGCTGAAGAAGGTTATACGTCCGGACGGAAGACCGGTGGAGTTCCGGTATGATGCGTTGGGACGACGCACGGCAAAGCAATACTTCGGAAAGATTACACGTTGGGTATGGGACAGAAACGTACCTATACATGAGTGGAGCTACAAAGTCATCGATATACAATCAGATGAGGAAGAAAGCACTCCGTTAAAGGAACCGACAGAAGACATCACTACCTGGGTGTTCGAGGCAGGCACTTTTGTTCCAACGGCGAAGATACAGGATGGCAAGCAATATTCCATTGTGTCCGACTATTTGGGTACGCCCATTCAAATGTATGATGAACAGGGAAACAAGACATGGGACTGTACACTGGATATCTATGGAAAAGTGCTTGCCATTGATAAGGGAACAGAGTTTGATTGTCCTTTCAGGTATCAGGGGCAGTATGAGGATGAGGAGACGGGACTATATTATAATAGGTTTAGGTACTACGATTCCAATGCAGGGAGCTACATTAGTCAAGATCCTATAGGATTGGAGAGCGATACTTTAAACTTCTATGATTATGTTTGCGACTTAAATGACGGGATAGATCCTTTGGGTTTATACAATCCCTATGGAAATAAAAAAGGAGGTGGGTTTAAAAAGAAACCAGGAAGGAAACCTAACAAAAAAACAAGTTTACATGGGAATTGTAGAACATCGACAAAACCTGCTGTACTATATGCACAGTATGATAGTGAAGGGAATTTTATGAAATATGGTATTACGCAAGAAATAGACAATCCTATGGCCAGATACAGAAATACAATACCTTCCGATTGGGAAGTTGTTGAAATGACAAGAGGAAATAGAAGTGATATGTTGGACTTAGAAAGAGAGTTAAGCGAGAAAGTTGGAGGCCCACTGAATCAAGAATCATGGGCAGGTACTAAAAGAGGTGATCCGTTAAGTCCAAAGGCAGAAGCTGTTCATACTAAAATGCAAAGTCATCATTAGTTTTAAAATTTATGGAAATAATATTGAATGTAGTTTACGGTGGAAACAATTTAGCAGAAACTACAACTGCTCCTATAGTAAGAGAAGTTCGTAGAATGTTGAAAAAATCTTTTTATTATTTTGACAATGAAGCCGTCAAACAAATTAAACTTTTTTTATTTTTTAATGGTGATATTACTTCTTATTGTGATAGTACTGGAGTATATCAGTCTAAATATTTTTCTAAAAAGAAGGAGTTTGTTGCAAATCTTTGTTTTGACGATAAAAAATGGTCAGGACACAAATTGGAAGATGCAAACTTTTTCCTATCAGAATTAGTGAAATTATTACTTCAGTGTGGTGTTTTGCTAAGGCTGAAATTAGAAAAAATAAACTATTCATTTAATATGAACGAGTATGAGCGATGTATTGATATAAAAACTGTCTTACCCTGACAGACACAGGTTGACTATTTCATCAGTATATTGGATGAACAGAGTAAGACAGTGAGTCAAACTTCCATGTCCTACTCTTGAATCTACTATTCATAGGACTTTTAAAGTAGGACGACACTGAAATATTCCACGTAATTATACTGTCTTACCCTAAAAATAGTTGACTGAACTTTTGATTTTTAAATAGAAAGCACATTTCTATTTTTCAAAGAAGCTTTTTTGAATTACACATTTGATTTGAATGTATATGGAGATAAGCAGGATTCAAATCTTTATAAATTTGCAATTGCTTGCTTTTTAGTAAACTTTAAATAGAAAAGGGATAGGATATACTTCAAACCTGTCTCTTATACACATCTGACGCTGCCGACGACGGAGAGAG
>ENA-OXEO01000791-OXEO01000791.1-human-gut-metagenome-genome-assembly--contig:-NODE-791-length-12094-cov-12.5535_pt1 | contig 12094 bp, 12 predicted proteins | sample MGYA00249828_ERZ652250 | MGnify/ENA primary metagenome ERZ652250 (study PRJEB26925, sample SAMN05826791) | human gut metagenome | biome: ENVO:2100002; feature: ENVO:00000062; material: ENVO:00002003... | reverse complement strand
CACTCTCTCCGTCGTCGGCAGCGTCAGATGTGTATAAGAGACAGGCCTATACCTCCTGATAAAATAATCGCAAAATTCATAATATTAATTTTCTCTTAAGGATAAAATTTTATGGATGTATCTCTTTGTTATTTTCTTATAAACACTTATGTGCTAATTTTATATGATGTAAGCTTAAATATAAATATGAAAGTTTTAATTATTATATATTTCTTTCTTGATACTGTTCCAATATGGAAGTCCAAATAATTTCCAAGTACCCGTACCGCATACTATGAGAAATAAAATCCCAACCACAATCATTTTTCTACTCATCCCTGAGGGTTGTAAAGGTATTGTTGCCGGTTCCACCACCGCAAACACCGGTTTTTCTTCCTGTATCTTGGCACGTGCTACCTGTAACTGCTGAGCTACCTGACTATACACTTGATAGGCAAGATTCATATCGTTCTGCAGGCGTTCCTGTTCGGCACGTACGCTTTGGAAAGCAATGTTACGGTTACTGTCGAAATAGTGTGCATACTTGCTCTGGGCATCGTAATACTCCTGTTGGCGTTCCTTGTAGAGCTGTTCCAGATAGGCGCAGTCTTCCTTGGCTTTCTTGATGCGGTAGTCGATAATATATTGCTGGAGCTTTGCCACAACACTGTCGGCTACTATGGCGGTTACTTTAGAGTCTTGCAGAGTAACACTGATAGTAGTCATAGCTGTTTTTGTATCAACGTCTGCTGATAGGACTTTTCTTAATCCATCCACTTTATCGAATTCATCTTTTGTTAGTTGGAAAGGATTTAAGACTGTTGCTGTGTCTATTTCTTCCGAAAAGAGTGATTTGATAGCTCCAATAGCCATACCGGGAGCTTTTATAATATAGCTGAACCAGGGAGATTTCTGCTCGTCCAGATAAGCTACCAGAGTAGTATCCAGCTTTCCATCCAGTGTCTGTACTTTGGTATTGAATAACTCCAGAATGAACGGGGTAGAGGCTACAATATCCGGCGCCAAGGTAGCATTCAGCGCATCAGGGCTGTTGCTGCTAGATCCTCCTAAAAAGGAAGAAGCCAGGCTGGCAAGTCCTCCGCCTGCTTTGTCTCCGCCCATTTCGGGAGAGAGGGTAACTGTTACGGTGTATTGCTTGGGGATGCTCAGGGCAATGATGATACCCAGTATGACGCCTACACCGGCTGCCTTGTAGAGTGTTTTGCGGATGGCGATGATCTTACGCAAAATCCCCATCCAGTCTATTTCAATTTCATCGTTTTCCGATTCCTGTACGTCCGGTTGTTGATAGTTCTTGTTTTCAGTCATATATAAATCTGTGAAGAAAGGGCTACAGTCAGCACGACTTGGTAGGTGAGAAAAGTTGGTAAGAGGTTCCTTGCCGTGCTTTCTGTGGCTGTATGATAATCCGTTTATTTAACCAGTGCGGCGATGGCTGCTGCCATGGTGCCGAGTGAAGTGATGGAGCTTGCTAGTGCTACGGCATTGCCGATATTAAACTGTTTCTTGCGCTTGCTGGGCACGATGATTTCGCAGCCCGGCTCGATCTGGCTCTTGCCACTGCCTTTCACTTCGGCTATCTGGCCGTTCATGTAGATGATGAACTTCTTGCTCTTCTTGGCGTTCTGACCGTAACCGCCGGCCTGACTGATGTAGTATTTCACGCTTTCGCCTTTCTTGAAGGATACGGTGTTCGGCATCATTACGGCGCCGTCTATCTTCACGGTATTGTTGTATTCCGGCACGGTGATGACGTCGCCTTCACGCAATACGATGTCGGCATCGCTGCCCGGATTGGCAAGAGCTTCTTCTAGGTCGATTCCTACCGTGAAGGTGTTTTTAACGTTGATTCCCAGCGAGTCGATCATGGCGTCGCCTACCTGACGGCGGAGCAGGGTGACTACGTCCTGCATGCGGCGGATTTCTTCTTCATTCGCCACGCGGGTCAGCTTGGCGCCTTTTACGTAGGCAAACGGAGTGGCACCTCCTGCCTTGGCGATGACGCTGCTGATGCGCTCGCTTTTGGTGGTCAGGGCGTAGGTTCCGCCGTAGAGTACTTCGCCGCTTACGGTTACGTTCTGCTGGGCGCTGTAGCCTGGACTGCGGCGTACGAATACCTGGTCGTAGGGCTGGAGGGTGAAGCCCGGTTCGCCGTCTACCACGAAGCCGTCCTTCAGGCCGAAGGAGAAGGTCTGTCCGATGGTAGCCGAGCTTTCGGTGCTCTTCGGATCTTTTACGCGGCGTGCCACGTCGACACGTACCACGGAGGCCGATTCACGCAGACCGCCTGCGGTGATGACGAGGTCTTCCAGTGTCATGTTGTCGGCATACGGATAGTCGCCCGGATGGGTTACTTCGCCGAATATCTGTACGTTACCCAGGTCTTCCAGGTCGTGGATGCTGGGGATGTAGAGTACGTCGTTCTTCTGCAGGGGGATGTCGGGCTGGGTGCCTTCCATGATGGCGCGGATGTCGATCTGCTTCACTTCGCGGGTCTTGTTCTCACGCTCGCGGTACAGTACGGCACGGCCCGTAAAGGCGTCTGCCATCAGTCCGTCGGCCTTGTTTACCAGCTCGCGGACGGTGTTCAGCTTGCCGCCCAGTTCGTAGATGCCCGGACGGTATACGGCTCCGCGTACTTCCAGCTTGTTGGTGAAGCGGTCCAGAATGGCTTCGGCAGTCACCACGTCGCCGTCGTGCATCTTGCATACGCTGTAGTCGGTGTCGTCGACGGTGTTCACCTGATATTCCTTACCGTTCTGGCGTACGATGCGCAGGCTCTTGGTATAGGCGTCGCTGGTGAATCCTCCGGCGTATTTCAGCAGGGTGGAGAGGGTTTCGTCCTTCTTCATTTCGTAGCGCATGGGGCGCTTCACGTTGCCGGTAATCTGTACCAGTGCGTCGTAGGCGGGGACGATGATCACGTCGCCTTCCTCCAGACGGATGTCGTCGCGGGTCTTGCCCTGCATGATGAACTGATAGACGTCGACGGTGGCGACGATTTTTCCGCCGCGCGATACTTTCACGTTGCGGAGGCTACCGATGTTGCTCACGCCGCCTGCACGGTAGAGGGCATGGAATACGGTGGAGAAGGCCGACAGGGCGTAGGTGCCCGGCTGTACCACTTCACCCATCACGTTGATCTGGATGGTGCGGGTGTTGCCCAGCGTAACGCGAATCTGGTTGCTCTGGTCGGAATAGATCTTGCGGAGCTCGTCGGTGAGGTACTGCTGTGCGCGGTCTACGGTCATGCCGCTCAGGAAGACGGGACCCAGCTGCTCCAGATTGATGGTGCCGTCGGGTGAGATCTGCTGGCGGATGGTGTTCTGACTGGCTCCCCAGATGTCGATTACCACTTCATCGCCCGGACCGAGACGGTAGTTGGGCGGGGTGGCTATGTTGACGTTCGGTTCGAACGTTAAGTTACGGGTGTTGAAGATGTTGCGTCCGAATACGGCGTCCTGCTGTGCCACTTCCTGTGCCTGTGGCTTTTCGTCGAGCATCGTGGAGTTGTCTTCCTGTGTCTGCTCGCGCAGGCGTGCTTCGGCTTTGGCGGTACCGGTCAAATCGCCGGATGTGGTGTTGGTCTGCTGTTCGTACAGTTTTTTCACACGTTCCGCCTGTTCGCGGGTTACGCCCCGGCGTGCCAGTTCGGTAGCGATGGTACGCTGGTCTTTACCTTGTTTGACTCCATCTTTGGCATACTCTAATACCTGTTGGTCGGTCATGCCCGACTGCGCCATGAGCAGGGGCGAGCATGCCATAAAAATAAGAAGTGATAACGCTTTTATCTTCATATTTAGTTTATTGTGGTTATTTCTGGGTTTGATACAATGCCATCGCCTGCATGAGCTTCAGGTTCTTGCGGCTGAGCCATGGGAAGTCGGGGCTGCATACGGGCGTCTGGTATTCGTCGAGAACGGTATAGAACAGCGGGTTAGCGATCAGTCCGTCCATGCTTTCCACCACCAGCAGAGCGTTCTTGCGGAAGGCGTAGAAAGCAGCCTTCTTCAGCTCGTCCAGCCGTTTGCCTGCGTCGGTGCCTGGTGTGTCGGCAAAGCGTGCCAGCGGCTGGGGCAGGTGATGAGCCGTCAGCCAGTCGGACAGGCGAGAGTCGTCGGCGGGAGTGCCGTAGGCGTATGCCACCACGTCGCGGTCGTCGGAACGGACGGCGGACTCGGCGGGGGAGAGACTTTCCGCCTGCTGGCTCAGGGAGCTGTACTGCTTGTCGAGTTGCAGACGGGTGAGGTTGCGCATTTTCTTTACCGTATAATAAATGTACTGTACGATGTATTTTCCTCCGCGCACGAACGAGTCGTAGTGCTCGTAGTAGAACGCCCGCAGCAGGGTACTCTGACGGCGCAGCAGTTCTGCCGGCACGTGTTCGATGTCGGGACGCTCGAATTCGATGATGGTGGAGGAAATGTATTTCATTGGTCGACAACGATTTCGCACCATGTGAAGCTGACTTTCAGCAGGGCGGTGCTGTGTGGCATTTCGATGGCGATGTAGTGGCGCCCTCCGTAGCGGAGGAACTTGCCCGTGACGCCGTATAGCGGACCGCGGCGTACTACCCGGACGGGGACGCTGCGTTTGCCCCGGAGCTTTTCCGAGTCGATGAAGCGGGTGCCCTGAATTTCAGGGTCGGTGGCACGCATGAAGTTCTGCATGTCCTGCTCGCTCACCGTACAGAAGTCGGTTCCGTTGCGCTCTTTTTTCATAAAATACAAGGGAAGAGGTGCCTGTACCGCAAACTTCCTACACCAGTCGTTGTCGTAGGAGTGCCGTACGAAAAGCAGGTTATGAATGGCAGGTACGAGTACACGGCAGCATTCATCGCTGTTCTCCATGTCGCGAAGTTCGTATGTCATAGGGATGTAATACTCTATGCCCTGCTCCTTGAGATAGTCGCCTACCAGCAGCTCTTTGTTGTAGACGGTCTGCAGGGGAAGCCATACCTGTTCTTTTTTCATAATCTTAAAATTTTTAAACAATCGGTGATTGAAAAAAAATTACAATTAATAATTTTGTTCTATGATTTATTTTATTTTCTGAATGATTTTTTCCCTGTTGGTTTCCTGGTTTGATTCTGTTGAAAAACGAGTGTACTTTTCTCTCCTTCCTAGCGCCTGAAAGCACTATGAATCAGTTTGTTATCTCCATAAGTGGAAGATCCCGCACGTCGTACTTCTGTATAGGAGGTATGCCCCCACAGCCGCATAGGAAGTCGTTCTTCGCCGCAAAGATAGTAAATTATCCGTAATAAAAATTCTTTTTTCGCATTTTAACTCTCCTTTTGACATCCATTTTCCCAAAGCTGAAAGTAAACAGGGTACTTACATTAGCATAGTGCCTTTACGAGGGCATACCTCCTATACAGAAGTACGTCGGGAAAAATAATTCTCCCGACGAGTGCATCCGGTGGGAAGGTCGTCGGGAGAATTTTTAAAAATTTGTACAAAACATGCGTGTGTTTTGTACAAAAAACGCACAAAAAGAGATGCGTTCGGGGAGAAATTTCCCCGTTTGCGGGATGCAACAAGCAGCACTGCGGCAGGTGTGCCGTAGCGACCGATGCATGTTTTCCTCAAAAATCAGGGACGCTTCGCTTTAGTATCTGCTCTTTTTTTCGGTCTGACGCCTAAGCAGCTTCTGGCTCCCTTCTGGAATTTCTTCTCCAGGCTTTACCTCGTGGATGACGAGCTCAGTTCCTTCGTTGATACTTTTTTCGATGATTCTCAGTAGCGTGAGGTACTCAAATTTTATCCGGTGTATCTGTTCTATCGCGCGGAAGAACGTATACAGGGTACTGATCTGGTAGTTGCGACTGTCGGAACAGGTATGGGTACCTGTGCCCGTAATGCGCTGAATCTCACTTTTCGATACGCGTGCCGAACGGTATTGCCGATCGAGGAAACGCTTGAGGGTTATCAACAAAAATCTCTTTTGTTTTTCCGTTACTTCACACGAACGATAGAGTACGTGCATGAATCTTACCATAATTCTTCATAATGTTTGGTTTTGCTATTTCTCTGCCGTTTATGGCAGAGGTTAATACACTCTCAGTGCGTATTTTTACGCACAGAAAGCGGAGAAACACCGAAATTCATCGACTGAAGTAACTTGATTGCAGATGTTGCCGTGCGTGTTGTTAAGCCTTTCTGTCGGCGGGTTTACCTGGCAGTAACGGTGCCGGAGGGGGCTTAAAAGCGGACTTTCTGACGAACCGGACGGTGATGTCTGGAATCGGGTTTTGAAGTCTTCGGGGGCAAAGATAGAATAATCTTTGAATTGGCGTGTTCTCCGGACTGGAAAACTTTCCTTCGCCTTCGGTTTGTTCCGTTTCCGTGGTTCTGTTCCGGCTCTTCAGGTTGGCGGAACACTCGGGTCGGCGGAACACGCGGGGCGGTCGGAATCGAGGTTGTGAAATCGGGGTTGCGAAATCGGGCTTCGGCAGGCAGAGCGTCCTTTGCCTCCGGTTTGTTCCGTTTCCGTGGTTCTGTTCCGGCTCTTCGGGTCGGCGGAACACGCGAGGCGGTCGAAATCGAGGTTGCGAAATCGGGCTTCGGCAGGCAGAGCGTCCTTCGCCTTCGGTTTGTTCCGTTTCCGTGGTTCTGTTCCGGCTCTTCGGGTCGGCGGAACACTCGGGGCGGTCGAAATCGAGGTTCGAAATCGGGCTTCGGCGTGTGGAATGTTTTTCGGAACGGAAAACTTCCTTTGATTATATCTTTGTTTATAATATAAAAAGGAAAGGGTGGTACCGTTGGTGGTATCATCGGTGGTCCGCTTTAGTGAATAAGTAATTGTAAATCAAAGTGGTAAGTGGTACCACTGGTGGTATCATCGGGGGTCCGCTTTACGGATTTACGCAGTTTTTTACCTGTAAAAAAGTGAAGAATATGGGTTGTGTAGATTTGAAAATCCCTGGCAAACAAGGATTTATGGCGCTCTCTAGGCGCCTGTTGAACACGATGTTCGACGAAATGTACGGCAAGACGCATACCGATGCGGAAGCCTATGTGTATTTGCTTATGAAGGCATGCTTCAGCGATCAGGGGGAAGGACCGGAGGAGCTGAAAAGGGGGGAAATGGAGTATTCGCTGCGCGAGCTGAGCTTGCGTTTCGGATGGAGCAAGAGGAAGGTGATACGTTTTATCACCCGGCTGGAGCTGGAAGGGGTGGTGAGCACGGCGCACACCACCCACGGCTCGAAGCTGAAGCTGCTGTATTACGAGGAACTGTGCCACCTGAAGGTGAGCCGCAAGTCGGGCGAGCGTCCCAAGAGCCGGACCGACGAGTCGTTCGATGTGTTCTGGGAGCAGTACCACGCACTGACGCAGCAGCCCGCACTCGACATCGAGGCGGCGCGCAAGGCGTGGGGCAAGCTGACGCTGACCGAGCGGGAGGAGGCTATCGGCAACATGGAGATGTATCTCTGTCTGCTGCCGTCCATCGACCGGGCAAGGTCGGCGCTCAACTATCTGCTGATGAAGAGTTTCGTGATCAATTGAGGGGTACCGGACGTAAGAATTGGATGATCTGACTATGAAAAAGATTTGTTTTCCGAGGATTCGGAAAGGCTATGGAAAACTGGTTTCTGTGTTGCGGCGCAGGGTAGGACGAAAACGGACGGAGCAATTACCGGCGATGTTGCTTGAAGCGGAGCGGTGTGAGAATGAGCAGCATGAAGATGAACAGCGTGAGGCGGTGCAATGTGAAGATGAGCGGCATGAGAATGAACAACTTGCGGTGGAACAACATGAAGCGGTGCAATGTGAAGATGAACAGCGTGTAAATGAGCATCACGGAAAAGCCGAAGCGTGCAATCAGCAGCAATGTTCTTTGCGGGAGTTCTGTTTGAAGAGGTTCTCCGAAAAGCGGGATGCTCGTTCTGCCGGCGGTGCTTTTCCGGATAAAGCGAAACGGTAATGTATCGGGTTGATTTTCAGGCGATGCAGCGTGAGGATGATGTAACATGGAAATGAACGATGTGGGGCTGAGTTTCAGGAGAAACAGCGGAGGATGATGCAGCATGAGAAAGAACAGCATGAGAGGAAAATCAGCTTTCCGGCAAAATCCGGACACTAATGCATCGGGTTGATTTTCAGGTGGTGCAGCGTGAGAATAAGCATCAGCTTGATTTTCAGAATATATTACTTCAAGAATTAGAAAAACAACAGTAAAATTATTTTTAAAGATTACAGGGAGAATGATTTACGCAGAAGAAATAGAAAGAGCCGTTTTAGGAGCCTGTCTGCTGGAGCGGACGGCACAATCGACGGCACTGAAGAGCCTGCGGGCGGAGATGTTTTACATTACGGCGCACCGGGCGGTGTTCGAGGCGATCAGCGCACTGTATGCGCGGGGAGCGGCGGTGGACATGCTCACGGTGTGCGAGGAACTACGTGCTTCGGGACGACTGGACGAGGCGGGCGGTCCGTTTGCGGTGGCGAAGCTGGCGGGTGAGGTGGCTACGTCGGCGCACCTGGAGTATCACTGCACCATCTTGTTCCAGTACTTCCTGCGCAGGCGACTGGTGGAGGTGCTGACGCGGGAGCTGGCGGCGGCAAACGACATGACGTGCGACGTGTACGACGTGCTGATCGGCACGCAGCGGGAACTGGGGGCGCTGCTCGACGACTCGCCGCTGGAGAATCACCTGCACCCCATGCCGGAGGTGATGGAGGACACGGTGGCGCTGGTGGACCGGCGGCAGGAGCTGTCGGTGAACGGACTCACGGGGGTGCCTACGGGCTTGCAGCGCCTGAACGAGATGACGGGGGGATGGCAGCCGGGCAACCTGATTTTCACGGCGGCGCGTCCGGCGGACGGAAAGACGGCACTCGACTTGTTCTTTGCGCGTCAGGCGGCGATGGCGGGGGTGCCGGTGGTGTTCTTCACGCTGGAGATGACGGCTTCGGAACTGGGCGAGCGCATGGTGCTGGCGGAGAGCCGTGCCGACCCGCTGCGCATCCGGCAGGGGAAGCTCACGGCGGAGGAGGTGGAGGATGTGCATCGCACGGCGGAACGGATGAGTGCGCTGCCGGTGCATGTGGACGATACGCCGTACATCAATGTGGATCAGTTGTGTGTCATCGCCAAGTCGCTGCGGGCGAAAGGGGAGCTGGGGCTGCTCATCGTGGACTATCTGCAACTGCTTGCCACGGTGAACCCGGGGCGTACGCGCGAGCAGGAGGTGGCGGAGTGCAGTCGCAAGCTGAAGGGGCTGGCACGTTCGCTGGGCTGTCCGGTCATCGTGTCGAGCCAGCTCAACCGTCAGGCGGAGGATCGGGCGGGGAGTCCGGAACTGCGTCACCTGCGCGAGAGCGGGGCGATAGAGCAGGATGCCGATCTGGTGATTCTGCTGCACCGTCCGGAGCGGTATCACATCCGGGTGGATCCCGACACGGGCTGCTCGACCAAGGGAATGGGGATCGCTACCCTCGCCAAGCATCGTAACGGGGCGACGGGGAAAGTGTATTACGGGTACAATCCCAGCATGACGAAAATCGGCGAGTTCGAGGGCGTGCATGTGGCTGTACCGGGAAAATCGTATAAGGAGAAGAACAATGAAGGAAAGATCGGTGACATATTCGGTGGTGCCGCGCGTTGATCCGCGGGACCTTTCGGCGGGGGTGACGTACTACGCCCGGGCTCAGGCGCGCGGGGTGGTGTCGCTTGCCGACATGGCGGTGCGCATTCAGGAGCGTTGCACGGTGACCAAGGCGGACACGCTGGCGGTGCTCACGGCGCTGGAGGAGGAGATAGGCAACGGGCTGTGCAACGGGGAGATTATCCGTCTGGGCGACATCGGTTCGCTGCAGGTGGGGGTGAAGAGCGAGGGCGTGAAGTGCGAGGCCGACTTCCGTCCGTCGATGCTGGGCAAGGTATGGGTGCATTTTCGTCCGGGCACCGTACTGAAGGAGATGATGGACGATTTGGCCTTCGAGCGGGTGGCTCCGCACAAGAAGGTGGTACGACGTAAAAAGTGAGGTGTACGATGAAAAAAGATGAATCCGACGGAACTTTCCGTCTGCGTATCTACGGCAAGGCTGAGCTGGCTTGCCTGTATTTCCCGAACCGTTCGCCGGAGACGGCACGGCGCAACTTGTACCGGTGGATGTACCGCTGTCCTTCCATCCGCGAGGGGCTGGCGGCACTGGGACACGACAAGCATCGCAAGTTTTTCCTGAAGCCGGAGGTGGAGGTGATCGTGAGGGGGCTGGGAGAGCCGTAAGAAAAAGAGGTCAATCTCGATTATTGGTATTAAGACAATTTTACTTACACTACAATAATTTTATTTTTGAAGAAAGAGCCTTTATTAATTTATTTTGTAGTTTTGAGGTGTAAATAATTTTACAGCACCGATTTTGTTAGAATAAAATTGTAAAAATACGATAAAAAATGAGATATTTCCTCTTTATCATATTGTCTTTTGTTGTTGCGGCTGGATATTCTGCTTCGAGGCTGACTGATCTCCGGGAACAGGCTTACTTGTTTCCGCAAGTAGCCTTGAGGCAGATTGACAGCCTGCAGCAGAAGGCACAGTACCCGTCGTATCAGTTGGAGTATATCCGTTCGTGCGCTTATTTCCGTCTGTCGATGTTTGGAAGGGCGCTGGACAGTGCCGAGAAGGCCTATCATTCGGTAGAAATAAAATCGGACACCGTGCTGTACCGTCGGATATCTATGATACTGGCGGAGGCGTCGGTCTTTGCGTTTTCGCTGGACAAGGCTACCCGTTACATCCGCAAGGGCAAGGAGTATGCTACTTCGATTTCGGATCATGTCATGCTTGCCGGCATGCTGTTGTCCGAAGGCTATCTGTACCGCAGGCTGAGCCTGAGCAAGAAGGCATACGAATGTGCATTCCGTGCGGAGAAGCTGCTGGAAGGAGGAAAATCGGAAACCGAGATTTACTACCTGTCGCATACGTATGGCTTCCTGATGATGTACTACATCAGCGACCGGAAGTATGCTGAGGCATGGCAGATAGGACTGGAACGGAGCAAGCTGCTTTCCCGCCTGCCGGAACTGAGGCGCGACAACCAGTCGGGCTATCTGTACAGCAAGATGGCTTTTCTTGCCCATATGCTGGGGAAGGAATTCGAGGATGAGAAGTATTACGAGTTGTTTCTTGGTACCCATTTCTCGAAAACCCTTGTGGGACGTCTGGAGATAAACGACTACCTGCTTACCATGAAGAAGTACGATCAGGTTATCGGGAACGCACAGGCATACGTCAGGGAGATGGACCGGCGTGATACGCTCAACATTTCGTATGAGCGGCTCCTGCAGCAGGCGTGTGTAGCTTACGAGGCGGTGGGCGACTACCGGAAGGCTTATGCGGTGGCAAAGCGCAGGCTGTCTATCCAGCAGGCTATACGGCTGAATAACGAGCGCAACTATCTGCTGGAGAACACTGACCTGTTTAATGCGCTGGCTGCCCGGGAGGAACTGGAGGAAACGGAGGAGAAGTTGCGCGTACAGACTATCTGGCTCGGTGTGCTGACGGGCATATTGCTGCTGTCGCTGCTGGCGCTGGGGGGGCTTTATGCGGAAAGGTGGAAAGATGCGCATTCGGATTGTGGAGTTGGAGAAGCTGCGTCAGGTACAGCAGTATCTGCTGAAAAAGGGACATGATTCCAGAGGGGCAACAGACGGTACCGGCAGACCGGAGGAAAAGACTGCGGAAGAGGAAGTGGAGCAGGCTGTGCCGGAAGTACCCAGAAAGGGGACGCTTTCGCGCCTTTCGAACGAGGAATTGTTTGCCCTTTTCGACAAGAAGGTGCGTCAGGAGAAACTTTACCTCGACTACAGTCTGGGGCGCGACCAGTATGCGCGTGTCATGGGAGTGGACAAGAACCGTTTTGCCGGTGTGCTGAAAGAGTTTGGCAACACCAATCTGGCTGCTTACCTGAACAGCCTGAGGCTGGAATATGCCATCGAGCTGTTTCACGAGAATCCCGAATGGTCTATTAGTAAAATCGCTGAACAAAGTGCTATTCCTAATCTGTCTACTTTTTATCGTTTGTTTAAGGATAAATATGGTATGAGTCCTAATCCTGTCTCTTATACACATCTGACGCTGCCG
>ENA-OXEO01000782-OXEO01000782.1-human-gut-metagenome-genome-assembly--contig:-NODE-782-length-12247-cov-14.0425_pt1 | contig 12247 bp, 13 predicted proteins | sample MGYA00249828_ERZ652250 | MGnify/ENA primary metagenome ERZ652250 (study PRJEB26925, sample SAMN05826791) | human gut metagenome | biome: ENVO:2100002; feature: ENVO:00000062; material: ENVO:00002003... | reverse complement strand
TCTCTCCGTCGTCGGCAGCGTCAGATGTGTATAAGAGACAGTATCAATATCAAATAGACACTAAAAAGAACGAATTTCATCGTAAATAAGGCTGTTTTCATAACAAAAACTTTGCAAATATAGGATTTCACAAATTCAATAGACAAATTTACGTATGCACAAACGCTAATAAACATTAAAAATAAAGGGGCTCACTATAAGAACCCCTTTACTTAAAACACTAATCTACAAATACTTATGCGATAGTTAAATTTTGATAAAAATCACATACATTTTATTTCTAACACTTTGATAAGACAGAAACACAAAAACCTTACACAAAGATATTTTACTTCTTACATTTTACAGTTCCGTAGCCACATCAAAGCACGGACACATTTTGGTCCACTCTTCCGGTTCCACAATCCCGTCGCCATCCAGGTCGGGGCTCAGGTCGCGGTGCCCCACGATACGCCGTGTCTGGAAGTCCATGGCAAGTACCCTGACCAGCACCCTTAGCGCCCGCTTCTGAAGCTCCGTCCGCGTATCGGCAGGCCGTCCCTGTTCGTCCAGCCCTCCTTCGTAGCACACCCCGATGCTGTTGCGGTTGAACCCCTTGGCATGAGCCCCCTCCTGCTGCACCGGACGCATGGTACAAATCTTTCCATCGCGCCTCACATAGAAATGATACCCGCAGCACTTGAAGCCCCGCTGCCGGTGCATCTGTTCCAGCTGTTCGGGCGAGAGCGGCTTGTCTGCCCTCGTAGCCGAACAATGAACCACAATCAAGTCAATTTTTCTCACTGCTTCCCCCCTTTCTTCCTGTGAGCAAGCAGTACAGGCACTTCAGAATTCCGAGTAAAATCCATTTCACCTTTCCAGTCATACCTTCCCCTCCTCATTGTTATTTGTTTTACCTGCTTCCGGATCATAGTTTATTCCTCTTTTTTCGGCTTCACCGCCACACGCTCGTAGCTCAGCGAAGTGAGGATATCCGTCAGATCAGCTCCCGGACGGAAATTGATGTGCGCCTTCTTGATGAGTCCTGCATGGAAATCCTCTTCCACGTCAGCCCCCTCGCTCTTCAGTCCGATCTGAAACGAACCCAAGTCGCCCAGACGCACGATCTCTCCGCCTGCCAGTCCCTCACGCATCACCGTACCGAGCGAAACCAGTACCGCCATGGTATCGGCACGTGTCACCGTACACATCTGCTGGATACGTTCCGTCATCTCACGGATTCCCATTTCGCCGCGCGCCTGCGCCTGTGCATAAAACTTGGCTTCCCCTTCCATGTCGTTGGGTTTCTTTCTTGCCACTACCGAATAAGTCACTGCTCTTTCCATAATCTTTTTACCTTTTTAAATGATTAATAAAACGAATACCTGTTGAAAGCTTTCAAACTTCTTTTCTGTATCACAAAGATATACAGCCCGGTTTTGGTAATGTCCGTCACCGTCCGTCATGCGGACACATTGTTACAATAAACAAAAAAAAACGGGGTGCGAACCACGCCGCGATACCGCAAACGTAAGGTTCACACCCCGTACAAGTCAGATATAATGGTTTCTTTATCTTACAGCACCCCTCCGTGACGGGGAAAAGTAACACATCGTGTGTTATATATTTATAACTCTTTAAAAAGAAAGGAGGCTGGGATGACAGTGGAAGGCATCCCACATGGTACAGTCCCAAAACAGGAAAATATTTTCAGACAAGCCACCATAAATCAGAAGAGGTAAAACCAGGTACATTGAAAAGTACACCATATATTTTTATTTTCTATATTATTATACTTGATAAATTAATTATCAAGACAAAAGACATTATTATGGCAAACAAAAAAATCAACGTCGTTATTGAACGAGGGGTTGACGGCACCTATTCAGCCTTCATTGCTGACAACAACTGCGAATTCGGTTGCATCGGAGAAGGAAAAAGCGTTGAAGAAACAAAAAGCGATTTTCTGGAAGCCGTTGACGAAATGAAGAAAGTGTATGACATGAACGGAAAAAAGTTTCCTGATGTCGAGTTCAATTTTATTTATGATGTAGCATCTTTTCTTAATTACTATGCCTATGCCTTCTCGCTGGCAGGTCTGGCACGCATTACAGGTGTCAATCAAGGGCAGTTAAGTCACTACGTCACAGGCAGAAGGAAACCTTCAAAAACAACCGTCGAAAAAATTGAAAAATCTCTGCATGCGTTTGCAAACGAGATTGGTGAAATTAAATTCGTATAAACCTAAAAATAGAATAAACGTAACGGTAACACACTCTAGCTCCGAAAAAAAATAGTGCCTTTTAGAAGTACTTTTTACCTTCCATTAAGTTTGTGATGCAGGGCATATTATATGTTAATCAGGATAAAAGCTTTATCCGATCTTTCCTGTTAACAGTTCTTCTTCCAAAAAAGCAAAAACATACTTAGGACTCTGATAATAAAATGCAGCCTCCTCATTCATTACTTTCTGATACGTATCCGAGTTAAAAACAAATGAAAGCGCCTGTTCCATTGTTAATTCCCTATTCTTCTCCATCAGTAACAGTGTAAGGTTCTTTACCATATCTGCCATCATTTCCTTTTTCTCATTCATATTCGCTTCAAGTATTTTATAGCACGTTCCGTACCGAAAAAATATTGTATTGTTACTCCTTTCATGTATTGCAAATTACGGACAAGCGTAGGCAAATCAATTGAATGATTTTCATACTTCCATAACTGTACTCCCACTCTATCGTCAGCAATAGGTCCTATTACCACATCATAATCATGAACAGGCTGATCAGACGGATTATTACGGTTTAAAAGTATAAACTTAGCCCATTCTTCAGAGTAATTTTCAAACCTCAAAACACGCAAATTGTCCCATGCATCTTCGCTTATTTCATATTCCATTACAACAGGGCTTCCGGATTCCAGCTGTTCCATTTTCACATGCGCCATATTTAAAGCCTGATTGTAATCTGCTGAAAGATAAAAACCTCTCCCAAAATCCTTATTAGGTTTAGACTTCAGCAAATCAATTTCCTGAAACTCCTTATTCGTCCCATGATACAGCCTCATACCAGCGCCCCTCCGTGACGGTGACAATACTCAGCTATGTCGTCCACCATCGAAGCAAACGACTGAGTATGCACATAATCATAATGGCGATCGATAAAATCAATCCCTTTGAAACGACTCAGGTAATTGAATGCCTGCTTCATCGAAAGTCCGTATTTACGTCCGAACTCTCTGATGAAAATAATCGTCCACTCCATTTTATCCTTTATATCATAATCCATATCTACAGCTGTTGATGATACATATGCAAATATAATGATTTTACTCATTTTTCTTCATCCGATTCTGAAAAAGCGTTCAAACCTATAGTGTTAAGTTTGTGATGCAGCATACACACAAAAAACGGGGTGCGAACCACGCCGCGATACCGCAAACGTGAGGTTCACACCCCGTCTATCGATTATACATTCAGCTTCTGCCCGATATATTTACTCTCCTATCACATCACGCACACAGCGGACTTTACCCGAAGTTCCACCACCTGTAAGCAACATCAGATTTCCATAGGATGCACTAGGATTAAATGTATTATATTCATATACATATACAAATCCTGGTCTGTTAGGACTACCGAATTTATCATTATAATTGCCCCATCCATTGAAGCTAAACCCTGTTTTGCATAAATAATACGATGATGAAGATTCACCAAATTTAGTCTCAAACAAGTCCGGATAAGTAGTATACATCAGCATCAGTTCACGCAGGTTCGGTGCACGATACCCGTCCGGGCAAGGATTACCATTATTTTCATAATTGTATAAGTTATTCCACGTCCAGTAATCATTCTTTGGATACAGTCCACTCGCATTGTCATAAGAACTATTCCATCTATCACCCTCAGCACTCACCAGCACCGCGAATTTCCGATAAGGACGGTCGTTGTCATCGCGTTCTTTGTTTTGTGGCAAAATACCACCGGTCAGTGCTGCACGCAGTGTATTCGGTTCCAGACGGGACAAATCAATGAACCGTTCCGTATACGTTACAGTTCCACGGCCTATTGTGACAGTTCTCGTTGATTTCTCCGAAGGTTGAACATAGTCATCCAAATCGTTATCTTTAGCATTCAATGACAATCCCAGATTACGCAAGCAACGGTACGTATATGGGCCACTCTCACCCTCATGCCCAAGATTTCCACGGGAGGCTCCTTCTTCTGCCCAGATAATCCACGGACTCATCGTAGTACTTCTATTCCCCCAGTTATCAGTAGTAGTAGTTATCGTATTATACGTACTGCTGATGACATGCTCCAGCGGCACACTCGCAGATGTCGCATTTTGGGAATACAGCTTCGCATTAGGCACGGCAGCTTCAGCAATAAAGATATCTGTCAACTGGTCTACCGAAGCCAGATACCAGCGGATTTCGTCCAACTGCACGATATTGTCACCATTCAGGTCTCGATTACGCCCCAGACAAGCGAACCATACACTTTTATACTTATCTTTAAGCCGTCCGTAATCACCATCATTCAGATAAAGTACATCCGTCCACTTCAAATTAGTAAGCTGACCAAGCACTTCCAGCGTATTCTTACGTCCATCGTCAAAGGTATTGTTGTCTTTATCCCAAGTAATACCATTAAGAGCACTACTGGTAGCCGGAAGATTCTTATCAGTACCATCTTCCGCATCTTCCGATTCATTCTTAAACTCCGTACCCCATGCCGTACTTACATCGCTGTCCGGATCGTAGAAAGTATAGATAGGTCGCTGCGAGAAGGTAATCACACTCTCAGCCCACGAAGTATTTCCATCCGGACTGTACTGTGCGCCTTTCACACAAATATGCAGCATACGGTTTTCTGCGTTTACAAAGTCTTTCCATAAAGTCAAATCCGGATCATTATCCGCAAGCGCTGTAGGTATCTCATAATACACTTCGGTAGGATTATATTTATACACATATTCATCGATAAAGGCAGTAATGGTAACTTCCGCATCATCATCATATGAGACTCTCCCATCCTTAAGAAACAAATCACAACCTTGCTCTTCACTCTTATTCGCCTCGATAAACAGATGGTTCAGCAACTGGTTCACGTCGTAAAGCACCACATCCTGACTATAAATAGCCGTAGAACCACTATAATGATACCCTTTACCTCCAAACGCCGGAGCCTGTTCATCCACCAAGTCTGTCGAGGAATAAGCCGCATACCCCGGATATTTGGCAAAGGCTGAAGGAGGAACTTTTACATTAGTATGTCCCTCATCATCTCGTACCAAAACACATTCCTGATTAATGGCAAACTGTACCCAGCGGTAATCGTTCAGCGAAAGACCCGTCTGCAGATTTTCCACCTGATCAGAGGACAAACTTGTAGCATCACTTACCACAGTACCGCCCTCATCTCCATATACCGTATAGTTACTACGGTTGAACACCTTCAGTCCGCGCTGAAACGGAGTACTGATAGCCCACGACAAACCAGCCTTTATATCCCCTCTCGTCAACGAGAATTTCGCACGTCCGTAGTGAGAGTCAAGATCTACCACCTCACCACCTGCCTTAATTACATCTCCTTCTACTCCGGGACGTTCTTCTTTATCGCTCACAACCTCAACCCGCATCGATTCTACTCCCGTAATGGTCACATTATACGTATAGTGCGTATTGCGGCATACATCATACTTGTTCACCAGTTCTTCGCTATCAGGATCACTTCCCGTACTACCCAGATGCACGGTATACGTCACATCGGCATTATAAAAATCCGTACCATGTTGAAAAGAAAGCGTACCCCGTATCGTGACATACGTCGAGTTTTCCGGAGCAAAGACAAAGTCGCCCGGCACATACTCCTGTCCCGGCATTGTTTCGTCGACCTTATTCTCTGTTTTCGCTCTCTTTTCACGCAAGGCATACAGGTTCTGTACCTCCGAATAATTAGTCTCTTTCTCTATTCTCTTTGTCGGCTGGCGACGGTTCTCCAGCAGATAGAACTCAAAATACGACCGATCGTCGTTCTCACTCTTTGCTTCGTCAAAATAATATTCCTTTCCGGCAGCCTGCATCGAAGCATATCCGTTCCCCGTGGTATTCTCCATGGTCTCCGCATAATCTTCGTTCTCACGAGGAACCAGGTAAGTTCCCTGCGGAATATTCTCCACCCGATAATATTTGGGAGTGAACGTCATGTTGGTATATCCATTCTCACTACCATCTGCCTTCACATTAAAGGTGATACGCGCATCCACCCGCTCCAGATCAATTTTATCGGCAGCCCCTACCAGATTTCCCTGTGCATCTACCGCAATATCCGTTCCACCTTCGGTGTTTTTCAGCTGTCCGCACATCAGAAAAGCCATACGCTCCACACTCAGACTCACCGTTTCACCTTTATCCGTGCGTAACTGAGAATACAAATCCTTGAAATCATCCAGATTCGTTACCGCATCCAACTGTTCATAGCTCAGGGTTCCTACTCCGGAGTTTGGGTTTGCAACGGCAAAAATCTGTTGTCCTGTGCCCGAATACATATCCAAGGTCACAGTACCAGAACCCGTAGTATTGACCGATTCCAGATAAGTTTTGCCCGATACCTCCCCGTTTCGCTTGAAAGCGATGACAAACAGTCGCTGTACCGTCTGCTCTACCGTAGCATCCTGAGCCGAACGCGACTCCACAGCACTCGCGGCCACATTAAACTTCAGGTTTACCGTTACCGGCACACCCTCCTTGATATTGTAAGTTTTCACAATTTCTTCGTCTGCACAGGCGGTCAGCACTGTCACAAGCCCCAACAGCCACACATATATCAGTTTCATCTTTCTCATAGTCATTCCTCCTTTCAATTAAAACTGGGTACATCATTCGTTACCGACGTCCAAGGGCTTACCTTCCACTCTATTGTCACTTGTTTATTAACCAACAGCGAGACATTCACATTCAGCTGCTGCCCGGCTTCCAGCTCCTTCAACTCCTCATCGCCTATCTTAAACACCACCTCGTGTGTCTTGCTTCCCCAAGTAGCCGTAAGCTTGTAGGCATTCCCACTTGTCCACGGATACAGATAACGTATGTATGGCGACGCATCAGCATCAGCTACCTCGCCGACAGGTACTTGCAGCGTACCCTCGTTTCCAAACTTAACCGTACCACTACCTGCCGCACTTTGCGGATAAGAGTCTGCATAAATATCCTTGAATAAATATCCCCGATTGGCAATGCCCGATATCGCAACATTCGTCAGATCGACAGACTCTCCTGTCTGGTTGTCGAAATTCAGTACCACCTTGGCAAGCGGGAACAAAAGATTCATGGTAGCCGATGTATTTTCACTCGGCCCCACCTTGATAGTCTTGAAAGCTGCCTGAGGTATTTTACTCAAAGCAGGGCTATTGAAATCTTTGTCAAGAATACGTGATTTCAGCGCACTTAAATCCACGCTCTTTCCCTCCAGACTTTCCCCTTCGCCCAGAAAAGCCTCCTCATTGGCAATGGCATAAAAGTCAAAATCTTCACCATCCTTATTGACAGTCAGCTCCGAAAAGTGAATGACCTTCTGCGTTTCGTCAGGCTGAATGTCATAGCTCACATTATAAATGATATCATTCGTACCACTGCGCGCCACAATTACACGCAGTTTGCGCATTTGTTCCTTGTCCAGCAGGTTTCCGGCAGTAACATTATCCGAAACACGCGTAGTGAAAGTCATCGTGACCGAAGCCTTCCCTCCCACAGCCGGATCGTTATCCTTTATGCAAGAAACAGAAAGCAAGGCTACAGCCACTACAGCCACTGCCAGCAGACAATATGTTCTAAAATGTTTTCTCATAGTATGCTCCTCCTTACATTACTGCCAGTCTGGCTCAATATCTTCTACATACCATTCGGGAAGCCTGATACTTACTCCCACCTGATCGAACACTATCGATATAGGCAGCAGCGCCTCCTGTTTGGTTACATCAATATCTTCCCGGTATCTGTTCAGGTAGTTGAGGATATTTCCTCTTACCAGTTCCACACCAGTATTTTTATCTTTCAGCACCAGTTGGTGTGCACACGTCGTCTCGTCCAGACTGGTTTCATGATCCAGCCGGAACAGAGCAAAGTCACTGGTATGATAGCAATTCTTCTCTGCATCGTAAACCAGTTCCGGATAAATGGTACCCTTCACCTCCGTGTTAATTTCATTCTCGAACGAGGTCTGTGCATTCGAATTTTCAAAACTCAATTCATACGGTATGTCGGCACGGCTTTGCGGAGCAGGCAGACCGTAAATCTCTACTTCGGTATCTACGTGCGAGCTGTACAGCGTCACCGTATCCCGATACATGACACCCTCCTTGTCAGGCATAACAAACTCTTGCTGACCCATATAGTTGTCATCATGATTAATTACATTTCTCGAATCATCATTCCAGAACGGCGACTGGATATAAATATCCGAAAGACGGTTGGCATATATATTTTCTACAGCCGTATGGTCGTAGGCATTTCCTATTGCCACCACTTTGTAACGTTTTCCATACTGCAGCCGGAACGACGGTACAGCATCAAAGTTCTTCAGCTCGTCCTGAGTGTAATGGCCGACCCCCATAATGTGTCCGCCCTCATCGAAAACATACAGGTCTACTTTACTCATGTACTTATATAATACGTCCGTATCACCATCTGCCAGATACTGGAAATAAATGGTGACATTATCACAATCATCCAGATCTTCCTTGACGCAACTGCTCGACAGGACGAAAACCGGCAGTGCCATCAACATTATTTTCAGAAACTTTATCATATTCGTTCTTATGAATGTTATAAAACTGTATGTTTTAGGAATAGAGTCTGGCGGATGATTCCGCCAGACTTTGATTATAGGGAAATGAGGTTATTGTTCAACCCATTCAGCAGTAGTATCGACAATAGTCCATTGTGCTTCGGTTACAGTTACGTCTACGCCATATTGATTATTACCTTCTTCATCACCGATAATATTCTTATCGCTCAATGTAACGTCTGTAATACGGTAAATTTTACCTGCTTCAAACTTAAATGCAGAGTCACCGTTATAACTCTTAATCACTGCATAACGAGGTTGAGTTACCGGATTATCCAGATCAGATGCAGTTGCAGTTGCAAAGTAAATCTTCAGAATCGGCATCTGAGCTGCATTAGGATAGAAATTGAATGCATAAGCTTTAGCTGGATCAGCAGTTGCCGGCCATACAGCGCCTGTAGCCAGGAAGTCACCATCAATTTCATCCCACAAAATAGGAGCAGGAATAGCAGTTACACCTTCACCGCCTACCACTTCCGGATACTTATAATCTGTAACACTTGTTGCACCCTTGGTAGCCAGAATCTTATCCAGATAAATACCGTCGATAGTCAAATCATCATACTTACAAGTTGCTTCATCACTAGTAGGATGAGTGACATGTTTGATGCCGGAAACTTCCAGACGTGCTACCGGAATCTTTACTGCCACACTGGTTGTATACATTTCATAACTTTTTCCCTCATTGGTTTCCATACTTCCGGTAAGTGTAAATGTTTCACTTGAACCATAAGCCGGAATAGCTTCTGGCATAGCCTGCATGGCGGGAGCACTTGCATTAATAATAGAAGTACCATCCCCTACTTTATCTCCATCATTAACCCAAGCTTCAATCTTGGTAGGATTCTGAACACCCCAGAATTTGACCGTTGTAGTTCCAGTACCCTTACCATCCAATTCAACTGTCTGTGTTGCTGTTCCTGTACCTGCAGTCAACTTAATAGACATTGTACCCTTTACCTGTACCTTATCTCCATTATTACCGGGAGTAGCATCTACCAGTGTACGACTCATGTTGTTCGGAGTTACAATCTTAACTTCTACAACACCATTACCTTCCATGCTACCACCTTCTGGTACTACTTCTTCATTTGAGCAGGCAAACAAACCCAAACCTGCAAACGCCCACAATAAACTCTTAGAAAATTTCATAATACAAAAATTTAAAAGTTAATACTCTCATATCTAATTATTCTCATTTCAGCTGTTTTTCTACTCCGCCATCAGGTCCAGATACGCCTGCAGCGCCTTCAGGTTCTCTGCAGCAGGAGCATAGCCCGCTTGGGAAGCCCGTCCGAACGCTTCAACCGCCTTTTCCGGCTGACCATTCTTCACGTATGCCGTACCCAGCATGTTCAGCAGCGCACCGTCCTGAGGAGCCTTCTCCAGCAGAGCCACTGCCTCGCCGGCACGCTGCGCCTCCAGCAGCGCCAGTGCCGCATTGTTTACCGCCGTTACGTCCTGCGGATAAGTCTTCGCACCCGTCAGCAGGCAGTCGATGTACTGCGGCGTACCCTTACCGTAGCTGTCCGCTACCTTGTGAATCTCGCTCACGCTCATCAGCTGCGGGCTCTCGGTTATCATCTTGCGCCCTTCCTCTATGGTAAAGTGACGCACGTTATACTCTATGCGGTACTCGTTGCGGCGCACCGGAGCATACACCTCGTTCACCAGCTTGGTATATACCGCTGCCGGCACCAGCTTCTTCAGTTCCGCCTCGCAGGCATCCTTGTCGTCGCCGCAGCCATCTATCAGCTGCAGAATCTCCTGCTGCTGCTCCAGCTCCGTACGACGTTCCACCTCCTTGCGCAGTGCGTCCCAGTCCTCGCCCTTCCACGCTACATGGTACAGCGAGCGGTCTATTCCGTCCAGATCGCGGCGCACATAGTCGGTAAACGCCTGCGCACGCCGTTTCGACAAGTCCATGTTGTATTTCATCGTACCCTCGGGCGACGCATAACCCGTTACGTAAATGCCTGTAATCGTGAGGTCGTGATTGTCGCGCACCACCTGAAACGACTCCTTCACCTTCGCCAGTTCCGCGCGGTTCTGCTTGTAAGCCGCATCGATGCGGTCGCTGTTCTGGCGGAATTCCAGCCGGGCCACCCTCGTTTCCGAGCGTCGTTTCACCTCTTCTTCCTTCGGCTCGATGAACGGAGCCACGTACACCGGATTCATGGCAGGGAATATAGTGCCTCCGTAAGCCGTTTCGCTACCCTCTTCACACTGTGCACAGCCCGTGACGTATGCCCGCAGCTCCACGCTTCCGTCTATCATCCACCGCTTGAAAGGCACCGATACCTCGTACGAAACCATCTGTTCCGAACCATTGTCGCGGCGCACCACCAGCAGCGCGTCCTCGTTGAATTCTTCACCGTTCAGGACACGTGCACGCTGCTGTACCCTGTCGCGCGTCTTTCCGTTGATGACAAACGGAGGCAACTCCTGCTCCATGCTGCCGTCGGCTGCCACGATGACCGGCACCACCCGCAGCGAATGCTGTCGGTTCATCTTCAGGTTGTCCAGCCCGATTTCCATTTTCACGTTCGCCTTGCGGTCCGCCGTTTTCGTCACCTGCGGTCCGTCGATGTTCACCGCCTCCAGATAAGGCACCTGAGCCCCTGCCGAAACAGCGGCAAACAACATTGCTGCAGAAAAGATATATTTCTTCATCGTACGTTCCTCCATCATTTAATTATGTAAATCAACGATACCGCCGCCTTGGTCAGCCCGAAGTAATCCTTTGTGTCGGAGCCTCTCCACTCGCCGCAGTGCGGACAGTCGTACATATCATAGTCGGCACGGATCCATCCCGCCCCGATTTCCAGTCCCAGGTTCCAGCGGTTTCCCAGCACGAACTGATAGCCGTAGCCCAGTCCCACGCCGTACATGTTTCCCTGATACCGGTAATCCTTGAACGAAGGAAAAATCTTCAGGTCCATATCTGCCACGTTAAAACCTCCGCCCAGTGCATGAAGAGCAAGAAAATGTCCGTTGAAGGCTTCACAGAACCAGTACCGCGCTTCCGGTTGTACCAGCCAGTGCTTCATCTTCCGGTCATCACCTAAATTAAAGGGATTATAGTTTCCCGAAACATCAATGCTCCATTTGGGAGCTACCCGAAACTCAGCCCCCACATTCAGCGTTGTGGTTACATCATAAAGAAGGTTTGTCTTGACCGCTATTTTCTGGGCTGATACGGACATACCTGCTATCAGAAAGGTTATTAATGCAAACAGTTTTCTCATAGTCCTTTGCTCTTAAGTTTTTACGTAGTGCAAAGTTATCAAATGCTAAAAAACTGTCAATAAAATCTAATTTCCAATCTGTCGTATGAAAAGGCAGGAAAGAACAGGAATGATTATTAAAACTGTCTCTTATACACATCTGACGCTGCCGACGACGGAGAGAGTGTAG
>ENA-OXEO01000780-OXEO01000780.1-human-gut-metagenome-genome-assembly--contig:-NODE-780-length-12276-cov-18.2509_pt1 | contig 12276 bp, 14 predicted proteins | sample MGYA00249828_ERZ652250 | MGnify/ENA primary metagenome ERZ652250 (study PRJEB26925, sample SAMN05826791) | human gut metagenome | biome: ENVO:2100002; feature: ENVO:00000062; material: ENVO:00002003... | reverse complement strand
TTTCTGCCTGTCTCGTGGGCTCGGAGATGTGGATAAGAGACAGTATTAATACAGCTCTAAGTTTATCGGGTATAGAGGATGAAGTAAAAACTATAAAAGATAAATTTGAATTAATGCAATATAAAATTGAAATAATTTTAAATATAAAATATGAAGAGATAAGGTCTAAAGTAGAGTGTTTTCTAAAAAAGATATCTAAAGAGGATACTGCTATTATTTATTACACAGGGCATGGTTGTTATTATGATGGACGAAATTTTATTGTATGTGTTGATTCCTCCACAAGTGTAGACAAAAACATTGATTCATCTTATTACGAAGACATGTATAAGCTATATGATTTATGCCGTATAACAGATTACGAATATAAATCAAATAATGTACTATTAGTTTGTAATGCTTGCAGGACTAAGTCAACTTCGGGATTAGGAGAACCAGTGTTTGAAAATAAATTTAGTGGCTCGAAGAATATTATTGCTCAGATATATGCAACTGCATTAGGAAATTCAGCATATACTACAACTTATTTCTATCAGAACTTTTGCGAAATATTATGGACAAGGACACAAAAGGCAGACCATGAAACGGGGCTGCTGACAACAAAACAGGCTGAATATCCCGCACTTTCCCTGTGCCGGATATTCAGCCTGTTTTGTTGTCCGGGGTTTCCAAAGGGGCTTGCCCCTTGGCACACGACTTTGCTTGCAAAGTGTAGTGTGTTATACGCTCTGTTGGCGTTGCTGCGAAAATGAGATTGCCGCCAGGGAGGGCAAGGGCATTTGAAGCGGCAGGAAAGCAGGGCTTTGTTTGGGGCTGGCAAGCCGGAAACAAAGGGCTGATTTCAGCAGCAGACAGGGCGTATATGAAACTTCCGTCTGACAGACTATCGAACAAAGTGTCCCAAACGGATAGCCACACTTACAAAAAAGCAGACGGATTTTTCTCTCAAAATTGAAATGGGCGGGAAGCCATTTTAGGGCTTTCCCGCCTTGATTGCCCATCAGCGAAGCCGGGCGGGGCTGTCAACGGCGGCGCATGAAAATGCGCCGTTCATCTTGACCGTTGACTGGCTTGGCTGGCTTTGCTATTTTCTTTGTGAAAGAAACGAGAAAGGCTATTCTTGACCAACGCCCATATTCCAAAGTTCGTCCACATAATTGTTCACCCACTTGACACCGTCGGCAAACCATTCCTGCTTTTTATCGCTTGGATCGGGCTTCCAAAGAATAAGTTTAGCGGGAGGTGCTTCGTAAATTTGGTTGAACAAAGCTAAATCGTCTGGGTAGTGGAACCAGAGGGAAAGGTCGGGTTTTGGATGCTCCTGCCGCCACAAAGCAAATTCAGAGAGAAAGTTTTTATGTTTCGGTATTTCGAGAGTTTGAAAGACTTCTTCCGATAGTAAAAGCTGCGCTAAACAGTACAGGCCATGGGCAAGGGTACAGAAAGGCCGCACACCCAACACATATTTTTTGTCCTTTGGATAGCCTTTACATACTTCCAATAAATCCTCGCTTCCTTTGTTCATATCGCCGCTTACCAAGTCAAGCAGAAAAGCAACCATAGCTTTTTCCAACATGGTAGATTTTTTCCGCTCCAAAAATTGCTCTGCTTCTGGTACAGCCCATTCCAACACCTCTTCGTCCTTGTACCAAAGACCAATCAGTACATGGACAGCGGCGGGGAAAAAAGGGGCATTACAGTTTTTTACTTGAGCAAGCTCCGGAGGCAGAATACGCTCCATCGTCTGCATATTCCCACAGGAAAAACATTCAAGCATACAGTGAAAATATTTTTCGTAGGAATACCCGCCATAGATAACAGGCATCATTGCTCCTTTGCTCCTCTGGTTGATGACACGGCAAAGCCCAGGCCAATCCGCATTTTGAATACACGTTTCTGTCCAGATGTTCCAATCCTCCGGCTCTGGTGACATAGAAGAAACGGATATAGTTTGATTGCGGAACAGATACCGCAACCGTTCCTTTGCTTCTGGTTCGTTTCCCTGATATGTAAATTTCTCCATAACTTTTTGATATTTTTCCCGCAGGAGCGTGAAATATGTTTCCAATTCCATTCGTTTGCCTCCTTAAAATTATAGATTTTTCCAGTTTTACAATGTTTGTTCTTTTACTTCCGTCCCCGCTGTGGGTTTGGATTTTTCAGCAAGTCCGACTTCTCCGCTATCTTTTTCAGCCACTTCTTTTCTTCCTCTGACAGCTTCTTCAAATTCAATTTTAGCCGCTTACAGATAAACGCCAAAGACGCTTGCTCCGGGTCGCTGTCCTCGCTGGCGGCTTCATCAATAGCCTGTAAAAATCCTTTCAGCGGGTTATCCTCCGGGACGCTGAAAAAATCGTCCTTATGCGCTTCCCGCAGGTCAAGGGCAATTCCGTTTATATCCTGCTGTATGACATAACGGCAAAAGCTGTCATCATCAATATGGGCGGTGATAAGCTGTCTTAACTGCGTGTCACTCATGCCGGGGTCATGCTTTTTCATAACTTTTGCGCTCACAGTGTCCACAATGGCGTTTGCGTTCTGCACCTGCTTTGTCGCTATACCGTTCACATAGATTTCAAGGTCAGCCATGAACCGGGGAAAAGCCGGGTGCGCCGCCAGTTCACACAACAGGGAATTGTCCATCAATCCACTTTTCAACAGTACAATCATATCATCACTCAAATGCAGTTCTGCAAGATCGGCGTTTGAGTGATTTCTTGTTTCGGACAGTCCCAGCAGATAGTCGGCTGTCACACCGTAAAACTTCGCCAGCTTGATAAGGGCATAGTGGCTGATGTCCTTAAACTCGTCCGCTTCATAACTGCCCAGCGCAGACTTGGAGAGGTGCGTCTGTTCCGCAAGTTGTTCCAGTGTCAGCCCACGTTCCACACGCAGGTCTTTCAATCGTTCTTGTATGGATAGTTCCATGCGCGCCCTCCTTGTCCAGTTACTTTATTCGTCCATGACTATCGAAATAATTTTTCCCTCACCGACTTGTTGACTGCCTTCCATAATTGAAAATAATTGTCCTGAATGAACTTCTTTATAATGACAATCTTGAAATGTAAATTTTATTATCGCCGGAGTCGGGTCATCGAATTTGTTAACTGGCAGTTCAATAAAAGTAATTCCCCAATACTCTCCCAATTTATTAAAGATAGCATCTGGACGGTAGCCTATTTGGGGCAAATTTCTTCGTTGTCCAGTATGAAAAATAACTTCCGCAAATAAGTACATTATGCATATATCCTCTAAATTTCTGTTTTCTTTTTTATTTTACCACAATTCCGAGAGCGTGGAAATAGAGAGTTTTCCGGGTTAATTTCCGACCTTATGGATATACGGGACAGGCGTTCTTTTAGGTGTAGACTTATCTTAGTTCATCGATGGACAGCACCTTGAAAACAGAATGACCGTCCGAAAGGTGTTTCCCAGCGAGGGAAGCACGCAAGGAACCAGCTTCGGGACAAGTTGTCCCGAAGTCCGGGGAGCGTGCCAACGCCGGAGAACCTTTCGGGGAGAACGGCAACGGAAAGCAAATGGAGGGACTACATGAAAGATAACCCATATAAACGCTTGCCGCCGTTGGAGCGCAAGCCGGACGGCACACCCTACCGCATGACCCCGGCACAGAGGAAACGGGCGAACAGCCTGATACGCCGGGCGTGCTGTAACTGCGAGGGCGGCAACTGTATCGCCCTTGATGATGGGGACACCTGCACTTGCCCGCAAATGATTTCTTTCTCGATCTGCTGTAAATGGTTTCGCTGGGCGGTGCTTCCGCTGGACAAGGCACTGGAAGCGGAGATCCACTGCGGGGACAGGGTGAAGCGGTGCGCCGTCTGCGGTGCGGCTTTCGTCCCACGCTCCAACCGGGCGAAATACTGTGAAACCTGCGCCAGACTGGTACACAGGCAGCAGAAGAACGCCAGCGACAGGAAACGCCGCTGGAATACGGACAAATAGGGGCTGGAAAAGCCTCGTAAATCAAGGACTTTTGGGGGCTGTTCCGGGCGGGGCGGTATGTTTATATGCCCCGCCCCCAAAACAGCCCCCGAACTGTCCGCAGAAAGGAGGTTTGAGAGCCATGCCACAACACGCAATCTTGCGATTTGAGAAGCATAAAGGTCACCCGGCGGGGCCGCTGGAAGCCCATCACGAAAGGCAGAAAGAGCAGTACGCCAGCAACCCCGACATTGACACGGCAAAAAGCAAATACAACTTCCACATTGTTAAGCCGGAAGGCAGATACTACCACTTCATTCAGAGCCGTATCGAACAGGCAGGCTGCCGCACCCGTAAAGACAGCACCCGGTTTGTTGACACGCTGGTTACCGCCAGCCCGGAATTTTTCAAGAAAAAGTCCCCAAAGGAGATACAGGCATTTTTCCAGCGGGCGGCAGACTTTCTCATTGAGCGGGTAGGCCGTGAGAATATCGTGTCGGCGGTGGTACACATGGACGAAAAAACGCCCCACCTGCATTTGACCTTTGTGCCGCTGACAAAGGACAACCGCCTGTGCGCCAAAGAGATTATCGGGAACAGAGCCAACCTCACAAAATGGCAGGACGATTTTCACGCCTGTATGGTAGAGAAATATCCCGACTTGGAGCGTGGGGAGAGTGCCAGCAAGACAGGCCGGAAGCATATCCCCACCCGGCTGTTCAAACAAGCGGTTTCCCTCTCCAAACAGGCAAGAGCCATTGAAGCCGCCCTTGACGGTATCAATCCACTAAACGCCGGGAAGAAAAAAGAGGAAGCCCTCTCCCTGCTGAAAAAATGGTTTCCGCAGATGGAGAACTTCTCCGGGCAACTGAAAAAATACAAGGTCACAATCAATGACCTTTTGGAAGAAAATCAGCAGTTGGAAGCCAGAGCCAAAGCCAGCGAAAAAGGCAAGATGAAAGACACGATGGAACGGGCAAAGTTAAAAAGCGAACTGGACGATATGCGGCGGCTGGTTGGCCGTATCCCGCCGGAGATTTTAGCGGAACTGAAACGGCAACAGCGGCAGTATGGAAAGGAAAGGTGATTTTATAAGCAATATCAGATATAAAAAAGAAAGCGAAATCGTGACTTTTCAGGGAAAGGAAATCACGCTGGAAAATCTCTCCCCGGTGTTCACGCCGGAGCAGGAAGCGGCAAAACGCCGGGAACTGGAACAGCAGCTTTATGAGGTGTTCCGCAAGTATGCCGATAAGCGGCAGAACGAGGAAGCCGGGGCATAAGGTTTTCCAAAGCCACCGTTGATTTGCGGGGCTGCTGGCGCTATAATAAAGGTGTCAGCAGCTCCGTTTCTTTTTTAAGAAAAGGAGCGACAAAATGAACAATCGAATAGACGCAATCTATGCAAGACAATCGGTAGACAAAAAGGACAGCATTTCCATTGAAAGCCAGATTGAATTTTGCAAATATGAATTGAAAGGCGGTAACTGCAAGGAATACACAGACAAAGGGTACAGCGGCAAGAACACAGACCGTCCGAAGTTTCAAGAACTGGTGCGGGACATCAAGCGGGGCTTGATAGCAAAGGTCGTGGTTTACAAGCTCGACCGTATCAGCCGTTCCATTCTGGACTTCGCCAACATGATGGAGCTGTTCCAGCAGTACAATGTGGAGTTTGTGTCCTCTACGGAAAAGTTTGATACCTCCACCCCGATGGGGCGGGCGATGCTGAATATCTGTATCGTGTTCGCACAGTTGGAACGGGAAACCATACAGAAGCGGGTGCAGGACGCATGGCACTCCCGCTGTCAGCGTGGTTTCAAGATGGGCGGGAAAACGCCCTACGGCTTTCGGACAGAGCCGTTTGTGATGGACGGGGTACGGACAAAGAAGCTGGTGGTTGAGCCGGTGGAAGCGGCGTTTGTGCGGCAGATGTATGAAATGTACGCAGACCCGCAGGTGTCCCTGCATGACATTACCAAAAAGCTGACAGCGGACGGTATGCGTACCTATCATGGCAGGCCGCTGTCGAGAGCAACTTTAAGCGTTATCCTCCGCAACCCGATTTATGTCATGGCTGACCTCGACATATACGAGTTCTATAAAAGCCAGGGGACGGATATTTACAATGACGCTGCCGACTTTGCGGGGACAAACGGCTGCTATTACTATCAGGGCAAGGGAAACACCGAGGACAAGCATAAGCACCTGCAAGGGCAGACGTTGGTGCTTGCGCCCAGCGAGGGCTTTATCCCCTCCGAACTGTGGCTGAAATGCAGAAAGAAGCTGCTTGCCAGTCATACTTACCAGCCAGCAAGGAAAGCCCGGAACACCTGGACAGCGGGGAAAATCAAGTGCGGAAAATGCGGCTATGCGCTCATGTCGGCGCACTCCAACGGTATTCTCTATATGCGCTGTACCGTCCATGCGGACAGCGGGACCTGTCCCGGCTGCGGGTGCGTGAAGCTGCACGAACTGGAAGCGGTTGTGTATAGGGCGATGGTGAAGAAGCTGAAAGATTTTAAGACGCTGACGGGACGGAAAAAAGCGGCAAAAATCTCCCCGAAGCTGACAGCAAAGCGGCTGGAACTGGCGCAGGTGGAAAGCGAGATTGAGAAGCTGCTTGACACGCTGACAGGAGCAAGCCCGGTGCTGCTCTCCTACGCAAACAGCAGGATTGAGGAACTGGACGCAAGGCGGCAGGGGATTTCCAACGAGATTGCGAAACTGTCTGCGGACGCTGTGCCAGCCGAAAAGATAGAAAGCATTTCCGGCTATCTGGACGATTGGGAGAATGTCAGCTTTGAGGACAAGCGGCAGGTGGTGGACGCACTCATAACCGTTATTCGGGCAACCAATGAGAAAGTAGAAATCGAGTGGAAAATCTGACGGGCTAACCTCCGTCGTACATTATCCTTTTGTGCTCTTGTCTATATTAGTGAACAATACTTTCCAAAATGGCTCCTTCCTGGACTAATCGGTGTGTTCTGGCATCACGTTCTTTTTTGCGATTTCTTGCTTCGGCTTCTTCTTGGCGGTGTCTTGCCTGTAAAAGTGCTTTTTCTTCCGGTGTCATGATTTTTTTATCTGCCATATCTGGCACCTCCTTTTTATGCCCGTATCCGGGCAGTATTGGTTTTAAAATCTTATGGTTTGGTACTATAGTTTCGGATAACTGACAGTGGCATGTTTCTGGTGATAAATAAGGAAAGAAAGTAGTACCACTGTCAGTGAAGAATAATTATCGTGTTATGCTTCTTTGCTTCAGTTCTGGTTCGGAGTATGATTGTTTAACAGAATTCTTTTTGCCTGTTTTAAATTAGCTGTTGCATTGTCCTGACGAATATTCCGGTTATTGATACGGACAGGAATACATCTCTCCAGAATACGGTCATAAATTCGTTTGTGTGCGATATCAGCGGCGTTATTCAGCTCTGATAAAGTGAGATTGGTCGTTATGATCAGGGGCTTTTTACTTCGGTAACGACTGTCGATCACATTGAATACCTGTTCCAGTGCAAAGTCAGAGTTCCGCTCAATTCCGAGATCATCAATAATCAGAAGACTGTAGCGGTTTAAGCTGTTGATGAACTGGTTTCTGTCTTCAAAATGCATTCCGGTAAGGGTATTTAGAATTCGGGAAAAGTTGGTCATCAGTACAGGAACGCCTTTTTCCAGAAGGGCATTGGCAATGCAGCCTGCAAAAAAAGATTTTCCAGTACCGACATCACCCCAGATGAGAAGTCCGGAAGCATTTGCTCTCATCTCTTCCCAGTTGCTTACATAATTGTGTGCCAGTTTTATTTCCGGATTGATGCCGTTATCCCTGGCAAAAGTGTAGTCATAGAGTGCTTTGTCCTGTAAGCCGCTGGTTTTAAGATGCTCTATTTCCATTTGTTTTTCATGAAGTTTTCTCTGGGCTTCTTCCTGCTCAAAGATTTCCTGCTGGCATTTACAGCGGATGGAAGGAATAAGAACCTTTCCCTGTAATTCATGCCTGCATTGCCTTGGCGTATTGCATTTGGAACAGTAGATCAGGTGGTCTGTTTCGTTAAAATATTCATCAGACTGAAGCTCTCTGTTTGGGGTTATAGCTGTTGGTTTTTCTATAAATTTTGTCATAATGTTTCGTATTCCTCACTTTCGTAATTTCGTTGTCGGGAAGCAGGATGATCCTGTCTTGCCCAACTGATGATGGTAGCTGCGTGGTTCTGATATTGCTTTCCGGTAGAAGCCATATAACCGGATAAGCGTTCAATATAATCCTTCCAGTCAGGGATTGTCTGCCGGATATCTTCAAGCTCTTTTTCTGACAGAAAAACATTTTGAAATTTTCCATAGGGTGAGAGTGGCTCCTTACTCCCTCTTATTGCTAAATTGTTCTTTTTTATCTCTTTCTTATTACCAGACAGTTTTCTGTCTGTATCAGGAAAAGAATCCTGTCTGTCAATAGGACAGTTTTTTGTCTGTCTTAGGGAAAGAAATCTGTCTGTATAGTGGATGGTTTCTTTTGGGAGTTTTACATAAATCCGATTGGGCTGTCCGGGACCCTGCCGTTTTCGGAAGATAAGCTCCTGTTTTTCCAGTACTGCCAGAGCAGTTTTAACCGTCATCTGGCTTTTGTGGAGAACTTCTGCCAGTGCTTCAATCGTAAAGTAAATGAACACATGACCGTCTGTATCTGACCACCCCTCATTTTTCTGGGAAAGCCTTGCCCGGTCGAGCAGGATAATATAAAGCATTTTGGCAGTTTCGTTTATTTCCATGTCCAGAAGGAAACGGGGAAACATCATATAAGATGGCAGGTTGGTGTCTGCTGTCAGAAAGTCAGTCATGTGTTCACCTCCAATCAAAAGGGTTTATTCCCCAAGAAAATCCCAGTCTACATCACTATCTGGCTGTGAATTTTCAGGTGCTGGAAAGGATGCCCTGATTTGGGGCTCCCTTTGCGCCATGCCTGCAGTCAGTCCGGAAAGAAAAAGTGGCAATGCCTGTTTCAGACTGTTTTCCACTGCATCTACAATCTGTTTCACAAAAAGTTCTTCCCGTTCTCTTGTTTCCAGATAAGGATCAGCCTGTGTGCGGTAGTAGCGGTCAAAATAATCTACCAGTGCAAGAGAGATTACCTGACTGTAAGATTTAAAATCCTGCCTGTCCATCGTCTGTAAATATTCCCAGGCTCTCCGTTGCTGTTCTTTGTCCAGATTAAAGCGCAGGTTTGTGTTGCGGATATTGTTCTGCATGGTTTATCCCCTCCTTTTCAGGCTCATATAAGCCAGAGATTCGTAACCTTTGGCGGTGGCGCAGATGTCATCAATGATGGTGACTCGTAATTTGTCATACGTTCCGAAGTTACGGATCAGACATCCACCGCCGCCAACTACATACAGGTGCATTAGGTCAGGATTGTATTCATATTTGCGGAGTGTGGAAAAAAGTTCTGCCACATACTGTCTGGCAATAGAACTGATACAATCCATATATGGTGCTGAAATGTCAGCTGTTCCAAACCGCAGAATCTGTTCTACTGTAGATTCTTCAATCTTCACTCCAAATTTGTCCAGAACAGCGTTCTTTGCAGCAATCATGCATTGGTTTACACCAAGTTTTTCTGTCCAGCATCGGCTTTCTTGTGCTTTCTTATTGTTGATATACAGAATGTTCATGGTTCCGTTTCCGATATCTGCAAGGAGATTAGTTCCCTTGAAATTTCCAAGGTGGTTTACAATAGCCGGATATCCCTGTGGGTAAAGGCTACATCCCACAAAGCGGAGATGATATTCTTTGCCGTTGAAACGGTAATGGACTTCTGGATTCTGGAGCAGATAGGAACGAAAAGCTTCTCTTTGATTTCTGATCCATGTCAGAGGAAGTCCGGCAGCCAGATGAACATCTGCTTCACGGATGGAAAAGACATTCAGTTCCCTTGCAATAGCCATTAGCGTCAGAAGATAATATTCTTCGTCCATAGCTTTATCCGGGATAAATTCTTTGTGTCCTTCGCCGATCCGGTAGTAAATGCCGTTGTATTCCAGAATATTCCCGGTGAAGATTGGTTCAGTTTCATAGGCTTTGATGCCGGTTGGGGTGACGGTGTTTGCTGTTTTCATATTGCCGTAGCCATGATCTACAGCAATGATTTTGGTGTTTCTGAGTTCTCGCATAAAAAATACCTCCGTTTTCGTATTGATTGATTCAGCAGGTCGTACCGGTGTGGTACTGCTCTGCTGTGGGATAAGCATACGAAAATCGGAGGAAAAAGGCATTGAGGGGAAATTGAGCAGGAATTGAGAAAAAAGATATATTGTGCTTACGTTCTTCATGTACTCTTGTTGTGATTTCATTGTTTTTTATCGTATAATATGGATACTGGAGGTGGTTTGGATGAAATACAAGATTTTAGTTGTCGATGATGATAAAGAATTGGTGAAAATGCTTTGTAGTTATTTTAATATGAAACAATATGAAACCATTACGGCTACAGATGGAATGGAAGCATTAAATAAAATAAAAATGAAACCGGATATTATTTTGTTGGATATCAATATGCCACGCATGGATGGGATTGAAGTATGTCGTCTGATACGCAGTAAAGTGTTATGTCCAATTTTATTTCTGACAGCAAGAGTTGACGAAGATGATAAAATTAATGGGTTGCTTTCAGGTGGGGATGATTATATTACGAAACCATTTAGTCTTCGGGAGTTGGAAGCAAGGATTATCACAAACATAAAGAGAGAAGAAAGGCATCAACAAAAAACGGAATACCGTTTCATGGATGAAATGCTGATTGATTATTCTGAAAAAATAGTAGCTATAGCTGGACACAGGATGGAGTTCACAAAAATTGAATATCAGATTATTGAATTCTTATCCATGCATCCAGGGCAGGTGTTTGATAAAGAACGTATATATGCACAAGTCTGTGGATATGATGCGGAAGGGGACAGTAGAACGATAACGGAATTAGTACGGCGTATAAGGGAAAAAATAGCGGATTATTCAGAAAAAGAATACATAGAAACTGTATGGGGGATTGGATACCGATGGAAAAAATAAGAAACTTGTCACTGAAAAAAACAATTCTGCTTTATTTTGTGATCAGCTTAACGGCAGCATTTCTGTTATCTGGATTTACAGTTCATTTTGCAGGAAATATGCAGAATAAAATATGGGAAAAATATATTGATTATGCAGATTATACGGACGTGTTTCAGCAATATGGAAAGAAATACGAGATTGAGATATCAAGACCTAATCAATCGCAGATGAATCGTTTGGACTATCATCTTTCGGAAATGTGTGACTTTATGGAAACATATTCGGTACTGATTTTTTCGATTGTTGGGAGTGTTGTTGCGGTATTCTTTTTTTATAAAAATAAGTTAAAGACACCTCTACAGGAACTAAAAGATGCCTCACAAATGATTGCAGATAATGAACTGGATTTTCATGTGTCCTATGAAAATAAAGATGAGATGGGAACTTTGTGTAAAGAATTTGAAATGATGCGAAGTGATTTAGCAGATAACAACAGAAAGATGTGGCGAATGATTGATGACGAGAAGGCTTTGCGGAATGCAATTGCACATGATATACGTTCTCCACTTTCCATATTGCGTGGGTATCAGGAAATGCTCTTAGAGTTTGTTTCTGCCGAGAGTATAAAAACAGAGGATGTTATTGATATCTTACAAACAGGCATGTATCAGATTGACCGTATAGAGCATTTCACGGAAAACATGAGAAAAATGTCCCATTTAGAACAGAGGGAACTGCAATGCTCAGAGATAGAGTTATCGGAACTGGCAAAAAAGATTGAGGCAGAAGCTGCCATGCTGTCCAAGAAGGAAAGTAAATTATGTAAGGTAGAAAGAGTGCAGGAACAAAACATTGTGAAAGTGGATGAGGAACTTGTCATGGAAGTGACAGACAACTTACTGGAAAATGCGGTTCGATATGCACAAAAAAGTATTGCTTTGCAGATAAAGAAAAAGGATGGTTTTCTTATAATTTCTGTTGAAGATGATGGAATAGGATTTGTGGATACTGAGGAAAAAGTAACAGAGCCATTTTATCATAAGAATCCACAAGATGATTTAAAGCATTTTGGCCTTGGTATGTATATTTCTCGTATTTTCTGTGAAAAGCATGGAGGAAATTTGAAAATATATAATGCCAGACAAGGCGGTGCTCATGTAGAAGCTCTTTTCAAAGCTGAATAAAAATACTTTATAAGGCTGAAATCGCAAATAAAGTGGTTTTAGTCTTTTTTGTTGTGAATTTATTGAGAATTGATTCTGTCTCTTATACACATCTGACGCTGCCGAC
>ENA-OXEO01000777-OXEO01000777.1-human-gut-metagenome-genome-assembly--contig:-NODE-777-length-12336-cov-6.67185_pt1 | contig 12336 bp, 6 predicted proteins | sample MGYA00249828_ERZ652250 | MGnify/ENA primary metagenome ERZ652250 (study PRJEB26925, sample SAMN05826791) | human gut metagenome | biome: ENVO:2100002; feature: ENVO:00000062; material: ENVO:00002003... | reverse complement strand
CGGCAGCGTCAGATGTGTATAAGAGACAGGGCATAGGAAGTGATGTACTGCATATCGGGAAAACCCTGATTGATCGCTTCCAAAATGCGGAGTAAATAATCTGTTTTCAGCACCAGAGCATCCCCGTCCTGCAAAAAGCAGGAAGTAATCTTTTTTCCCTGATTGAGCTGGGCTTGCTGCCTAATATCTTCGATTGTTTCATCAATGGGCCGCATAGAGAAGCGCATGGATTTATAAAGTCCGCAGAAATAGCACTTATTCCAATGGCATCCCCTTGTGACCCGGATCAGCAGGCTGTTACTTTCAGAGGGTGGGCGGATAGGCCCGATTTCTATATCTCTCATAGTGGTTATCCTTTCCGTGTATTCATGTTAAAGGTAGCATTTCACGGCGGGCTTGACAAGAACGCACTTTTAGGGTAGACACTTCCCGTAAGGATAGCGCCCAAACAAAACTGGCAAGCAGGGCAAGTTGGTACCAACTTGCAATTTTTGAATCGTATTTTTCAAATCCAAATTCAAAATGCTTGTTGGGCTGTGCCCAACCCCCTTTCGATCTGCATCGTGCCGATGCAGGCTGCGCATTTGTTCCAAACACTTCTGTAACAAAAAAGACAGCCTAGGACTCTCCACAACGGAAGAATCCTAGGCTGTCATCGTTTATCGGGACTGCGTTTTCTCGGTGGTGTTCTTTTCTTCGGCAAAGAACAGTTCTACGTTGCGCTGCGCACGAAGAAGTTCCTGCATCTCGTCTTTCGCTTTGCGGTAGTCCGGGTAGAGTGCTTTCTTTTCTGTCAGCAGCTTAGAATATTCTGCGTCCAGCTCCTTGACCTTGGGGAGCGTTTTCAAATTGGATTCATCAAAGGCAGCTTTCGCTGCCTTGTGCAGCGTGATCTCTGCGCGATGATTTTCCAGAAATCGCTTGCTGTATCCGGCCTTGCGGTAGGCATCGTACACCGGGCGTGTTTTTGCGTAGTTGACGATGTGTGTCCGCAGCACGGCAATCTCGGTCATGCGCGTTTCTGCTGCCTTGATGGAATCGCCCAGTTCGTGATAGCGGGCAGTGGCAGCGTCCACACGCTCCTGCATTTCCTCGATGCTGCCGATTTTCTTCTCCTGCAAGAAAATCAGTGTCTTGGACATTTCTTTCAGATTGTACTTTTTTGCCCACCGTGCATAGCCGATGTTCTTGCCCTCGGCCAGCTTTGCCTGCACATCCACCAGAAGATTGAACGGTTTCTCTTTTGGCGGCTGCTTCTGATGTGGGCGATGCTCGGCTTCTCCGGCAATCACCGCTTTCAGTTCTTCTTCGCTGTATCCTGTGCCGAGCGTCCTAAAACGAATGAATCGTTTTTGTCGCTTTCCCTTGACAGAGGTGTATTTTCCGCGCTTGACCTCATAGCCCTGTTGCTCCAGCTTTTGCAGAAAATCTTCGTAGCCTTTGGGCTTTTCCGCCAGAATGTTGTCGAGCACACTGCATAGATGGTCACGATTGCTTTCCTTGGGTGGGTAAAGTGTGCGCTTTTGCCGCTCCCGGTAGGGCTTTTTCTCAATGACGGAGAGCTGATGCTCTAAGCAAATCAGGTCGCTCAGCCGCTGCACGGCCAGCCCGGACAATAAAAAATCCCGGAATTTCCGGGTGCTGTCCAGTGCGGTAGAGTTGTAAATAATGTGATTGTGAATATGCTCCCGGTCTGTGTGAGTGGCAACAATAAAAGCGTACTTGCCTTTGGTAAAACGCATCGCCAGTTCATAGCCTACCTTGTTGGCTTCCTCGGCGGTGATTTCACCGGGTTTGAATGACTGCCGAATCTGATAGGCGATTACATCACTTCTCTGCCTGCGCCCAGTGGCAAGTTCATACTGCCGCTTGGACAGCATAAATTCTTCGTCCACCGTCAGAGGACTGCACTCGTAGCTGCTGACCAGTTCGCCCTGTTCGGTCTTCTCCGGGTTTTGTGCATAGTCTGTGCGGCTTTTCAAGCAGGCCACAACCGATTTTCCTTTGTTTTTGTGCAGCGCAATCAAGCGTGTTGCGGCTATGTCCACCACCTCCTACGGCTTTATCCTTATATAATATGTATCCCCACAGCCGAAGCCGTGGGGCAAAATCAGAAACCAGCCAGCCAGGAGAGAATCTGTTTGCTAATGGCAATCAGTTCATCCAACCGAATGCGCAAATCTTCCAAATCGGCAGCATAGACCTGACCGCTTTCATTGGCAGCTTTGGCATACTGGTTCAGGTTATTACTGCACATTTGCAGAAGATGGGCCATGCGGCGCAGCTCTGGCAAATCGAGATGCAGACAGTAGCCATCCAGTGCCATCTTGCGCAGATAGGAGCCGATGCTCAAAATACCGCTGGATTCCATCTTGCTCCAGATGCGTTCCAGTTCCTGCTTACTGACGCGGAAATGAAGCTGCTGGTCACGGCGGTCATTCATCGGGCATCACCATCCTTATCCAGATAACTTTTGAACAGTTTGACAGGTTCGGCCTTATCTGACTTTTCTTCCAGAGCCGCCAGCACTGAGGGACGGCGAGGTTCATCCGCCTTTTCTTCCTCGCCCTGTTCCGGCTCGTGCTTTTCGTCTGCATCCAACTGGGCGTTCAGTTCCGCAAGGCGCGCCGACTTTTCGGCCAGTTCTTCCTCCTGCGGGAACGGCTTCTCCACTTCGATCTGCGCTGCGGCCTGCTGCTGTTTGAGGGTGGCCAGTTCGTTTTCGGCAGAAGTGATGCGCTCCGGGAAATTATTCAGAGAGTTGTCCAGACGGATGATGCAGCCGAGTGGGTCTTTGCCCAGTGCTACCGAGTATTTTCGCTGGCCTTTCAAAAGAGCCTGATACTCGCTGTGGTAGGTGTCGAACCGCAGGGACAGTTCAAAGCCGCGATAGCTGCCGATCACTTTTTCTTCACTGTTGGGCAGTTCGGAGCAAGCGAGGAGAAGCCGCTCACCAGCAGTCTTTTTCTCATCGTAGGCCATGCCTTTGATGGTAATGCCGCAGAAGCCCTCTTTCTCCTGCGGATGCACGGCGGCAAGTTCCGCATCCGATTTCAACCCAGTAATATAGGCAGTCGTTTCCTGAATGTCAGCCGGGAATTTTGTGAGCAGCTTATCTTCCAGACGGAACTTCTGGCTTTGGTGGTCGGCTTTCAGAACTTTGAGCTTTGCGACCTGCACATCCAAATCCATCTTCTCTTTGATGAGCGGATTTCCAGCACACAATGCCTTGATCTCCGCATAGGACAATGCCTGTTCGTCCACATCATCACAGGAGCGCACCGGAGATTTGGAAGTCATAATCTGCGAGATAAACCGCTGTTTATTCTCAAGGGTCTGATCGGGTAAGAGGATGGCATTACTGCCAGCCCCTCCCCTAAGAACCGTACGTGAGAGTTTCCCCTCATACGGCTCAAGCCTTTCATAAAGCTCCCATCAGGGAACCCGGCTCAACAAAACAAGAATCGTTTTTGTGCAATACGGCATGGCATTCGGGATGCACCATTTCCAGCCATGGCGACTTCCCGCTTCGGAACACCTTATGAACCTTGAAACTCGTTTCCGAGGTAATAGGCTCATTACATACTGGGCAACAGCGGTGTTGATTTCTCCATACTTTCAGGAGTTTTTCGCGTCCGTTAGTGCTGTTCAACATTTTCTCACCATCGCGCTCTTCATAATAACCGCTCCATCGCTCATCGAAGGGATTTGCGTTAGAGACGATTTTCTTAAAGCGGATGATTTTGGTGTCCGTTGCATATTCAAGAGCAAAGTAGGATTGCTCACCGTTCTTCTTGGTGCGTTCCTCTGCGGCAAAAGTCCAGTTTCGGGTTCCGATGCAATGCCAGTATTTCACTGCTATCCACCGTCTGCCTTTGTTCTTATGCCTGCGCTTTGCCCACTGCCAAAGACAATTGTAAATCTGATAGTCGATTTTGCTGAATGTTTCAGCGGATACAACAAATCGCTGGTTATTGACCCATCCACGGATAACCGGGTTGAGCTGGCGAATCAGGGAATCCTGCTTTGCCGATTTGTTGCTCTTGACGATTTCACGCATCTTTTTCAGCAGAGAGCCGACCGACTGCTTCGAGGGCTTGATTAGAAGTTTTCCGTTATACTTACGGATGTTCTTGCCCAAGAAGTCAAATCCATCATCAATGTGAGTGATGACCGTCTTTTCTTCAGATAACTGCAACCCACGTTCCGTCATGAAATCTCTGATAATAGGGAGCACTTCTTCACGCAGAAATTCCGGGCTTTCTCCGGTTACGATAAAGTCGTCAGCATAGCGCACGAAGTTCATCTTATTAAAATGAGTTTTACCATTGACCTTTTTGCGGGTCGGCAGTCGTTCCTTTAAGAGCCGTTCCAGTCCATCCAGCGTCATATTCATCAGAGTAGGCGAGATGGCTCCACCTTGCGGTGTGCCTTCCTCAGTGGGGAAAAGTTGCTTTGTATCAACGTATCCACACTTTAACCACTTCTGTAAAACCTGCGTATCCATCGGGATATTCTCCATGAGCCATTCATGGCTGATGTGGTCGAAGCATCCCTTGATGTCACCTTCAAGAATCCACTGAGGAGACTTGCCCTTGTTCAGGTCGGTGAAACACTGCTCGATTGCATCGTGTGTGCTTCTTCCGATTCGGAATCCGTAGGAGTTGAGGTCACCGTAGGTTTCAGCAAGCGGTTCCAATGCAAACTTGTATAGGGTCTGCATAGCACGGTCTGTCATCGTCGGAATGCTCAGAGGCCGCAGTTTGCCGTTTTTCTTCGGAATATAAACACGTTTCAGGGGCTGAGGACGGTATCCTCTCCGTTTCAGTTTACTGATTGCCTTGAATTTTGCCTCAGGAGTTAGCCACAATTCATGGTCAACTCCAGCCGTATTTTTACCACGATTGCTTGTTACCCGCTTCACTGCCAAGGCTTTGGCGTAAAACGAGTGAGTTAACAGCCATTGCAGCGTTTTTACCTTGCTGTAATGACCTTCTTGTTGAGCCTTTACGATACGCATTTGCAGCTTTTTAACATAAGCACGAGCCTTGTTCCAGTCGATGCTGTCCCAATTTCCCGCTCTGCAAGTCGGTGCACACGATTTCTCGTTCATTTGCAATTCCTCCTTTTTGAAAAGTTCTGTAAATTCTCTCGTAAAGAAAGACCATAGATGGAAGTCTGCCTGCTTTCGCACGAGGTGATGTTGCAACCTCTATCCGTCCCCATTACAGGGTCGGCATTCGCTTTTTCCATCTTTCTTCTACCCGCATTTCATAAAGTCTCCTTACGGTTTCCGTCCGATTGCTCGGGGAAATACGGGCTTACCACGTTCCGCTTATTCAACAGTATGGGTTAGGTTTCACTTCTCCGCCAGCAGCTTTTGAATCCATGTGTTCCCACTCTATAGAGGAGCAACCAGCTGCGTTACCGTTTTGGTTCAGGCTTGTCAGCAACTTTAGCCTGTTCAGCTTTAACGACGTTTAACAGTGATTCACATTACATTAACCATACCATACAAGTCAGGCTCCCCAACCACATTGTTGCTTGCAGTTTATCGCTTCCACCTCGCGGTTTCGGCTTGAACCCTTTCGGGTGGGGCTACCCTTGTCCTGTCACGCTTCCTCACAGCCGTTACCAGCTGCTTTGTTGACAGTAGACTACTGCTAATGGAATAACAGGTCTGGTCATAGCCAGACAGTTGATTTAAGCGACTTCGTGTCGCACAAAGAGGTACGAATCGAACGTACCTTCTGTGACATAGTTATAAATCTGGACTTGCTTATTTTGGTTGCCCTGCCGGATAATTCTACCGTTGCGCTGGGTCATGTCGCTGGGCTTCCATCCAACGTCCAAGTGATGCACCGCCGCAAGCCGCTGTTGGACGTTCGTTCCGGCTCCCATTTTTGCGGTGCTGCCCAGCAGAATCCGCACATCGCCAGAGCGTACTTTGGAGAACAATGCGGCCTTTTTTGCTTCGGTGTCGGCGTTGTGGATGAACTCAACTTCGTTTTCCGGCACCCCGGCGGCGACCAATTTTTTGCGAATATCATCGTAGACGTTGAAGTTGCCATCGTTCTTTGGTGTCGAGAGGTCGCAGAACAGAAGTTGTGTCAGCTTCTGCTCCTTGCCATCTTCCCAGATTTGCAGCACGTTCCGAACGCAGGTGTTCAGCTTGCTGTTGGGGTCGTCCGGCAGCATGGGATTCATCAGGCGAACATCCAGACCAATCTTCCGGCCATCGTTGGTGACGCAGAGCATATTGTCCTCGGAAGCATCCACTGCGCCAGAATGGATTTTTGCGGCGCGCTTGCTCAGTTCCTGCACCATTTCTTTCTGCATCTCGGACGGTTTGGCCACCACGGTTTCAAACTTTGCATCCGGCACAGGCAGATGAAGCTGGTCGCTGGTTTTAATGTCAGCCACCTCTTTGAACATCGACATCAACTCCGGGAGGTTGAAAAACTTTGCAAATCTCGTCTTTGCCCGGTAGCCCGTACCCTCCGGGGCAAGTTCGATGGCGGTAGTAGTCTCGCCAAAGGTGGATGCCCAGCAGTCGAAGTGGGTCAGCTTTTTCTGCTGCAAGGTGCTGTACTGCAAATACCGCATGACCGTGTACAGTTCGGTCATGGAATTGCTCACGGGCGTGCCCGTGGCGAACACCACGCCCCGCCCGCCGGTGATCTCATCCAGATAGCGGCACTTGCCGAACATATCGCTGGATTTCTGGGCTTCGCTGGTGGATAAACCTGCGACATTGCGCATTTTTGTCGTGAGGAAAAGGTTCTTGTAAAAATGCGACTCGTCCACAAAAAGCCTATCTACGCCCAACTGCTCAAAGGTGATAACATCATCCTTGCGCTCATCGGAGCGCAGCTTTTCCAGCTTGGTTTCCAGTGTTTTGCGGGTCTTTTCCATCTGCTTGATGCTGAAATTTTCGCCAGCATTGGCTTTCAGTTCCTCGATGGCGGCAAGCGTTTCATCAATCTGCTCCTGAATGATGCGCTCCTGCCGTTCATAAGACAGCGGAATACGCTCAAACTGGCTGTGGCCGATGATGACTGCATCATAGTCCCCGGTGGCGATTCTGGCGCAGAATTTTTTACGGTTGGCCGTTTCAAAATCCTTTTTCCGTGCCACCAGCAGCTTGGCATTGGGATAAAGGTGCAGGAACTCCGAAGCCCACTGCTCCGTCAGATGGTTGGGAACGACAAAAAGGCTTTTCTGACACAGCCCCAGCCGTTTGGCTTCCATTGCGGAGGCCGCCATTTCAAATGTTTTGCCCGCTCCCACTTCGTGTGCAAGTAGCGTATTACCGCCATAAAGCACATGAGCAATGGCATTGCGCTGGTGTTCCCGGAGGGTGATCTCCGGGTTCATACCGACAAAGTGGATATGGGAACCATCGTACTCTCGCGGTCTGCTGCTGTTGAACAACTCGTTGTACTGCCGCACCAGCGAAATGCGCCGCTGAGGGTCTTGCCAAATCCAGTTGGCGAAAGCATCTTTGATGACCTGCTGTTTCTGCTGTGCCAGCATGGTGTCCTTTTTGTTCAGTATGCGCTTCGGTCTGCCTTCTTCATCTTCGATGGTGTCATAGATGCGTACATCTTTCAGGTTGAGTGTGTCTTCCAGAATCTTGTAGGCGTTGGCGCGGGATGCGCCGTAGGTTTCGGAGGAGATAATGTCACCTCTGCCCATAGCCGACTTGCCCTCAACGCGCCATTCTGCGGTATAGGGAGAATATCTCACCTTGACTGCATGGCGCAGATAGTAGGGAATCTGGAACGTTTCTGCCATGAACTTCTGAATAATTTCGGGCGGAAGCCATGTTGCACCCAGCCGTACATCAATTTCGGACGCTTCAAGGTCTTTCGGCTGTGCCTTTTCCAGTGCGGTGACATTGACCGCAAACTCCGGGTTGGTTTCGGCGGCAAGCTGTGCCATGCGCAGCTTTGCCCGGACGTTGCCGGACAGGTATTCGTCTGCCATCTGCCAGCCCGCTTCCGGGTCGGTGGGGTCTGCGCCGGGGTCTTTGAAAATCACACCGGACAGTTCGCTGGTGATGCGCCCATACTCGCCGGGAGTACCGAGCAACTCTGCCATATAGGGTAAATCCACCCGGCCACGCTCTCCGATGGAAACTGCAAGGGCTTCCGTGGGAGTGTCCACGCTGGTGATGGTGCGTTCTGGGCGGATGGTGCGCTTAGTGAACATCGCCGCCTTGCTTTTGAGCTGTCCCTGCTCATCCAGATTTTCCAGTGAACAGAGCAGATAGTAAGAGGAATCCTGCTCAAATAATCTGCCGTTTTTGCGGTCATTCAGCAAGCCGTATTTTGCAGCAAAGGAATCGTAGGCAGCATTCAGCTTTTCCTGCGTTGCCTTGATGTCGGCATCCGAAAAATCGTTCAACTGCTGGTCGATAAGTTCGTTGACGATCTGCCGCAGTTCCACCATTCCGGTCACACGGCCTTTGGCAGTGTCGGACAGTTCCACCTGTGTCATAACAGAATTTTCCCGGTAATACACCTCACCGTCCACCACGGTGTAGGAGAAGTTTTTCACATCCGGGTCAGCCGGGAGAATGTGCCGCTCATTTTCCGCATCCGCAATATCTGGTGTTTTGACCTCAACTTCGGTGTACTGTCCCTCAAGATGCTGTACCGCTTCGGCAAGCTGGTCTGCCAACACTGCGCCCTCGATGGGAGCAACAGTCAGGTCGTGGCCGTATTGGGTGCTTTCGGTGGTCAGTTCGCCCAGCACCATTTCCGGGCGGTCTACAAAATAGCTGTTGATGGCAAAGCCATCTTCCGTCTTGCTGAGCTGTACCCAGTCCGGTTCATGGTCGATGGGGCGGTCACGCTTTTGCAGTAAAATAATGTCCGAAACAACATCGGTACCAGCATTGGCGCGGAACGCATTGTTTGGCAGACGGATAGCCCCCAGCAGATCAGCTCGCTCTGCAATGTGCTTGCGGGCAGAAGAATCCTTGCTGTCCATCGTAAAGCGGCTGGTGACGAAGGCCACGATGCCGCCCGGACGCACTTGGTCGATGGCCTTGGCAAAGAAATAGTTGTGGATAGAAAATCCCAGCTTGTTGTATGCCTTATCGTTGACCTTGTATTGACCGAAAGGCACATTGCCCACGGCAAGATCATAGAAATCACGGCGGTCAGTGGTTTCAAAGCCAGCCACCTTGATGTCGGCTTCCGGGTAGAGCTTTTTCGCAATGCGGCCTGTGATGCTGTCCAGTTCCACACCGTACAAGCGGCTGTCCTGCATGGTGTCCGGCAGCATCCCGAAGAAGTTGCCCACGCCCATGCTCGGCTCCAGAATGTTGCCACTACGGAAACCCATGCGCTCCACTGCATCGTAGATGGCATGGATCACGGTGGGGCTGGTGTAGTGGGCGTTCAGGACAGAGCCACGGGCAGCGGCATATTCTTCCTCGGAGAGCAGCCCTTTCAGTTCCGTGTACTCGTTTGCCCAATTGCCCTTGTCAGGGTCAAAAGCGTCTGGCAGACCGCCCCAGCCGACATACTGCGAAAGAATCTGCTGTTCCTCGGCGGTGGCACCCCGATGCTCCTGTTCCAACTGGAACAGGGTGCGGATGGCTTCGATGTTCCGGGCATACTTCTGCTTTGCGCCGCCCTCGCCCAGATGATCGTCCGTAATGCGGAAATTTCCAGCAGCTTCCGGCACAGGTTCGGCATTCAGGGCTTCGTCTGCGGCGGCTGCATCCGGGAATGTCTGCCATTCGCCGTTGACCTCTACAGAAATAGGCAGCTTGTCCAGTGATTCATCAGACGTAGGCTCATTCCGTCGCAGACTGTCCTCGAACTGCTGTTTGTTCAACACCTCGTTGCTCCACGAATAGCCCTGCGCACTGGTGTCGATGCGCACATCGGTTTCACCAACATAGCCGACCTTTCCCTCGATGGTTCGGGTAGGCAGTTCAACAACGACATCATCCCCGACCTTATAATCGACTGCTTTTTCGGGAGCGGTGTCAAGAGCTTCGTCTTGCTGTTCGTACAATTCCCGGACAACAGACAGCGGTTCTTCCCGAAAAATCGGCACCCGCATATCGGCCAGTGCCATATCCTGCAAGGAAACCTTGCCCTTATCAAAATCCACTCCGTCAATCCGAAATTTCCGGCCATCCATATTGATGATGGAGCCAATGGGCAGATAGTCCTCTTTGTGCAGATGTTTAGTCTGGTGATGAGTCCCATCTTCGTTCAATCCGGCAAGGTAAACATCGTTGCCCGCAGACCACAATTCTTTTGACTTTCTTGCCCATAAGCTAGGTGGAAAGCCTGTGACCTGAACTTCGCCCAGTGCTGTTTCTCTCGTAAACAAAGCACTGTTGAGAACTTTTGCGACCTTGGCAGCATCTTCTCCATAGAACATAAAATTGCCGCCAGCTTCAAATCCAACCAGAGTATCCGGGTGCTGCGCCTTTAATGCAGTGTATTCGGCTGCACTGGCGGCGTTCAGTTCAAGGGGAAAGTCGATGGCTCTTCTTTCTTTGTCCGACAGGTAGCGGTTAGACTGAATCATCAGATCAATATATTTTTCGACCCGATCCCAGCGGAGAAGCACTTTCTGATGGTCGGGATAATGCTCAAACGTCAGACGCTTGCTGTCATGATCGAGCCAACCATTGCTTCCGTCCAGATAGGTGTGCGAGGAGCCGCCGGGTCCGTTTGGGGCATATTCTTTCGCAAGAGCTTTTGCCCGGAGTTTTCGGTCAGGCTGGAGCTGATAAATTTTCCAGATGCGAAGTTTGCTGTTTTCAAAGTTAGAACCTCTCCGCAGCGCGTTTTCGATCTCAGCCTGTGACAAAGAGAAAGCGGAGGGCGATTTTTCGCTCTCCGCTTGGTCGATGGATTCAATTTGTTTCGCTTCGGTAGGAATGTGGGTGTCGAAGAAACTTAGCTGTAAATCAGCTCGTTCATCACCAGTTCCTCGGCCTGTGCTTTCAGGCTGTTCATGTGCTGCACCCACTCCATCTGATACTGCTCCTTGTTCGGAGCCGGGTTCTGTTTCAGCAACTCCTGCATGGTCTGCCGCATCCGCCTCTCTGCGGTTTGCTCCACCTCCAACAGGTGCGGATGCAGAGTTCCCGACAGAAGCATCGAGTTGTACAGCACCGGGCGATGCTTCATCAGGTAAGTCCGGCGCAGTCGCCCGTACTTGCCCAGTGTTTTCTCCTGCCGGGGCAGGGTCAGGTTCGGGAGCTGATAATCCCCGATGGTCGAGTAGGTCACGTTCCTGCTGTTCATATTCATACTGGCTCCTTTCTACATTGCGGCGGCGGATTGTCGTCTTTACGGTTCTTTCGATGTTGCGCAGCACATCCCGGCTGCACTCGCTGACTGCGGTGCCCAACGCATACACGGCGGCAGGAGTGGAAAAGGAGAAGATGGCCTGAAAATCGTCCCGGTCAAAATGTCCTTCCGGCTCAAAACCGCATCGTTCAAGGACAGCATAGGTGATGCTGATTGCAGCGGCACTTTTGAACTGGAACTCCTGTCCGGCTTCATCATAATCCATCAGGAACGAGCCGTCAACGATGTCGAGAATGTCACCGCTGTTGTTATCCCAATAGGAATCCACCAGCTTGCCGCAAATGTCCGCGATCTGCTGGGTGATTCGTTCATGCCGGACACCGTATTCTCTGGCAAGCATTTCTGACACAGGCTGAACCAGATCAGGGCCGAGCTGCCACACCTCAGGGTCACGAGAATTGCGGCGCACCCCGGTATCGCTCACATCAAAGACATAGTGCAGACGTGGGACACTGCTGGACTGGTCTAACAGGGCGATGCCCTTGGAACCATGCCTGACGTAGCGGTTCATGCGGTTGTTCCAGAGGTCGAAACTGGCACAGGCGGTAGCATCAGGACGCTGGGCGTAGATCATGAGCTGGTCTGCATAGCTGTATTTATACAACCGGGATGCAGTGGTCAGATAGTCCGTCCAGTTTTCCCAATACCGGGTCAGTTCCTTTGCCGTTTGCTGGGCGAGATTAAGATATTCTTGCGTTTTATTTGGCATTGCGTTCCTCCCTTCATGTTTCGTGGAAAACAAAAAAGCGAGCGGCCTTTTCAGGTCACTCGCTTATGGAATCTATGGTATTTTAATCGTATTTTGCGGCGAATTTTTCTGCCATCTCCAGCAGACGGTTGAATGTCTGCTTCTCTTCCGGCTGCTCGATCAGTTTTGCAAGCAGGGCGCGGAACACATCGGTGCTGTCCTGCCCCAGTGCAGCAGCAATCTTGTCGATGCAGTCGTGCAGTTTCTTGACAGCATCATCGGAGGGCTTGGATTTCG
>ENA-OXEO01000758-OXEO01000758.1-human-gut-metagenome-genome-assembly--contig:-NODE-758-length-12580-cov-7.14244_pt1 | contig 12580 bp, 14 predicted proteins | sample MGYA00249828_ERZ652250 | MGnify/ENA primary metagenome ERZ652250 (study PRJEB26925, sample SAMN05826791) | human gut metagenome | biome: ENVO:2100002; feature: ENVO:00000062; material: ENVO:00002003... | reverse complement strand
CAGGCCATTGGTCAGCATGGTCTCGGCGGGTCGCCTTCCTCGCGGAGGGCGTGGATAGAAATGTTTTTGTGGCGGGCGTAGGGCTCGGCACGGTTCCAGGTCGCCTTCCTCGCGGAGGGCGTGGATAGAAATACCTCCTTCATGTGATGTTGTCGATGCTGGCCCGCGTCGCCTTCCTCGCGGAGGGCGTGGATAGAAATTACAATGCCAAGGCGGTGGAGGTCAGCACCCCCACGTCGCCTTCCTCGCGGAGGGCGTGGATAGAAATTCGCTGATGCCGTGCAAGCCTACATCGGCAGCGGTCGCCTTCCTCGCGGAGGGCGTGGATAGAAATCATCAAGGGCGGAACCGAAGCCCTGCGCCAGCACACGTCGCCTTCCTCGCGGAGGGCGTGGATAGAAATCGAACCGCAAACCGCTGCTCCAGAGGCGGACAGGTCGCCTTCCTCGCGGAGGGCGTGGATAGAAATTTCGTGACGTGCTTGCTGTTGTTCGGATCAAGGACGGTCGCCTTCCTCGCGGAGGGCGTGGATAGAAATTTTCAGGCACCCCGGTGCAGAACGAGGCGGTGGAGTCGCCTTCCTCGCGGAGGGCGTGGATAGAAATAGTGCAATGGCATCACGAGCCGGGAGCTCGTCGGTCGCCTTCCTCGCGGAGGGCGTGGATAGAAATCCGCACAAGGGCAAGCTCTGCATCGGCCATCGCGTCGCCTTCCTCGCGGAGGGCGTGGATAGAAATCCTATGACGAGGAATCGAAGCCCTACTATGCCGGAGTCGCCTTCCTCGCGGAGGGCGTGGATAGAAATCTGTTGGGCAAGATCGGCGGTAAGTTTGTGGGACGTCGCCTTCCTCGCGGAGGGCGTGGATAGAAATACTTTCCTGATTGCAAGCCGCATTCTGGCCCAGCCGGTCGCCTTCCTCGCGGAGGGCGTGGATAGAAATACCTTGCTGCCGGTTGCTTTCGAGACATAAGCTTGTCGCCTTCCTCGCGGAGGGCGTGGATAGAAATAGAGAGCTGTCTTGCTTGGCTCCGATCTTGAGCAGGTCGCCTTCCTCGCGGAGGGCGTGGATAGAAATAACATCAGCGAGGCGCGGCAGAGTGCAATCCTCGTCGCCTTCCTCGCGGAGGGCGTGGATAGAAATAGGACGCGCTGGACGCTGTGCTCGGCAACACCTGTCGCCTTCCTCGCGGAGGGCGTGGATAGAAATAAAACTTGGGCAGCAGCTGCTGCGGTGTCGCTGTGTCGCCTTCCTCGCGGAGGGCGTGGATAGAAATTCGAAGGTGGTCGGCACATGGCTGTACATGTGGACGTCGCCTTCCTCGCGGAGGGCGTGGATAGAAATTGATGGCTACAAGGTTGGTGACGTGGTGCAGTTGTCGGTCGCCTTCCTCGCGGAGGGCGTGGATAGAAATTGGCTGAACAGCTTTGTCAGCCAATGGGCGGCATGTCGCCTTCCTCGCGGAGGGCGTGGATAGAAATACGATGAATACCAGCGATACAAACAGCGGTGGTTGGTCGCCTTCCTCGCGGAGGGCGTGGATAGAAATAGTTATCACACAATGTATATGTATGGCAAGAAGTGGTCGCCTTCCTCGCGGAGGGCGTGGATAGAAATCATCGAGCAGCAGGTGGCGGACTGCGAGATTTTTGTCGCCTTCCTCGCGGAGGGCGTGGATAGAAATTGAATGGTCCGTGGAGCAACGCAGCCTGTGTCGGGTCGCCTTCCTCGCGGAGGGCGTGGATAGAAATCTTTTTGAGATGGGCTGCGGCAAGACGCTGACCGCGTCGCCTTCCTCGCGGAGGGCGTGGATAGAAATTGCTTGCATGGTGCCCTCACTTTCTGGCGGTGTAGTCGCCTTCCTCGCGGAGGGCGTGGATAGAAATTGAAATTCTTCGGAATTCAGCGCACCATAGGAAGGTCGCCTTCCTCGCGGAGGGCGTGGATAGAAATAGTTCCGGTCAACAGCGTAGAGACGTTGGCGAGCGTCGCCTTCCTCGCGGAGGGCGTGGATAGAAATTCGGATACTATAATATTTCGACGGTCGGAAAAAGTCGCCTTCCTCGCGGAGGGCGTGGATAGAAATAGTCAGTACCGCTTCCTCGACCCGACCATCTTCGGGTCGCCTTCCTCGCGGAGGGCGTGGATAGAAATAACTACGCCACCTACTCGCAGAGCCTCGCCCGCATGTCGCCTTCCTCGCGGAGGGCGTGGATAGAAATTGGGCAGATCCCAGTAAGTATATGGAGCATAAATGGAGTCGCCTTCCTCGCGGAGGGCGTGGATAGAAATATTTGCATATTTTGCATACCAGCGTATGCGTTTGCGTCGCCTTCCTCGCGGAGGGCGTGGATAGAAATAAATGCCGTCATTTTTTAGGCCTCCTTGCAATACAGTCGCCTTCCTCGCGGAGGGCGTGGATAGAAATTGGGATGAGATAGGCGAGAGACTGCCGAAAGATGTGTCGCCTTCCTCGCGGAGGGCGTGGATAGAAATAAACATTGTCATTTTTTTAGGCCTCCTTGCAATACGTCGCCTTCCTCGCGGAGGGCGTGGATAGAAATTAAGTCCCTGCTGGCAACTGACACTGAGGACAAGGTCGCCTTCCTCGCGGAGGGCGTGGATAGAAATCCCACGGGTGACCCCAGCGCACCCGGAACGACGGGTCGCCTTCCTCGCGGAGGGCGTGGATAGAAATCCTATATGCCCCTCCGGTGCACCCCTGCCCACTCCGTCGCCTTCCTCGCGGAGGGCGTGGATAGAAATCGATCTCTAGTGCAAGAGATTACAAACTACTCCAAGTCGCCTTCCTCGCGGAGGGCGTGGATAGAAATCATGCGCTGCGATCGTGGCGGGCGTTGAGTTCGGTGCGTCGCCTTCCTCGCGGAGGGCGTGGATAGAAATAAGCTCTTCAATCAGCCGCTTGTTTTCGCGGTATGTGGTCGCCTTCCTCGCGGAGGGCGTGGATAGAAATATCGTGGGTGAGGTGCTTGCGTGGCATCTTGATGGTCGCCTTCCTCGCGGAGGGCGTGGATAGAAATTGACCTGCAAAGTGGGCCTTTACAGATTCAAGGCGTCGCCTTCCTCGCGGAGGGCGTGGATAGAAATAAGCGATTTATGGGCGAAAACGATACGGGGCCGTGGTCGCCTTCCTCGCGGAGGGCGTGGATAGAAATTCAACCAAGTGCCGCGCTTGGACATCACACGAAGGTCGCCTTCCTCGCGGAGGGCGTGGATAGAAATATCGTCCGTGTAGTTTACGGTCGCGTCTGCATCGGTCGCCTTCCTCGCGGAGGGCGTGGATAGAAATGTTCGAGTCCCTGCTGGTAAGTGTGGTCATGCCGGAGTCGCCTTCCTCGCGGAGGGCGTGGATAGAAATCTCGTAGTACTTTTGCACTTGGAATGCCTGTCGGTCGCCTTCCTCGCGGAGGGCGTGGATAGAAATAGCATTGACCAAGCGGCAATTGTCCGCATGACAACGTCGCCTTCCTCGCGGAGGGCGTGGATAGAAATGTCTGATGTTCTCTCCTGCCTCGGTAGCTTTTGCTGGTCGCCTTCCTCGCGGAGGGCGTGGATAGAAATTGGTCTCGGAACCACTCCTGCCAAATCATAGCGTAGGTCGCCTTCCTCGCGGAGGGCGTGGATAGAAATATGGTTAACTTGACATCCTGTCGCCGTTTGAAACGAGTCGCCTTCCTCGCGGAGGGCGTGGATAGAAATATCCCAGATTTGTTCTGCTCGGAGCATAATGTTGTCGCCTTCCTCGCGGAGGGCGTGGATAGAAATTCGGTTTACGCCGCTGGCGGCGCTGCTGTATCCTCGTCGCCTTCCTCGCGGAGGGCGTGGATAGAAATTTGGATGGTCAGGGCAGTTCACCTCTTTCGTAAAGTCGCCTTCCTCGCGGAGGGCGTGGATAGAAATATCGGTGCCGCAAGCCTCGCAGATGTACACGCCCTGTCGCCCTCCTCGCGGAGGGCGTGGATAGAAATTGGTTGGGTCTGTGGACAGTGTCACCCCAGAGCAGGTCGCCCTCCTCGCGGAGGGCGTGGATAGAAATGGACTGACCCTGTACAACACCGAAGCGGTCAAGCGTCGCCCTCCTCGCGGAGGGCGTGGATAGAAATTGCGCGGTTTCGTCGTCGGGGTCGTTGGACTTTAAGTCGCCCTCCTCGCGGAGGGCGTGGATAGAAATCCTCTACACTCGTGGTCTCTGACGACGGCACGGGTCGCCCTCCTCGCGGAGGGTACAGATAGAAAACAGTTTCCACTGCGAATCGGGCATCGCCACAATTTTTCCAAAAAGGAGTTTTCCATGCATACAGTTTCCCTCACCCATCAGCTCGTCACCATCCAGGACGACTTTGACCTCGACAAGATCATCGAAAGCGGCCAGTGCTTCCGGCCACAAAAGCTGTCCGACGGGCGCTACCGTTTTCTTTCCGGCAGCGCACTTCTTTATCTGACTCCGCTGGGCGATGGTCAATACGACGCCGCATGGTATGGCTCAGATCGGGAGTACTGGGCCGACTACTTTGATTTGGGCCGGAACTATGCCGCGCTGCGGTGCAGCTTGGCGGGACAGAGCAGCTATCTGGACAAATCGCTCGATTTCGGGCAGGGCATCCGAATCCTGCATCAGGACCCATGGGAAATGCTCATCACCTTTCTCATCTCCCAGCGCAAGAGCATTCCGGCCATCCGCACCGCCGTGGAACACCTTGCCCGGTGCTGCGGCGAACCGCTCAGTGCCGAAGGCGATGAAGTTTTCCTCTTCCCTACCCCGCAGCAGCTCTGCGGCCTCTCTGAGGCGCAGCTGATGGGCTGTGGTCTGGGCTACCGCACCCGTTACATCCAGAACGCTGCCGCTCAGGCTTCCAGCGGCACACTCGACCTCGATGCTCTGGCGGCGCTGCCCGACGACGCGCTCTTTTCCCGCCTCCTCGAGCTGGACGGCGTCGGCAAAAAGGTAGCAAACTGCGTCTGCCTCTTTGGCTATGGCCGTACCGCGATGGCTCCCATTGATGTCTGGATACAGCGACTCATTGATGAGGAATTCGGCGGCCGCGACCCTTTTCCTTCCTATGATCAGCAGGCTGGCATCGTACAGCAGTACTTGTTCTACTACAAACGCAGCACCAGCCGCAGCGTCGCTCACAAAAAATAAAAAAAGTTATTGACAACTCTCCATTTGGCTGGTATAATAACACACGTCGTCAGGGACGGCACACCAGCTATGGGGGATTAGCTCAGCTGGGAGAGCGCTTGCATGGCATGCAAGAGGTCAGCGGTTCGATCCCGCTATTCTCCACCAAAAAAGCACTGTACTTCGTTCGAAGTACGGTGCTTTTCTTTTTGCTTTCTTAGAGGTTGTATCGAGAATCAACCAAATGCCTGATTTTGCAGGCGCATGGACGGCAACCCCCAATTCTTGCTATTTCGTTGCTTTTGAAAATGGTTGTTCGATGTCCGACTGTTTTGCAGGTGGACGCATCACTCCCCCTCAATGTAAGGAGTGAGATCGAAGCTGTTTGAGAATCTTCGTGGTCTCCACTTTCACATAGGCATCATCAGGCACCTTGGGGAGATACTTCATCAGGAAATCAACATCCTGTTGGATTCGCCGGACGGCAGCTTCCAGTGCAGAATAGTTGATTCCGTAGAATAGAAATTCTGCTTGCTTTCATAATCTGCTAAAAGTACGCAAGTATGAAGGAAAAGCAAGAAATACGCAATGTACCCTCTTTTGAAAAGAGGGTACAAAGAAAGGAAATTCAAAAAACTGTAGTTTGAGTTATAAATACTGGATAAAGAATTTCTGCGCGGCCTGCACTCGTTCCTTTTCACCAACCTCATGGGCGAAGCCCGGAAGGATCGTCAGCTCCGTATGGACGCCGTGCTCCTGGAAATTTTTCTGCAGACTCTTCATACGGGCTACGCGGTTATCGCCATACGGGGAGTCGCCGATAAACTTGTTGTCGAGCTCGCCGACACTGATGAGGACGGGTACCTTCTTTACGGCTTCGAGGTCGACATCATAACCGAAGTAATCCTTGAAATCACGGATACCCCAGAAGTAGTCCTCGTCTGGATTCAGGAAGGTCGGACGGCCAGGTGCACCGATGGAGCAGGCCTTCAGACGATCAGGGTGAGCGAGCAGGAAGCGGTTTACGAACTGCCCGCCACCAGAGTGTCCGAACATGAAAAACTGATCTGTGTGAACGCCTGGATAGCGCTTCGCCATATCCTCGATCATATCGAGGAGAATCAGATCATAGCGGATGCCGTCGCAGGAGAGGAGCTTATAGCTGTTGAAGTCATCGCGCTGAATGAGTCCACCCGGGAACATAGGCGCAAGCACAGCCATATGATATTTGTCGGCGAGTTCCTTCGCCTGCTTGATGTACTCTTCGATTGCACAGCCGGTTCCATGGATGATGACGAGGAGAGAGTACTCATGCTCCTCTTCGTCGTAGTAGTAGTCTGGGAGATGCACCCAGTAGTGGAAACGCAGGTCGGTCGGACAGTGCCAGAGCATATTTAAGTAAGCATTGCCGAACAGGTTTTTCTGCTGCTCAAGCGTGAGATTCGTAGCCAAAGGATTCTGATTTGCCATATAGTACCTCCAGGATTACAGGAATTTACCGAAAATGAAGCTTGCGATGACGAGCATGATGGCACCACCGATTCTGGAAGAAATCTGAGCATAGGACATCAGCTCCATGCGGTGCGCAGCGCCGAGACACTGTACGTCGCCGGCACCACCGCCGTTTGCCATACAGAGTCCGGCAGTCAGCATTCCTTCTACAGGATAGAAGTGGAACAGCTTACCGACGATGAAGGTTCCGATCATCGCACCGATGACAGTCGCCATGATGATGACGATATACGCTGGGTTTGTGAAGACCTTCGCGTAGTCTGTGAGGTTCGTACCGATACCAACGGTAATCATCAGTGGGAAGGACATATACTTTACGAAGAATTGCTGCATGCCCCTTGCGCCGGCCTTCACGTTTTCCGGCAGGATATTCGTCATATTCAGAATCGCCATCAGGATGACCATGAAAGCGAAGGTATGAATACTGAAGCCGAGGTTTGCATGGTTGATGATGGAGATGTGCTTTGCGTAGAGGTTAGCTACATTGAAGCATACGACACCGAGTGCGAGACCGGTTGCGTAGTCGGCTGCGGTCAGCTTCACGTCACTGGACTTCGTGCTGGCATTTTCTTCACCGACCATGAGACGACCATTACCCGTCATGGATGGCTTGATCTGGCCGAGCTTGTTCAGCAGTGCAGACATGAAGACGGCGCAGAGATTGCCAATGCTGATGATTGCAAAGGCAGATGCATACCAGGAGGAGGCATCACCGCCGGTTGCAGCAGCCCACATCTTACTCATCGGTGTGATACCGGCACCATTGCCACCGCCCATGACCGGAATTGCATAGGTGGCGATCGCCTCGATTGCGCCGACGCCAGTGATGGCACCTACGAGACCAGCGAGGCCGAGTGCACCTGCAATACCTGCAAGAATCGTCGGAACGAATCCGGCGAAGGATTTGATGAGCATCTTACGATCAACCGAGAGCACAGAGCCGGTGATCAGGACGAGAATGTAGAGATCGAGGAAACCGGTGGAGCCGTTGAAGGTATTCAGGGCTTCCATCGAGCCTTCACCGATCAGGTGGAAGGTGTTCATCGCGCCGGCTACGAGGCAGGAGAAGAGCATGCCGCCGCCGAACCAGGTCTTCCAGACCGGGATATGGTCACCGACCCAGCCGAGCAGCGTGCCGATGATCATCGCGAAGGCGAGTGCGCCGACCATGTTGGTCAGCATCCAGTCATTGGCTGCCATCACCATCATCAGTATACTGAATATAAGGTACATCCACAGAGGGAACCCAAGGATCTTCGTTTCTTTTAACTTATTCACAGTCAATCCTCCCAAAAAGTGATACAGAATTTTTAAAGCACTTTTATTTGCCGGCAAATTTGATAAATGTATTGTACAAAAATGGGAATAATTGTGCAAGACTGTGACAATGGCGATTCTTCTATGGGACGATAACCATTTGGAATGGACATAGCGCCATAAAACAGAAAAAGAAGCACTCGCTCTGTACTGCAAATTGAATGACGAATGCTTCTCCTTTTTCTGTTATGAACCTGATTCCAAAATGTTATCGATTTTTAGCAGATGCGCTGATCATGTAGCGCCAGACGATTTCTGCAGAAGGGGATAAGTTGCGGCCCTTCTTTCGGGCGACGATGACATAACGATACAGAGTATCGCCTTTTATCGTGCCATAGACCGGGTTTTGACCAGTAGATGAATTACGAATCGTCGTGTGCGGCAACAGGGCGATGCCACAGCCGCTGCAGGCAACGAGATATCGTGTGTCAACATAATCAATGCGCTGCGGATGAATCGGTGTGATGTGATATTTTCTGAAAAAAGATTTTTCGGCATCATACAGCCCCTGACCTGGCGTCGCCAGAATATATCGGAGCGACGGATTACGGAAACGGCTGATGTCGATTTCAACCGGATGCTCGAGTGAATTATCGGAGATATCTAGGTCCTCCAGAATCGGTGATTCCTGTGGAATGACAAATACGAGCGGATCCTCCTGTACTGGCATATACTCGATGTTTTCGGAGTGTACAGGTTCAGTATAGATGGCTAAGTCGATGGATTCGCTTTCCAGCTCTTCTTCGCACTGCTGAGAGTTGCGATTCAGGTAACTGAGATGTATCTCTGGATGTGTCATCATGAAAGGTGCTGCCTGAACAGCAGCGTAGGCGCCACCACGATGCGTTGTGGCAATCAGTACAGGCTCTGCTGGAATCTGATTAAACTGTCGAAGACTATCCATCATCTCGCTTTCGAGCTGCACATAGCGCCGAGCAAAATCGAGAAAAATTTCGCCCTGTGGTGTAACGCCGATCGGGCTGTGCGTGCGGTCAAAAGGCGAAAAGCCCAACTCTTTTTCAAGCTTATTCAGCTGTTTGGTCAGTGCCGGTTGCGAGATAAACAGTCGCTTCGCCGCCTGGGTGATGTTTCTGTATTTTTCTACCTCGAGCACATAACGGAAAATACTTGTATCCATGTGGACCTCCGAAATCGATGTCTTAACGATAGTATATCAGAATCAGAGCGAAAAATAATTAAAATTTCGGGTGATGCGCTGTTTCTGCAAAGCAATAAGGCCTAGCTTATCCATGCCGTTGAAAGAAAACAGCTATCGAAACTATAGATTCCAATTGCAAAAACATTGAAGAAAATGCCAAAAAAGAGACTCCGGATACTGAAATGAACCCCAAAAGTTAGACAAAAATGGGTCTTTCCCAAATTTTGTGTAAAGTCCAGACAGCTATAAAACAAGAGCGATTTTAATATGAGGCGAAAGACGGCGAAACCGGCTGTCGCCTTAACAATAACATAACGCCGGCAAGGGGGAATGTCAAGGGCGGCGGTGGCGTTCATGCCGGGCATGAGGCTGCCGGTGTCGTCGATGCGGATGGTGACAGGGTAGGTGGTGGTGCTGCCGGTGGTGGTGCCGGCGGAGGAGATGCTGGTGACGACGCCCTCAAAGGTGCAGTCGTCGATGGCGTCGGCGGTGATCTCTGCTTTCTGGCCCACCTGAATGTCGAGAATGTCCAGCTCATCGACGTCCAGCGTCATCTCGAGGTAGCTCAAATCGTAGATGACGCACATCGTCTCGGTGGTGGAAGAACTGCTGCCCATGGTGTCGCCGACCTTCGACCTTTTTTGTCAAACCATTCATTTTTAACAGAAAGGCTCATACGGTCAAGCAGGATGCCGTACAGAGTTTTTGCATCGGTTGACAGATCTTGAAACCGCCGCTCCTGAAAAAGAGCCTTTGGAATGCGGAAGAACGAAAAGAGTTCTCCGGCCTGTCCGTAAAAGTAGTCAAGGGTCATACGGTTGTGTCAAGGGCTGAAAGCAACAATGAGATAAAAACATTGTATAAACCTCCGGTGAAAAAATTATTGAGGAATGAAAAAAGCGCAACTTCGATTTTTGGGGTCGAATTGCGCTATGTAATTTGAAATAGAAGGATATTGACTCGCTTTAGCGGCATGAATGACATGAAACATCTTGACAGCAGGTAAATCCGACTGTAGAATACGGCCAAATGAATTCTGTACCTAAATTGTTCTCATGCTACTATGCTGATTGTTGGACAGAAAATCACTTTTCAACCGAATTTGGCGTATTAACGCTAAATCACACCCATTCGCACACGCTTTTCTGGGGGTGCGTTTCAAGGTGGTTCGGGAGAGCGCTTGCATGGCATGCAAGAGGTCAGCGGTTCGATCCCGCTATTCTCCACCAAAAAAGCACTGTACTTCGCAGGAAGTATGGTGCTTTTCTTTTTGCTGAAGCCGATTTTTAGGGGCTGCATTGCTTCGCCTGCATGTCTTTTAGGCTTTTTGCGGAAAACCGGGATGTTCCCTCAGATAAGCGGGTCTGCCTCATAACAAAAGAGACCGCCGTACAGCAGCTTGCTGTACGGCGGTCTCTTCTTCTTTTTTCAGTTCTGCGGGATGGCCATTCGGCGCTCTGCTTTCTTTACGAGCCATGCTCCCGCCCATCCGCAGGCGGCTCCCAAAATGGCACCACCCAGAATATCCGTCGGGTAATGGACACAGAGGTACATCCGCGAGAATGCGATGAGAACGCCTACCGGCAGAGCCGCCATCGCCCACTGCTTTTTCCCGGCCATCCAAAGGGCTGTCACCGAGGCGAAGGACGCCGCCGTATGGCCCGAAGGAAAGGAGAAATCGTCCGGGTACGGGATAAGCAGTTGTACCTCCGTAAGGATGCCGCATGGACGGACGCGGGCCACCAGCGGCTTGAGAAGAAGATTGCAGAGGACAGCGTCGATGAGGAGCGCCGCTGCCAGCACACATCCGACCCGCCGCGTTTTACGGAACACCAGCAGCACCGCTGTCAGCGTCACCCAGAGAATACCGGAGTCTCCCAGACGGGTAATAAAACACATGCTTCCATCCAGCATGGGGCTGTGCAGGGATTGCAGGAATTGCAGGAAAGTGAGTTCGGCGTTCATAAAGCTCCCTCTTTCTCGTTTCGTTATGTACAGGATACCAGAAGTTTATGAACAGAAAACCACAAAGTCTTAAACAGTAGTTAAAACAGCCGGCTCTGCCGCTGAGTTTTGCAGCATTTCAGTTCTCGGCGTTCCTGATGGACAAGGGAAAAATTAAAAAGAAAAGCCGACTGAGAATACCTCTCAGTCGGCTTTTTCTATGCCGGTGGTGGGGGTCGAACCCACACGTGTTATTAGCACAAGGGATTTTGAGTTTTTGTCCTCATCTTCCATCTGGTGTCATCCAGTGATATCTAGTGATATCTGGTTCCCACTGTGCAAAGGCAAAATTCACGCCTCAACGAACAATAATTTGGAATATCCACGATTTTTCGATGCGTTTTCCCCCTACTCTGTTTTTTCGGTTTGGACCGCCCAAATGGAAATTGGAGGGATGTTCAGGAGGGATGCAGGGCAAAACGCTCCTCTGCTTAGGCACAAAACGAAAGGAAGGTCAAGGATAATGAATCAAAATCAAGCAAAAGAGTATTATAAAAAATTATTTGTGAACTATCCTGATGTGCTGTCTGTCGAAGAAGCAACAACTTTACTCGGTTTCAAAAGCCAGACTGCCATCATCAGAAGAATCCATCAACATAGAATTCGCTGCCTGAAAGTCGGACGATCTTTCATGATTCCGAAAGAATATCTCATCGACTATCTTTTGGATAGCTAAATTATACAGCCATTATATTACATAGCGCACCACTTTTCAATAAGAAAAGAGTGCGCTTTTTATTTTCAAATGAAAGGCGGTCGATTTTTTGAACACAAGCTGGAGTAAAACGTTGAAAAAGCCACATGACCCTTGACTACTTCTACGGACAAGCCGGAGAGCTTTTCTCATTCTACCGTATTCCCAAAGCACTGTTTCAGGAGCCACGCTTCCAAAGCCTGTCAACTGATGCCAAAACACTGTACGGCATCCTGCTCGACCGCATGAGCCTTTCTGCTAAAAATGGCTGGCTGGACGAGCAGGGCCGGGTGTTCATCATCTTCACAATTGAGGATGTCAAGAGGGCATTGTGTTGCGCAGACAACAAAGCGACCAAGTTGCTGCGGGAACTTGAAGAATTTGGTTTGATTGAACGAAAACGCAGAGGTTTGGGCAAGCCAAGTTTGGTGTATGTAAAAAACTTTTCGGCAGAATCGTCAAAATCAATATTCCAGAATCGTGATTTTCACGATTCTGGAGGCTTCAAAAGCGCAAGTCAAGACCCTGCAAAATCACGATGTAATAAGACTGATGAGAATAATACTGAAATGAGTGAAACTTATCCCCTCTATTCGGAAGAAGAAAATGGGATGAGCAAACGTGAACAACTGGAAGAATATTTTTCACAGTCTTTGGAGGTAGACACCCTGCTCCGGCTCTGCCCGGACGATGAGGACACCATCTATCAGCTGTCTCTTATACACATCTGACGCTGCCGACGACGGAGAGAG
>ENA-OXEO01000749-OXEO01000749.1-human-gut-metagenome-genome-assembly--contig:-NODE-749-length-12640-cov-6.12237_pt1 | contig 12640 bp, 8 predicted proteins | sample MGYA00249828_ERZ652250 | MGnify/ENA primary metagenome ERZ652250 (study PRJEB26925, sample SAMN05826791) | human gut metagenome | biome: ENVO:2100002; feature: ENVO:00000062; material: ENVO:00002003... | reverse complement strand
TGTCTCGTGGGCTCGGAGATGTGTATAAGAGACAGCCTTCCGTGCGGCCGGTTTCTGTTCGCCTTCGGTTTCGGCCATAGGTTCCGGCTGTACCTCTACTTCGGTAATATTGTAGTTGTAATGCCAGCTTCCGTTACCCAAGTCCTGCAAAATGGGCGGTCTATCGTTTGAATTTGATTTCATACTTTGATGTTTTAGAAAGTTTCTTAATCAAGTGTTTGCTATCGCAAGACTTCGCCCAACCCCACCAAGGGCAAATAGCCTGCTTAAAGTCCTTTTCGGATAGTGGCCTTTTCCGTTTGTTCAACTTCGCCAACCGCCGGCAAAAGGTCTTTTTAATGCCCTTTCGCATTCGGGTATGCGTATGGAAAAATACATATCCTACGAAGTCGATACCGCGAGCCGCTACGGGGAAAACTTGCCAGTTCCCTTTAACCTCTAATTTCAAGTCCCCCAAATACGCCCTAATTTCGCCCATTAAGGAATGAAGGTAGGCTTTATCGGGCGCAAGTATTACAATGTCGTCCGCATAGCGGAAGTAATATTTTACGCCTTTCTGCTCCTTTATCCAATGGTCGAAGTAGGTTAAATAAAGGTTAGCGAAATATTGGCTTAGATAGTTTCCGATAGGTACGCCGTCCGCCGAATCTACAATTTCGTCAAGCAGGCAAAGTAGCCTTTTATCCTTCAACTTGCGGCGTAGAATGGATTTTAGCACGTCGTGGTTAATCGAAGGATAGAACTTGCGAATATCCAGCTTCAAACAAAACGTAGTGCCTACCGGGTCTTCCCGTAGGGCCTGTTTTACCTTCTTCGCAGCCGCATGAATCCCCCGGTTCTTAATGCAGCTATAAGTGTCCGCCGTGAAGGTCGAAACCCAAATAGGCTCTAAGACGTTCATTATAGCGTGGTGCAAAATGCGGTCGGGAAAGTAAGGCAAGCGGTATATTCCCCGTTCTTTGGGTTCGTAAATAGTGAATACGTCGTACTTCGATGTATGGAAAGTACCGTTTAGCAAGGTTTCGCGCAACTTCAACAGGTTATCTTCCCGGTTTTTATCGTGTTCGATAACTCCGTACGTGCGTAACTTACCCTTACGGGCCTTTTCGTCCGCAAGCTGCAAGTTTTCGATAGAACAAACCTTTTCGTACAAGTTTCCTATTCGCTTCATTGCGCTACTTGTTTGCTGATTTCTTAGGGAACGTTCGGGAATCCCTACTAATACCCCTTAAATAGTTGTTGTTTTTTGCCAAGTGGCAAGGTTTTTACCCCGTTAAAAATCTGCATAGCTGGGAGCCGATATTCGCATTCGTATTCGAAGCCGTGTTATTCGTATTCGCGTACGAAAAGCCGGCATTCGCGCTGTTATTCGCATTACCGCCGAAAAGCACGCCCCAAGGGTAAACCGCCTTTATTTTTACTCAAAATAATACCGTGTTCCCGAAGCCCTCATAGTTACTTTTCGAGGAAATGCGTTGCGTTCTTTAATCTTCCCAAGGATATATTTAATTTCTTGCGAATTGGTAAAGAACTTTCGCGCTTCGCTATCCGTGTCTTCAAGTTTGAATTTAATTTTAACCAAGAAGCGGTTATTTCCGAACTTCGTTTTAACGTCGTCCAAATAGTCTACAACCCAAAACGAAAGATTGATTAACTTTTGCTGGTTTGTTTCCGGGCAGTTGAAATGCTTGTTATTCGCGTCCGGCTCAATCTGCAAAAAAGCCAAACTTCCGTCGTCCTGTCTGTTGTTGTTTTCCATTTTTGCGAAAAATTGAACGGCGGGCATTCGTCCTTATTTGGGCTAATTCGAAAGCCCGCCGTAATTAAACCTTTGTTAAATGCGTTCCGTTACGTGTCGTTTCAAACGGGTAAAAAGCAAAGCCGGGAGCCGATATACGCAGACGTAGTCGAAGCCGTGTAATCCGTAGACGCGTACGAAAAGCCGGCATTCGCGCCGTGATGCGCATTACCGCCGAAAAGCACGCCCCTTTGTCCGGTATTGCTTGCTACGTTCGTATAGAAGTAATCGGCGAAGTAAGTAGTAGAACTTGCGCCTACCTCTACCGGCATATTCTCGCCGTACTCGCCAATCATCATAATTTTAACGTAGCCTTCCTTTCGGGGTAACTCGCCGCGCTTTTCGTAGTCGGTATAGTCGCTATCTTGGTACTTAGCCGGGTCGGTACATACGAAAAACTCACTTAGTCCGCCGCTTGCGTCCGGCTGAATATTGCACTTACAGCCGTCCGTCCAACTCCAAACGTGCCCGAAAGGATTTTCCAAACCTCGGTAGCTGGGTACGCTAAGGGTTTGGCCGTCGGTGTCGTCGCTTTTCTTGTAAGTGTAGTTTACTACACCGGTTTTATTCCCCAAAGAATTAGTAACCCCGCAAGGAACCATAGGGTTATAACTGTTATAGCCGCTCCAATCGCTCATATTGGTAACGCCTTGGCTTAATCCGCCCTGCTTATATCCTTCGCTCGTAGGTTCCGCGTTATAGGCAAGTTGGCAATTAAAGTTAGCGTATTCGACGGCATAAAGCCACCAGCAAGATTTTTGCACCTCGTAAACGTCGCAATTCCAACCGGCCCCGTTCTTGCCGGCATTCCCCCGGTTTCGGGCATACTTCCGAAAGTTGGTAAGGCTAATAGATGTAGCCGGCATACCTAAAAGGCTTCTATATGTTCCGTCCCAAGAAGAATTATTGTTACCGCCCCGGAAAGCCGTAGAAGTGTTTACGACGCTTGCAAGTTTCGGCGTAGCCGATACGGTACGGTCTACGGCAGCTTCGTAAGCCGAACGATAGGCAAGCGGTACCAAGTGGAACCCCGGTAATGCGTGTTCGGAAAGAAGGCAACGGAATTTAGTACCGTCTACTTCGAACTTGCGGTAGTGGGCCGGAATTTCTACCATTACCTGCCCGTCGGTACCGTCAAGTTTGGCGGCGGCTCCTGTATCGCGCTTGGTGCTGTCGTTCGCATGAAGGTAGTAAGCCACCGTTCCGTTATCGCGCAAGATACAACGGCGCATTTTACTTTGAATAGGCAGCGAAACGTGAAGCTCCGGCCGGCCTATCCGGGTACAAGCCGAAGAAGCTACGGTAGAATCCCATTCTATGCCGTAGTAGTAATCGTAGGGAAACGTCGGCTTCGTGTTTCCTACTCCAATCAATAAACCCATAGCCGTATAAGATTTAGTATCCCCAAACAAGGGTAGCGTTAATACTCGTTTGCTTAATCTCGCGGACTATTTCGGGGTTCCAGCCCGTTTCGAAGCGCGTAGCTACGAACTCGCCCGGCTCCATTCCCCAAAGGTTTACTTCAAGAACTACGGCGGTTTCTCCGTCGTTCTTAATATTGAACGGCGTACCTTCTAATTTGAAGTTACCCGAACTTAGCCCTTCAATGGGGCCAATTCTTCCAATTTGGGCGGAAACCGTTTCGCCCCCTCTCGTTGTACTCATTTCTCCTATTTTTTAAGTTACACAAAAATACCCAATTGCGTATTATAATAATACGCTTGTTGGTAAAATATTAAAAACTCACAACTATTGCCAAGTCTTTTCTAATATGTCAGTACCCCAATTTAATACAATCCAATATGGTTGCCCATTGGAATAAGGAACGCATAGTAATTCTATAACTCGCCCTAACATTTGTATGGCAAAAGGGTCGGTTTCATCAATAGTACCAGTTTTGGGGCGGCCCCCTATGCCTATGAAGCTATTTTTTGAAGCCGAAGATACAAGTAATACGGTCTTTGCAAATGAAGCCGGCGTTCTTGTATATGGCGGGAATCTATTATTTAAGATAGTTATACACGCCCCGATATACTTTTCGTCGAATGGTAATTCTATCCAATCTTCGTAATCATGATAAGTGTCTACAAGGCCGTCCGAAACGATATTTAGGTTTTCTTTAATTTGGAACACGTGTCTTGTTGAGTTCCAAATCGCATCCGAATTTTCAAGCGAAATGAAAGGCGTTTGTAAATATCCGGCAAAAATTCCTTTTGAAGCATATACAGAACCGTCTTGTAACACTCTAAAAGGCGCGGTACCTCTATTTGCTTTTGTTGCCCCTGCCCAAAATCGTACCGATGTTGCCACCGTACCGTCCCCTGTTATGCCCGCCAAAATGCTACCGCCATTACCTGCCAACTGAACGGTACCGGAAGTAACTATACCCCCATTTATTACTGTCTGCGTATTGTCGTATTCTACTGCTTCTTCCCAATCGGAAGCAACGAAATTCCCCGTAGTTCGGGTTACATTACACTTGCGTAATACTTTTCCGTCTACCCAAATATCGCCTTTTTTGTACGGCGGTATTGGCTGGGTCGTATATACCTTATTATTGTCGCCTATCATTTCTTCAAGGTCGGCAACGCCCTTTATAGAACCGTCCGAAGAAACGAATTTTATATTACCGCCTATCTCTCCCGCGTCCAAATCAAAATAAGTTTGTCCGTCCGCGCTTTGAACTCGCCCCGTAGTAAGGAAACGCCCGTTAATGGTACTTGCTCCATAAGTAAGAGCAATAAGACGCGCCGGCCGCTTCCCGTTAGCGTCGGTTATTACGCTGCTAAGGCTTCCTATCAAGAAATAGTAATATGTTGGGTCGCTGTCTACCTTTCGCTGCACCGTGTCAAAAACGATGTTTCCAGCCGTACCGGTCTTTTGGCAACGGGCATAAATGTAGTACACCGTCCCGCTTACAAGGTTCGAAAAGGTGGCCGTATTTAGCTGCCAACTCTTTACGGTTTCTGCTATCGTGTAGTGAACCAGCGTACCGCCTACTACCTTTACCGTATTGGGATTCCCTTCGTAGTTCGGTTCAAATCGTGTGTTCTGTAAAACGAACTGCTGGGAACGTGCGCCGGTGGCTAACATAGTCGTTTCAATCGAAAGCGGCTTTATCTTCTCGCTGTAATAGTGTCCTTCGGGGTCGAACACGTTGGCTAATACCTCTTGGCTGGCTTTCCAATTGCGGCGGGCCTTCGACGGGTCGGCAAGGTCGTTTATCTCTATTACATTGTCTATTTTCTGCAAGTCTTCGATAACGCGGGTAATCGTCGTTTTGGTTACGCTGTCGCCCAAGGTTATATTATACTTGTATTCCCGAAGCAAATCGCGCGTAAAGGCCGTAATTCGTACCGATTTGTTTACGCCTATGTCTTCATCTTCTACGGGTATATAGTCACCTACGGCGAAAAGGTTTACTACGGTTAATTCTCCGGCGAACTGACGTATAAAATTTTCGTCTATACTTAACCCGTATTGTACTTGTGGCTGGCTATATTCTGTTATTGCTTTGTTCCCTTCTGCAAGCAGTTTGTTTTCCGCGTCTGTCTTGTATGCGTCAGGCAAATTTATATCCGTGAAGAAATACTTATCGCCTACGCCGAACTGAAACGCCGCGCTGGTTTCGCTGGGGAACTTCATACCGTTTTCGTCCGTGAACGGTACTACCTGTATTTCTTTCGTCGCGTGGTCGTACTTGTGTATATCAAATTCATAACCTGCCAAGTTCCCGGTAGTAAACTTTACCTTTGCGTTTACTCCGTCTATAAGCCACTTTGTATTTCCTTCACTATCCTTTTCGTTAAGGTCGAAGTTCATAGTATCGTCCTTAAAGGCATAATACGCGCTTCCGGCGGCGGTTACTTCGCCGTATCGTTCGGGTTTAATATCGTCGAATATCTTTGTATTCTCCTTCAACCCGTAAGCAGCAATAGCGGCCGCGTCTTCTATGTAGGAAGCGTTCTTAGCCTTTCCCGGAAGACAAAGACGGGTATAACGGTATTTATCCCCAAGGTTGCTACTTCCGCCGTAAACGTATAAGCGGGTAACTACGTTCTTGGAATTGATATTTTGCCGTGTCAGTTCATAAAGCCCGCCGGTACGCCCGTACCGGAAAGTATAGGGGAAGTTTACCCCGGCCGTTTTGATATTGAGCGTACGAACGCCGTTAGCTTGGGTAATCTCAAATTCGGTGCTGTATTGCTCGCAAAGGTCTTGCAACACTTCCAAACAATTCTTTTCCGTATAGGTTAGCGTCTTAAACTCCGTATCGGCCGGGAAAACGCCTAACACCCATTTACCCGGATATACGCGGGTAAGGTTCCCGATAAGAATACCTAAGAAGTCTTCCAAATCGCCCGTAAAGCTGTCTAATACGGTATCGTCCGGTAACAAAAATTGCGCGTCGATTAACTCGTACTGTACGCCTTCGAAAGTAAGAGTATATTCGAAATTCCGGTTTCCGGTCTTCTTAATGCCCGGAAGCTGGTTAAGGGTATAGGTCTTCCCGTAAACGTCTATTTGGTCGCCCAAATGGAAGGTTAAGGGCGTGGCACTTTTAACGGTTATCGCTACCGTATCGGCCCCCAACAGCGTAATACTCTGTTCGGCCTTGGTAACGCCGGACTTACGCGCCCGCGAAGTCAAAAGGGCCGTAGTCCCGTCCGGGTGTCGTATTTCTATATTAGTCATTGCTTTTAAGTTTATGTTCAACTTTTTCTATGTTCCAATCCGCCCGCTTCAATCTTGCGTATAAAACATATCTATCAATATCGAAAATTTCGGCAAGTTCGGTTATTGTTAAGGTTTTGCCTTTATAAACTACTTTGCGGTTATTTCTAAGGTTGTTTTGTTGTTCCTTTGTCGTTGCCCACCGGCAATTTGAAGGCTCATAATTACCGTTTACGTCTATGCGGTCAATACTTTTACCGTTTGGCCGTTCTCCCATATCTGAAAGGAAATTTGTAAAATCCTTCCATTCCTCGCAAACCGTTATACCTCTACCGCCATAGTCTTTATAACGGCTGTTATTGGGATTACAACATCGTTGTATCATACTTAGCCAACACGTATAAGTATCTGACGGCCTTTTACCTATACCGCCGCTATGTCCGTGCGTTTTCATTATACAACCGCAAGATTTTACACTACCGCTACGCAAGTGGTTTCCGGTTACTTCGACCATATTACCGCAGTCGCAAAGGCATTCCCAAACTATTTTACCGCTACACTTCTTATCAGTCTTTTTTATTACCGTCAATAGTCCGAATTTCTGTCCTTTTAAGTCTATAAGTTTCATAATAGCAGATATTTGCAGGTAAATATAGTTGTTTGCTATATCTTATTCCAGACAATTATGCCATTTGTTGAAAACTCGGTTATTTCTTCGATAACGCCGGCGACAATAGCGTAAAAAATTCCGTCGGTCGTATATTCGTGGCTGGTTGTTACGTCGGTTCCGTAAACGTCGTTCGTTTGGGTTCCGTCGCCCCAAAAGATAGTAACCGCCTTTTGGCTGGTTAAGGTAATTGTTAGCGTCTGCGTATCACTACTTAAACGCTGGTGCCGTACGATGCGCTTTACAGGGTCGGGTTCCTTCAACTTCAAAGTAAAGGTTCCTACCATAAGGTCGTCGTTCCAACGCTTGTTAATGGCTACACCGTTTTCGTTATAGACTTCATAAAGCAACGGTTTCGTAGGGTGTATATCCACCATAAGCCGCTGGGTGTTTGGTCGGCTGAATACATCTAAAAAATCGTTTAGCTTCGTAACAAAGTCTACCTTCCCGTTCGCTTTCATAAAGCAATTAAGGGTTATTTCGCGGGGTTGTAGTATCTTGTTTTCAAGGTCTACTATCTCCCCGTGATAATCCGGCCAATCGACGGAAACCGGGGCTTTCATCTTGGGCCTGTCAAGAAGTCCGCTACTTTCGCTTACATAAATATCCCAAGCCTTAAAATCGGTTCCGTCTATGCTGTAAGCCAATTGCGCCACCGTAGCGATACTATCGGTAATTTCCGCCTGCGTCAAGGCGGTATTATATACCTTCAATTCGTCAATACAACCGTAACCGTTAGCGGTCGTATAAATATCTTGCAGGATAGCGAAACCGGTAGGCTGGGCCGGTAGCGTAATGGTCTGCACTAATGCGGTGTCAAGGTAAATGCGGATTGTTAGGCCCTCTTTGACGATAACCCAATAGCCCCAAGTATCGGCCGCAAGGTTAAACCACGCTTCCGTATAACCTTCCAACGCTTCCCACCGTGCGAAAAATCCGATACGCTTGCCTGTAAAACCGTCCGGGAAGGCCGAACGCTTCAACCAAGCAAGAAGGGTAAAGTTTCCGGTAAGGGGAATTACGTTTTTGTCTATATCGCAATGCCCGTGACCGTCGAACTTTATACAATTGCCTTGCTTTCCGCCGGTAAAGTCCGCTTCTACTACCGTACCGTCCGCCCGTGTCTTGCTGTAATCGTAGGCAACGGTAGAACCGGCCGCTTCATCGAAAGGCATATTTAGGATAATGTTACTTTCGTCTGCCATATCAATACGTTTTAGTCGTTTTACGAATAACTTTTATTGTCGCGTGTCCTTCGCCGTCGCCGGTGGTGGTCGTCAAGTTCCCGCCGTAGTGGTTTACGCAAATCTTCGCGTTATCCCGCGCTTCTACCTCTACGGTGGTATCGTCGAATACGTCTACCATGACGAAGGAATTACCGGTAGCAAGAACCTTTAACCGGCTTTGGTGCTTTACGAATACCTGCCCGACGTTCCAACCGTCGTAAGTGGCTGTACCCTCGCAATGCCCAAGGGCTACTACGTGCCGGAAGTTTCCGGCCGTAATAGCTCGGTCGAGGAATACGCCGTAGGCTTCGCAAGTGCCTACGAAGTGCCGGCGTATAAATTCATTGCTGGGGTACTCGTTGCTTAGGCAGAAGTCGATACCTTCAAGGTACATTTTTATAAGTTTGTCTTTCTCCTTGGTATCTATAAGGCGGTCGTACCATTCTTCGCAAATACCTTTCTTTTTGGCGTCGCGGGCCAATTGTTTATTTACTTTCATATCATTACATAGTTATTCCTTGCGCCCGTAACGGGTCGGACGCGCTTCCCGAAGTGTTTTTTTCTATCTGTTCAAGGTACCGGTTCGATACGCTTAGCTTGCCGTCGATGTTGGCAAGGTGTATAAGCTGCTGGCGCAAAACCTCTATTTGTTGTACTTGGTTTACACGCACGGCGTTCGTTTGCCCGGCCAATAGGTCTATACTCTCTTGGCTGGCTCCTTTAATCGCACCCGATAGGCTCGTAGTGGGGTCGCCCGTATCGTCCAAATCCTTAAACAGGTCTTCGTACAACTTCAAGGCTTCGGCGTACCCTTGGGCTATCGAGTTTACCCTATCCTTAAACCGCTGTTGTTCTTCCGGGGTCAAGCCGTCGAAGGAACCGCCGCCTTCTTCATCAAATCCCATATCGCGCTGCAACTGCTTTACGGCACTTTCTAACTGAGTTTCTAAAAGTTGCTTTTTTAAGGCGTTTTTTACGGCATTACCTAATACTTGGTTCGTAACCTTATTTATTGCGGAAGAAACCTTATCGCTACTAAAACCGTCGGCATAGGCTTCGGCTATCGCGTCGGACAACTGCGTAGCTAAGTCCTTCGCCGAAGTCTGTGTAATACTTTCCGTAATTTCGGCTATGGTTGTTTGAATTTGTCGGCCTAATTCGGCGTATTGTTCCTTATATTCGTTTACCTTACCGCTATCGGTTTTCTTCTTGCCTTCTTCCGCTTCCCACATAGCCTGTAAGTGCGCTTGCTGTTCGCGCATATTGTTGATAAGGGCCTTTTGGTTGTCGTACTCCGATTCGCCTAACGCATTATCTACGGCATATTCGAGTGCTTTATATGTACGTTCCAATTCTTCGACGGCGGCCGCGTGCTTCTTAATGGCACGTTCGGCCCGGCGGTCGCGGAAATTGAACACTTCGAACGCGGAAGAAATAAGGCCGATACTACCCTGTATAATCCCCAGCGGGTTGCCGGTTGCGATACCGGTAGCCAATTGCCCGGCAGAACCAACCATTTCGCCGATGTCCCCTAAAAGTTTCTGCGTTACTTCGTCGCCGGCAAGTCCCATATTCGAAAGCGCACCCGTAACCGCGTCGAAGGAACCCTTTACCAAATCGGCCGTAGCTCCTACACTTTTGAATACTTCGGATAGGTTCGCTTTGCTTGCGTCCTTCTTATAGTCCTTCAAAGCCGTAGAAAGAGCCTTAAACGGGTTGCGTGTCTGTATTTCGTCCTTGGCTTCCCGTAGCTTGCTTAAAACTACGTCCAAGTCTTGCGGGTCGAGTTCTACGCCTAATTGGGCCTTCTGCGCTTCGATTTTGTCTATAAGGGCCTGTATTTGCGCCGTAGTAAGGTCGTCAAGGTTCCCGAAAAGTTGCTCCCAAGCCCCGGAATCCTGCAATTCCTGCAATGCGGCCGACGAAAGGGCCTTATTTTTGGCTTCCTGCAACTTCGCTACTAATTCTTCGTTCTTCTGCTCGGTCGCCAAAGCTATCTTTTCGTCGTATTGTGCGGAAATATCGGCGCATTTCTGCTGATAGGTTTTGTATTCCTCTACCAATGCGTCGTAGTCCATTGTCTGCTTTAACTGCTGGGTGGTGTCGAGCGTTTTTAACTGCGTTTCAAGTATTTTTTTTCGCTCCGCGTCCGTTTCTTTCGCTATCGCTACTTCCAATTCACTACGCCGGGTTTGGTACGATAATTCCGCGTCTATTTTGCTTTGCAAATAGTCGTTATAATCCCGCATTGCGGCCGTGTAGTCTTCTTGGGCCTGCTTCGCTATGTTCACTTGCTCGGTGTCTAAAACGGCCCCCTTTTCCTTGGTTAGTCCGCTATCGTCCGTTTCGAGTTCTTTGCGTTTGTCGGCGATAATCGCTAATTTTTCTACAAGGGTATCGGCTAACGAAATCTGTTTTTCCAAACTCTTGGTATAACCGTCCATGTAAGTATCTTTTTCGATACTTACAAGTTCGTTAGACACTACCGAAATTTTCTTATTCCGGTCGGCCGTTTCCGGCAATGCTTCTAACTCCCGTTTAAGGTTTTTAAGGTAGGCTTCGTAACTTTCGCCTTCGGCCAATAATCCGGCAAATTCCGTCTTCGCGCTATTCCGTATATCTTCGTTCGTTGAATTTAGCCAATTGGCGTACTCTTGGTATTTCTTTTTCCGTTGCTCTAACTTCTCCGTAAACGGGTCTTTCTCCTTATCGCCGCCGGTATCGGTAGCAGTCAAGTCTATTTTTTTAAGTAATGCTTCCTGCTCTTGGATTTGCTTTAACAACGCCGTCCGTTCCGTATCGGTGGCCGCTTCCTTGTACTTCGTTTTCAAGGTGGAAATAGTCTTTTCCAAAGCTGCTATACTGCCTTCCGTAATTTTATTGGCAGAAGCCCCTATTTCTGTCAATATTTTTTGCTCTTCCGCCGTAAATTCGTGCGCCATTGCGAACAATTCCGCCCCTTCTCTTTCAAGGGTTTCTTTCTGTTCGGATAGCTTTTTGTATTCCGGGTTATCGACTTGTATAGTTTCATTATAGAAAGTTGCAGGTCGGCCATATCCACCTTCCCTAACGCGCTGTACAGTTTGGGTAAGTTTTTCGGGTGTATTTTCTAACTCTAATTCTTTCTGTAATGCTTCTTTATACTTTTCGGTTGCCGTTTCGGTTGCCGCCAAAGCCTTAGCCTTAAACATTTGGGCTTCTATAAACTTTTCTTTGTTGTCGATAAGCAATTTTTCGGCTTCGGCTACGCTTTTTACCGATACACCCAAATCCTCGAATTTATCCCGATTGTCTTCGATAAATTTTTCTTTGGCTTTTATGTTATCCCCCAAACGGTTATAAGTTGCCGATAATTCCAATATGGAAGCAACCGGATTTATTGCCGCTTCTACGACCTTCGAATTAAATTCTTCTTGCGCTTTCTTGGCTTCCCTCGTTTTGCTTATATACTTCGATACAAGAGTAATTACCGCCGTAATCGCTACCGAAAGCCCCAAGGTAAGAGTAGCCATTAACGCCTTTGCCGCAACGTTAGAAATACCCAGCGCAACACTCATACGGGTAATAGCCGCCGTATAAAGGTCTTTTGCTTTACGAAGCGTTACTAACATAAATGCTTCGTCTTTGTCTAACATTAACTGAACTTCGCGTAAGCCTATGGTTATAGCCATTAAAGACTGAATTTTAACCATAATCTTTTGCATATTCTCGTTTTCGCCGGCAAACAGACTTACCGCACCTTGGGCGGCTGAAAATGCACCGGCAACGCCGGAAATACCGGAAATAAGACCTTCCCAGCCGCGCTCGCCTTTCTTCAAAATATTAGCCTGAGTAGTTACTGCGTCCATAGCTTCGCTAAGCTGGCCGAACCTCGCTTGTAATTTGGCGTACGCTTCCGAATTGGTTTCGCCGGCAAGCTCCATAGCGGCCAATTCTTCGCGTACTTCCCTTAGCTGGGTGCGGAAAGTTTTTTGCGCCGTCGCGTTTTTCTGTACTTCTTCGTAACGCTTCTTAAATGCGCGTTCTTCCTCGGCGAGTGCGTCGGCCGATTCTCCAATTTCTTGTAATAGCCGTTCGCGTAGCTTTATTTCATCGGCTATCTTTTTTTGTTCGTCGGTTCTGTGTCCCGATTGTCCGTAAATCTTGCTATATACGCCCCCAGCTTCGGTTCCAAGTCTTGCATATTCCTTTTTCAAATCGGAAATAGCGTTACTATGGGTAGCGGCCATAGCGCTGTCTCTTATACACATCTGACGCTGCCGACGACGGAGAGAG
>ENA-OXEO01000738-OXEO01000738.1-human-gut-metagenome-genome-assembly--contig:-NODE-738-length-12767-cov-9.54366_pt1 | contig 12767 bp, 10 predicted proteins | sample MGYA00249828_ERZ652250 | MGnify/ENA primary metagenome ERZ652250 (study PRJEB26925, sample SAMN05826791) | human gut metagenome | biome: ENVO:2100002; feature: ENVO:00000062; material: ENVO:00002003... | reverse complement strand
TTTACAGATAATTTTTTTAAAAAATATATTGACTTCCCTTAGGTGTCCGTGTATAATGCTATCTGGACACTTTTGGAAAAGTACCTGAAAAGGACTTTTATAGAGAAAGGAGGATTTGCTGTGAAGGTAAGATCATCAGTTAAACCTATTTGCGAAAAGTGCAAAGTTATCAAGAGAAAAGGAAGCATCAGAATTATCTGTGAGAATCCAAAGCATAAGCAGAGACAGGGTTAATTAGTACAAATATTTGACCCTGTTATTTGTGCGTTTGGTTTATTAAACCTTTTTTCACATCATTATGTGCGGCTGCAGCGAGATATTTATCATCGCTGTTCATAATAAACAGAGGCATTCTGGTTTCATATTATAATACCGAGTGATATGGAACAAAATGCAAATATGGGAGCGCATATGGCTACACACATTTCAGGACGTGCAACCGTAGCTGTAGATACATATGTGTTTCGGAGAGTATACGTCAAGTTGCAGATGTATCGTTACTATAGTAAATAACTAAAAATTATGGAGGTGTAAACACACATGGCTCGTATTGCAGGTGTAGATTTACCAAGAGAAAAACGTGTAGAAATCGGCTTAACTTACATCTACGGAATAGGAAGAGTAAGTGCAGACCGTATCCTTGAAGCAGCTAATGTTGATCCAAGCACTCGTGTTAGAGATCTTACAGATGACGAGGTTAAGAGAATCAGCGCTGTTATCGACGAGACAATGACAGTTGAAGGTGATTTAAGAAGAGAAATCGCTTTAAATATCAAGAGACTTCAGGAAATTGGATGCTATCGTGGTATCCGTCATAGAAAGGGACTTCCGGTTCGTGGTCAGAAGACAAAGACTAATGCAAGAACTCGCAAGGGTCCTAAGAGAACAGTAGCAAACAAGAAGAAATAATCACTTAGATAAGATAATAAGTGAAAACGCCACTTGAACGTAGTGTGCGTTTAGTTCTGCGGACGAAGAAGCAGAGCTTCATTATAACTTAAATAAAGTTTAGAAAGTAGAAAGTAGGTTAGTTTAAATATGGCTAAGAATGTTGCAAAGAAAACAACTAAAAAGCGTGTAAAGAAAAACGTTGAACGCGGACAGGCACATATTCAGGCATCTTTCAATAACACAATCGTTACTTTAACAGATGCTGAAGGAAATGCTTTATCATGGGCAAGTGCCGGTGGTCTTGGATTTAGAGGTTCAAAGAAATCTACTCCATATGCTGCACAGATGGCAGCAGAAACAGCTACAAAGGCAGCTTTAATCCATGGATTAAAGACAGTTGACGTATTCGTTAAGGGACCAGGTTCAGGAAGAGAGGCAGCTATCCGTGCCCTTTCAGCATGTGGTCTTGAGGTTACATCAATCAGAGACGTTACTCCGGTACCTCACAATGGATGTCGTCCACCAAAACGTAGAAGAGTCTAATCAGGAGGTATAGATTAAAATGGCAGTTAATAAAGTACCTGTACTTAAGAGATGCAGATCACTTGGTTTAGAGCCAAGTTATTTAGGATATGATAAGAAGTCTAGAAGAAACCTTACAAGAGCAAACAGAAAGGTGTCTGAGTACGGACTTCAGTTAAGAGAAAAGCAGAAAGCTAAATTCATCTATGGTGTTTTAGAGAAGCCTTTCCGTAACTACTACAAGAAAGCAGATCAGATGAAAGGATTAACAGGTCTTAACCTTATGACAATCCTTGAGTCAAGAATTGACAACGTAATCTTCCGTCTTGGTTTCGCAAGAACAAGAAAAGAAGCTAGACAGATCGTTGATCACAAGTTCGTTACAGTAAACGGAAAAGTTGTTAACATCCCTTCATACCTTGTAAAGGCTGGCGATGTTATCGAAATTAAAGAGAGCAAAAAGAATACTCAGAGAATGAAAGATATCGTCGAGGTAGCTGGCGGAAGAATCGTTCCGGAGTGGTTAGACGTAGATGCTGAGAAATTACAGGGAACTGTAAAAGACTTACCTACACGTGAGCAGATTGATGTTCCTGTAGATGAGATGCTCATTGTCGAGTTATATTCTAAGTAAAATTAGGTTGATTTGCCGGGGATTTATTTCCCGGCTTATCCACTCTTTGATAACATATAACAACGATACCCGAGAAGGAGGGAATTTGAAGTGTTCGATTTTGAAAAACCAAAAATTGAAATCGCAGAAATTTCAGAAGACAAGACATATGGCAGATTTGTTGTAGAGCCATTAGAGAGAGGTTACGGTACAACACTTGGAAACTCTTTAAGACGTATCATGCTTTCTTCTTTACCGGGCGCTGCAGTAAGCCAGGTCAAGATTGATGGTGTTTTACATGAATTCAGCTCTATTCCTGGTGTTAAGGAAGATGTTACAGAAATCATCATGAATATCAAGAACCTTGCAATTCGCAATAATAGTTCTACAAATGAACCAAAGGTTGCATATATCGAATTCGAAGGTGAAGGCGTTGTTACAGCAGCCGATATTCAGGTTGATTCAGATATCGAGATTTTGAATCCTGAGTTAGAGATTGCACACTTGAATGGTGGAGCAGATTCTAAGCTTTACATGGAGCTTACAATCACTAACGGCAGAGGTTATGTCGGAGCAGAGAAGAACAAGAACGAGGATACACCAATCGGAGTTCTTGCTGTAGATTCAATCTACACTCCTGTTGAGCGTGTTAATCTTACTGTAGAGAATACCCGTGTAGGTCAGGTTACAGATTACGATAAGCTTACATTAGATGTATTTACAAATGGTACATTGGAGCCGGACGAGGCAGTCAGCCTTGCAGCTAAGGTGTTAAGTGAGCACTTAAATCTGTTCATCGATCTTTCAGAGGCAGCACAGCAGGTTGACGTTATGGTCGAGAAGGAAAACGATGCTCAGGAGAAGGTTCTTGAGATGAACATCGATGAGCTTGAGCTTTCAGTTCGTTCATACAACTGCTTAAAGCGTGCAGGAATCAACACTGTTGCAGAGCTTATCAATAGAACACCTGAGGACATGATGAAGGTTCGTAACCTTGGTCGCAAGTCTTTAGAGGAAGTTTTAGCAAAATTAAAAGAATTAGGTTTAGAGTTAAATCAGACTGAGGAATAATTCATTCGAATAATCCTTGCACTGATTCTTCTAAATAAATTGGTCATATATAAATTTTAAATATCATATTTATGTTTATGTGTGACAAAACTCATAGCGGCAGGGTCAGTAAGACCAAAGAGCGTGACCATGTCTGATACATGAGTGGCAACTGATTTGAGCATTTGCTTTTTGAAATAAAGCAAAGCTTTATCACAACAAGATACGATGTCTGGCAGTAAGACCGAAGAGCGTGACCGGATGTCCCACAAATGGAGGAAATTAAAATGGCAAAATATCGTAAGTTAAGCAGAACATCAAGCCAGAGAAAGGCTTTACTCAGAGGTCAGGTTACACAGCTTCTTGTTAACGGAAAGATCGTTACTACAGAGGCTAAGGCTAAAGAGGTTCGTAAGATCGCTGAGGGTCTTATCGCATTAGCAGTAAAAGAGAAAGACAACTTCGAAGAGGTTACTGTAACAGCTAAGGTTGCCCGCAAGGACAAAGATGGCAAGAGAGTAAAAGAGGTTGTAGACGGAAAGAAAGTTACTGTTTATGACGAAGTAGAGAAGAAGATCAAGAAGGATTCTGCTTCACGTCTTCATGCCAGAAGACAGATGCTCAAGGTTCTTTACACAGCTAAAGAGTCTGACGGCACAAAGAAGGGAACAAAGACTATCGATGTAACAAACAAGTTATTCGATGAGATCGCTCCTAAGTATGCTGATCGTAACGGTGGATACACAAGAATCGTTAAGATTGGACAGCGTAAAGGTGACGGAGCTTTAGAGGTTCTCCTTGAGTTAGTTTAATATTTAATCGGTATAAATCTTAGACTAAATTAAACCAGAGATTTGAGTGGATGACACTCACTTCTCTGGTTTTTTATATTACTAAGATAATTATTCTATACTTTGAGAAAAACTGATGCGTCTTACTTGCATGTATAGTTCGACAGCCTTTCGTTTGAATTCGTAACTGTAACGCATAAAAATACCCCTTTCACTGGATGTCCAGTAAAAGGGGTACATATCATTTCACACGGCTTTTTATAAATGCACTTAATTATTTATTTTTTGCTGCAGCCTGCTCGTCATTGTACTTCTGAACACACTTCTTGATTCTGTCATATGGTGAGAGAAGATCACTGATAGAACAGTCGTGGTTTAATGTATCAATGAGGTATGCGATGTATTTGCTCATGTCACAGCTGATATAGTACTCCTTAGAGAGAAGCTCCGGTGACTGGTAGATAAGGTTTGTTGTAACTACTCTGTAGATGAGACCCTCCTCGTAAGCCTTGTCAAATGAAGCAAAGCCGTTTGTAAAGAGACCGAATGTAGAAACAACAAAGATTCTGTTAGCTTTACGCTTCTTGAGCTCTCTTGCTGTATCTATCATACTCTCGCCGGAAGAAATCATATCATCGATGATAAGAACATCCTTACCCTCCACATTTGTTCCGAGGAACTCATGAGCTACGATAGGGTTACGTCCGTCAACGATACGGCTGTAATCACGACGTTTGTAGAACATACCCATGTCTACTCCGAGTACGTTTGCAAGGTAGATAGCACGGTTTGTAGCGCCCTCATCAGGAGAGATAATCATAAGATGGTCAGCATCAATAGTGATATCCTTTACGTTCTTTAAAATGCCCTTAATGAACTGGTAAGAAGGCATTACATTCTCAAAGCCGTTCAGAGGAATAGCATTTACCACACGAGGGTCATGAGCATCGAAGGTGATGATATTGTCTACACCCATGTTGATAAGCTCCTGAAGAGCTAATGGACAGTCAAGAGACTCACGGCCTGTACGTCTGTGCTGACGGCTCTCATAAAGGAAAGGCATGATAACTGTGATTCTTCTTGCTTTTCCGCCGGCTGCAGCGATAACACGCTTTAAGTCTGCGTAGTGGTCATCAGGTGACATGTGGTTTGTCTGACCGCATACTGTGTAGGTAAGACTGTAGTTTGTTACATCTACCATGATGTACAGATCATAACCACGAACTGACTGGTTGATAACACATTTAGCTTCGCCGGAACCGAATCTAGGTGTAGAAGGTTTGATAATGTAGCTGTTTTTGTAGTAGTCCTTGAAAGCACTCTCGTTAGCATGCTGGTGCTCTCTGTGCTCTCTCCAGCCCTGTAAGTATGCATCTACCTTCTGGGCAAGACCTATACAACTGTCAGTTGCAACAAGTCCAAGTGTACCGGTTGGCATAGTCTCCAAAATTCTCTCATCGTTTGGCATTGTTATTCCTCCATATAACCATATAATAAATAAACTAAATATATAATATAAAAAGCGTTATTTGGAAAGACGCTTTTTAATTCGTATGTCATCTCCAAAGAGCTTGATAAAACTATAATTGCTTGAAATTCTTGAAAGTGTTCTCTCGGAGTAAATATCTGCTATCTGCTCCAGATTCAGATTAGTGGAAATAATAGTAGATTTCTGTCGCAGTATGCGCTCATTTACACAAAGGAAAAGCTGTGATGTGGTAAATGAGTTGGAAAGCTCGGTTCCGAGATCGTCTATGATAAGTAAATCACAGTCGAATATATTCTGGTGCGCTGCGATGGCATCTGCATCCTTTTCAAACACACCTTTGCTTAATATATCAAATAATTGGAATGCTGTAAAGTAAATTACGGAGTAACCTACATCTAAAAGCTCTTTTGCAATGCAATTAGATAAAAAAGTCTTTCCGACACCGGTATTACCGTAGAAAAATATGTTTTTAGGTTTGTTTTCAAAATTGTCTATAAATTCATGACAGTTCGTCACTGCAAGCTTTGCTGTGGCAAGAGCAGACAGCCCTGTCGCAGGATTTTTCTGCTCATCTGAGTAATAATCGAATGAGAGCGTGGAAAAATTCTCTCTTGATAAAATCTCCCTGATATTGGACTGCGAATAAACGGTATTGATAATAGCCTGTTTGAAACAATGACATTTCTGACCATCTATATATCCGGTATCATGGCAATCTGGACAGGTGTAAATAGGCTCAAAATAATCAAGCGGATATCCGAGTGTGGATAGCAGTGCAGCACGCTCCTCCTTATAGTCCTCGATTGCAAGGCGTAAAGCGGCAAGAGCATTATCATCACCGTCCATAAGCCTGTACGCCTGCCTGACAGATGCAGATGCAATCTCTGAGTCAATCTCCCTGAGGCGGGGCGCCTTGCGATAGGCTTCCTCAATACGTTTGTCATGTATGTATTTGTTCTGAAGCTGGCGTTTATCGTAGCCTCGCATTATCTCATCATATTGAGCATTGGTAAGTGCCATATATCCTCCTTGGGATGTGTAAATCTAACTTGAAAAATCATACCGTAGAATTCAGAAACAGCTTCTCCAGCTTGTCGTAATCATTGTTTCGCTGATTGAAGTTGTTAAATTTATTCTTGGAACTTGAATTATTGCTTTTGGGTTTTGAGGAACCGTTTGCAGCATTTGTACTCTGTGATGAGCCGGTAGCAGAGGCTTTATTGGCCTTGGCAAAGTTGGCATCAAGCACTTCAACATCCTTTAATGTATGTACATCCTTTTTCCTCCAGTTCGCGAGTATCGAGTCTGTGTACTCGAAGCTTGGCTTCTGGATAGCTGAAATGGTTTTACTGCAGGCGGCCTTTACAAGCTCTATATCGAAACCATATTCGCCGACCCATTTGTTTATTAGTGACACCTCAGAGTCAACCAGATTGCGGCCTGTGATGCCTAGAGCCTTCATTACTGAATAGTAAATCTGTGAGTGAGCGGCTGCATCGTCCTTTGCCTGGTCTACGGTCTTTATGCCGGCATCGGCCCAGCCGAGAGCGACCTTGTTCATGTAACGAAGGCTTGAATGTCCCTTGGTAATGCAGTACTCCACGAGATACTCCACCAGGTCGGTAGAAAAATGAAGCTCGTCCAGCCAGTAGAGTACCATATTGGTGTCTGTGGATGAAAGCGTATGCTTCAGATATGTCTCTATAATAAAGAAAAGCTCTGAAATGTCAGGATTCTTTCTAAACTCCTTAATCTCATCAAGTGTGTATTCCTTCTGTGAAGAAGCAGGCTTGTCAGGAGTCTGGCTCTTAAGCTTTTCCACAACAGAATCCTGCATCCGAATATCTGCGGTAGAAATATTTTGCGCAACGTTATTAACAACACCGTTTTGCAAAATATTCTGTGCAACATTATTAACAACACCGTTTTGCAAATTATTCTGCGCGGCATTATCAGCCACAGCGCTTTGTATATTACTCTGAGCAGCCTGCATACCGGATACAGAAAGACTGCAGAGGTTGATTCCAATAATCTGGCCATCAGCGCCGGTTTGCACCTGCAAAATGCCCTCAGAGGCCCAGTAATTGAGGGCACGTATGATGTCGGCTTCAGTATTGCTGAAATGATCGGCAATCTCTGAAATAGTTGCTATGCCTGCCCCGGAGCCTGTCGCACGGAGCAGATAAAGGTATACCTTGACAAACTCACCGTTTGCCTTTGGCATGTATTGATCTATAAAAATATCTGACACAGTAGTGAATGATGTTGCTATGTCACTGCTAATGTTTATCGCTGTCATATAAAAAACTCTCTTTCGCTTAACCTGTGAGCAATTATAGCACAATATTTTAACCGTGTGAAGATGGTAAAAGTGCTACAAGCCTTGTAAACTCGGGCTTTCCGAGTCCACAAAAAAATGTGGATAACGTGGATAACTGTGTAAAATAATTGAAAAATCAATGTATCACAGGGTATATAAGCTGTTGAAAATTATTTAAAAAATCCACACACAAAATGAGAGTTGTTAACATTTTGTATGTGGATAACGTGGATAACTTATTTCTTAAGAAGGTCTTCGCCGATTTCTACTACATTTCCGGCACCCATTGTTATCAACAGGTCACCGTTTACACAATTTTCTGATAAAAATTTCTCGATTTCCTCAAATGATGGGAAATAGTGCGCATTCACACCTTTTTCGAGCAATAAATCCAGGATATCCTTAGATGAGATACCATATGTGTTCTGCTCACGCGCAGCATAGATATCAGCAAGCACCACAACATCTGCCATTGAAAGAACATCGGCAAAATCATTTAAGAATGCCTTGGTTCTGGAATAGGTGTGTGGCTGGAAGCAAAGGACAAGCCTGTCATGTGGATATTTTTGTGCGGCTGTCAGTGTTGCGCGGATCTCGGTTGGATGGTGAGCGTAGTCATCAATGATTGTGACGCCGTTTACCTTGCCCTTGTACTGGAAACGTCTGTCAGCACCGCCAAATTTGTCAAGGCCTGTGAGGATAGACTCCGTATCTAGACCGAGTGTGGTGGATAAAGCTATGGCTGCGAGCGCATTGCTTACATTGTGAGCGCCCGGAACAGAGAGTTTTACGTCGAAAAGTGGACTACCCTGTCTCATAGCTGTAAAAGATGCACAAGCTTTATCGTCATAGGTTATATTTTCCGGATAGAAATCATATTTTGAATCAAAGCCATAGGTGATAATCTTCTGAGGAAGCCCTGCGACAATCTCCTCATAGCGGTCAATCTCACCATTGATGATGGTAGCACCGCCTGCGAGAGTGTTTGATGCATACTCGCGGAAGGAATGCCTGATGTCGTTGATATCCTTGAAGAAATCCAGATGCTCAGCCTCAATATTTAAAATAATACTGTAGCGTGGTCTGAAATTCAAAAAGCTGTTTGTGTACTCACATGCCTCAGAGATGAAGTACTCTGAATCGCCCACACGCAGATTGCCGTGGATAGATGACAAAATACCACCTACGGAAATGGTAGGATCTGTCTGGGCGGCGAGAAGAATCTCGCTGATCATGGATGTGGTGGTAGTCTTGCCGTGTGTGCCGGCTACAGCGATGGAATAATCGTAATTGTCCATAATCTGTCCGAGAAGCTCGGCTCTGGTAAGCATTGGAATACCGGCTGCCTTTGCTGCGGCAAACTCAGGATTGCTTTCGTGGATAGCAGCAGTGTAAACCACCAGGTCGATACCGGATGTGATATTGTCTGCGCTCTGGCCATATATGACTTTTATGCCCTTGGCAGCAAGAGTTTTTGTGAGGTCTGATTCCTTTGAATCGGAGCCGGAAATTGTAAAGCCCTCCTCATGCAGAATCTCTGCGAGACCGCTCATGCTGATACCGCCGATGCCTATGAAATGGATGTGTATTGGTTTGCTGAAATCTATTTTATACATTAATTTTACCTGCCTGATTTATTATAATTTATATTGTAACTATTAAGAATCGCTGAGAACAAAAAGCCGATGCGTCATGATTGCATGTAAGCAACAGATTTTCTTGTTCTGAATAGTTACTTTATATTAATTATACAACTAAATATAGTATTTGCAAAGGAAAAATAAGGTGAAAGCAGGCATGACTTTCAAATGATAAGAACCATAGCAGGTTAAACAGATATACGCTAAATGACACTTGTGCAAAATGTCGAAAATAAAGAAAAATATTATTTGATTTTGTGAAAAATGTTGAAGTGATAAGGCGGCTGTGGTATAATTTTTTTTATAAAAATAATTCATCCGGACCATATGAATTTGATGGGTTTAAAGTATATAGCGGTAACTGCAATTTATGCAGCAGCAACTATAATTTATATGGAAACAATTGTGATTTATTATGGAAGCATTACAGATACGGTTATTACAGAAACAAGTGGTGGGGACCGGATGGCACAACAAAAATTAGGACAGACGAGGAGTGATAACGTGATTAAGAAAGAAATGATAGCCATGCTTTTAGCAGGCGGTCAAGGCAGCAGACTTGGTGTTCTGACAGCGGACGTAGCAAAACCGGCAGTTTCGTTTGGTGGAAAGTACAGAATCATAGATTTTCCGCTTAGCAACTGCATCAATTCAGGCATTGATACAGTGGGTGTACTTACACAGTATCAGCCACTCAGACTTAACAGCCACATCGGAATAGGTATTCCGTGGGATCTCGACAGGAATAATGGAGGAGTGGCAATACTGCCTCCTTATGAGAAGAGCGGCAACAGCGAGTGGTACACAGGTACAGCCAATGCAATCTACCAGAATATGAGGTATATAGACAGTTACAACCCGGACTATGTGTTGATACTGTCAGGAGACCATATTTACAAGATGGACTATGAGGTGATGCTTGATTTCCACAAGGAAAACAATGCCGATGTGACCATAGCAACCATGCCGGTGCCTATCGAGGAGGCCAGCCGATTTGGTATCGTCATAGCCGATGATGATAAGCGCATCAATGCATTTGAGGAAAAGCCGGTTCATCCGCGCAGCAATCTCGCATCAATGGGCATTTACATATTCTCATGGCCGGTGCTAAAGGAAGCATTACTTGCACTAAAGGATCAGGAAAACTGTGATTTTGGCAAGCATGTCATACCATACTGCTTTGAAAACGACAGACGTATGTTTGCATACGAGTTCAACGGATACTGGAAGGACGTAGGTACACTGGGCTCATACTGGGAGGCCAATATGGAGCTTGTGGACCTCATTCCGGAGTTCAATCTGTACGAGGAGTATTGGAAGATTTACACAAAGAATGATGCAATCGAGCCACTTTATATAGCCAAAGGAGGTCATGTGGAGCGAAGTATCATGGGTGAGGGCTGTGAATGCTACGGTCATGTGGAGCATTCTGTCATAGGTGCCAACGTCAAGATTGGAAGAGGCGCAGTAATACGTGATTCCATCATCATGTGTGACACGGAGATAGGCTCCAATGTCACGATAGACAAGTCCATCATTGCCGAAAATTGCAAGGTGGGCGACAATGTGACACTTGGCTTCGGACAGGAGAAGCCGAACGTATTAAATGAGAGCATATACTCATTTGGGCTGGTCACTATAGGAGAAGATTCTGTGATACCGGACGGGGTAAAGATAGGCAAAAATACAGCAATCTCCGGTGTTACATACGAAGAGGATTACAAAGACGGTGTGCTTGAGGGCGGAGAAGTTATTATCAAGGCAGGTGACGGAAAATGAAGGCAATAGGAATAATTTTGGCCGGCGGCAACAATAATAGGATGAAGGAACTGACAGCAAAACGAGCAGTACCGGCCCTGCCGGTAGCAGGCAGCTTCAGAAGCATAGATTTTGCGCTCAGCAGTATGTCAAACTCACATATACAGACTGTCGCAGTACTGACCCAGTACAATGCACGCTCACTGAATGAGCATTTAAGCTCATCAAAATGGTGGAATTTTGGCAGAAAGCAGGGGGGCTTATTCCTCTTTACACCTACAGTCACAGCGGACAACAGTGACTGGTACAGGGGCACGGCAGATGCGATGTATCAGAACATTGATTTTCTCAAGAGACGCCATGAGCCATATGTCATCATCAGCAGCGGTGACTGTGTATACAAGCTGGATTTCAACAGAGTGCTTGATTTTCACATCGAGAAAAAATCAGACATTACAGTGGTATGCAAGGACATGATGTACAACGACGATGTCAGCCGTTTTGGTGTGGTACGCATGGATGATGAGTCAAGAATCACAGAGTTTGATGAAAAGCCAATCGAGGCCTCATCCAACACCATTTCCACAGGTATCTATGTCATCAGGAGACGACAGCTCATAGAGCTTTTGGAGGCGGCAGCTGAGGAAAACAGATTCGATTTCGTAAATGATATCCTCGTGCGCTACAAAAATGTAAAGAAAATATATGGCTACAAGATAAATTCATACTGGAACAATATCGCCGATATTGATGCATACTTCAAGACCAATATGGATTTCTTAAGACCTGACGTCAGAAGCTATTTCTTCAGGGAGGAGCCGACCATCTGCTCAAAGGTGGACGACCTGCCACCGGCCAAGTTTAATCCGGGCTCAGACATTTCAAACAGCCTCGTATCAAGTGGCTGTATCATAAACGGCAGCGTGGAGGATTCGGTGCTTTTCAAGCAGGTATTTGTGGGCAAAAACACTACCGTGAAGAACTGCGTGCTGCTCAATGACGTCTACATAGGCGACAATGTGCACCTCGAAAATTGCATCGTAGAGAGCCGTGGAACCATCAATCCAAACACCTGCTATTGTGGTGAGGATGGAGTCATGATAGTAAAAGAAAAAAATGTAAGATATGTAATTTAAAAACAGACCAGGGGGACAAAAATATGCAGATTACAGACATCAGAATTCGTAAGGTAGAAAAAGAGGGCAAGATGAAGGCGGTTGTGTCAATCACAATCGATGATGAATTCGTGGTACATGACATCAAGGTAATCGAAGGAGAAAAGGGACTTTTCATCGCCATGCCAAGCCGTAAGGCAAACGATGGCGAGTACAGGGATATAGCCCATCCGATTAACTCTGCCACACGCGAGAATATCCAGAATATGATTCTTGAAAAGTATAAGACAGAGATTGAGAATGTATAAAACAGTCAAATGCTGTAGCAAATGTAAATAATAATTTTGGTATGTGTATATCAGACGAAATCGCGCAAGTGCATCGGAGGAGATTGGCTTGCGCGGTTTTTATGTAATAAGGGTTTGATTAGAGAATAAAAAGTAAGCATATATTCATTTTAGACCCTCGTCTTTTACTCTTGTCTTTTAGAGAGAAATTTGATGACAAACTGTCCTCTCTGTGTTACAATCAACTCAAAGCATTATATTTCTGTAAATACGACACCACAGCATATTTTT
>ENA-OXEO01000727-OXEO01000727.1-human-gut-metagenome-genome-assembly--contig:-NODE-727-length-12952-cov-5.36047_pt1 | contig 12952 bp, 8 predicted proteins | sample MGYA00249828_ERZ652250 | MGnify/ENA primary metagenome ERZ652250 (study PRJEB26925, sample SAMN05826791) | human gut metagenome | biome: ENVO:2100002; feature: ENVO:00000062; material: ENVO:00002003... | reverse complement strand
GCTGCGTCTAAATCCATATTCATATTGATACCCCCATTTTTTACTATTACATCATTTAAATTTTACTGTTTTCCCATTACAAAATCGGATTCCGTCAGACCTTCCTTTGCCAGCATGGCCTGTAATACCTGCGCATCCGCCGATGCGTCAAAGGCGGCATCCTGAAACAGATTGTTTAACAATGTCACAAATGCCTGATTGATCATGTCCAGTGTCTTCCCGATCTCTTTCTTGGCCTCGAGAATTTCCTCTCCCGGACTGCTGACCTCGTCAAATTCCGCATACTGCTCCACCAGTTTTAAAGTAGTGGGCAGATAATAATCCATTAATTTATGCATTCTGTGCATCTGCTCCGGGTGCTCCTGCACTCTGTCGAAGATCTCCTTCAACAGATTCTCCAGGCGGTACAGTTTCTCAGAGATTGCCTCCTCTTCGATCCGGTCGTTCAGATCCCGCAGATGTCTGATGCATTCCATCCCCTCTGCCACCATACTGTGGAGTTCCTGCTCTCTCTCCGTCTGTGCAGCGTCCTGTGTTGTTCCTTTGTCCGGCATCTGTTTTGCCTGCTCCTCTGATTTTTTCTGTTCCAGATAAGCCTTTTCTGTCTCCAGATATTGATGATAGATCACATCATTTAACATAAAACAGGTCTCTTTGTCATCCAGATGCCCCTCAGGGAACATTCCGGCTTTTAACATTTTGCGCAGATCCTTTTTTACATAGCGGACGCTTTCGCCGGTATAACGCGCCATCTCCGTGATCACACCGTACATCTTGGTACCGCACAGTTCCAGATATTTCTCCGCACGCTGTAATCTTCTGCGCTGTCCGTTGCCATAGAAGATCATCTCCAAAAACACCAAAGAAAGTACTCCCGGAAGGATCGCCGCACTTAAACTTGCTGCACTAAAAGCAGCCAGAAGAAGCTGTACCAAAAGTCCAAGCCCGGAAAAGCCTAGTCCGATGCCACCGAACACGGTACACAGAGTTCCGGACACGCTTCCTTTTTTCTCCATTTTTACCAAAGAAGTCATCTCCAAAGCCGTAGTCTTTCTGGGTGTCCAGACACCGGCCTGATTTCCAGAACGGTTCTGCGCCGCCCGTGCCTTACGCTGTTCTTCCCATTGTTCTTCCCATTGTTTTTCCCGTTCTTCTCGCTGTCTGTGCCACTCTTCGTTCTGTCTGCGGTGTTCCTCCCGCTGTCTTTCCCGTTCTTCGCGCTCCGCCTGGATCTGCTCTTCGGACTTCTCTTCTTCCCGCTTTTTATCCTGCCAGCTGCGTTGGGAATTCCAGATCTTTTTCTCCGCGGCTTCCCTGGACAGATTCGCCTGAAAATCCGCTTCCCGCAGAGCATCGTTGACTGTATCGCTCACTAACGTATTCAGTGCCCGGAAATCTCCGGTCTTCATGGCTTCGGCGATGGTTTCTTTAAATTTTTCCCCAAGATGATTCTGCACTTCACTCATAATTAATATTTTCTCTGACTTTTCAGTTCCTCATAGAGCAGACAATAATTCTCGTAACGTGTCCGCGAGATCTCCCCTTCCGCCACGGCATCTTTCACGCCGCAGACCGGTTCTGAGATATGAGAACATCCTCCGAATCTGCAATATTTTTCAAACGGAACAAATTCGGGATAATATCCCGCCAGCTGCTCTTTTTCCAGTCCAAACAGTCCCAGGGAGCTGAACCCTGGAGTATCCAGAATGTAAGTATCCGGTGCAATGGAGATCAGTTCGGAATGCCTGGTGGTATGTTTTCCACGTTCGATCTTCTCACTGATGGAACCGGTCTCCATCACGATCCCCGACTGTAAACAGTTGACCAGCGAAGACTTGCCGACACCGCTGGGTCCCGCCACCGTGGTGGTCTTGCCCCGAAGCAGGTCTTTTAATCTGTCGATGCCTTCCTTTTCCCTGGCACTGACAGTAATGGTCTGAAATCCCGCCTGTTCATAGATGGAACGATAATCCTCTTTTTTCCCCTCTGCATCAATGTCCTGCTTGTTAAAACAGATGATGCAGGGAATGTCCTGTTGCTGCATCATGATCAGAAAACGATCCAGCAGATTAAAATTGGGCTGTGGCTTACAAATGGCGAAAATCACCAACGCCTGATCCACATTGGCTACCGCCGGGCGGATCAGTTCGCTGTGTCTGGGAAGCAGCCCTGTGATATTTCCCTTTTTCTGTGCTTCGTCTATGATATCCATTTCCACATCATCCCCTACGAGGGGTTTTCTGTGGTCCTTACGGAAGACACCTTTTGCCTTGCATTCATAGATTCCGTCCGTACTATGCAGTGCATCCCCCGCATGCACGTAATAGAAGCCGGCAATTCCTTTTATAATCTTGCCCTTCATAGTTCCTGCCTTTGCATTATTCCTTCACGAATTCCACTCTTCGGGTAAAGGACTGGTTCTCCGTGGTGCCGGGAACATTAATGGTATTGCCATCTGTATCCTTTGTAGTGGTTCCCTCCGTTGTCACCTGATAGGTCATGGTAAGCGTACCGCCGGAGGAGGCGATGCCGTTGATATTGGTTGCTACCGGGAAGGTGGTAACCTTCGTATCCATCAGCACAGTGCCGTCATCCGCCACCAGGGTGATACCGACTTCCATTCCCGATACATACTTGGGTGCCTCGGAAGTCGTCGGTGCCGCAATGCTGACATTGCACTTATAAGTCACTTTCTGTGCGCCCTGGCTCACCTTAATATCAATGGAGGTTCCCTGATCCACATAGGAACCATGGGAATAGCTCTGATAGCAGATCATGCCCTCTCCCACTTCATCGCTGTAAATATGGGTCACACTGCCTACTGTCAGTCCGGCCTCGATTGCTTCCACCGTACCATCCTGCTCTGACAGTCCGATGAGGTTCGGCACGCGGATCTTCGTATCTTCCTTTCCCAGGCTTACGGTAACGGTGATCACACTGCCTTTCGGCGCCTTATTTCCATCTGCGGGAGTCTGGGCGATCACGCGTCCTGCTTCTATGGTGTCGGAATAATCCTCTGTCTTATTGACCAAAAAGCCCTTGCTTACCAGCTGTGTATTCGCCTCGTCAAAAGTAAGTCCCACCACATTCGGAACTTCTACGCCCTGGGTTCCGGCGCTTGCCGTAAGTGTTACCTTGCTGCCCTTGTCAATCTGGGCACCCACGCTGACGTCGGTACTGATCACCACACCTTCTGCCACGGAATCAGATTCCTCATATACAACTTCCGTCAGAATTCCCAGTCCGGTCAGTGTATTTCTCGCATCATCCACATTCATGCCCTTCACATCCGGCATGGCGACTTTCTCTGCCTCTTCTTTGGTTTCCTCCGTAGTGATGATCGGGCCGGAAGGATTATTGCCTTCGTTCTTTTTCCCGCCGAAGATCTTCACCGCCAGTACGATCAGTATAATACAGATCACCACTCCCGCAACGATTGCCAGAACCGTTGTCACGCGTTCCATCTTGGGATCGTAATCATAATCATCCTCTCCCTCTGCCTCTTCATCATTCTCATACATGGCTTCTGTATCGGAACGTAGGCGCATCGTCTCATCATGATCCTGTTCTTCATACTCCCGGCCACTCTGATACGGAACTTTTCTCTTGATCTGTGCCATATCTTCATCCGAGATCATTCGGGTGCCGCCTTCCATATCCGGATCCTTGTTCACGACAAAGTCCTCCTCCGGATTGATCAGGGACTGCTTCAGGTCTGCAATCAGTTCTGCCATGTTCTGATATCTGCGGTCCGGTGATTTCTGACAACACTTTAATACAATACTTGCAACGCTGGAAGGGATCTCCGGCACGAATTCCTTGGGAGAAGGCATTTCTTCCTGAATATGCTTGATGGCGATCGCTACCGTCGTCTCCCCATTGAAGGGGACTCTTCCCGTAAGCATTTCGAACATGGTGATACCCAGTGAATAGATATCACTCTTCTCATCACTGTAACCGCCTCTGGCCTGTTCCGGAGACGTATAGTGTACACTTCCCATTACATTGGAAGTGATCGTATTGCTGGTCGCTGCCTTGGCAATACCGAAATCCGTGACTTTTACTTTGCCGTCTTTGGAAATAATGATATTCTGCGGTTTGATATCCCGGTGAATAATATGATTATTATGTGCTGCCTCAATGCCCATACTCACCTGGATGGCAATGCTTACTGCTTCCTTGTAAGACAGACGGGCCTTTTTCTCAATGTACTTTTTGAGGGTAATGCCCTCCACCAGTTCCATTACAATATAGTAGATTCCGTTTTCTTCCCCTACATCATAGACATTTACGATATTGGGATGCATCAGTCCTGCTGCCGCCTGGGCCTCAATACGGAATTTGGATACAAAATTAGCATTCTCGCTGAATTCCTGCTTCAATACCTTGATCGCCACATATCGGTTCAACTTATGACATTTTGCTTTATAGACATCTGACATACCGCCGGTTCCGATTTTCTCCAGAATCTCATAGCGATCGCCGATCATCATTCCTATTTTGATCATTATTGCTCTCCATTCTTATATAACCTAAGTAACTAAGAGTATTATCTGTCTTATGCGCACGGCTCAATAAGGATAACACTGATATTGTCTCTGCCGCCGTTTGCATTGGCTGCCTCTACCAGACGCTCTGCTTTCTCCACAAGATCTCTTGCACCACTGATGATCATGCGGATCTCTTCATCTTCCAGCATATTCGTCAGTCCGTCCGAACACATAAGGACCGTATCGCCTTCCCTGAGTTCTACGGTAAAAAAGTCCGGCTCTACATGATCCTCCGCACCTACCGCTCTGGTAATAATATTCTTGTCAGGATGATTTCTTGCATCCGCACGGTCTAATCCGCCCATGCGTATCATTTCCTCTACAAGAGAATGATCCCTCGTAATCTGCCGTATCTCACGATTCACCACATAAAGTCTGCTATCACCCACATTGGCCACCTGTAAAAATCTGCCCATGCAGGATGCCACCACAACCGTCGTTCCCATTCCTTCCAGCTTCTTGTCTTCGTCGGCTCTCCTGCGGATCACCTCATTGGCTTCCTCGATCGCTCTGCGGAAAATCAGCGTGGGATTTTTTTCAAAAGAACTCTGCATCTCAGCCAGCATGGTCTCTACTGTCACTTTGGATGCATAATCTCCCGCATTATGTCCGCCCATACCGTCCGCTACAATAAACACGTTGGGCAGATTTCCCACCGGTTCCTCAGAGGTATAGATATAGTCCTGATTTACTTTTCTTTTCCTTCCGATATCGGTTATGGAAAACGTCTTGAGCACGTCAATTTTCCTCCTGTGAGAGTCCGTCCGGGTTCTGCATCTCCTGTGTATGACGACGCCTTAACTGTCCGCAGGCTCCGTCAATATCCCGGCCCATCTCTCTTCTAATTGTAACATGTATCTTCTTACTTTCAAGTTTATTTTTAAACGCCTGAATATGCCCGGTATCCGACTGCACGAAGTCCCGCTCTTTAATCGGGTTTACCGGAATCAGGTTAATATGACAGCATAAAGGCTTTGCCAGAGCGATCAGCTCTTTGGCATCCTCTTCCGTATCGTTCACACCGCCTACCAGACTGTATTCAAAAGTGATCCGGCGCCCGGTCTGTTCAAAATAATACCTGCAGACTTCCATCAGTTCTTTGATGGAATACCTGTTGGCAATGGGCATCAGTTTTCTTCTTTTTTCATCTGTGGTTGCATGCAGTGACAATGCCAGGGTAATCTGCAGCTTCTCATCTGCCAGCTGTCGCATTCTCGGCACGATTCCGCAGGTGGACACCGTGACATTTCTCTGGCTGATGTTTAATCCATTCTCATCCGTCAGCAGATGCAGAAACTTTAGAATATTATCATAATTGTCCATGGGTTCTCCGGTTCCCATGACTACCACATTGGAGACCCGTTCCTGCGTCAGTCTCGTGATGGCATAGATCTGATCTAACATCTCCGAAGGCGTCAGGTTCCGCTCCAGTCCATCCAGGGTGGACGCACAGAATCTGCAGCCCATCCGACATCCCACCTGGGAAGAAATGCACACACTGTTGCCGTGTTTGTACTGCATCCACACGCTTTCCACCACATTGCCGTCAGACAGTTCAAATAAAAACTTTTTCGTTCCGTCGATCTTCGACTCCTGTATTCTGACAGGCTTTACACAGGTATATTCATACTTTTCCTTGCATTGTTCCCTGAATTTTGCGGAGAGATTGGTCATCTCGTCAAAGCTTCTCGCTAACTTCACATGCATCCACTCATACATCTGTTTTGCCCGGAAAGCTTTCTCTCCCATACTCTCCAGTTCGGTCTTCAGTTCCTCCAGATTCAGGGATTTGATATCTTTTTTACTATCCATGTCTTATATCTCACGTTCTTCTGCGCAGCCTTGCAAAGTAGAATCCGTCGGTCTCATCCGTTCCCGGCAGAAGTTGTCTCTCCTCCTCTAAAACGAACGGGAACTTTTCCGTGATCCATGCTGCCATGTTCTGATTCTCTTCTCTGTTGATAGTGCAGGTGCTGTACAACAACACGCCACCCGGCTTCACATACCGCCATCCGGCTTCCACGATCTGCCTCTGCAGTTCATGGATAGATTTAAGGCCTTCCGGTGTCACATGATATTTAATGTCTCTCTTTTTGCCCATGACACCTAAGCCCGAACAAGGGACATCCATCAACACAACATCCGCAGATGCTTCCCTCTCTGCGTCATAAACCGTGGCATCATGCACTTCCACTTTCACATTGGTGCGGTGCATGCGCTCCAGATTCTCAAGGATCAAAGCCGTCTTATATTCTGACACATCGCGGGATAACACATGTCCCGTCTCTTTCGTATATTCTGCCGCCAGGATCGTCTTGCCTCCCGGTGCCGCACACAGATCCATAACAAAGTCTCCCGGCTTTATTTTTGCTGCTTTTACCGCCAGGGCAGAAGAAGCATCCTGTACAGTGAATTTTCCTTCGGCAAATCCGGGCAGCTCGCTGACGTTTTCCAGATTTTCCGCCAGATATACATAGGGAAGTTCCTTATGTGCGCTTAAGTGGACCCCTGTAGCCTCTATCTTTTTCTTAAGATCCTCACGGTCCGTTTCCGACAATTCCAGGCAAAAACGCAGAGATACCGGATGAATCTTAAGCAGTCCCATGAGAAGTGTTTCCGTTCCCTCCGTGCCGTATACCGGAAGCCACAGATTCACGATCCATTCCGGCATGGAATATTTTACGCTGAAATATTTTACAGGATCCGTAGGATCCGGCAGGGGCATTTTGTCCTTGCTACGGGATATATTTCGCAGGACGGCATTGACAAACCCCTTCAGAGTACGAAAGCCGCGCTTTGCCGCAAGCTTGCAGGCTTCATTGCATACCGCACTGTCCGGCACCGCATCCATATACAGGATCTGATAGGTACTCATGCGGAGCAGACAACGGATCAGAGGCTTCATCTTGCGGACCGGAACGGAAGAAAACCGGTTCAGATAATAATCCAGCTCCAGCTGTCTCTCTATGGTACCCTCTGTAACTCTCTTGATAAATGCCTTATCTCTGGGATCCAGGTAATCGTATTTATCCAGCACTGCTTTTATTAATTTATGGGAAAAATCCTGCCCCTTTTCCAGGTCCAGCAGGATCTCCACAATAATCTCTCTTGTATCGGTGGTTGCAGGCTTCCCCATGCTTAGTCTCTCCTTCTGCGGTTACCGCCATACAACAGGATCAGACGAAGCAGCTGTAATGCGGAGGATGCTGCTCCCGCTACATAGGTAAGGGCTGCCGCTGTCAGCACCTTTTTACCACCGCTTACTTCTTCACTGCCTAACAGTCCGTATTCCTCCACCTTCACGATTGCTCTGCGGGAGGCATTGAATTCCACAGGAAGTGTCACCAGCTGGAAGATCACGGTCAGGGCAAATGCCCAGATTCCCAGCTGGATCAATGTCTGGTTCCAGCTGAGCAGTACTCCTAAGAAAATCAGGGGAATACTTAAGTTGCTTCCGATGTTCACCACCGGTACCAGTGCCGCACGAATACTCATAGGTGCATAGCCATGGGCATGCTGGATCGCATGTCCGCACTCATGAGCAGCCACACTGACTGCGGTGACTGAGGTTCCGTTATAATTATTATATGACAGTCTTACGGTATCTGTCCGGGGATCGTAATGATCGCCGTCGTTTGCGTTCAGACACTCGATCTGTACGTTATACAAGCCTTCTCTATTGAGAAGATTCCGGGCAGCTTCCGCTCCCGTAATTCCTCTCATATTCCGGACCTTACTGTATTTTCGCATGGTGGAATTCACCAGCGCACTGGCCCCAAGGCATAACACCAGTCCGATCAATACCAGAAAATACGTGGGGTCAAAATAATAACCATATCCATAATAACCACCGTACATAGCAAAGTCTCCTTTCTAATTGCCTGGATTGTTTATCACTCTCCCAGGATCTCTCCAGGCTGTACCTTCACGCCTAACAGGAAATCATGGGCTGTCATACGTTTTTTGCCTTCCAGCTGCAATTCCATGACCTTCAGACCGCCTTCCGACGCTGCCACCTCAAAGGAATCCTTATTCACCGTAAGGATCGTTCCCGGGGCTTCCCTGTGAGCCGTCACCATGGGAATCGCCTTCCAGATCTTTAACTGTTTTCCGCGATAAAATGTGTAGGCACTGGGCCAGGGTGTCAGTCCTCTGATCAGTCTGTCCAGTTCGGCTGCCGTTTTGGTGAAGTCCAGTCTGCCCATTTCTTTGGTGATCAGTGCCGCATAGCAGGTCTTTGCATCGTCCTGTTTCTCCGGAGTCAGCTTTCCTGCTTCTAAGAGCGGCAATGCCTCGGTGATTGCTTCTCCGCCGAGCACCATAAGCTTGTCGTGCAATGTTTCAAAAGTATCTTCCGAAGTAATGGGAATCTTCTTCTGATACAACATATCTCCGGTGTCCAGTCCTGCATTCATCTGCATGATGGTCACACCGGTCTCCGTCTCCCCGTCGATGATCACTCTCTGGATCGGAGATGCCCCACGGTATTTCGGAAGCAGGGATGCGTGGATATTCAGGCATCCGTACTTCGGCAGATCCAGGATCTCCTGAGACAGGATCTGTCCGAAGGCTGCCACAATATAGACATCTGCGGGATATTTTTTCAATTCTTCAATAGCCTCGGGAGTCTTGATCCGACGAGGCTGGAATACCGGGATGCCGTGTTTTACAGCACATTCCTTCACCGGCGGAAACTGTAACTGCCCGCTTCTTCCCTTTGCCTTGTCCGGCTGGGTCACCACTGCGGTGATCTCATGTCCCTGTGCGATCAAAGCCTCCAGAGCTCCCACTGCGAAATCAGGGGTTCCCATAAATACGATCTGCATAGCTTATCTCCTTCCCGGAATACTTATTCTTCTTCCTCATCCTCATAGGTCATGTCCTGCAGAGGACCTTCCGCCTTCTCCACATAGAGATGTCCATCCAGGTGATCCAGTTCGTGGCAGATGGCTCTTGCCAATAATTCCGTACCCTCTACTTCGATGGGTTTCATATTGACATCCAAAGCTACCGCTTTCACATAATTGGGTCTGGTCACAATACCAAACTTCCCGGGAACACTTAAGCACCCTTCCTGTCCGGTCTGCTCTCCGCTGCTCTCCACGATCCGGGGATTAATAAGAATATACGGATCCTCTCCGGTGGTGTCGATCACCACAATTCTCTTAAGTATGCCCACCTGGGGAGCAGCCAGTCCTACGCCGTTGGCGTCATACATAGTCTCTAACATATCCTCGATCAATTCCTTCGTCCGGGGAGTCATCTCCTTGACTTCCTTACAGGTCTTTTTCAGTACCTCATCTCCATATTCACGAATATTTCTGATTGCCACAGTTATTACCTCCTATAACACGTTTACCGGGTCAAAGTCGAATTGTATACTCAGCTGTCTTGGCTGCCACTGTCTCAAAGTCTCCTCCACACAGTCTTTTACCGCCACCAGCGTATCATACTCCGCATGCTTCGCGTAGAACACATACCGGTAAATATCATTGATTTTGCTGATATTTGCCGGGGTCGGCCCCAGTATCTGCAAAAAGTCCATATTAGACTTTACCACATCTGTCAGCCTCCGGGCAAGCTGTTTTACATTTTCTTCCTCTTTGCCATAGATCTGCACCGCCAGCATATGTGCTGCGGGAGGATATCCCGACAGCTCTCTGTACAGGATTTCTTCCTCATAAAAGCTTTTATAATCCTGGGCTGCCGCGCAGGTAATGGCATAATGATCCGGCTGATAAGTCTGGATCACCGCTTCTCCCGGAAGCACCCCTCTGCCTGCTCTGCCCACCGCCTGGGTCAGCAGCTGAAATGTCCGCTCTCCGGCACGGTAATCCGATGCGTTTAAGGACAGATCTGCCGCCAGGATCCCTACCAATGTCACCTTCGGAAAATCATGTCCCTTCACGATCATCTGGGTGCCGATGAGCACATCGGCCTCTCCGTTTGAAAATGCTGACAGAATTTTCTCATAGCTGTCCTTCGTCCGGGTAGTATCCGCATCCATCCGAAGCGTCCGCACCCCCGGATACAGTTCTTTCAATTTATCTTCAATCTGCTGGGTACCTGCTTTGAATCCCAGAATATATTTGGATCCGCACTTCGGGCATAGCTTGGGCAAGGGTTGTGTATAGCCGCAATAATGGCAGATCAGCCTTCCCCCTTTATGTTCCGAGAGGGAGACATCACAGTGTGGGCATTTCATAACTTCACCGCAGGCACGACAGGATACGAATCCCGCATACCCTCTTCGATTTAAAAACAGGATGGTCTGCTGCCCCTTGCTTAGCCGGTCTGTCATCAGTTCCTGTAACTTCCTGCTGAAAATAGAACGGTTGCCCTCCTTAAGCTCCTGCCTGAGATCCACCGTGTGTACCGTGGGCAGTTCTCCGCCGGTCAGGCGTTTTGTCAGATGGAACAGCCTGTATTCTCCCTTTCCGGCGCGGTAATACGCCTCTAAGGAAGGGGTCGCCGATCCCAGCACTACGCTGGCTTTGTACAGCTTCGCCACTTCCATTGCCGTCTCTCTGGCATGGTATTTGGGAGTACTCTCACTTTTGTAACTGTTCTCCTGTTCCTCATCCATGACGATCAGGCCCAGATTGGGGAATGGGGTAAAAAGTGCGGATCTCGGCCCTATGATCACATCGATCTCGCCTGCTTTTGCACGCTCACACTGATCATATTTTTCTCCGGGAGACAATGTGGAATTCATCACACTGACCCGGTCACCGAATCTCTGATAGAACCGTAGCAGCGTCTGGTAGGTCAGAGCGATCTCCGGGATCAGCACGATCGCCTGGCGACCTCTTTTGATCATCTCGCCGATGAGTTGCATATACACTTCCGTTTTGCCGCTGCCGGTGATGCCATGGATCAGATATGTCTGTCTTCTGCCGGCATCAAAATCCGTAAGCACTTCCGTAACGATGGTCTGCTGTTCCGAGCTAAGTGTATTATGCGTCGTCTCTCCCGCCTGTACCTTCACGGGGTTCCGGTAGCTCTCGGAGCTGACCAGTTTCGCGGCGCCCACTTTTACGATACTGTTTACCGTAGCGGCGCTGACGCCCAATTTCCCGGTGATCCACTCATAGGGAATCGTCTCCTGCTCCGACAGAGCTTTTAACAGTCTGGCCTTTGCCACCTGTTTTTTGCGCTCGCATTCTCCTAAGAGTGACAGAAGCTCCTCTCTATTCATCAGGCGCACCAGCTGTCTGTGCTCCAGTTTCTTCACGGTCTGCTTCGCCGGCAGGACCGTCTTCAGAGCCTGGATCATGGTACAACCGTAATTGCGTCGGATCCAGGCAGCCAGTGCGATCATTTTATCTTCTACACCGGTCTCTTTTTCCGGCAGTCCTGCGATCTCCTTGATCTTCTCCGGAGCGAACTGACACTGATTCCCTATACTGACCACATAACCTTTGATCAGACGGTTTCCATTGCCGAAAGGGATCATAACGCAGGCTCCCGGCTCCAATCTGTCCCGCAGTCTCTCCGGTATCCGGTACTGAAATGTCTTATCCAGTTTTTCATGAGAGATATCTACAATGATATCCGCATATAACGTACGCAATCTGTTTTCCTCTCTGTTCACCGGGATCCCGGAAAACTGTCTTATAGGCCCTGACCCGCTGCCGATCCGGGGATATGTCCCTCTGCCAGGATATCCCGGATCAGATCCCGTTCATCCATGGGATGCTTCACGCCTTTGATCTCCTGATAGTCTTCGTGCCCTTTTCCCGCCAGTACGATGATATCGCCGGGTTCTCCGTGTTCAATGGCATAAGTGATGGCTTCCTTGCGGTCGCAGATCTCTACATATTTTCCGTCCGTCTTCGCCATACCGGTCTTGATATCGTTGATAATATCCTGCGGTTCCTCGAACCGGGGATTGTCGGAAGTAATGATGGTCAGATCCGCCAGCCTGCCGCTGACCTCTCCCATCTCGAAACGACGCTGTCTGGAGCGGTTACCGCCGCAGCCAAACAGGCTGACCAGTCTGTGGGGTTCATACTCCCGCAGTGTGGTTAACAGGCTTTCCAGTGCCATGGCGTTATGGGCATAGTCGATCAGCAGAGTAAATTGGTCAGAAACCTTGATCATCTCGATACGACCCTTTACTTTTGCCTGCAACAGTGCCTTTTTGATAGCTTCCTCATCCACCTTAAAATGACGGCAGATGGCAATGGCTGCCAGCGCATTGTACACACTGAATTTGCCGGGCATGGGTACTTCCACAGCAAAATTCATCAGACCGGTCACATGGAAGGTCACTCCCAGTTCTCCGGGTTTGTGCACCAGCTGCCGGTTCTCGGCCCGCAGCATGCAGTGCTCTCCCATGCCGAAGCTCTCCAGTGCACAGGTATGTCCCTCCGTCACTGCCTGCCAGTGTTCATCATCAC
>ENA-OXEO01000711-OXEO01000711.1-human-gut-metagenome-genome-assembly--contig:-NODE-711-length-13196-cov-15.2268_pt1 | contig 13196 bp, 12 predicted proteins | sample MGYA00249828_ERZ652250 | MGnify/ENA primary metagenome ERZ652250 (study PRJEB26925, sample SAMN05826791) | human gut metagenome | biome: ENVO:2100002; feature: ENVO:00000062; material: ENVO:00002003... | reverse complement strand
CTCTCTCCGTCGTCGGCAGCGTCAGATGTGTATAAGAGACAGCCACACTACAGTACTTGATTATTATTATAAATTGACTATATATCGTTGTTTCTCAACTAATTGAGAATACTATTATTTCATCCGTATATAGATTATATCTTTATCTTGATAAAGATATTTATTAACACAAATATGTATAGAAATATATTGAGTTTAGACCAAGCAATGAAAACAGGTTACAGCATTTACAGAAACGGTAGAATCATAGGTGGTGGAGTTTGGGATTTGAATAAAATCAAAGGTCGTTGTGAGCAATTATTATTCTATCATGATAGATTGATGAAAACAATAAAGCGTGAACGGATAACAGAGATAGTAGCAGAAGATATGTATAACGACAAACACAAAAACACTCTTATATGTTTGGGTGAGATACGTGGGGTAATGTTATTGGCTGCTGTCCAAAACAATATCCCAGTAACTTTTATAAATCCGTTAGACCACAAATATTTTACAACTGGTAACAAGTACGCAAACAAGGCAGAAACAATGTCCGTATTGGATGATTTAGGCTACAGATACAAAGATGATAACGAAGCAGATGCGATAAGTATCATGTTGTGTTATCTGAATGATAAGAAACTCCCAGTAATACACCCGAACGAAATCAGATTATTTTAAAACATATAGCAATGAAAAAATGTAAAGTAACAAGAAAAATACTGGAAACAGTATCGAGTGAGGCACATATACCGTTTGATTATCTGTATAGGCTTTATAGGATGGGTTATCTGTCGGACAAGAGTATTATCCAGTTTTGGGAGAAAGCCTTGTACCGCAGAGGAATCATAAAGCGTAAGCCTGACTGGATGGTACGGAGAGAAAGGACGGCACGCAAGTTCTTGAAAAATATGTCTTAAAATGTTTCTCATGGTGTCCGTTGAATAGACACCATGAGAAAAAAGCATCAGTCCAGTATAGCTTACTTTGCTGAGGCTTTTGTATAGACCTAACTCAGTAGGTAGGAACGGCAAACAACGGCTTATTTAAAGTCTTTTTTATAAAAGCCGTACATTAATCGAATAGACCTAATAAAATGGCTTATAAGGGCTGAAAATACCTTTTCCGGCAATATTCCTTTCAGGTCTACAATGAAATCTGTTTCAGGTACGTTCATACAATCAAACGTATAGACTGTTTTTTGGGCCTTACAGATGCACACCTTATAACAAGCGTGTTCTATAACTTGGCTGCAAATACGGTATCTCATACGGCGAAATGGTTATAGTAGTGTTTCTCCAGCATACTGACGGACGTACCCCCCTCTTTGGCCAACTGCATGATATTTGCCCCGACCTGTATCTTGTGTGTGAAAGTGGAATGCCTGAATGTGTATGTGGTCAGTTCTTCCACTTTCAGGATTTCCGCAACCTTGTTCAGGAAATGGTTTATACTTTGCAAGGTACGTCGTTCCTTGTTATACCATCTGTTGAAACTTTCATGTTTCTTGAAGTCCCAGTGATACTCATTCATGGCAAAGGGAAAAACGTAACCTTGGCCGGATTGTCCTTTGTATTTTTCCATAATCTCTTTCGCTGTGGGTGTAAGGGCGGTATTTACGAGACTGTTCTTTTCGTCCGTATAGTTCTTCTTTTTGGTGGCACAATAGATAATCCTGTCCCCTTTTATTTCGGACGTATGCAGTTTAACAAGGTCGCAAGGACGCATTTTAGTCTCATACAGAAAAATACAGAAGTCCCTATAGAGTTCCATGTGTCGGATTTGTACTTTATTTCCACAAGGTACTTTGCTCAAATCCATGCTGACAAACTTCTTATACTGTGGTACGGTCAGAACATTAACCCCTTTGACGGCCTTTTCTACGGCCTTTTCCATATCTTTAGGTTTGTCTTTCCTGTATTTGTAGGTCAGTTCGTTCTGTGTCAGACGTGCTTCTTTGGCTTTTACAAATGTGGCGTGGAACAGTTTCATAAGTCCCATGTAGTTTACTCCTTTGAGGGCGGTACGGACGTATTTTCCGAACTGTTCAAAATGGGTGTCGGTCACTTCATTTACTGGGACTGAAAGTAGATTGTAATGAAAACAGTCGTTTCGCCTGTCCGCTTCTTCCAGCTTGTGAAGCAGGTTTATATAGCATTGGTAGTTCTTTGACGGCATCTGTGAGGTTTCCGTTTTCATGCTATGGATGAGTGATTCAAGATAACTACCCAAAGTAACTGGTTTGACGGCCTCAACTTTTTCTCCAGTCTCAACCAGTTGTTTCAGTTCGGCTGGAGATTGAGGATTGCAGGTATTTAATACCGTTTGATACTTGCACAGCATTTCACGTAATACGCTGTTGTTGTGTATCGCGTCAGTAGAAGCCTCAACGAATTTCTGTCGCTTCTTGTCCCAGCAATCAAAATTGGGGTTTCTGAGGTTTTGAACTTTGGCACGTAGACCATTTGATTTGCCTTTTTCCGTTATTCTGAGGAAAAAGCCTTTCTTCTCATTTGAGAAAGATAAATTAATGTTGTTTGCCATGATGATAAGTTTTGGGCAAACCGTTCAATGAAGATTGAGTAAGTACATAAATCCAGTACATAAATATGTAGCAGGACTGTTTTTCTTATGTACTACCCCAGTTTGAGAATCCAATTTATATCACGAACGAGTAATATAAAGTATGGAAAATCAATCAATTAAAAGAAAAGCCTCTATTGTATCGAAAACAATAGAGGCTCATGTGCGGTGCGTACGGGACTCGAACCCGTGACCCCATGCGTGACAGGCATGTATTCTAACCAACTGAACTAACGCACCATTAAGTTTTTTGTTTTGTTGCTTTCTCTCTCGATTGCGGTTGCAAAGGTACGACTTTTTTTGAAACCTCCAAATATTCTGCCTAACTTTTTCTCATTTTTCTTCATTTTTTCGTCAAAACATGACTAAAACTGGCCTTATATTGCTCTAAAGCCCTCTTTTTCCCCTTTATTTATCCAGACATCCCATTGTAAACCTGCTGATGTTTCACATAGAATTTGTACAAAAGATTTTTGAATTTGTACAAATTTCAATATCGTTTGTACAAAAGTTCGTAGGAAAGCCTCCATCTTTTTCAAAAAAATAAAGGCTGTTGCCCGAAAACAACAGCCTCACAGTGTAGAAATGCAAATATGACTAACTTTTATTATTTTATACGTTTATATCCATAAACAGCCAAATCGCCCAACTCTTCCTCGATACGTAACAGTTGGTTGTACTTAGCCATACGGTCCGAACGGCTCAAGGAACCGGTCTTAATCTGACCACTGTTCGTAGCAACGGCAATATCGGCAATGGTTGCATCTTCCGTTTCTCCCGAACGATGGGAAGTCACCGTAGTATATCCGTGTCGGTGAGCCATTTCTATGGCATCGAGTGTTTCGCTCAATGAGCCAATCTGATTCACCTTAATCAGAATAGAGTTGGCGCATCCCAGTTCGATTCCTTTCGAAAGGAATTCTACGTTTGTAACGAACAAGTCATCACCTACCAACTGGCAGCGTCCTCCGATACGTTCTGTCAGTTTCTTCCAGCCATCCCAGTCGTTTTCGCTCATACCGTCTTCGATGGAGTCGATAGGGTATTTGCTGATAAGTTCTTCCAGATAAGCCACCTGCTCATCCGATGTACGCTTCTTTCCCTTTTCACCTTCAAAGATTGTATAATCGTATACGCCATCCTTATAAAATTCAGACGAAGCACAGTCCATACCGATCATCACATCCTTACCCGGTTCATAGCCAGCCAGCCTGATAGCCGCCAGAATAGACTCCAGCGCATCCTCCGTTCCGTTCAGGGCAGGAGCAAAACCTCCTTCATCGCCTACGGCTGTACTCAGGCCTCTGTCGTGCAATACTTTCTTCAGGGCATGGAAAACTTCGGCTCCCATACGCAGTCCTTCACGGAAAGAAGGTGCTCCTACCGGGCGAATCATAAACTCCTGAAATGCAATAGGAGCATCGCTGTGCGAACCTCCATTGATGATATTCATCATCGGAACAGGCATCACAAATGTATTTACTCCTCCAATATAGCGATACAACGGAATATTCAGGTAATTGGCAGCAGCCTTTGCCACAGCAAGCGAAACACCCAGTATGGCATTTGCCCCCAGATTTGATTTTGTTTTTGTTCCGTCCAGCTCAATCATTTTCTTGTCGATAGCCCGCTGTTCCAGAACAGACCAGCCCACCAATGCCGGAGCAATCACTTTATTTACGTTTTCAACAGCTTTCAACACACCTTTTCCACCGTAACGATGAGGGTCTTTATCGCGAAGTTCCAACGCTTCATGCTCGCCGGTAGAAGCTCCCGAAGGAACAGAAGCACGTCCTATTACACCTGATTCCAGCTTTACTTCAACCTCTACGGTAGGATTTCCACGTGAATCGAGTACTTCACGTCCTATAATTGCTTTAATTTTCATATTCTTTTCCGTTTAAAGATTAATGATTTCTCTGATTACAAAAATCAGAAATTCTGAAAAACAGCACAATACCTTAAAATAGGTATTTTTTCAGGCATAAAAAAACGCAGGACTCGTAATATTAAGTCCTGCGCCATTCTTGTGCATATCCCTATATTAATAATTGTTCTTCTTAACTTCAAAATATGCTTGTGGATGCAAACATGCAGGACAAATTTCAGGAGCTTCCGTACCTACATATAAGTAACCGCAGTTACGGCACTGCCATACTACTTCAGCGTCCTTCTTAAATACCTTACCTTCTTCTACATTCTTTGCAAGAGCAAGATATCTTTCTTCGTGTCCCTTTTCGGCAACAGCGATTTCACGATACATCTTGGCAATAGCAGGGAAGCCTTCCTCGTCGGCGATATCTGCAAATTTCGGATAGTCCAAAGACCATTCTTCGTTTTCACCGGCAGCAGCAGCTTTCAGATTTTCGAGCGTTGTGCCGATAACTCCTGAAGGATAGCTTGCCGTAATTTCTACCATGCCACCTTCCAGCCACTTGAACATACGCTTAGCATGTTCTTTTTCCTGATCGGCTGTTTCTGTAAAAATAGCAGCAATCTGTTCGTAGCCTTCTTTCTTGGCTGTACTTGCAAAATATGTATAACGCATTCTTGCCTGTGATTCACCAGCAAATGAAATGCCTAAATTCTTCTCAGTTCTTGTTCCTTTGATACTTTTTCCCATAATCGTTAGTTATTTAATTGGTTAAACAATGTATATTCCTGATTTGATATTACAAAGATAATGCTTTTATTCAAATTTGTAATAATTACAATTTTTAATTTAAGCATTATTAATAAAAATCATCTGCTAATATAAATAATAACCTTATTATCAGGTAAAATGTTCAAATAAATATATACTTTTGCACTTCTTTTTATAATTTATAACAAAACGGATATATGGTAAAATTAGATTTTCAACCAAAGTTGTTTTCTACGTTGAAAAACTATACGAAAACAGACTTTACTACCGACCTCATGGCAGGTATTATCGTAGGTATAGTAGCATTGCCTCTTGCCATTGCGTTCGGTATAGCTTCAGGAGTAAGCCCTGAGAAAGGTATTATCACAGCGATTGTAGCAGGATTCATCATTTCATTTCTAGGAGGAAGTAAGGTACAGATTGGAGGACCAACCGGCGCTTTCATCGTAATCATTTACGGCATCATCCAGCAATACGGCATCGAAGGACTGATGGTGGCTACTATGATGGCAGGTGTACTCCTTATATTATTAGGCATATTCAAGTTAGGTACAATCATCAAATTTATTCCTTATCCTATTATTGTGGGATTCACCAGTGGTATCGCCGTTACTATTTTTACAACTCAGATAGCGGATATCTTCGGTTTGCAGTTCGGAGGTGAAAAGGTTCCGGGCGACTTTATTGGAAAATGGATTTTATATTTTCATCATTTCGACACTGTAAACTGGTGGAATGTGATCGTCAGTTTGGTAAGTATCTTCATCATCGCCATCACTCCTAAGTTCTCGAAAAAAATCCCCGGCTCTCTGGTTGCCATCATTCTGGTAACAGTCGGCGTATATCTGTTGAAAATGTATGGAGGAATCACTTGTATCGATACAATCGGTGATCGCTTCAGTATCAAGGCACAGCTTCCTGAGGCTGCCGTACCAGCATTGGACTGGGAAGCTATCAAGAACCTCTTTCCAGTTGCTATTACCATCGCTGTACTGGGAGCGATAGAATCTTTGCTTTCGGCTACGGTGGCTGATGGTGTGATAGGCGACCGTCATGATTCGAATACTGAATTGATTGCACAAGGTATAGCCAATTTCGTTTCGCCTATCTTCGGAGGAATCCCGGCTACAGGAGCTATTGCCCGAACCATGACCAACATCAACAACGGAGGTAAATCACCGGTTGCAGGTATCGTTCATGCAGTGGTATTGTTACTGATCCTACTATTCCTGATGCCGCTTGCCCAATATATTCCGATGGCCTGTCTGGCAGGTGTTCTCGTCATCGTATCATATAATATGAGCGGCTGGCGTGTTTTCAAGGGATTGTTGAAAAACCCAAAATCGGATGTTACGGTCTTGTTGATAACCTTCTTCCTTACCGTTATCTTCGACCTGACGGTAGCAATCGAAGTCGGCTTGGTTATTGCCTGCGTACTGTTTATGAAACGTGTAATGGAAACCACACAGATTTCTGTTATCACCGATGAAATAGACCCGAATAAAGAATCAGATCTGGAGGTACACGAAGAACATCTTATCATCCCCAGCGGCGTAGAAGTATACGAAATAAACGGTCCGTATTTCTTTGGTATCGCTACCAAGTTTGAAGAAATCATGGCACGCCTGGGCGATCGTCCGAAAATCCGTATCATCCGTATGCGTAAAGTCCCGTTCATCGATTCTACAGGTATCCACAACCTGACAACGTTGTGTGAAATGTCGCAAAAGGAAAATATACATATCATTCTTTCGGGAGTAAACGAACGTGTACATGCCGTACTCGAAAAATCCGGCTTCTATGAATTGCTGGGTAAAGAAAACATTTGCAGTAACATTAACGAAGCACTGGAAGTCGCTACAAAAGAAATAGCAGAGTTCAATAAGGATAAAAAGTAAGGGCCATAGTGTTAAAACCTTTTAGCGAACAAGCGAAACTTATTAAAACATGTTATAAAGCATAGATTTTAATAAGTTTCGCTTGTTTGTTTCCAGAAAGTCCGTATCTTTGCATTGTGTTTTTCATAGTATTAGATTTAAGGTTAACAAAGGTTGGAGTACAGCGGTACTCCTTTTTTTATGTCCTTTCGTGAAGAAACCGTCCATTATATGAAAAAAGCTATCCCAAACATTCTTTGAGATAGCCTTCTTTCAATCCTCAAATATTTTCTTTTTAATAAGATGCCGTAGCATTTAAACCCGCTTCCTTGAGCAATACCACAATACGATCCAATTCTTCGTGTGTAGCCTTTTGCAGGAAATGGTCAGGAGTTTCACGGTCTATCGTATAGATCATGACCTGACGAGGAGCAATCTGCTTTACAACTTCCAGCCATGGTAATACAAAACGGTCGGAAGTATTGTCTATATCCAAACCTTCGTCGGTTTTGCCTTTCATAAACATGGTCTGAATGATCAAGTTACCCTTAAAGGCTTTCAATCCTTCGATAATCTTGTTTACATCGTAAGCTCCGGTAGGTCGGTCTACCCGTTGAATATACTCCGCATCCACCGTATCGAGCTTTAATATGTTATTATCGATCTTATTCAATGCTTCGAACACCTTTTCCTTGTGAATAAACGTAGAATTACTCAACACACTGACTTTTGCATTCGGGAAATACTTATCGCGCAATGCCAAGGTATCTTCTATGATTTCCGGAAAATGCGGATGAGCGGTAGGTTCTCCATTGCCAGCAAACGTCAAGACATCAGGAACAGGACCATTGGCCTGCATATCAATCAAACGCTTTTCCAAGGCTTCACGTACTTCTTCGCGAGTAGGAAGTTTCTGTTTCGGCCGATGATCTTTATTATATCCGCATTCACAATAAATACAATCGAACGTACAAAACTTACCATCGGCAGGAAGCAGGTTTATTCCTAAAGAAACTCCCAGTCGCCGACTATGAATGGGACCAAATATTGGAGAAGGATAAATAACTGTTGACATAAGTCGTATTAGTTTTAGTTTACGAACAAAAGTACACAATATATTCTTATTACCACTTCATTTTCAGCTGTAATTGTATATCAGACTTACGGTTTCCTTGTATTTCTTCTGTTCCCGAACTGATCCGATCACGATCTTTATAATAAGTCAATCCCCATTTTCCCTGAATTATCAACCGATTCTTATAACTGTATTTCAAATTGACTGACCAACGGCTGCCTCTTCCATAAAAGGAAGGTATGGAAAAAGCATACAATAAGCCCGGTTCATACATATAAACACGTGAATCATAACTTTGTGTTCGAAACCAGGCTCCACTACATAAAATCTGTACTGGTACAAAAGATAGGCTTGTACCCAGCGTCCCGTTAATAAATCCTCCATTCGAAGATAATCCGGATTTATAAGCTGTATGCACGTACTCGGTTGCAGTTTTCAACCAGAATTTTTCACAGGGTTTATACGATAGTTGATAATGCAGACGCTGGCGAATATAAGGCAATACATATTTTTTCTCATCGGCTGAAGTATAGTTCTTCGCTTTATTCTTATAGCTATACTTTATCAACATAGCCAGTGAATTAATAGGTGAATAACTCAACTGGCATAAACCATCGAAACCGGATGTATGATCTTTATCCACTTGGTATCTTTGATAAAAGAAATGAAAGAAATCGCCATAACATGCAATCTTCAGCTTGCTGAAGAAACTGGATTCCAGCCCTATATAAATACCCGTTTCATTCTGTAACTTGGAATTTTCTCCAAAAGCATCTGCATAAATAGCTTGATATCGTTTATCATAATACCGGTTAATAAGTAAGAAACTTGTATGAACAGCCGGTGAATAACTCAACATATTCAGTGTAGCAACCTTACCCGATTTATCGAAAGCGGTTTCTCCTGAAAAAATAAATTTGTGGAAAAAGATTTTATAATTCATTCCTACATTGAAAAAATATCGTCCACGAGGATAATATAAATTATAAGGACGAAAGTCAGGATTCAACACTTTGTTGAAAACAGTATAAACACCTGTTAAACCAAGTTCAAACAACTTTCCATTATATGATAAATTACTACCAACCAACTGATTATTGATTGTATTCTTCTTTTCCATATCCTTTTTTAACCGATGATATCCATCTGTTTTCAACGATCTTATAAACATACTTTCCACCCGTGCATCTTGTTTACGAAACGAATAGAAAGCAGATAAAGTCCATCGTTTTTTCAATGTATAAGTAGCAGCTATTCCTTGTAAATAGTTACTTTCTCCTGTAGAACTATATTTGGAGATTCCTTTTCCAAACCGATTCATGCTTCCCGACAATCCCGATTTTCCCAGACTGAATCCTCCCGTGTTGATAACCAATCCATATCCAAAGTTCACTCGATAATTACCTATCGCCAATGCCTTCAGCTTATCTACGTCTTGTAAGAATACATAAGCAGCATAAAAATCATATCCTTTTTTATTGTACTTACTAAAGAAAGGTTCTCCGGCATCTTTCTCGGCTGTAAATCCCATATATAGCTGATTTCGAAACTGAAACCGATAACGCAGATTATGATAAACCGGATCTCCATAATACTTACGGTTGGGATATTTCTCTAAAGTTTCCTTATCATAATCAGCATAGCCGGATTTCATGTACAATGGGATATCCACACGTGTTAACAACTCCTGTTTATTATGTTTCAACACGTCTTTCCAGTAAAACTTATCTTCCTCTTTATCAGACTTTCCAATATAAATAAAATCTTCCAGAAACTTTCTGGTTTGCCAGTCCATTCCTTCTACTCCCAACAGTTCTTTCTTACTCACCATCGGTCCATATTTATATATATAATACAAGATATTTTCTATCATTTTATCGGAAAGAAAAGGCAATTGTTCCAATTGTTCCTTGGTAATTGTATTGATATTGAAAGGATGCTCTGCCAGTTCACTCAGAGATTCATACTGTTCTTGCCATTTACTAATATCTTCTGCCTCGGAAATATCTTCTTTCCATTCTACCCAATTAGACTGAGCTTGTAAGTCAAAAACCGAATAACTAATTAATATACAGAGTATAAATATCTTTATTAACACCTTGTTCACAGCTTTTCAACAACCTTTATAAGTTAAAAATTCGTATTATCAAGACATGGCTTCATTATTATGCGTATTTTTGCGAGCATGAAAAATAGTGTATACATATTACTATTTCTGCTGGTTGCTTTTACACTGAAAGCCAATGCACAAAAGCATTCTCCATCGAACACCAAGGGATATATGGTTCCCGTTTGTGTATATGAGGGAGATACTATACCTTGTATAACGCTAAAAAACATATATGTATACCCTAGACTGAGATTTAAAAACAAAAAACAAGAGAAATATTACTACAAGTTAGTCAGAGATGTAAAGAAAACACTTCCCCTGGCAAAGGAAATAAACAGGGCTGTGATTGAAACATACGAATATTTACAGACTCTTCCCAATGAAAAAGCCCGTACACGCCATATCAAGATGGTAGAAAAAGGTCTGAAGGAACAATATACGCCTCGAATGAAAAAACTCACTTTCTCACAAGGGAAATTACTGATTAAGCTAGTAAACAGGGAATGTAACCAGTCGTCCTACCAATTGGTAAAGGCATTTATGGGACCGTTCAAGGCAGGATTTTATCAGACATTTGCAGCTCTGTTTGGAGCAAGCCTGAAAAAAGAATATCATCCCGACGATGAAGACAAGATGATAGAAAGAGTTGTTACACTAGTAGAAAACGGACAACTATAACTATAATGATAATCAATAAATTAACAAGTTATCAATAAGGTTATCAACAAAGAATAATACCTTATTCCTCCGGTAGCAGGAACAAGGTATTACTTATACTTATTTCATCATTTTATTGGCAAATTCCCATAGAACAATACCTGCGGTAACCGAAACATTCAGTGAATGCTTGGTACCATATTGAGGTATCTCAATACACCCATCACACATGTCTACTACTTCCTGCTGCACTCCCTTCACTTCGTTTCCCATTACAATAGCATACTTTTTATCAGCATCCAGAACGAGTTGATCCAGCATGGTACTACCTTCACACTGCTCGATGGCCAATACTGTATATCCATTTGCATGAAGCTCATCTACAGCATCTTGCGTACGTTTGCAATATTTCCAGTCGACTGTATATTCTGCTCCCAAAGCTGTCTTGTGCATTTCCGGATGAGGAGGTGTAGCCGTAATTCCGCACAGATAAATACAATTAACCAAAAAAGCATCCGATGTACGGAAAACAGCCCCTATATTATGCAGGCTACGTACTTCGTCCAGTACCACTACCAGCGGAAGTTTTCTTGCTTCCTTAAATTCTTCAACCGACAGACGGTGCATTTCGGTTATTTTCAGTTTTCTCAATTCAGACATAATTTACTCTTTATTCCGTTCACAAAGATAGGAAACTATATTTATAACCTTGTTGAAAACGGTGGAAAAGGTGTAAAAAACCAAATCAAAGAAAATGAAAAATAAATCTTGCATTATCCAATGAAAACATTATAACTTCCAGAAAAAGAACAATACAAGAAACTTAACAGAAAGTTTCATCAGTAGTTTAAACATATTTTTTAGCTGAAAATCGGAAGTAAATAAGTGGAAAGTTTTTAACTTTGCGATATATCAACAAATGGTTAATAGAAACAGTAAAACTAATAATATCAGGATATAAGCTTGTTAATGGCTATCTAATATCTCTTTATCGAATATTTATAACCTAAAAAACAAGAAATCTGGTATTCTTTTTACTAACACAATTAACGCCCTATTATAACTATCATATATTCTTTCAAAAAAGAAGAAAAAATATAATCTAATAATGAATAAAGAAGAATGGTTGAAAAAGGGTTATGTGACTGAACCCGTAGATAAGGCTCTCGATTTGAAAGCTGAAATTGACAAGTTGCGTAAAGAGAAAAACGCAGTCATCCTCGGGCATTACTACCAGGCTGACGAAATACAGGAAATAGCCGATTTTATCGGCGATAGTCTTGCACTGGCCCAGTGGGCAGCAAAGACCGATGCTGATATCATTGTAATGTGTGGAGTACACTTTATGGGAGAAACAGCAAAGATATTGTGCCCTGATAAAAAGGTCCTGATACCTGACCTGAATGCTGGATGTTCACTTGCCGACAGTTGCCCGGCAGATAAATTTGCTCAGTTTGTCAAAGAACATCCAGACCATACGGTTATTTCATACGTCAATACCAGTGCAGCTGTAAAGGCCGTAACTGATGTTGTTGTGACTTCTACCAATGCAAAGCAAATAGTAGAAAGTTTTCCAAAAGAACAAAAAATAATCTTTGGTCCGGATAAGAATTTAGGAAATTATATCAACTCTATTACTAACCGGAATATGTTACTTTGGGATGGAGCATGTCATGTACATGAGAAATTCTCTGTTGAAAAGATTATAGAGTTGAAAAAACAATATCCGGATGCGGATGTATTGGTACATCCAGAATGTAAAGGAGCAGTAGCTAAACTGGCCGATAAGGTAGGATCGACAGCCGGATTGTTGAAACATGCCATGGCAAGTGACAAGAAAAACTTTATCGTGGCTACAGAAAGTGGAATTCTTTATGAGATGAGAAAAAAATGCCCGGATAAGAATTTTATTCCGGCTCCTCCTGAAGATAGTACCTGTGCATGCAATGAATGTAACTTCATGCGTTTAAACACACTCGAAAAATTGTATAATACATTGAAGTACGAGTGGCCTGAAGTAAAAGTTGATAATGAAATCGCTGAAAAGGCAGTTCGGCCTATCAAGAAGATGTTGGAAATTTCTGCCAAGCTCGGATTGTAGGTTAATTGTTAAAAAGAGAGTGATAAAGATAGGCTTTTCTTAAAACGTGTTATAAAGCATATTTTTATCACTTTTTTTTTTGCTTGTTTTCTAAATGTCCGTATCTTTGCACTGTGTTTTTCATAGTATTAGATTTAAGGTTAACAAAGGTTGGAGTACAGCGGTAC
>ENA-OXEO01000709-OXEO01000709.1-human-gut-metagenome-genome-assembly--contig:-NODE-709-length-13222-cov-9.12243_pt1 | contig 13222 bp, 9 predicted proteins | sample MGYA00249828_ERZ652250 | MGnify/ENA primary metagenome ERZ652250 (study PRJEB26925, sample SAMN05826791) | human gut metagenome | biome: ENVO:2100002; feature: ENVO:00000062; material: ENVO:00002003... | reverse complement strand
ATTATAATTTTGTGCTTATATTATATCAAATACCTAGTTTTTATGGCTTATCAATGCCTAAAAAGCATTGAATATGTTTGATGAATTTTGTGGTTGCTAAGCTAAACGGCTGACCACGTTTCCATGCTAATACACTTGTTGCTGTAAGTGGCGGATCAAGCGGTCTGAATGTAACCTTTGATTGATCCCAGAAGGGTACAGCCCCTTCAATCACCAATGAATATGCCAAGCCTCCATTCACCATAATTGCGCTGTTCGTACTTAAATTGCTGGTAAAAACAATATCCAGTTTCTCATAGTAGTTGCCAAACCAACTTGCCAACTCACTCTGCACATTCATACGCCTTGGAAGAATCAAAGGCAGTACAGACAAATCTTTTGCGCTTACCGTTTCTTTCTTGGAGAGTGGATCATCCGATTTCATCAGAACCACCCATTTTTCCCTTATATTCAAGCGAATAAATTCATATTTTTCCATATCAACCGGCTCAAGAAGCAAACCAATATCCAGTAGTCCCTTATCCATTTGTTCCTTTACCAAATCTGCTGTGGCTGTAAAAATGTCAAAAGTAACACGGGGATATTTCTGACGAAAGGACTCAATTATTTTAGGAAGAAGTTGTACAGCAGCAATTTCTCCACACCCAATGGAAATTTTACCTTCCACCTGTTCCTCTTGCTCCACTAATTCTTTTTCTGTCTTATCTACAAGCTGCAAAATTTCTTCCGCACGACGGCGAAGAAGGATTCCTTCATTTGTCAATTTGATTTTCCGTGTCCCTCTATCAAACAGCTTTACACCAATATCTTCCTCCATCTGTGCAAGCTGACGTGAAAGTGTCGGCTGCGTGATATGTAAAACTTCTGAGGCTTTTGTGATACTTTCTTCCCTTACTACAGTCAGAAAATATCGAAGAACTCTAATTTCCACGAAAAACACCTCCCAAATTCATCATGCTTAATAAGTATATTTTAACGTATCTATACTCGAAAGGCAATAAAAAACATCTGCTCATCGTATGCTTACCGGTAATGTAATTTTATGTAAAACTTGATAAACCCCTATCTCTCATTGATAGAGAGATAGGGGTTTTCTAATTACGCCTACTGCAACCTCCACAGTCTGTGGAAAGCGTAATTCACCTTCTTAAAATCCGGTGCTCCAAAAGCACCGGATTTTTTTATCAATGTAACCTCGTCACAGAAAAAGACTTTGTCCTGCGGTAAAATGGAGCATCTACTGCACATCCTAACTTAATATGCACTGAATAAAAGAAAAAGCCTTATATTTCAATCCATAGAGGCCAATCTGTTGTATAATCGGAGCAAGAGAACTGGCAAAAATCCAGCAAAAACCTTGTACATGGAGGGCAGCTATGTATCGTTACAGCAATGGCCAGATCAGCTTGGCGGATTAATCGAGTATCTAATGCAGCAGGAGACCATCCTCCGGAAATGTAATGCATTGCTGGATCTATCGTCCGTGTATGAGAAAATGGTGCAGTTGTGCAGCAAAGAAGATAGTCGTCCGCCCCTCGCCCCAGCGTTCATCGTAAAGTACCTGCTGGTGAGTTTCCTGTACAGCCAACCATCGAACCGGCAGATCGGGCAGCGCACCCCTTCACCTCAAAGCTAACGAAGCTGATGAACTGCACGCTGCCACCAGCCTTCAGTACCTCCATCACAACTGCGACGTGGACGTTCAGTGCCGCCTCCCTGTCCTTTCTTCGTCAGGCCAGGCTTTTTTCGCAATAGTGGCGACGAATTCGTTCTTGCTGTTTTTCGTTTGAAAAGAGCCTTATGGCCTTGGCGCTCTCCGGTCGTGGGTGGCGTAGTAGGCTCGCTTATTTTCGTACATGCAATAGTCGGCCTTGTCCAGCAGCGTTTGCATGATGCAGCCTTCATAATCGGCGGAGATCGCCCAACCGTAGGCGTAGCTGAGAGGAAGCTGATTGCCGTCACGGTTTGCAGCGTCGGCTTCCCTGCGCAGACTGTCCAGTATGCCCTCCACCTCCTGCCGGTCCGTATGGTAAATGACCGCCATAAATTCGTCGCCGCCGTATCTGCCCACGAAATGCTTTTCCGGGATCACCCGGCGTAAAAGCCGGGCAAAGCTCAGAATCAGTTGATCACCCGCCGAATGTCCCCTCGTATCGTTGACGGTTTTCAGATTGTTCAGGTCAAATATGACGCAGGCCGTAGGCTCCCGGAGAATTTCCCTGTTGTTGAGAAGCTCCTCGCAGGAGCCTTTGTTGGGCAGGCCGGTATGGATGTCGATGTATGCCTTCTGCTCCAGCAGTTGGTTTTTCCGGGCCATTTTCAGTGCCATGGCGGTCTGGAGCATGATCAGGATCACCAGGCACAGCATATCCAGTGCCGAGAGGATCTCAATAGTGCGGATCTTCATGGCGATCTTTTCTGAATAGTGTTCCGCGGCAGACACCGTTTCGTCCGCCATTTCAAAATAGGTCTCGCTCATGGCAACGATTTGGGTGTTCTCATATCCACGCTGTCTGGCCGCCGCGACCTCCGCCTTGAGCCGCTCCCAGTAGGCACGCTGGCTGTCCAGCCTTTCCTGATAGGCCGCGTCCTTGAGCTTTACCAATTCGTAGTGCCCTTCTCCGGATGTCAGATTGCTTAAGATATCGTCTAAATACGCGATCAACTCATCGTTTCGGGTGCCTGTGATCTCCAGCTTTACCGCCCGCTGCGTGTCTCCGCGCACCAGCCCGGCATAATTGATGACGCGGGCCGTGCCCTTCAGGTTGCCGATCTCGACCATCATCAGAGCGACAAGGATCACCAAAATCAGCACAAGGCAGCTTTGCAGGATGCTGATGAGATTTTTGCGATCTATTTTTACATTTCCTTTTATCATAACGACCTCGATCACGGAACGACCATGATATTCTTTATTGCGAATCAGTCTTGATGAATACTTTACTCTGTAACGCACATCATGTCAATAACAATGGAAATTTTTCTACTGTCTCCCAAGAATGATCGGCATAAATAAAATGAAAAGCACGCACTTTATTGCTTGTTTCGGTTGGATGGCTTAGGCTTGTCAGGAATCGCCTCATCCGCCTTGGATGGGCGACCCCTGTGAGCCCCAACCAATTTCTCCGCTTTCTGGTTTTCAGGCATAGTCTTTTCTGCTTTCGGCGGACTGCCACGGCACAGCTTTTTCGGCTTCTATAATTGTATGGAACATGGCTTTTCGCTGAATGGAAAGCGAAGCTGACCCGGGCTGGGGCGGTCTGTATGAAAGCAATATTTTTTTTGAAATAATCTTGACAAAAATTATCAAGATTGATATGATAGTATTAACAAGCAAGCGAAAAGAGGATGTGGAGCATGATCATCACCAAAGAGACGGACTACGCGCTGCGCATTTTGCGGGTGCTGCTGGACGGGGAGAAGCATTCGGTGGCCGAGATGTCGGAAACGGAATTGATCCCCAATCAGTTTGCCTACCAGATTCTGCGCAAGCTCTCCGCCGGCAATTTGGTGCGGGTGAGCCGCGGCGCTCTCGGCGGCTGCGAGCTGTCCTGCGATCTGGACGCGACCTCCCTCTACGATCTCATGGGGGTCGTGGGGGAGCGGGGCATCCTGTGCGCCTGCATGGAGCCGGGATATGAATGCCACTGGCAGGACAAGCATGGGCGGTGCACCATCCACTGTCAGCTGGCGGCCTTGCAGCAAAAGCAGGACGAGGCGTTCCGTGCCGTGAGCCTGCGCAGGCTGCTGACCGGCGAATCCGATTCCCAAGATACAAGCAAGCTGTAAAATTTTAAAAGGAGGTACCCGTATGCTGTTTCAAACCACGTCGGCGCACGAAGAGCTGCGCGCGAAGATCCGGAGTTTTGCGGAGGAGGAGATCAAGCCACTCGCATTTTTAATGGATCAGAACAATGAGTTTCCCGAGGAGGCTGTCAAGAAGCTGGGTAAGCTGGGGTGGATGGGCATTCCCTACCCCAAGGAGTACGGCGGTGCCGGTCTTGATGCTCTGAGCTACGCCATCGCGGTGGAGGAGCTGGCCCGTGTGGACGGCGGCACGGGCGTAATCCTCTCCGCCCACGTCTCCCTCGGCTCATGGCCCATTTTCGCCTATGGCACCGAGGAGCAGAAGAAGAAATATCTGGTTCCGCTGGCCAAGGGCGAAAAGATCGGCGCCTTCGGCCTTACGGAGACCAACGCCGGATCCGACGCCGGCGGCACGGAGACCACGGCGCTGGATAAGGGGGATTACTACCTCCTCAACGGCGGCAAGATCTTCATTACCAACGCCCCTAAGGCGGACACCTATGTGGTTTTCGCCGTCACCACGCCGGACATCGGCACCCGGGGCATCTCCGCTTTCATCGTGGAGAAGGGCTGGAAGGGCTTTGAGTTCGGCGACCACTATGACAAGATGGGTATTCGCTCCTCCTCCACGGCGGAGCTGATCTTCAACGACGTGAAGGTTCCCAAGGAAAACCTATTGGGCAAGGAGGGCGAGGGCTTCAAGATTGCCATGTCCACGCTGGACGGCGGACGCATCGGCATCGCCGCGCAGGCGCTGGGCATCGCCCAGGGCGCGTTTGAGCACGCGTTGAGCTATTCCAAGGAGCGCGTCCAGTTCGGCAAGCCCATCGCGGCCCAGCAGAGCATCGCCTTCAAGCTGGCGGATATGGCAACCAAGCTGCGCTGCGCCCGGTTCCTCATCTACTCCGCGGCGGAGCTGAAGGAGCAGCACGCGCCTTACGGCATGGAGTCCGCCATGGCGAAGATGTACGCCTCGGACATCGCGCTGGAGGTCACCAACGATGCCTTGCAGATCCACGGCGGCAGCGGCTACCTCAAGGGCATGGAGGTGGAACGGGCCTACCGCGACGCCAAGATCACCACCCTCTACGAGGGCACTAACGAGATCCAGCGGGTGGTCATCGCCTCTCATCTGTTGGGCAGGCTGGGCAAGAGCTCCGGCGGCGAGAGCCGTTCGGCGGCCAAGAAACCCGCGCCCATCACGGGCATTCGCAAAAAGACCATCTTCCGGGAGGGGGATGCTGCCCAGCAGGTGGCCGACCTTGTGGCGGCGCTGAAGAAGGATGGTCACGACTTCTCCGTCGGCATCCCTATGGATACGCCCATCCCGCAGGCGGAGCGGGTGGTCTCCGCGGGCAAGGGCATCGGGGAGAAAAAGAACATGAAACTGGTAGAGTCGCTGGCCAAGGCCGCCGGCGCGGCCATCGGTTCTTCCCGCCCTGTGGCGGAGACTCTCAAATATCTGCCGCTGAACCGCTATGTGGGTATGTCCGGTCAGAAGTTCACCGGCAATCTGTACATCGCCTGCGGCATCTCCGGCGCATCCCAGCACCTTAAGGGCATCAAGGACGCCTCCACCATCGTGGCCATCAATAAGAACGGTAACGCGCCTATCTTCAAGAACTGCGACTACGGCATCGTGGGCGATGTGGAGGAGATCCTGCCCCTGCTCACTGCCGCGCTGGATAGCGGCGAAAAGCTGCCCGCGCCGCCCATGGTAAAGATGAAGCGGCCCACGCCGCCGAAGCCCGCCCCCATCGGCGACCGCTACGTCTGCAGCGGCTGCGGCTACGAGTATGTGCCGGAGTTGGGCGACGAGGACGGCGAGATTGCTCCCGGTACGCTCTTTGAGCAGCTTCCCGCCGAGTGGGTGTGTCCCGAGTGCGCGGAGACGAAGGATCAATTTGTAAAGGCTTGAGGCCGTGAAGGAGGCAAGATAAGATGTATTGCGTGCGTAAAGTAACGAACGACCTCTACTGGGTGGGCGCCAACGACCATCGCCTGGCCCTGTTTGAAAACTGCTTTCCCATTCCCCGGGGCGTAAGCTACAACGCCTACTGCCTGCTGGATGAAAAGACGGTGCTCTTTGACACGGTGGACTGGTCTGCCTGTCGCCAGCTTTTGGAAAATCTGGCGTATGTGCTGGATGGCCGCGAGCTGGACTACCTGCTGGTCAACCATCTGGAGCCGGATCACGCCGCCTGCATCGAGGAGATCCTGCTACGCCATCCCAAGGTGAAACTGATCTCCAATGAGAAGGCATTCATGCTCATGCGGCAGTTCGGCTTCCATGTGGACGGACATGAGTGCATCGAGGTGAAGGAGGGCGACACCTTCTCCTTCGGCAAGCACACCGTCACCTTTGTGGGCGCGCCTATGGTTCACTGGCCGGAGGCCATGGTGACCTTTGACGTCACCGACGGCGTCCTCTTTTCCGCCGACGCCTTCGGCACCTTCGGCGCGCTGGACGGCAAGCTGTTCGCCGACGAGGTGGACTTCGAGCGGGACTGGCTGGACGACGCCCGCCGTTACCTCACCAACATCGTGGGCAAGTACGGCCCCCACATCCAGCTCCTGCTGAAAAAGGCCGGCGGCGTTTTGGATCAGATCAAGTACATCTGCCCGCTCCACGGCCCCGTGTGGCGCAAGGATCTGGGCTGGTTCATTGAAAAGTACGACACATGGAGCCGCTATGCCCCTGAGACCCAGGGCGTGCTCATCGTCTACGCCTCTATGTACGGCAACACGGAGAACGCGGCGCAGGCGCTGGCGACGTCGCTCTGCGATAAGGGCATGAGCAAGGTGGCGATGTACGATGTGTCCTCCACTCATGTCTCCCAGCTGATCTCCGAGGCGTTTAAGTACAGTCACATTGTCCTGGCCTCTGTGACCTACAACCTCGGCATCTACCCTGCCATGCATGACTTCCTCATGGATATGAAGGCACTGAATCTGCAAAACCGCACCTTTGCCATCATTGAAAACGGCTCATGGGCGGTGAAGTCCGGTGACCTCATGCAGAAATTCGTCAACAATGAGCTTAAGAACATGACGGTGCTCAACGAGCGGCTCAGCCTCGCCTCGTCCATGGGCACGGACAAGCGCACTGAGCTGGAAGCACTGGCGGACGCCATTCTGGAATCTATGAAGTAACTGGCAGGAAAGCCAAAACCAAGACAACAGACAACAAACAGCCCTGCCGCGTCGGCTGCAGAAAAACCGGCTTTCAAAAACAGAGCGGGCAAGCGTGATACTGCGCTTGCCCGCTCTTTGCCCAAAAGGACATGAGAAGTGACCGGAGAAGATGAGAGGATCGAAATGGAGATCAGAAAACGAAACGGGGAGTCTGTTCCCTTTCAACAGGAGAAAATTTTCAACGCCATGAAAAAGGCGTTTGACGGACAGGGCAAGAAGATTGGGAGCAGAGAGATGGATGAGATCCTCGCCACCGTTCTCAACAATCTCTCCGTCACAGTGCCGCTCACCGTAGAACGTGTGCAGGACGAGGTGGAGCGAACGCTCATGGAGCGCGGACACTATGAGGTGGCCAAGGCGTACATCCTCTACCGCGAAAAGCGGTCTGCGCTGCGCCGTGTCCGGCATACCATCGCGCGGACGGTGGGGGATGACTCGCTTGACGAGGTGCTGCGCCGCATCCAGATGGATTTTACCGAGGAAGTCTACTCCCTCGCGGCGCTTCAAATGAAGTTTGAGAGTTTCTGTCGTCTGGGTATGACGGAGGATGAGCGGGCTGAGGCACTAACCAAGGCGGCGGTAGAGCTGACTACGGCAGAGGCACCCAAGTGGGAGTTCATCGCGGCGCGGCTTCTGAACCACTCCTTTCGCTGTCGCAACGCACAGGAATGGGAGGGGCGCGGCGTCGGCGACCTCTATGGCAAGCTTCGCTATCTGACGGATAAGGGACTCTACGGTGACTATATCCTTGCCCACTATACCCACGAGGAAATTGCAATGGCGGAGGACTTTCTCTGCCCGGAACGGGACGAGCTGTTCACCTACTCCGGCCTTGACCTGCTGCTCAAACGCTACGTGATCCAGTCACGCAGCCGCGTGCCGCTGGAAACACCGCAGGAGATGTTTTTGGGTATCGCGCTACATCTTGCTATGAACGAAGGCTCTGATCGCATGGGGTGGGTAAAACGCTTTTACGATATGCTCAGCCGTATGGAGGTCACGATGGCGACACCTACCATGTCCAACGCACGAAAGCCCTACCATCAGCTTTCAAGCTGCTTTGTGGACACTGTGCCGGACAGTCTGGACGGCATCTACCGCTCGCTGGACAACTTCGCAAAGGTCTCTAAATTCGGCGGTGGAATGGGGATGTACTTCGGTAAGGTGCGCGCTGCAGGCAGCACTATCCGCGGCTTTCAAGGGGCGGCGGGCGGTGTTATCCGCTGGATCCGGCTGGTCAACGACACCGCCGTGGCGGTGGATCAGTTGGGGATGCGGCAGGGCGCTGTGGCGGTTTACTTAGACGCATGGCACCGGGATCTACCGGAATTCCTTCAACTTCGCACTAACAACGGCGACGACCGCATGAAGGCACATGATGTGTTTCCCGCCGTGTGCTATCCGGATCTCTTCTGGCGACTGGCGGAGGAGAACATAGACGCGCCGTGGCATCTCATGTGTCCACATGAAATCCTCACGGTCAAGGGCTACGCACTGGAGGATTACTGGGGTACAGAATGGGAGAAGCGGTATCTGGACTGCGTCAATGACCCGCGCATCGAAAAGCGCAGCGTCACCGTCAAGGACATCGTGCGGCTGGTGCTTCGCTCGGCAGTGGAGACCGGCACACCCTTCGCTTTCAATCGCGACAGTGTAAATCATATGAACCCAAACGGCCACACGGGAATGATCTATTGCTCCAATCTCTGTACGGAGATCGCGCAGAACATGGCACCCATCGAGCACATCAGCACTGAGGTGCACACGGAGAACGGCGACACAATTGTGGTGACGGCCACACGCCCAGGTGAGTTTGTGGTCTGCAATCTGGCGAGTCTGTCTCTCGGTAATCTGCCGGTGGAGGACGAGGCCTATATGGAACGCACGGTGGAAACGGCCATCCGCGCACTGGATAATGTGATCGACCTCAACTTCTACCCGTTGGAATACGCGCGGCTTACCAATCAGAAGTACCGCAGCATCGGCCTGGGCGTCAGCGGCTACCACCACATGCTGGCAAAGCGCGGCATCCACTGGGAGAGCGATGAGCACCTTGCCTTCACCGACGCAGTGTTCGAGCTCATCAACTACGCCGCTGTCAAGGCGGACACAGCTCTGGCACGGGAAAAGGGTCGTTACGCGCTCTTTGAGGGCAGCGACTGGCAGACGGGCGCGTATTTTGAAAAGCGGGGTTATACCTCCGAAAAGTGGCGGGCGCTTGCGAAAACGGTGGCGGTGCAGGGAATGCGCAACGCCTATCTGCTGGCGGTCGCACCGACCTCCAGCACATCTATCCTCTCCGGCACGTCGGCGGGCATAGATCCAATTATGAAGAAATTCTTTTTAGAGGAAAAAAAGGGCAGCATGCTGCCCCGCGTTGCTCCGGAGCTTTCTATGGACACATGGTGGTACTATAAGGCAGCGCATCTAATCGACCAAAGCTGGTCGGTACGCGCCGCGGGCCTTCGCCAGAGACATATTGACCAGGCGCAGAGCATGAATCTCTATATCACCAACGACTATTCCATGCGTCAGGTGCTCAGACTGTATTTGGAGGCGTGGAGGGCCGGCGTCAAGACCATTTACTATGTCCGCAGCAAGGCCCTTGAGGTCGAGGCCTGCGAAAGCTGCTCGTCATAAGGAGGATAGCATGACGGAACTGAAGAAAAAGCCCCTCTTTAACCCGGAGGGCGACCCTGATGTGCGCCTGCGGCGCATGATCGGCGGCAATACCACAAACCTCAACGACTTCAACAATATGAAGTACGCTTGGGTCAGCGACTGGTACCGGCAGGCCATGAACAACTTTTGGATCCCTGAGGAGATCAATCTCTCGCAGGATGTGAAGGACTATCCACGCCTGCTGTCAGCCGAGCGCAGCGCCTACGATAAAATTCTGAGTTTTCTTGTCTTTTTGGATTCCATTCAGACAGCGAACCTGCCTAATATCGGCGCCTACATTACCGCCAACGAGGTCAATCTCTGCCTGTCCATTCAGGCGTTTCAGGAGTGTGTCCACTCACAGAGCTACAGCTATATGCTCGACACCATCTGTTCCCCCGTGGAGCGCAATGACATCCTCTACCAATGGAAAACGGACGAGCATCTGCTGCGCCGCAACACCTTCATTGGGGACTGCTACAACGAGTTTCAGGAGCGGAAGGACGCTCCCACGCTGCTGCGCGTGATGATGGCAAACTATATTTTGGAGGGCATCTATTTTTACAGCGGCTTTATGTTCTTCTACAATCTCTCCCGAAACGGGAAGATGCCCGGCTCGGCGCAGGAGATTCGCTACATAAACCGCGATGAGAACACGCACTTGTGGCTGTTCCGCAATATCATCACGGAGCTGCAAAAGGAGCAGCCGGAGTTGTTCACCGCCGAGAGCGTACAAGCGCTGCGCGAGATGATGCGTGAGGGCGTGGAGCAGGAGATCGCATGGGGGCATTATGTAATCGGCGACGACATCCCGGGGCTGAACCGGCAGATGATCAGCGATTACATCCGCTATCTCGGCAACCTCCGCTGGACGAGCCTTGGCTATCCTGCATTGTATCCAGGCTTTGAGAGCGAACCGGAGAGCATGGAATGGGTCAGCCAGTACGCCGACGCCAACATGGTCAAGACCGATTTCTTTGAGGCACGCAGTACCGCCTACGCCAAGAGCACCGCACTGATAGACGATTTATAAGAAAACCAAAGACATCAGAATAGGAGATACTACTATGAATTACAGCGCTATGATTCAAAATCGCAGATCCGTTCGCGCATTCCGCGAAAAGGAGGTTCCGAGCGAGGCTATCGGCCAGCTCCGATCCTACTATGAAAAGACCTGCCCCCGTCTTGTCCCGGAGATTGCAACGGAGTTGATCGTCTTGGACAAGGATGCACAGCCGGCGCTGGAGAGCTCAGCGGGCTATAATCAATTTCTCATCGGAGCACCGCACTACCTGCTCCTTATGTCTGCCCCGCATTCCTATGCGGCCATCAACGCCGGCTACATGATGGAAGATCTCGTCCTCAAGCTGACTGAGTTGGACATTGACACCTGCTGGATGACCTTCACCGACAGCGACAAAATCAAAAAGGCACTGTCTCTCGCCACCCCGTTAGAGGTGGCGGCAATCGTTGCCTTTGGCTACGGGGAAAAGACCGCAAAAAAGCTGCGGCTGAATATCCTAAGTATGTCTCAGATCGATGTGCGGGCCGAACAGCAGTACTACGCGCCCAAAAAGGGCGTGCACGATTTGGTTCACATGGGGAGCTGGAGCAACAAGTCTGGGCTTGACGAGATGATGGACTTCTACGACGATATGCTCTGGCAGTCCTTCTACGCCGCTTCGCTCTCCCCCAGCTATCTCAACCGTCAGCCCTATGGCTTCCTTGTGCAGGATCACAGCATCTATTTGGTGCAGCAGGAGGATGCCTACACCGATAATTTGGATGCCGCATTGGATCTCGGTATTGTCATGCTCCACTTCTCCGCTGTCGCCTCCCAGTGGGCGGGGCAGGTACGCTGGGAACTTTCACCTGCTGCGCCCGACGGCCTGCCGGAAGGACTTCGCTCCGCTGCGGTGTACCACATGTAACGACTCTGGGGGAAGCAAGGCAACGGTAAAATGCGCGACCGCCGATCCGCGGTTGAGCGTATGTTTCATTAGAAAAGAAGAACCTATCAGTCAGAGTCTGAGTAAGGAAAATAGGAGGTATTTTTTATATGGCTATCCAAACGGTAACAGATGCCATCCGCTATGTAGGGGTGGATGATAACACATTGGCACTCTTTGAAAACCAGTACCCCGTCCAGCCTATGGGAGTGAGCTACAACTCCTATGTCATTCTGGATGAGAAGATTGCCGTGATGGACAGCGTGGACGCACGGGCAACGGAAGAATGGCTTTCCAATGTGGCGCGGGTGTTGGAGGGGCGCAGGCCCGACTATCTTGTGGTCACACACATGGAGCCGGATCATTCCGGCAGTCTCATGCGGCTGGCACAAAAGCACCCGGAGATGAAGATCGTGGGAAACGCGAAAACATTTACCCTGATCAAGCAGTTCTTCGGCACAGGTGCATTGTCGGAAGACCGTATGCTGGAGGTTGGCGAAAGAGATACGCTTTCCTTGGGTTTGCACCGGCTGCGCTTTCTGCTGGCGCCGATGGTACACTGGCCGGAGGTGATGACGGCGTATGAGGAAACGGAAAAAATCCTGTTCTCGGCGGATGCCTTCGGACGCTTTGGCTCACTTGAACGGACTGCCCGTGCCCCCTGGGTGCCGCAGGCCCGACGGTATTATTACAATATTATCGGGAAATATGGCGCACAGGTGCAGGCTCTGCTGAAAAAAATCTCCGCGCTGGAGATCAAAACAATCTGCCCGCTCCACGGTCCCGTGCTTACAGAAGGGCTGGAGGAGTGTCTGCGGCTCTATGATCTCTGGTCACAATGGGAACCAGAAGAATCGGAGAGCATACTGATTGCCCACGCATCCATCCATGGAAATACTGCCCATGCGGCGAAGACCCTCAAGGGTAAATTAGAGAAAAAAGGCGTACAGGTCAACATATGTGATCTCACTGTGACAGATCTTTCCTACGCTGTTGCCAGTGCGTTCTACTGCGGGAAGTTGGTTTTAGCCAGCGCCACCTATGACGGAGGACTGTTTCCGCCCATGAGGGAGTTTTTGGAACATTTACGGACAAAGGGATTCCGAAACCGCCGGGTTGGCCTTATTGAAGACGGCTCTTGGGCACCTGCTGCCGCGCGGCTGATGCGCACCAAATTGGAGGAGATGAAGGATATCCACCTTTACGAAACGGTAGTGTCTCTGCGTGGTGCATTGAACCAAACCAGCGAAGCGCAGATGGACGCTCTGGTGGCTGAGCTCTGCGCAGAATAAGCTGCAACAAACCGCAGCTATTTTCGTACAGATGATGGTCTTACTCATCTGCTTTATGTCCCAAGGGCAGAGTACCGTCATCTCAGGTTGAGGTCACGATGTGGTGTGGGGCGAGACCGGAGTCTTGAGAATACCCAAACAAAGGAAAGGAGCTGACAGATATGGCAGCTATGAACATGAATCAGGAGCAGTTTAAGCAGTTGATCCGGGAGGAAAAGCCTGTTTTGGTGGATTTCTGGGCGCCCTGGTGCAGCTATTGCCGGAGGATCGGCCCTGCGTATGAGAATATTGGAGAGGAATACGCGGACAGCCTTGCTG
>ENA-OXEO01000696-OXEO01000696.1-human-gut-metagenome-genome-assembly--contig:-NODE-696-length-13511-cov-7.06094_pt1 | contig 13511 bp, 10 predicted proteins | sample MGYA00249828_ERZ652250 | MGnify/ENA primary metagenome ERZ652250 (study PRJEB26925, sample SAMN05826791) | human gut metagenome | biome: ENVO:2100002; feature: ENVO:00000062; material: ENVO:00002003... | reverse complement strand
CTCAGAAGTCATTCTTTTGTCTCAGCGCTTGGCGCTCAAGTATAATACCATACGCTGGGCCACTTTGCAAGCCTTTTTTACAAGTTTTTTGCTCTTTTTTCGCTTTTGTGTACATCCGCCAGTTTTTTACTTGAAATCAGTCCCTGCTTTGACACCCGTTCAGCACGCCTGCGGTGTACTGCCCCTCCAAGTGGGAGGGGCTGTTACACTATATAATAAGGAGAGCATCCGCCGCCCTCATTGGGCAAACGGATGCTCTCTTATATATGATAGTTACTTCTGGGCATACACCTGTTTGAGGTGTTCCGTAAGCTTCATATTCTCGCTATAGTCTACCGGTACCACGATGACGCTGGGGACATCCTGTTTGAAAGCCTCTTCCAGCGTGGGGATAAGTTCCTCTGCCTTCTCGACGCGATAGCCCTTGCAGTGCATAGCCTCTGCCAGCAGCTTGAAATCGGGGTTCGAGAAGTCCACATAGCAGTGCTCGCCGCCGAACTGCTCCTGCTCTTTCCACTTGATGAGACCGTAGCTGGAGTCCTCCCAGATGAGGGTCACAAAAGGCACATGCTCCCGCACCGCTGTTTCCAGCTCCTGACTGTTCATCATGAAGCCGCCGTCGCCGCAGACCGCCAGCACCTTCTTCTCCGGATAGAGAAGTTTTGCCGCGAACGCGCCCGGGATGGAGAAGCCCATGCTGGCGAAGCCGTTGGAGATGAGGCAGGTGTTGGGCTCATAGCAGTCGTAGTGACGGGCGATCCACATCTTATGGGCCCCCACATCGCTGACCACGATGTCGTCGCGGCCCATGACCTTCCGGACATCGGCGAGGATGCGTGCCGGCTTCATGGGGCAGCTGTCGTCCGCCGCCATTGCCTCATGCTCAGCCACCATCGTCTGGCGGAGAGCCAGTGCAAATTCCGGCTCACCAGTGCGGTGGGCGCAGCGCAGAATCTCATACAGGCTTTCTGAAATGTTGCCCACCACTTCCACAGCGGGCTGATACCGCTTGTTGACATCGGCGGGGGCGCTGTCGATGTGGACGATGGTCATATTCTCCCGTGCGCCCCACTTGGCCGGTGCGCACTCCACGATGTCGTAACCGATCGCGATGACCACATCCGCCCGATCGAAGAGCTGGTTGACATAGTCTTTCTGTGGGATGCCGATGGTCCAGAGGCTGTATTTGTCATCCATCGGGATGATGCCCTTGGCCATCATAGTGTTGACCACCGGGATGTGCAGGCGGTCAGCCAGCTCGGTGACCGCAGCGGCGGCATGGCCGCGCACCGCACCCGCGCCTGCAAGGATGACCGGATTTTTCGCCTCACTGATGATTTTTCCTGCCGCTGCAATGTGGGTCGGGTCGGCATAGACCTCATGCATCTGCTGGCGCTTGAGCGGCACGGCGTCGGCGGGCATTTTTGCAATATTCTGGGGCAGGTCGATATGGGTCGCGCCCGGCTTGCCCTTTTCGGCGTGCTTGAAGGCCAGCCGCACGATCTCGCCCACCGTGTCGGGGCGGATGATCTGCTTCGAGCGCTTGGTGATAGGCTCAAACATCGCGGTCAGGTCAAGGTACTGGTGGCTGGTGAGCTGCATCCGGTCAGTGCCGACCTGGCCCGTGATGGCCACCAGCGGCGCACCGTCCAGATAAGCATCCGCCACACCGGTGACAAGATTGGTGGCACCGGGGCCAAGGGTGGACAGGCAGACGCCGGCCCGGCCGGTCAGACGGCCATAGACATCCGCCATAAAGGCCGCACCCTGCTCGTGGCGCACCGGGATGAAGCGTATCTTGCTGTCTCGAATCGCAAACATCAGATCCAGCGTCTCTTCGCCCGGAATGCCAAACATCACATCAACGCCCTCAGCTTCCAAACAGTCCACCAGCACCTGCGCAGTCGTTTTCATTTCCTTCATTTTCTTTCCCTCCCAAAACAAAAAAGGCAGCGCAGCCCCATGCGGGCCACACTGCCTCTGCTGCGCTTATTGTAAACGATTTTCGGCCATCCCGCAAGTGCAAATTTCCACAAAAAACGGCTTGCTTTCGGTTTTTGCTCCGGCAGGCTTGACAAGCGGCGGGGCAGGCCGTATGATGAAAGTATCTTTTTTGCAGTGAGGTAGTTATCATGTCCAGCATCACCATCCGCGGCTGCTGCATCGGCGCAGGCCGTCCGAAAGTCATCCTGCCCATCGTCGCCCGCACAGAGGACGATATTCTCCGTGAGGCCAGGCGGCTGTCCGCGCTGAAGGCCGACTGCATCGAGTGGCGGGCCGACTGGTTTTCTGATGTTCTGGATGCTGCCGCACTGAAGCGGGTGCTGTCCGGTCTGCGAGCAGCGCTGGGCGAAAAACTCCTGCTCGTGACCTTTCGCACCAAAGCAGAGGGCGGAGAAGCCTCCCTGACGCCGCAGCAATACGCTGATTTCTGCGGCACGGTCTGTGTCAGCGGCTGTGCCGATCTGCTTGACATCGAGTTCTTCCCGAATCGAGAAGGACTTCCGGCCCTCATCGGGCAGGCGCACAAGGCCGGTGTTGCAGTGGTTTGTTCCAGCCATGATTTCTACAAAACGCCATCCCGGACGGAGATGGTCACACGCCTGACCGCCATGCAGCAGGCCGGAGCCGACCTGCCCAAACTGGCTGTGATGCCGAACTCGCCGTCTGACGTCCTCGAATTGCTGGCCGCTACCGCAGAGATGGCAGAGCAGCACCCCGAAACGCCCGTCATCACCATGAGCATGGGTGCGCTGGGCGCAGTGAGCCGCCTGTGCGGAGAGACGTTCGGCTCTGCCATGACCTTCGCCAACCCCGGGCAGGCCAGCGCGCCCGGACAGGTGGCGCTGGATGTAGTGAATGAAGCGCTGGACAGCTTGAGACTCGAGTAAAAAGCTCAATATCCCCCAGTAATTGCAGCAGCCCCGCTTTTCAGGCGGGGCTGCTGTTCATTTTCTCGAAAATTGTCTGATACGTCAAATTTCAACGGTCTTCATTGGCTATCTTTCCGGATTTTTGCGAATTTCCTCGAAAATATTGACATTTTGTCGTCGAAATCATATCATTGTGTCATAAGAGATGAAAAGTGTTGCTGCAAGTTGAAATTCATCGTTTCTACTCCACCTCAGTGAAATCGTGCCATACCGACAGGAGGTCCCACCATGATGCAGTGTGTCAGACGATGCAGTTTTATTTGTGGAGCTGTTCTCAGCATCCTGCTCCTGCTCTGCAGCTGTCAGGCTGGGGCCGGGCCGCTCATCCTGCCGGACAATATTCCCTCAGAAAACACCTCCCAGGGAAAGAAGGAGCTGCTCGCCGCCCTGAACACCATAGGCATCCGTCGCCCCGAGACTACCCAGGACTCCTATATCCCAGGTGCCGACTCTGTCGCCGAGACGATCTTCCTGTGCATCCAGAAGGAATCTGGCAACAATGCAGCCGCTGCCATCAAGCTACTGTCTGCGAACGAGGTTACCGGGTTTGCAAATTGCGCCAATGTAGTCTTGAACCGCCTTTCGACTTCTCCCGACGAGACATATTTTGTGAGCTATGCTCTTCTCAGTGCCGATGTTCTGGAAGATGGTGCCTTGCGGGAAGATGTTGACCTCAGTGCTGTCGCCCGCACCCTCCTCATCAATCGGAGTCTTCTTGTTTACTCTAAGAGTTTTCAGCCCGACGCCAGCCAGAAAATCGGTTTTGCCGTCGGCGTCATCGGCGGTCAGGCGCTCGTCGTGGCTGTGTTCGTTTCCTGACAACATTTTTCAAGACAAACAAAAAATGACCGCTGCGGTCTCCTGCTCCGCAGCGGTCATTTTCTCTGTCCATCCTATTGGGCGAACCATTTTATACTCTTATAATAAAGGATCCTGCCAACGCCTGTCAACCGAAAAAAGATTGCTTTTTGTCGATCTGCGCGGTTTCACATTGTAAACTGCACTGCGCAGAATGCGGCATAGATGCAGAGCAGCGCCACACCCTGCACACGGGAGAGCTTTCCACGCACCAGCGCCGGGATGGTCAGCAACGCCATCACCAGCAGCATCACGGGCAGCTCGAGCACCAGACTCGAGTTGATACCGAACAGGGTCGCACTCTGAGGGATCTCAAAGGGTGCCAGTGTCACCGACATGCCGCTGACCAGCACGAGGTTGAAGACATTCGCACCCACGACATTGCCCAGCGAGAGGTCGCTGTGGCCCTTCATCAGCGAAGTAATGGCCGTGACCAGCTCAGGCAGCGAAGTACCCAGCGCCACGAAGGTCAGCGCGATGACCGATTCCGGCACGCCCATCGCCTGCGCGATGATGGTGCCGTTGTCCACCAGCAGGTTCGCGCCCAGCGCGATGAGGGCTGCGCCCACCACCAGCAGCAGGACGATTTTTCCGACGCCCATCGGCTCTTCCTCATGCTCCGGATCTGCCGGAGCATTTTTCATCTGCCAGACATTCGCCGCCAGATAGGCCACGAACATCCCCAGCATCAGCAGGCCCATCGGACGGGTAAAGCGGCCCATACCGTAAGCTGCCACGCAGTAGATGGCCGCAGCTGCAAAGAAGAAAGCCACCGGCACACGCAGGGTCTTCGGGTCCACCTTGCCGGGCCGCACGGCCACCGTAATGGCCGCGATGAGGGCCGCGTTGCAGATGACAGAACCGATGGCGTTGCCGTAGGCGATCTCGCCGTGGCCGGACACTGCCGAGATGGTGGACACCATCACCTCGGGCAGGGTAGTGCCGACGGACACCACCGTTGCGCCGATGAGCAGCTCCGGCAGATGGAACCGGCGGGCCAGCGCCGATGCGCCGTCCACGAACCAGTCACCGCCCTTGATAAGGCAGAGCAATCCAAAAAGAAACAAGATGCCGGGGATTATCATATCGTTCCTCCCAATATCTCTCCAGGCGCAAATCGCGCCGCATCACATAACAAAAGCCGTATTGTATATGATACCAAATTTCCGTGTGGAATACAACGCCCTGCCCGAAAACATTTTGAGCCCCGCTATATAAGGTGGGCCGTGCCATTGAAATCCATTGCTATTTGTGTTATTCTGTAATTTAGAAAGGCGCTGTCCTGCAAGTGCAGCGGTCATGCTCCCTCCTCGGCATCACATTCCGTGTGCCGTCCGGAGGAAGTCCAATTTTTGTCATCCTCCGGACGGTCTTAATCATTGATACATGAAAGACTCGAAGGAGGAATCCATCATGGATATTTTGAATATTGTTTTTTCTGCACTGAACCTTTTGGCCACAGTCATCATCGGTGTCATCAATGTGACATGGATGATTTCGAGGGATGTCTTTCGTGACAAGCCTCGTGCAAAGCACTATTCTAAAAAATGACAAGAAAAATGACCGCCCTACAGTCTACCAAACTCAAGCGGTCATATTTTCTCGTAAAATGTGATACCTAGAGGAGGGAGCTGACCACTGTGCGGGCAGCGCCTTTCTTTGTCTTCATTATAGACGTTAGAACGCAGGTTGTCAAGAGATTTGCGTTTTCATTTTATTTACACCACTTTGCAAACTCTTCATCGGTACACTTGACGTAGTGGCTGCCGCTGACGAGGTGGCTGGTGCCTTTGCTGTAGTCGATGCCGGAAGTGGCATAGTCGTAAGTTTCGGCCACACGGCGCTTTTCCACCACCGGGTTCGGCAGCGGGATAGCCGACAGCAGGCTCCGGGTGTAGGGATGAATGGGAGCTGCAAAAATTTCTTCCGTGGTACCCGTTTCCAGCAGGTGGCCCAGATGGAGCACACCGATACGGTCGGAGATGTACTTGACCATGGACAGGTCGTGTGCGATGAACAGGTAGGCCGTGCCTGTCTCCTGCTGGATGTCCTTCATCAGGTTGACGACCTGTGCCTGGATCGACACGTCCAGTGCCGAAATGCACTCGTCGGCGATGATGAGCTTCGGGTTCATGATGAGGGCGCGGGCGATGCCGACGCGCTGGCGCTGGCCGCCGGAGAACTGGTGGGGATAACGCTCAGCGTGCTCGGGCGCAAGGCCGACCTTCTCCAGAATTTTCTCCACCTTTTCGCGGCGCTCGTCCTGCGTTTTGTACATATGGTGGATGTCCAGGCCCTCGCCGATGATGTCCTCCACCTTCTTGCGGGGGTTCAGGGACGCCATCGGGTCCTGGAATATCATCTGCATCTGGGTGCGCAGGGTGTTGTTCTGGGCGTGAGACAGACGTCCGCTGATGTCCTGCCCGTCGAAGGTGATCTTGCCTGCGGTGGGGTCATACAGCCGGATGATGCTGCGGCCAATGGTGGATTTGCCCGAGCCGGACTCACCCACCAGACCGTACGTCTCGCCGGGATAGATTTCAAAGCTGACATCGTCCACGGCCTTGACGGTGAAGTTCTTGTTCACCTTGAAATACTGCTTCAGTCCCTCGACCTTCAGAAGAGGGGTAGCGCTCTGTACTGCCATTTACTCCGCCTCCTCGATCTTTTTTGCTTCTGCGCTCATACGGGCCACACGGTCTTTCAGCTCAGGCGGCATCTCCACCTTGGGAGCGCGGGGGTCCAGCAGCCAGGTGGCTGCAAAGTGGGTGTCGCTGATCTTGAACATGGGCGGGTCGATCTCGTCGTCGATCTCCAGCGCGTACTTGTTGCGGGGTGCGAAGGCGTCGCCGGCCTTCTCATGCAGCAGGTTCGGCGGCGAACCGGGGATGGTGTACAAACGCTCGTCGGCGGTATCGAGGTCGGGCATGGCCGACAGCAGGCCCCAGGTGTAGGGGTGGCGCGGGTCGTAGAAGATCTCGTCGATGGTGCCGGTCTCCACGATCTTGCCCGCGTACATGACATCGACATAGTCCGCCACCTTTGCCACGACGCCGAGGTCATGGGTGATGTAGATGACCGAAATGCCGCGCTCCTTCTGGATGCTGCGGATGAGCTCGAGGATCTTCGCCTGAATGGTCACATCCAGTGCGGTGGTGGGCTCATCGCAGATGAGCAGGTCCGGGTCGCAGGACAGCGCGATGGCGATGACCACGCGCTGACGCATACCGCCGGACAGCTGGTGCGGGTAGCTCTTCATCCGCTTTTCGGCGTCAGTGATGCCGACTTCTTCCAGCAGCTTGAGGGCCTTCTGATATGCCTCAGCCTTGGGCATCTTGAAGTGCCAGAGCATCCCTTCCATGATCTGCTTGCCGATGGTCATGGTGGGGTCAAGGCTGGTCATGGGGTCCTGAAAGACCATGGCGATGCGCTTGCCGTTGATGTGGCGGCGGATCCACTTTTTATCTTTTTGCAGCAGATCGACGGTTTCAGGGCTGCCGTCGGCGTGATGGTAGCTGAACTGGATGCTGCCGCTGTTCACCTTGGCGTTCTGGGCCAGAATGCCCATGGCCGCCTTCATGGTGACAGACTTACCGGAACCAGACTCACCCACCAGCGCCACCGTCTCGCCCTTGTACAGGTCGATGTTCACGCCGCGGATGGCGTGGACGGGGCCGGCCGTCGTCTTAAAGGTAATATCAAGGTCTCGCACCGACAAGACCTGTTCTCTTTTCGTATCAGGCATGTTGTGCGCCTCCTTACATACTCTTCATCTTGGGGTCAAGTGCCTCGCGCAGGCCGTCGGCCAGCAGGTTGAAGCTGAGCATCAGCAGGCTCATGACCACGATGGGCGGGATGATCTGATAGGGATGGGTGGTGAAGCTGTTGTACAGCTCACTGATCAGGGAACCCAGCGAGCACTGCGGCACCGGGATGCCCAGACCCACGAAGGAAAGGAATGCCTCGGTAAAGATCGCGGTGGGGATGCTGAACATGACCTGGGTGATGATGGGTCCGATGATGTTGGGCAGCACTTCCTTAAAGATGATGAAGAAGCTGCCGGCACCCAGAGTGCGGGAAGCCAGAACGAATTCCTGGTCCTTCAGCTTGAGCATCTCAGCGCGGGCGATGCGGCTCATGCCCACCCACTCGGTCAGCATCAGAGCGAAGATGATGGTGATCATGCCGGGCTGCAGCACCAGAAGCAGCAGCGTAACGATGACCAGACGGGGGATGCCGTTGGCAACTTCAAGAAAGCGCTGCATCAGCATATCCACCTTGCCGCCGAAGTAGCCCGAGATGAGGCCATAGCTCATGCCGATGAGCATATCAATGACGGCAGCCGCCACGGCGATGATAAGGGAGACGCGGGCGCCTTCCCAGGTACGGGTCCAGATGTCGCGGCCATAAAGGTCGCTGCCGAACCAGTAGTAGACGTCATCCTTGCCTTTTTCGACATAGTTGTTGACGATTTTCGTACCGGTGGTCGTGCTCATCTTCTCGCTGCCGTCCAGAATGCCGAACTGCTCGATGCCGGGGACGCGAGGCGCAAAATTCTTCTGGCTCAGATCCTGGCCGGAATAAGTATAAGCATTCATTCCCGGGCCAAAGATGGCCAGCAGCAGGATGATCATGATCATCACGAGGCCCAGCACGGCGCTCTTCTTGCGGAAGAAGCGGATGCGGACGTCTTTCCAGAAGCTCTGGGCCGCGAAGTTGGTATCCACCGCGATTTCAGCGGCGTTGTCCTTCCGGGCAAACTCTGCCTCGGTGAACTTGTGCTCAGGGTACAGTTCCTGCACGGCCTGCGTGATGGCTGCGGCGGTGCTTTCGCCGCCCAGTCGAATCGCTTTTTCTGCCATATCAGTCGTCCCCCTTTGCCAGACGGATGCGCGGGTCGATGATGCCGTACAGCAGGTCAACGACCAGCATGATGCCAATGTACATGGCGCTGTAGATGAAGCTCAGGCCGATGACCACGTTGTAGTCGTTGGACTGGATGGCCGTCACCAGCAGGCTGCCCACGCCGGGGATGGCGAAAATTTTCTCGACCACCAGCGAGCCGGTCATCAAATCAACGATGAGGGGAGCCAAAACCGTAATAATAGGAATGAGCGCATTGCGCAGGGCGTGGCGGAAGATCAGCGCCGGGCCGGAGATGCCCTTGCTCTCGGCCAGCAGCATATAGTCGGAGTCGAGGACTTCTATCATCTCGCTTCGGGTGAAGCGGGCGATGGATGCCATGGTGAACATGGACAGCGACACGCTGGGCAGGACACTCGAACCAAAGACATCCTTGGCGGAGAACAGCATCGGGAACCAGCGGAGCCTGAAGCCGAAGGTGTAGCTCAGGGCCAGTGCGAAAACGTAGGACGGCACCGACACGCCGATGACCGAGATGATGGTGGCGATGGTGTCGAAGATGGTATCCCGCTTGAGGGCAGCGATGATGCCCAGCACAAGGCCCACCAGAGCGCCCAGCGTAACAGCCATGCCGCCGATCTGGATGGAGATGGGCAGGCGGGACTGGATGAGCTGGGAGATGGGCGTATTTTTGGAGATGTTGTAGCTCACACCCAGATCGCCCCGGAGCATATTGCCCACGTAGCGGAAGAACTGGATGTAGATCGGCTGGTCAAGGCCGTATTTTGCATAGAGCGCGGCTCTCATATCGGCTGTCAGCTTTTCGTCGTTGAAGGGCGAGCCGGGCATCAGCTGCATCAGGATGAACAGCACCAGCAGGATGGCCAGCAGCGTAAACAGCGAGGTGAGGATACGCTTGAGCGTATATTTTTTCACGTCAGGTGAACCCCCTTTGGTTTTCCTGTCCGCAGTCAGTCGTGCGCGGGCCGCGGACAGGTACAATGCCAAAAAGGCGCACAGTGGCTTTTGCGGGCCACTGTGCGGCCTTTGTTCAGCGTTTTTTCTTTAAGCGTTCTTTGCGGCCCGCTTGTACACACGGTTCAGAGCCACCGGGTGGAAATCCACGCCGGTAACGGCGCTGGAGATCATCTCGGCATTGCACTGGCCGTACAGCGGGAAGATGACTGCCTGCTCCAGAACGATGGCTTCTGCATCGTACAGAGCTGCCCAGCGGCCCTCGGGGTCGGTGCAGAGGTCGCCGGTGGTGCACTCCTCGATGATGGAGTCAAACTCGGCGTCGCTCCACAGACCGTAGTTGTTGGAGTTGCCGGTGACCCACATACCCAGGTAGGTCATGGGGTCGGCGTAGTCGGGACCCCAGCGGGTCAGGCCCAGCTGGAAGTTGCCGTCCTGCATATCCTGCACACGCTGCTTCTTGGGCTCGACGGTCAGGTTCACGGTCAGGCCGGGGAGAGTGGTCTCGAGCTGCTCCTTGACGACCTGTGCCACCTTCTGAGGTGCATCGTCGGCGTCAACGATCATGTCGAAGGAGAAGCAGTCCTTGCCCAGCTCAGCCTTGGCCTGCTCGTAGTACTCTGCAGCCTTGTCGGGATCGTATGCGCAGAACTCTGCAAACTTGGTCTGGTCGGCGCTGAAATCGCTGCCGTCCGGGCCGGTGGCGAACTGCGGAGGAACGGCGGTGTAGCAGGGGGCAGAGCCATCCTTCAGGACATCGCCGGTGATGGCGTCGCGGTCCAGAGCAAAGGTCATAGCCTTGCGCAGGTTCTCGTTTGCCAGTTCAGGCACCGCATCGATGTTGGGGCTGATGTACCACAGGTAGCCGGCGCCCACGCTGGTAAACTGGGGGTCGTCCTTTACCTGGTCCACCTGCTCGCCGTTCAGCAGGGTCAGATCCAGTGCGCCGGTCTGGAAGCTCATCAGAGCCTGCTGGCTGTCCTTGATGACCTGATAGGCCAGACCATCCAGAGCGATGTTTGCAGCGTCGTAGTAGTCGGGGTTCTTGGTCAGCTCGAATGCGGTAGCAGCGGGCTGGTAGTCGGTCATGATGAATGCACCGTTGGACAGGACGGTGTCGGGGCTGGTGCCGAAGGTATCCTTGCAGGTGTTGAAGAATGCCTCGTTGACAGGGTAGAAGGTGGGGAAGTACATCAGGCTCAGGAAGTAGCTGACAGGGACGTTCAGCTGAACTTCGAGGGTCTTGTCATCCACTGCGGTCACGCCCAGATCCGTGACGGGCTTCTCACCGGCAATGATCTCTGCGGCGTTGACCACCTGACCGATGTCAGACAGCATGTAGGAATACTCGGAAGCATTGGCGGGGTCAACAGCACGCTGCCAGCCGAACACGAAGTCGGCTGCGGTGACGGCGTCGCCGTTGGACCACTTTGCATCGCGCAGATGGAAGGTATAAGTCTTGCCGTCCTCGCTGATGTCGTAGGTCTCGGCGAGGGCCGGGACAGCTGCGCCGTCGGCATCCATCTGCATCAGACCGTCGGTGTAGTCGGCGATGACCTCAAAGGAGGTGCCGTCGGTGGCGATCTGCGGGTCCAGAGACTGGACCTCAGTCTCCAGCATGATGTTCAGGGTGCCGCCTGCGGCAGTGCCAGCTGCGCTGGAAGCACCGGTGGAGGCAGCGGTAGAAGCTGCCGTGGAGCTGGAGCCGCCGCAGGCCGTCAGGGCCAGAGCTGCTGCGGATACGCCTGCTGCTGCCAGAAAGCTGCGGCGCGAAATACGACGATCGAATCTCATAATATCTTTTCCCCTCTCTAACACCGCTTTAACGTATTAAAGCGACTGTTTCTGAAAAATGCACAAGGTGTTCTGCTCCCCCTCTGGAGCTTTCTGCACACCCTTGTGCCTTGGCGGCATTATACATCGTCCACCGCCGAAAGAAAAGACTTTTTGCCAAATTAATCCCCTCGACCCAACGATTTCTGTAGTTTGACCAACTGCACGTCAAAATTCTGATTTGAATTTTGTATAGTTTTGCCCTTGATATGTATTCATGTGAAGTACAATTCAGTTGAAATAAGTATTACTTGTGTTTTTGCTACGTACAGTTTCGTGCCGCGTCTTTCTTTTATAAATAAAACAGCCCATTATGCTTTCTCGGCATGGCGGGCTGTCCGGACTTTATTTTACTTTATGTGCCTGAAGTTTTGTCTCAAAAGCACTTTGAAAAGTGCTCAGACTGCCTCGGCAGCAGGTGCTTCGACCTCGCCATTGTACACAGCCTTGTCCAGCTGGCCTTCGGTGGCAGCCACAAGGGTGGTAGCGGCGGCAGCGCCGACGACGTTGGTGGCAGTACGAGCCATATCAGCAATGCTGGAAATGGGCGAAAGCAGGATGATGGCTTCCACCGGCAGACCGGCAGCAGCAAACAGAGCGGTAGCAGTGATGGTAGCCGTGCCAGGCACACCGACGGTACCGATGGAGACGACCACAGCCAGCACAACGAGGAAGGCGTACTGCGCCGGGGTGTAATCAATGCCCAGCAGGTGGATGGTAAAGACAGCCAGCAGGGTGGGCCAGACACCGGCGCAGCCCGGCATACCGAGGTTTGCACCCAGACTTGCACCAAAGGCGGCGATGTCCTCGTTGACGCCCAGCTTCCTGGTCAGCTGGTTGACCGTGACAGGGATGGTTCCAACACTGCTCTGAGAAGTGAAAGCGACAGTGCCGGCGGGCCAGACGCCCTTGAAGAACCGGACAGGATCCAGCTTGCCGACGATCTTGATGAGCGCGCCCTCGACCACGAAGGCCTGAATCGCGCAGAGGACATAAGCCAGCACCAGAACGCTCAGCAGGGGAACAAGGTCGGCCGGAGAAGAGCGGCTGACGGCACGGGCGATGAGGGACAGGACGGCATACGGAGTGAAGGAGATGACATAGCTGACCACACGGCCCATCACAACGTCACCGGCGTCGATAAACTTCTTGAAGGGAGCGACCTCCTCGGGCTTCTTGGCGGCGATCTTGTTGTAGCTGATGGCGACCAGAATGCAGAAGACCACGATAGGCACCACCTCGCCGTTTGCCCAGTGGGAAGCGAGGTTCTGGGGGAAGAGGCTGATAACCGTGTCCACAAAGGTGGGGACTTCCTTGGCGGTGTAGTCGGTGGCCAGCTCATACTTCACACCGTGGCCGACATTGGTCACGACACCAGCGAGCAGGGTGATGAGGCTGGCGAAGAAGGTGTTCAGGACGAGGAAGAAAACGGTCTTGAGGCCGATGTTCTTCAGGCGGACGGAATTGCCCAGATTGGTGATGCTGGAAATGATGCTGAAGATCAGCAGCGGGATGACCACAGCCGAAACGACGTGGGCGTAGATGGTACCCACAGCGGCGACATAGGTGTGGTGGCCCTTGAACACGAGGCCCACGATGAGGCCGAGGCCCACAGCCAGAATGGTGCGCACGCCGAAGTCAACGTGCTTTTTCTTGTGCAGGTAGTACAGCAGGGCAAAAAATACAGCAGTCAGGGCCAGTGCGGCCAGATCCAGAATTTCTACAGACATAAAACGGATCCTCCTTTATTTTTGAGTGTGATGTCGTTTTTGTCTGTCAACACATTCGCTCTCTCATGATGTTCCTCCCATTTAGAACAAACCTACTTTGTATGTATGTTTGTTCGGTTGCTGTGGAGTATACTCCATACAAACCCTGTTGTCAAGTAAATTATGAAAAAATTTTGAACCTCCGCCCCTCCCGGCGCAAAAAAGTCCCCGGCACCATGCGGAAGTGCCGGGGGGCTTTTCGTACAAAGCGGGGAGATGCGGAAGCTCTCCGCCTTGGGAGGTTGGTTATTTAGTGGAGCAGCTCGTTGTGTGCAACGCC
>ENA-OXEO01000680-OXEO01000680.1-human-gut-metagenome-genome-assembly--contig:-NODE-680-length-13780-cov-7.93071_pt1 | contig 13780 bp, 7 predicted proteins | sample MGYA00249828_ERZ652250 | MGnify/ENA primary metagenome ERZ652250 (study PRJEB26925, sample SAMN05826791) | human gut metagenome | biome: ENVO:2100002; feature: ENVO:00000062; material: ENVO:00002003... | reverse complement strand
CGAAATCCAAGCCCTCCGATGATGCTGTCAAGAAACTGCACGACTGCATCGACAAAGTTGCAGTTGCGTTGGGGCACGACAGCACCGATGTGTTCCGTGCGCTCCTTGCAAAGCTGATCGAGGAGCCGGAAGAAAAGCAGACCTTTGACCGTCTGCTGGAGATGGCAGAGAACTTGGCGGCAAAGCACTGAGACAGCTTTACGAGGTAATTTCAATGAGTTACGGTTGGGCAACTGTTTTCACTTTAGCGGCATGGTTTGCAGGGCTTGTGATTGATGTAAATGTGCGGGTCGGCGACCTCGGTTTACGAACCGTGCTTCCTGTCATCGTGATGGGATGCTGCGTTATGAAGTACATAAAGGGCAATAGCAAATAATCTTGTCTCAATACACTTTCCAGCGGGCGACCACAAAACGGTTGCCCGCTCTTTTTATGCTCAAAAAAAGAAGGGAGGAACGCTATGCCAAGCAAAACCGAAGAATATCTCGCCCTTGCCCAGCGCACGGCGAATGGTCTGACCCGGTACTGGGAAAGCTGGACGGACTACCTGACCACCGCATCCCGGCTGTACAAGTACCCATTTGCGGACCAGCTCATGATCTACGCCCAGCGCCCGGATGCCACCGCCTGCGCCGACTTTGACATCTGGAACAACCGGATGAACCGCTATGTGCGCCGGGGTGCCAAGGGCATCGCCCTGCTGGACGAATCCAGCGGATTCCCCCGGCTGCACTACGTCTTTGACGTAAGCGACACCGGGGTGCGCCGTAATTCCCGTGATCCGGAGGTGTGGCAGTACAACGACGACCTGAAACAGCCGGTTTCGGAAATGTTGAGCAAGACCTACGGCATCAGCGGAGAGCGTGTCAGCCAGCAGCTTGCGGATGTTGCGGGGAAACTGGTGGCGGATTACTGGGACAACAACGGCGGGGACATTCGTGCCATCGTTGACGGTTCGCTCTTGATGGATTATGATGAAGCCGGGGTGGAGATGCAGTTCAAAAGCGCTGCTGCAATCAGCGTCACCTACACGCTGCTGGAACGCTGCGGATTTGAGCCTGCCGGGTGGTTCGACAAGGACGACTTCCGAGCCATCCACGAGTTTTCCACCCCAGACAGTGTTTACGCCCTCGGCGCAGCCGTCAGCGACATGAGCCGGGAGGTCTTACGCCAAATTGAGCGCACTGTGAAAACAACCATTCGCCGCCGCAATATAGAAAGGAGCCAATATGAATACGAACAGCAGGAACGTGACCTACTCGACCATCGGGGACTACCAGCTCCCGAACCTGACCCTGAACCAGCCCCGGAAGCCGCTGGGCAAATACGGCAGGCTGCGCCGAACGTACCTGAAAGACCATCGCCCAGTGCTGTACAACACGATGCTCCTGAACGGGAGCCTGTACCCGCACCTGATGGAGGTGGAGCAGACGGCAGAGAGCCAGATGCAGCAGACCATGAAGCAGCTTCTGAAACAGACCCCAGCCCCGGACAAGGAGCAGCATCAGATGGGGTGGGTGCAGCACATGAACAGCCTGAAAGCGCAAGCCGAGGAACTGGTGCTGACGGAGCTGATCTACAGCTAAGTTTCTTCGATGCCCACATCCCTACCGAAGCCCAGCAAATCGAAAAAATCGACCGAGCGGAGAGCGAAAAAACGCCCTCCGCTTTTGTTTTGTCGCAGGCTGAAATTGAAAACGAACTGCGGCGGCATGGATCAGGGTTTGCAGGCGGCAAACAGCGCATTATGGCACTGTACCAGACCCAGCCTGACCGAAAACTCCGTGCCAAAGCACTGGCAAAGGAGTACGGCATTGGTGGGCACTCCCACGATTTTCTGGACGGAAGCCGAGGCTTCGTCAACCACGACTGGAAGGGATTGGAATTTGACCATTACCCCGACCACCAGAAAATCACCCTGAAATGGGCGCAGGTGGAAAAGTATATCGACCTGATGATCCAATCCGACCGCTACCTGACCGATGAGGAAAAAGAGCAGCGTACCACTGTACAGGAAGAAAACGGCTACAAAGTCGGTGACGATGTAATGGTTGATTTGCCCACTGGAACCATCGAGGGCACCATTGGCTATATCGGCGAAACGGATGTTCGCATCGACACCAGCGCACACGGACAGTCGTGGGATAACGAAGTTATCAACAAACGACAATTCGAGGACGGTCTGCGGCAGAATGAACCTAGCCAGCGTGTGGATGAAATGCTGGAGCAGGCAGAAACCATCTACAAGGAATCCGAGGTGCCGGAGGAATATGAGCGTTTTTCTGTCCGCGAAGTGGTCGGAGGTACGTCCCAGCTTTTTGCTATCTGGGATGATCTCAATGAGGGCTACTATGCAAATGATAACGGAATGGCGCAATTTACAGACAAGGAGCAGGCCGAATCCTATTGCACCGCTTTGAAAAAAGAGACGGATGAACGAACCGCCGCCGATTGGCTTGCAGTGGAAAAGGCAAAGTTTTTGGCAGAAAATGAACCTGTTCCCGCTCTCCCAAAAGAGCGTGATTACCGTGTGGGCGATACAATCCGTCTGGACGGTAAGGATTTTACGGTCGAAACTGTCGGAACTCTGAACATCCAGCTTCGTGACCCGGATGAGGTCTATCCGGTTGCCCGCTCGGAAAGCAAGGAAAATCTGGAACGGCTGCTGCGCCAGCCGGGCAACATCCATCTGCACAACCTGACGGTCAATCTCACTCCTGCGCATGAGCCGGACGAGGACAAACCGCCGCTTACGGACGAAGAACTGGACGAACTCCCCATCTCTACTGTGATGGACGGAAAAGTGCAGATCTTCCCGGATGCCGCTGCCTTGGATGAAGCTCTGAATGCTGAACCTGCGCCGGAGCCTGCTGGGAACTTCCGCATCACAGACGACCATCTGGGCGAGGGCGGCGCAAAGCAGAAATATGCCCGGAACATTGAAGCCATCCGCACCCTGTTCAAGTTGGAGCAGGAGCACCGTGGTGCCACCCCTGAGGAACAGCAGGTGCTTTCCCAGTATGTGAGCTGGGGCGGTCTGGCGGATGCCTTTGACCCCGGAAAAGATAGTTGGGCAAAAGAGTATGCCGAACTGAAAGGACTGCTTTCCGAGGACGAATACGCCGCCGCCCGTTCCAGCACCCTGAACGCCCACTACACCAGCCCCACCGTTATCCGTGGCATCTACGATGCCGTGGAGCGTATGGGTTTCCGGTCTGGCAACATCTTGGAGCCGTCCATGGGTGTGGGCAACTTCTTCGGAATGCTGCCGGACAGCATGGCAGACAGCCGTCTGTACGGCGTGGAGCTGGACAGCATCACCGGGCGCATTGCGAAAAAGCTGTATCCGCAGGCAGACATTACGGTGGCGGGCTTTGAAAACACCGACCGCCGTGATTTCTACGATCTGGCGGTGGGCAATGTTCCCTTTGGTCAGTACAAGGTCAACGACAAGGCATACAACAAACTGGGATTCAGCATTCACAACTACTTTTTCGCCAAAGCCATCGACCAAGTGCGGCCGGGCGGCGTGGTGGCGTTCGTCACCAGCCGCTACACCATGGACAGCAAGGACAGCACTGCCCGCAAACACATGGCAGAGCGTGCCGATCTGCTGGGGGCGATCCGTCTGCCGAATAATGCGTTCCGTGCCAACGCTGGCACAGATGTTGTCAGTGATATTATCTTTTTGCAGAAGCGTAACCGCCCCATCGACCATGAGCCGGACTGGGTACAGCTTGGCAAGACCGAGGACGGCTTTGCCATCAACCAGTATTTCGTAGACCACCCGGAGATGGTTCTGGGGCAGCTTACCACCGAAAGCACCCAGTACGGACGAGAGGAATTGACCGTTGTGCCCATCGAGGGCGCAAACCTTGGCGACCAGCTTGCCGAGGCGGTACAGCATATTGAAGGGCAGTATACTGCCGCCGAGGTGGACACTCCCGACATTGCCGAGGAAGAAGCCACCCGGCGCACCCTGCCTGCCGACCCGGAGGTGAAGAATTTCTCCTACACCGTGGTGGACGGCGAGGTTTTCTACCGGGAAAATTCCGTGATGACGCAGGTTGAACTGTCCGACACCGCCAAGGGGCGTGTCACCGGCATGGTGGAGCTGCGGCAGATCGTCAACGAGCTGATTCAGCAACAGTTGGAGGATTACCCCGATGCCGACATCAAGGCAGTGCAGGAGCGTTTGAACGCCGCCTACGATGCCTTTACCGCAAAGTACGGTCTGCTGAACGACCGCAAAAACGGGCGGCTGTTTGAGCAGGATTCCTCCTATTATCTGCTGTGTTCGCTGGAAAATCTGGACGAGCAAGGGCAGCTTAAATCCAAAGCGGCGATGTTCACCAAGCGCACCATCCGCCCGGAGCGTACCGTCACCAGTGTGGATACCCCCAGCGAAGCGCTGGCGGTGTCCATCGGGGAACATGGCAAAGTGGACCTGCCCTATATGGCGGAGCTGTTGGGCACGCCCGGTGACTATGGGCGCATTACCACCGAACTTTCCGGCGTGATCTTCAAAGACCCTGCCGCCGACCCCACCGACCTAGAAGCGGGCTGGCAGATGGCAGACGAATATCTGTCCGGCAATGTCCGGGCAAAGCTGCGGATGGCACAGTTTGCGGCAGAGACCAACCCGGAATTTGCCGTCAATGTGGAGGCACTGACCAAGGCGCAGCCCAGAGAACTGGAAGCCTCCGAAATTGATGTGCGCTTGGGTGCAACGTGGCTCGACCCGGATATTATCCAAAAGTTTATGACCGAGACCTTCCAGATCCCCTACTATCTGCGCCACGCGGTCAAGGTGAGATATTCTCCGTATACCGCCGAATGGCGTGTGGAGGGCAAAACGGCTACGGGGCGGGGCGACATTATCTCCTCCGAGACCTACGGCACATCCCGTGCCAACGCCTACAAGATTCTGGAGGAGACCCTGAACCTGAAGGATGTCCGCATCTACGACACCATCGAGGATGCCGAGGGCAAACCCAAGCGTGTGCTGAACAAGCGGGAGACTATGCTGGCGCAGCAGAAACAACAGGTCATCAAGGATGCCTTTGCAAACTGGGTCTGGCAAGATCCCCAGCGGCGCATTGCGCTGGTGAAGCAGTACAACGAGCTGTTCAACAGCACCAGACCCCGTGAATACGATGGCTCCCACATCAAATTCGTGGGCATGAACCCAGAGATCACCCTCCGGGAACACCAGCGCAACGCCATCGCCCATGTGCTTTATGGCGGTAATACGTTGCTTGCACACGAAGTGGGCGCAGGCAAGACCTACGAAATGGCGGCATCTGCCATGGAAGCAAAACGCCTTGGTTTGTGCCAGAAAAGCCTTTTTGTCGTGCCCAACCATCTGACAGAGCAGTGGGCATCGGAGTTTTTGAACCTCTACCCTAATGCTAAGTTGCTGGTGGCACGGCGCAAGGACTTTGAGACCGCCAACCGCAAAAAATTCTGCGCCCGCATCGCCACCGGCGACTACGATGCCGTCATCATCGGGCACAGCCAGTTTGAGCGCATCCCGCTGTCCTTTGAGCGGCAGGAGCGTATCATTCAGGAGCAAATTTATGAAACGCTTGCCGCCATCAACGAGCTGAAAGTCCACGCAGGCGAGAATTTCAGTATCAAACAGATGGAAAAGACCCGGAAAACGCTGGAAACTAAGCTGGAAAAACTGCGCTCCGATGAGCGTAAGGATGATGTAATTACCTTTGAGCAACTGGGCGTTGACAGGCTCTTTGTGGATGAGAGCCATTTTTACAAGAACCTCTTTTTGACCACAAAAATGCGAAATGTCGCAGGATTATCCACCAGCGAAGCGCAAAAATCCAGCGATATGTTTGGCAAGTGCAGATACTTGGACGAGATCACCGGAGGGCATGGCGTGGTGTTTGCCACGGGTACACCCGTGAGCAATTCCATGACCGAGCTGTACACGGTCATGCGCTATCTGCAATACAGCACCCTCCAGCAGAAAAAGCTGACCCACTTCGACTGTTGGGCATCTACCTTTGGTGAGACCACCACCGCCATCGAGCTTGCTCCCGAAGGTACAGGGTATCGGGCGAGGACTAGATTTGCCAAGTTCTTTAACCTGCCGGAACTGATGTCCATGTTCAAGGAGGTTGCAGACATCAAGACTGCCGACCAGCTTCATCTGCCTGTGCCGGAGGCAAAGTTTGAAACGGTGGTGGCAAAGCCGTCCGACCTCCAAAAGGAGATGGTGCAGGAGCTGAGCAAGCGTGCCGCTGAGATTCACTCCGGCACGGTGGATGCGTCTGTGGACAATATGCTCTGCGTCACCAACGATGGCAGAAAGATTGGCTTGGATGTTCGCCTGATGAACCCCATGCTGCCGGATGACCCCAACAGTAAGTTAAACGTCTGTGTGCAGAATGTGCTGAAAATCTGGGAGGAGGGCAAAGACCAGAAGCTGACCCAGCTTTTGTTCTGCGACCTCTCCACCCCGAAAAACGACGGCAATTTTAACGTCTATGACGATCTTCGCAAAAAGCTGATTGCCGCCGGTGTGCCGGAAAACGAGATCGAGTTCATCCACAATGCCGACACCGAAGCAAAAAAGGCAGCGCTCTTTTCCAAAGTGCGCTCCGGCGATGTGCGAGTGTTGCTCGGAAGTACGGCGAAAATGGGAGCCGGAACCAACGTCCAATCGCGGCTTGTGGCGGTGCATCACTTGGACGTGGGCTGGAAGCCCAGCGACATGACCCAGCGCAATGGGCGCATCATCCGGCAGGGCAATATGAATAAGGAAGTCAAGGTGTTCAATTACGTCACGGAAGGGACATTTGACAGCTACCTCTTCCAGACTCTTGAGAATAAACAGCGATTCATCAGCCAAATCATGACTTCCAAATCCCCGGTGCGCTCCTGCGAGGACGTAGACGAGCAGGCGCTTTCCTATGCGGAAATCAAAGCACTGTGTGCCGGAAATCCGCTCATCAAGGAGAAAATGGACTTGGATGTACAGGTGGCAAAGCTGAAGGTGCTGAAAGCCGACCACCAGAGCCAGAAATTCCGCTTGCAGGACAAATTGCTGACCAAGTTCCCGGCTGACATTCAGGAAACGAACGCCCACATTGCCGGGCTGAAAGCCGATGCACAGCTTGCCGCCGCCCATCCACAGGGCAAGGAGGAGTTTTGCGGCATGGTCATCAAGGGTGTTGCCTACGACGAGAAAAAGACCGCCGGTGAGCGTCTGGTGCTTGCCTGCTCCGAGTTGCCCAACGCCGAGGAAAAAGTCATCGGCAGCTACCGGGGCTTTGAACTGTCCCTGCGGTTCGATGCTTTCCGCACGGAGTATCAGGCACTTTTGAAAGGGCAGCGGAAGTACACGGTGCCCTTGGGCACCGACCCTTTGGGCAACATCATTCGTCTGGATAACTCCCTGAACAATTTCCCGGAGCGTATCACCGCCGCAGAAAACGAGCTGGATACCCTGCATCAGCAGCAGGCGGCGGCACAGATCGAGGTGGAAAAGCCCTTCCCGCAGGAGGAAGAGCTGGCAGAGAAGTCCGCACGGCTTGCAGAATTGAACGCCCAGTTGGATGTGGATGAAAAGAGCCACGAGCCGGAACAGGACGAGGAAGAACAGGAGGATGCCCCTCGCCGCCCCTCGGTGCTGGCGGCACTGGAAGAAAAGTCGGATAAGCCGGAGCCGGTGAAACCTTTCCGCAGTTATTACGACAAGGACGGTGATGCCCGGTGAGCGACCGCCGTGACCAGCAACTCCATTTCCGGGTCAGCAAGGCGGAATTGGAGCGGATTCGGAACAAAATGGAAGCCAGCGGCATCCTGAGCATTGGCTCCTATCTGCGCAAGATGGCACTGGACGGGTATTGTCTGCATCTGGATCTGCCGCAGCTGCGCCGGATGGCGTATCTTCTGCAGATGTGTAGCAACAATCTGAACCAGTACGCCAAAGTAGCCAATGAAAACGGTCAGATTTATACTGCCGATCTGGAGGATTTGCGCGCCCGGTTGGATGAACTGATCAGCGTCAGCAAGCAAATTCTTGCAAAGCTGACCGAGCTGTAACACTGCCCGCAGTCAAACACTGCGGGTTACATAAATTTTATTAGCATAAGGATTACCACTCATCTTCGTCCTCGTCATCCTTATTGAGCAGTAAATCTTCAAATTCATCGGCATCATCCGACGCAAGCCGTTCCGGGTGGAAGCGCATATCAAGCTGCTCCTGCGCAAGCTTCCGAATCTCAGGCCGCTTGTCATGGGCTTTGTTGTTCAGCCATTTTATTTGTTCTTTGGAAAGTCTCCATGGCAAAGAAAGCAGCTTGTTTTCGATCATCTGCGCAGAGCGTACATCTGGCGGCAGAGCAGCGCACTTTTTACAGATGTGCGCTGTATGACCTTTGCCCGAAAACTTTTCATTTGCTTTGTACTCGTCGCAGACTTTACAATAATGTCCGTGCTTTTTCATGGGACAGATTCCTTTCACAGATATTTTTACCAGTGTATCAGATTTTGAAGTCAATTCCAATTTATTTTTAAGAAAGGGGGGCGTTCGATGGCCGCAACACGTTTGATTGCGCTGCACAAAAACAAGGGCAAGTCGGTTGCGGCCTGCCTGAAAAGCCGCACGGACTACGCGAAGAATCCTGACAAAACGAACAAGGGAGAACTGGTCAGCAGCTATGAGTGCAGCCCCTTGACCGCAGACGAAGAATTTATGCTTTCCAAGCGGCAGTATGAATTTGTCACTGGGCGCATACAAAAAAATGATGTGATCGCCTATCAAATTCGACAGTCTTTCAAACCCGGTGAGATTACCGCCGAGGAAGCCAACAAGGTGGGCTATGAACTTGCCATGCGGTTTACCAAGGGCAAATACGCTTTTATCGTTGCCACCCACACAGACCGGGAACACATCCACAATCACATTATCTACAACTCCACTGCGCTGGACAGCACCCGAAAATTTCGGGATTTTTTATTATCCGGGCTGGCCGTGCAGCGGTTGAGCGATTTGATTTGTCTGGAACATCAGCTGTCTGTTATTGAAATCAAGCCGCACCGAGAGCGGCAGAAGCGCACCCTTTATCCACCCAGAGAAAGTAATCGTGATAAGCTGTGTGCCGTAATCGACAACATCCTGCTGAACGAGAGGCCCGCAAATTTCGAGGGCTTTCTTCAAAAGCTGGAACAGCAGGGCTACGAAATCAAACGGGGAAAGTACACTTCGGTCAAAGGAACACGGCAGAAACGCTTTATCCGTTTTCGGACACTGGGCGCGGGATACAGTGAAGATGAAATCAAGGCGGTCATTGCCGGAGAATCCGAACACCGCCCGTATCAGAAGCAGCCACCGAAAGAGCAGCCGTTCCACCTGTTGGTGGACATTCAGGCAAAACTCTCCGAGGGCAAAAGCGAAGGCTATGCACGGTGGGCTAAACGCTACAATTTGAAAGAGATGTCCAAGACCCTGATTTTTTTGCAGGAAAATAAAATCGGCAGCATTGAGGAGATGCAGGAGCGTGTGGATGCTGCTACTGCTCACTATCACGAACTGGGCGATTCCATTAAAGATTCTGAAAATCGACTGGCAGAAATTGCGGTGCTGAAAGCACACATCATCAACTACGCCAAGACGCGACCAGTCTATGATGCCTACCGAAAGACCGGATACAGCAAGCACTTTCTGGAAGGTCATCGTGCAGAGATCACACTGCACAAGGCAGCGAAAGCGGCATTCGATGAAGCTAACCTGAAAAAGCTCCCCAAGGTGAAAGAACTGGATACGGAATATTCCAAGCTGCTGACGGAAAAGAAAGCACTCTACCCGGACTATCGTAAAGCGAAAGAAGAAATGCAGGAGCTTCTTCGTGCAAAGAGAAACGTAGAACTGTTCTTTGCAGAGGAAAAGAGCAGCACCGAAAAAACGAAGTCCCGATAAACGAAGATAGCCTAGGACCCTTCCCTCATGGAAGAGCCCTAGGCTATCTTTTTTGTTATAAAAGTGTTTGGAACAAACGCGCAGCCTGCATCGTACGATGCGGAACGATAGGGGATTGGGCACAGCCCAACAAGCATTTTGAATTTGGATTTGAAAAATCTGATTCAAAAATCGCGAGTTGGTACCAGCTCGCCCTGCTTGCAGAGTTATTTTTAAAGATGAATCAATTGCGTACAGTGCGCATCAAATGAGTCATCATGGGAAACCGCAATAATTGTCATATTATATTTCTGAGCAAATGTCAGCAATCGGTTTACCAAAACGCTTTTTGTCTTTGAATCGAGCGCACTGGTGACTTCATCCAAAAGAATGATCTCCGGTCGACGCAATAACATTCGGGCAAGACCGATTCGCTGCCGTTCACCTCCGCTGATATTGCTCCCATCTCCTTGAATCTGGTAGGATTGATCTCTTCCTTGAATGAAGTCCTGTAATACGCACACATGAATTATTTCCTCAATCCATTCTGGATAAAAAATATCTCCCAATACGAGGTTTTCATACAAGGTTCCATCGATCAGCGCAGGTGTTCTCTCCACTAACAGCACCCTGCAGTGGTAATCTTTCAAATCAAAATTAGAAATCAATTGATTGTTATACTTTATACTGCCACACAGCCCGTCCGCTGGAATCAACCTGGACATCAATTCGATTAAGGTCGTTTTTCCTTTACCACTGGCAGCTTTGATCAGCACCAAATCTCCCCTCTTAAACTGAAATTGCAGACCAACAAGAATTTTATCACCACAGTCGGTATACTGGAACTCGTGAATCTCAACACGCATTTCCTCGAAATCCTGCATGAGATTTCCACGATGCTCGTCAGCTTTTTCTGTATACAGGGATTTTGATTTTGCATACATTTCGGATGCTTTCTTTTGATCTGCAATCAAATCGGTCAGCAAAATGATCGGACCATTTAATTTTTGAGCGATAAGCATCATCGTGATCGCATCGCTCCCAGTTGCTTTTCCAAGCTTGGCAAGCAAAATCGTTGAGACAAGAACAATAACGGGCAACGTGTTGATCATGAATGTCAACATTGCATTTCTCAAAGCGGTATACCGGCTTAAAGGAACAAGTACAGACTGGCTGATCTGGTCATGGAATGTTTTTAACTTGTTGGAGAAGAAAGCCTCATTGTTTAATGCGTAGATCAAATTTCGATTGTTTAAGGTGTCTAGCAATTTCGAGTTTATTTCAGAATATCTGGTTTGCTTTTCGGCTGTATATGCAGCTTCCTTTTGCGCATATAGCTTTGAGAGTAAGAAAATCACGATAATAATGAATACGGTAATCATCGTAACCACTGCATTATGAAGAAGTAGGATCAAAAGATATGCCAGCAGCAGAAATGTTTGAAGAATGGTGTTCACAACACCCGTTGACATCCATTGCGAAATGACTTCCGTATTCCGATTGACTGCGGACACCAAATCTCCTGCTTTTTGGAACTGTACAGAAGAAAGATTTTTCAGGAAGCAGCCATAGGTATATTCTTGTAATTTGAGTTCGCCAACCCCTTTCAGCTTTCGGAAAAAATATTGATCGGAAAAAACAAGCAGAACAAAAATGACTGCACCAATGCAAAACAGAACGGAAGTTTTTGAAAAAAGACAAAGATCAGACTGTGCGGAATACGCCATCAACCGATCCAGCAGTTCAATCAGGAGCAGATTCCATGCAAATTCAATTAAAAACGAGAGCGAAAATAAACTTCTGTCTTTTTTCAACGAAGAATACACATTCAGCAATTTTTTCATCGTTCACCTATCTTTTACAGTTGAATGATCTGAGAGCTATACGGATCAAACTCTTCCCCATGACAAATAATCACAAGGGTCATTTTATGCTTCTTCGCAAAATCAACGATCCCCTTTGAAACGGCTTCTTTCAGGTCGTGGTCGAGTGCACTGGTTGGCTCATCAAGAATGAGAACATCTGGCTTACGAAGCAGAAGCCTTGCAATCCCGATTCTTTGCCGTTCACCACTGCTCAAGTTTTCGCCACCATAAGGTATTGCATACGCAAGCCCATGTTCCGCAACAAATTCCGACAGACCGCATGCCACAACCACTTCATCTATTTCATCGGGAGCTGCATTCCATTCCATCGTTATATTTTCTAACACAGTTCCATAAAATAACACGGTGTTTTGCTCGACCATCAGAACGCGTTTTTTATATTCATCCGGATCGAATTGTAAAAAGTCCTGCCCATTATACCTAATATGTCCGTTGATCTGATTGGGTGAAATCATTCGGGTGATTATTTTTGCAAGTGTGGATTTTCCTGTTCCGCTTTTTCCTTTTATTAAAACCACTTCGCCTCGTGAAAATTTGATATCAAGTTCACGTGGTGGCAACGTAGACTGTTCATTGGAAGGGCAGAATCTATTGGATATTGTAATGTCAAAGTTTTTGAATTCTGGAACTTCTTGTTGCAATCCTTTTTCTGTAAGCGAGTCCGAATGGATTGTCTTCTGTACCCTGTTGTATATATCAGTCGACAGATGGCATTGAGAAATATCATCACCGATCGACTGGATGGAATTTGAAATCTTCACCATGGAGTCCATGATAACAATTGTTTCGCCAACCGACGCATATCCATAAAAGGATAAAACGACCCCTAAAAACAAAACCATAAAAGGAAGAACTTCCCCAGAAAAAACAAGCTGAGTAATAAAAACTGTCTTTCTTACGATCGCGATTTTTAACGTTGATGTATAATTTTGCTCTACAACTTTTTCGAATTGTTCCTCAAAATAATCTGCTTTGTCCAGCTGTCGAATTGTGTTAATGTTTCTCTCTGTGTTTACGATATACTGGTTCAGAAAGCCCTTCATTTTTTGCCGATTATTTTCTGCTTTTGCAAATGCTATGCTGCAGCTGTTTGCAAGCCAAGAACTAATCAATAAAAAGAAACAGGCAATCAATGTTAAATAGAAATTTATCGACATTATCAGAAAAATCATAAATGCCACATTCAAAACTTCTAATGTTAGCTCTGATTTTCCCGAAGTATACCATGGCATCATTTTATATGTATCTTCTGTCAGGTTATAGAGCAATGTTCCTTCGTTCTCTTTTGTTTTATGCCACAAAGATTGATTAAAGATTAATCTTTGACCTTCCAGAATACCATCATTATCCAGACAGTTCTTGACGTATGACCTTAAAAATTTAAGCATAAATGTCACAAAAAACAACGCCATCAAAGATCCGAACATAAAATAATTCAAGTTTTTCTGATCAATAAACTTTTGCAGATATATTTCTCCCAAAAATGTACACGGCATATAGATCAAAGATATAAAAAGATATAGGCATTTATATGCACGTATTCTTCTTGAAAACTTGAACATTATTACTCCTTCTGGTGAATACTATGTAAAAGGTTATTAATTAAGCTGCAATTTCCTATAACACAAGGATGCCTTTAACTTGGGCTTTTATACACAAATACAAGCACCAATCCCACAAACTAAATCGTTCAGGGTTTGATGCTTGTATTGTTTGATCATCTAAAGTTTTCAATCGCTTTAGATCATTCTGTTAGCCGTGCTTGCCCCAGCCATCGACTTCCATCATAATGGGTTTCTTATACATATTATCACCTCCTTTCAAGTTTAGAGTAAGTCCAGTTTCTTTAATTGATTCATGAATTCCTCGACATCTGGAGAAACTGTATCAGAAGAAACTGAATACTTTTGACATAATTGATTGATAATTTCTTCTTGACTATTTCCGCCTTCCAGCATTAATAATATTTCGT
>ENA-OXEO01000665-OXEO01000665.1-human-gut-metagenome-genome-assembly--contig:-NODE-665-length-13960-cov-13.3303_pt1 | contig 13960 bp, 9 predicted proteins | sample MGYA00249828_ERZ652250 | MGnify/ENA primary metagenome ERZ652250 (study PRJEB26925, sample SAMN05826791) | human gut metagenome | biome: ENVO:2100002; feature: ENVO:00000062; material: ENVO:00002003... | reverse complement strand
TTACTGACTATTATGTTTTTAATTTATAAGTAATTGCATTTATGAAAATCAAATTATTGTTGGCTGCTACGGTAGCATGTGTATTGGGCTTTTCTTCATGCTCAAATGAATCGGTGAAAACTATCCCTGTATATGGTTGGCAGGGAGAAGGAGAAGAAGCTACGGAAGCATCTATCCAGTCCGATTTCCAGAAATGGAAAGACCACGGGCTGGTAGGTATATGTTATAATGCGGGTGGTTTCAATGTAGAGAAACATGCTCGTGCGGCAAAGATAGCTCATGCTACCGGATTGGAATATCATGCATGGATTCCTGCCATGCTGAAAGGTGATGCTGATTCTACCTGGTATGCTGTAAACCGTAAAGGGGAATCAGCATATACGGTGCAGGCCTATGTTCCTTATTATAAATGTATGTGTCCGAATAATCCGGATGTCATCAATTATCTGGTAACTGAATATAGCAAGATAGCAGAAATACCGGATGTCGATTTCGTTCATTTGGATTATATCCGCTATGTAGATGTCATTCTGGCTCGTGGACTTTGGGAAAAATATGGTCTGGTGATGAACGAAGAATATCCTACAGCCGATTATTGTTACTGCGACAAGTGTGTTGCCGATTTCAAGGCTGAAAGCGGTATCGATATCAAGGCAGTGGAAGACCCTTCTACTTGCGAGGAATGGAAGCAGTTCCGCTATAACCGTATTACCAATCTGGTAAATAAAATTGCGGCTGCGGTTCATGCTAAGGGTAAAAAAGTCAGTGCAGCTGTATTCCCCGGTCCGGATTCTTATGCAAAGAAACTGGTTCGTCAGGAATGGAATAAATGGGATATCGATGCCTTCTTCCCGATGAACTACAACGACTTTTATTTGGAACCGGCTTCTTGGGTTGGAGAAATAACCAAGGAAGAAGTTACTTCCGTAAACGGTAAAAAGCCTATTTACAGTGGTCTGTTTATTTGTCACGACTGGCAGAACAAGGCAAATATCAAAGATCCGGAAGGTCACGGTCTGATTCCATCTGAAATCGGTGAAGCTGTACGTGGTTCGATTGAGGCCGGAGCTGCCGGAGTTGCATTGTTTACTCCAGCCAACATGACCGACGAGCATTGGGCTGAACTTGATAAAGCTATTAAGGGAAAATAATGATACCGTCGTAGTGATATAAATAAAGGTATAACGATAAGGAAATCTCCTTCGGACTCTTTCGGGAATCCGGAGGAGATTTTTATTTTTACATAGCATCCGGCTGGCAGCTTTTGTTATATATTTCCTTGCGAATAGTATGTTGTACCATAGTGGAACGATTGCTTCACTATAATGAAGCGTTATTTTCACTAAAGTGAAACGATCGCCTCACCTATGTGAAACGAATAATATGTGCAGAAGTTTGATTCTGACTATAATCGAGTTTACTCTGTCCTTTGGTATTTTTAGCCGAATTTGCTTTACACTTTCCTTTCGTCGCACGTTAGGTTAGGCATTGAATTTCTGTTTTTAAAGATTTCTTTTGGTATTATTTTATTTAGTGATAACTTTGCAAAATATAGTGAATTGCAAAAAATAACTAACTTATAGTACGAGGAGATGAATAAAATTATTTCAAAAGAACATTTTTCAGAAAAGGTTTTTAAGCTGGTAATCGAAGCTCCCCTGATTGCCAAGTCACGTAAAGCCGGTCATTTTGTGATCGTACGTGTAGGCGAAAAAGGCGAACGTATGCCTCTTACCATTGCAGAAGCCGATCCCGTAAAGGGAACGATTACGTTGGTCGTACAAGAGGTCGGTTTGTCATCGACTCGCTTGTGTGAACTGAATGAGGGCGATTATATCACCGATGTGGTAGGGCCGCTGGGTAAGGCAACCCATATCGAGAACTTCGGAACAGTAGTTTGTGCAGGAGGTGGTGTAGGAGTTGCTCCGATGCTGCCTATCGTTCAGGCCCTGAAAGCTGCCGGAAACCGTGTCATCACTGTATTGGCAGGTCGTTCTAAGGAACTGATCATTTTGGAGAAAGAAATGAGAGAAAGTTCGGATGAAGTTATCATCATGACCGACGATGGTTCGTATGGAAAGAAGGGCTTGGTGACGGAAGGTATTGAAGAAGTTATCAAGCGGGAAAAGGTCGACAAATGTTTTGCCATCGGTCCGGCTATCATGATGAAGTTTGTTTGTCTGCTTACTAAAAAATATGAGATTCCTACCGATGTTTCACTCAATACAATAATGGTAGACGGTACAGGTATGTGCGGTGCATGCCGTATCACGGTAGGAGGTAAGACAAAATTCGTTTGTGTAGATGGTCCCGAATTCGACGGACATCAGGTCGATTTCGACGAAATGCTGAAGCGTATGGGAGCGTTCAAGGACATTGAGCGTGAAGAGATTCATAAGTTGGACGGCACACAGCCTGATGCGTGTGAAGCAGTAAAAACGTCCGACGACCGTAATGCTCCGTGGCGTGCGGAATTGCGTAAGTCGATGAAGCCGAAAGAACGTACGGCTATTCCGCGTGTCAAGATGAACGAACTCGATCCGGAATACCGTTCTCACAGTCGCAAGGAAGAAGTTAACCTGGGATTGAATGAAGAACAGGCATTGACCGAAGCTAAACGCTGTCTGGATTGTGCCAATCCGTCGTGTATGGAAGGTTGTCCGGTGGGCATCAATATCCCTGGATTCATCAAGAATATCGAACGCGGTGAATTCCTCGAAGCAGCTCGCGTACTGAAGCAGACAAGTGCTTTGCCAGCTGTGTGTGGTCGTGTCTGCCCGCAGGAAAAGCAGTGTGAATCAAAATGTATTCATCTGAAGATGGGACATGAAGCAGTGGCCATCGGTTATCTGGAACGCTTTGCAGCCGACTATGAGCGTGAAAGCGGACAGATTTCGGTTCCTGAAATAGCCGAAAAGAACGGCATTAAGGTAGCTGTTGTCGGTTCCGGACCTGCCGGATTGTCGTTTGCCGGCGATATGGCGAAGTTAGGTTACGATGTGACCGTGTTCGAAGCTTTGCACGAAATCGGGGGAGTATTGAAGTATGGTATTCCTGAATTCCGTTTGCCGAACAAGATTGTCGATGTAGAGATCGAAAACCTGTCGAAGATGGGCGTACAGTTTGTCAAAGACTGTATCATCGGTAAGACTATCAGCGTAGAAGAACTGGAACAGGAAGGCTATAAAGGAGTGTTTGTCGCTTCCGGAGCGGGACTTCCTAACTTCATGAATATTCCGGGTGAGAACTCTATCAATATCATGTCGTCCAACGAATACCTGACTCGTGTCAACCTGATGGATGCGGCAAGCGAAGATTCCGATACACCGGTTACCTTCGGCAAGCGAGTAGCCGTTATCGGTGGAGGTAATACAGCTATGGACTCTGTTCGTACCGCTCGTCGTCTGGGTGCAGAAAAAGCCATGATTATCTATCGTCGCTCTGAAGCAGAGATGCCGGCTCGTCTGGAGGAAGTGAAACATGCTAAGGAAGAAGGCGTAGAATTCCTGACCCTTCACAATCCGATCGAATACATCGCCGACGAGAAAGGTCGTGTAAAGCAGGTGGTATTGCAGAAGATGGAGCTGGGTGAACCCGATGCTTCAGGACGTCGTAGTCCGGTACCTATTCCGGGAGCAGTAGAAACCATCGATATCGATATGGCCATTGTCAGTGTAGGTGTATCTCCGAATCCGATTGTACCGCATTCTATCCCCGGACTGGAACTGGGACGCAAAGGTACCATTGCCGTAAACGAGAATATGCAGTCGTCTATACCGACTATCTATGCCGGAGGAGATATTGTACGTGGTGGTGCTACGGTTATTCTGGCCATGGGTGACGGACGCCGTGCAGCCGCTGCCATGGATAAGCAGCTGCGTGGATAAGGAAACTCTCAGGATGCGTATCGAATGACAAACGCATCAGCAGAAGCTCTTGATTGTCAGCATGGAATCATCTGAAAACGGCTCTCCAAACTCGATGTGAGGAGAAATGAAGTTTTAGGCTGGAACCAGATGATTTGACATATAAGAAAGAGGCCGTCTCAAAATAGAATTGCAATAGTAAAAAACTTATAGATTGCAACTTAGAAGTAAAAAATCTCCTACTTTTAGTCCTGTAATTAAAGAAAACAAAGACTAAAGTAGGAGATTTTTATGTTGTAACTGATAGATTATAAGTAAACCTGTCTCAGCTTTTCATTTTGATGCAGCTCATATTTTGTTTTTCTGTTAGTAACGATCTTTTGTCATCTTACCTTTTTCTGCCCGTCATCCGAAGAAGCTCAAGTATCATTTGGACACATTCCTTTCTAAAAATAGAGTTTTGTATCCTCTCAGTTTTTCCCTGTTGTAAAAATTGTTACTTTTGTAACACAATAATTATCATGTAAGAGAACTAAAATATTATGAAAAAACATCTTTTATTGGGTCTTTTGGGAGCCTGTACACTTTCTTCCCAAGCGCAGACTTTTAAAGAATGGCAAGACCCTGAGGTAAATGCCGTCAATCGTGCTCCGATGCATGCTAACTTTTTCGCTTACGAAAGTATTGATGCTGCAATTCGGAATGTAAAAGAAAATTCCAACAATTTTATGACATTAAACGGAAAATGGAAATTTTTCTGGGTGAAGAATGCCGATGCACGTCCTACTGATTTCTGGAAAGTAGATTTCAACGATAAGGGATGGGACGATTTGCAGGTTCCTGCCGTGTGGGAACTGAATGGATATGGCGATCCTATCTATCTGAATGTGGGCTATGCATGGCGTAACCAGTTCACGAACAATCCTCCTTACGTGCCGGTTGAGAACAATCACGTAGGTTCTTACCGTCGTGAGATTGTTGTGCCTGCCGACTGGAAAGGCAAAGATATCATTGCACATTTCGGTGCCGTAAGCTCAAACATGTATTTGTGGGTAAACGGCAAATACGTCGGATACAGTGAAGACAGCAAGCTGGAAGCAGAATTCGATTTGACTCCGTATCTGAAGCCGGGACAGAAAAACATCATTGCGTTTCAGGTATTCCGCTGGTGCGACGGCAGTTACCTGGAAGATCAGGACTTCTTCCGTTACACCGGTGTGTCACGCGATTGCTATCTTTATACCCGCAACAAGAAACGCATCGACGATATTCGTGTAACTCCCGATCTGGACAGCGAGTACAAGAATGGTTCGCTGGCTGTCGAACTGAAGCTGAAAGGCAGTTCAAAAGTCACACTCGACCTGCTGGATGCCCGCAATGAAGTTGTTGCCACGAAGGAAGTAGGAGGCAGCGGTCAGGTTTCTACAACCATCGATCTGTCTGAACCCCATAAGTGGACAGCCGAGACTCCTTATTTATATACCCTGCGTGCCACTTTGAAAGACGGAGGCAAGGTTAGCGAAGTCGTTCCTATAAAAGTTGGTTTCCGTAAGATAGAACTGAAAGATGCACAAGTTCTGGTCAATGGTCAGCCGGTCCTGATAAAAGGTGCCGACCGTCATGAGATGGATCCCGACGGCGGATCTTATGTATCCCGCGAGCGTATGATTCAGGATATTCAGATCATGAAACAGTTCAACATCAATGCCGTACGTACCAGCCATTACCCGGACGACAATTTCTGGTACGACTTGTGCGATAAGTACGGTATTTATGTCGTAGCTGAGGCTAATCTGGAATCTCACGGCATGGGATACGAAGAAAAGACACTGGCAAAAGTTGCATCCTATAAAAAAGCACATCTGGAACGCAACGAACGCAACGTTCAGCGTGGATTCAATCACCCCAGCATTATCTTCTGGTCGTTGGGAAATGAGGCTGGTTACGGCCCGAATTTCGAAGCAGCATACGACTGGGTAAAAGCCGAAGATCCGAGCCGTCCCGTACAGTACGAAAGAGCCGGACTGGAAGGCAAGACCGATATCTTTTGCCCGATGTATTATCGCTACAAAGACTGCGAAAATTATGCGAAGAACGAAAAGAGTACCAAACCGCTTATCCAGTGCGAATATGCCCATGCGATGGGTAACTCGGAAGGTGGTTTCAAGGAATACTGGGATTTGATTCGTAAGTACCCGAAATACCAGGGAGGCTTCATCTGGGACTTTGTCGACCAGTCATGCCGCTGGACCGGAAAGAACGGTGAGATGATTTATGCATATGGAGGCGACTTCAACGACTTCGATGCCAGCGACAATAACTTCTGCGATAACGGTCTGATCAGCCCCGATCGGAAGCCGAATCCGCACATGTACGAGGTAGGTTACTTCTATCAGAACATCTGGACTACGGCAGGCGATTTGTCGAAGGGAGAAATCAAGGTCTACAATGAGAACTTCTTCCGCGACCTGTCTGCTTACGCACTGGAGTGGGAACTGCTGAAAGACGGTAAGGCTGTTCGTAGCGGACGCGTAGAAAACCTGTCGGTAGCGCCGCACCAGACTGCAACGGTGAAACTCGACTGGGGAAAGACTTGCAAGTGTGGCGAATGGTTGCTGAACGTGAAGTATATCCAGAAGAACCGCGAAGGCCTGCTGCCAGCCGGTCATGTAGTAGCGAAGGCACAGTTGACAGTGAACCCGTACGAAGCTCCTGCCATGAATCTTGCCAATGTTGCAGAAAAAAATGTAGCAGTCGTTACTCCTCAGATTAAAGATGAAAACGTAAACCGTATGGTCGTGGTAGGAGAGAACTTCAACATCCAGTTCAACAAGCGAAACGGTTACATGGACAAATACGAAGTAAACGGACTGAACATGATAAAAGAAGGAGAAGCCATGACACCCAACTTCTGGCGTGCTCCGACCGACAATGATTTCGGTGCCGGACTTCAGCAGAAGTATGTAGCATGGAAAGATCCCGAAATCAAGTTGTTGTCGTTGAAAGGAGAGATGGCAGACGGAATGGCAGTCGTTTCAGCCGAATACGAAATGAAGAAAGTTTCCGCCAAACTGTTGCTTACTTATACCATCAACAACGAAGGAGCTGTAAAAGTAACCCAGAAAATGACAGCCGACAAGAATGCAAAAGTATCCAATCTGTTCCGTTTCGGCTTACAGCTGGTAATGCCTGCTTCCTTCGAAAAGATTTCCTATTATGGACGTGGACCGATTGAAAACTATGCCGATCGTAAGACATGTACCGATTTAGGCATTTACAACCAGACCGTAGACGAACAGTTCTACGCTTATATCCGCCCGCAGGAAAACGGAACCAAGTCGGATATCCGCTGGTGGAAACAGTTGAATGAAGCCGGCAGCGGTTTGATGTTCGTAGCAGAAGCACCGTTCTCGGCATCCGCTTTGCACTACACCATCAGCTCACTCGATTCAGGATGGGAAAAACAACAGGAACATTCCAACGAAGTGAAGAAAGCCGACCTGACCAATGTCCTGATCGACAAAGCCCAGATGGGATTGGGTTGCGTAGATAGCTGGGGAGCCCTTCCCGAACCGCAATACCAGTTGCCTTACGGCGATTATGAATTTACCTTCATCATGACACCGGTAAGTCATTCATACACTCAGGAATAACAGTCGCGTAACATACCAGAAAGAGAAAGAGGCGCATCAAACCGATACGCCTCTTTCTCTTTTTCTGTAAGTCCGTTTATCTTTCAGATTTCAGTTTCCGTTATCTCATCAGGGCTTTCGTTACCTCACCGATATACATGGTATACTGTTTCGAAGCATCCACATTCTGGTTCAGCGATTTCAAGTCATCCGCCGTCATTTTCTGTGCCATAGCCTTCTTGCACTCTATCACCACGCTCGCCTGCGTATTGTTGCTTGTATAGAACGAAACCTTGTATGTATCACTTTGTTCCATCAAAGCAGTAGCAGCAATACGGCTCTGATCGATGAGCAAATAAGCAACGTTCTTGTTGAACATCTTGCCGAATCCACTCCAGTTCTCCGCCTTGATATCGATTTCCTCCCCATTGGCAGCCGTCAGCGTAATGCGTCCCTGTGTAGCAATTTCGTTTAAGTTGGCAGGCAATTGCTCCACGCTAACTTCTTTCAGTTCCGCCGAAGCATTGAGTACCGGAGTAGCAGGTTGCAGCGTCTGTGCAGGAACCGATTGCGCAGTGGTAGCCGACGCATTGTTCAGCAACTTCTGTCCCAAGGCAACCGAAGCCGACTGAAACAATTCATCCTTCAGGTCGATGGTTTCCCGTCTGAACTTGCCGCAGATAGGAGCCAGTTTCGTTTTCTTCTTGTTCAGCGCCATATCGTCGTTGATCCATTCCTCTGCTGTATATTTTTCGCCCCCGTCTCTCGCTTCATCATACCAGTAACGGATACGCGTCATCAGCAGCTTACATTTTCCGTCCTCCGCATTGATCAGAAACTGATAATAAATGCGCGTACGGTCCAATGACAGAGCTGTAGAAGAGAAAACCATATACTCTTCGGCGGTCGCTGCAATGGTTCCTTCTTCCTCATTAGAATACGAAACCTGACTATACAGCTTTCCGTCGGGCTTGAAACGTCCTTTCGCCCATTCCAGCATCTGATTGAATATCTCCGTTTTCGACAGTCCCGGAGCATTTATCTCGTTGGTAAAAGCCACTTTCCCGTCGATGGTTGTTACAGCTCCGGCCAGATATTTCGGGTCGGAATTATCTTTCTTGTCCTTAGCCATACCCGTTAGCGGCAGACATAGCAGCAGCATAAATAATAATTTTTTCATGGTAATGTTCTGTTTTGATTTTCTTTTCTGTTTTCTGACGAGCAAATATACAGATAAAAAATATAGGAAAAAAAGAGAACCCTGCTAAAAAAAGGAAACGTTTGGAAATAAAAAATATTCACTACAAACCGTCTGTTTTCTGTAAGGAAGCAATTCCTTTGTCGAGAAAGCGACAGTCTGTAGTGAATATTAATGTAGAATCTCCGTCTGGAGAAAATATTATTTGACTGGAATCTTGTCGATTCTTGCCTGATGACGTCCTCCTTCAAAATCAGTAGAGAAGAATTCCGTCATAATCTTGTCAGCCATTTCCGTATCGATGAAACGTCCCGGCATCACCAGTACGTTCGCGTCATTATGCTGGCGAGCCAGACGCGCAATTTCCGGCATCCAGCACAGAGCAGCCCGAATCCCCTGATGCTTGTTCAGTGTCATGCTGATACCTTCGCCACTGCCACAGATACCTATTCCCGGGTAACATTCACCTGCTTCAACGGCAAGCGCCAGCGGATGAGCGAAATCCGGATAGTCACAGCTATCCGTACTATATGTTCCAAAATCTTTATACTCCCATCCCTTTGCCTTCAGCCATTGCTTTACATATTCTTTCAGCTCAAATCCGGCATGATCGGAAGCCAGTCCAACTACTTTCATTATAACATTGCTTTTACTTGGTTATACACATTTTCTGCGGTGAATCCCAATTTTTCGTCCAATACCTTGTACGGAGCAGAGAAACCGAACGATTCCAGTCCCCATACCTTTCCGTTCGGGCCTACCAGACCTTGCAGGTTGACCGGCAGACCGGCAGTCAGTCCGAATACCTTTGCACCAGTTGGGATAATGCTTTCCTGATACTCCTTGCTCTGGTTGCGGAACAAACCTTCCGACGGCACAGAAACAATACGCAGTTTCACGCCATCCTTGCGCAACAGTTCAGCACCTGCCACCAAGGTAGAAACTTCAGAACCCGAAGCCACCATCACCACATCCGGATTTTCATCCGATCCGGCTACGATATAAGCACCTTTTGCAGCCTGCGTATAATCAGTACCTTCCGGCAAGTTTGCAACATTCTGGCGAGAGAAAATCAGTCCCGTAGGAGTAGAAGTATTTTCCATTGCCAGCTTCCAGGCCTGAGTAGCCTCTTCTACGTCAGCCGGGCGCAATACCAGCATCGAGTTATGTCCCTTGTGATTTTTCAGTTTCTCCATCAGTCGGATCTGAGCCTCCTGTTCAACCGGCTCATGTGTCGGACCATCTTCACCAACACGGAACGCATCGTGTGTCCAGATAAACTTCACAGGAGTTTCCATCAAGGCAGCCATACGGATAGCCGGTTTCATATAGTCAGAGAAAACAAAGAACGTACCGCAGGCAGCGATAACACCTCCGTGCAGTGCCATACCGATGCAGCAGCAAGCCATAGTCAGTTCGGCTACACCAGCCTGCAGGAACGCACCACTGAAGTCCCCCTTCGTAAATGCATGAGTTTTCTTCAAGAATCCGTCTGTCTTGTCAGAATTAGAAAGGTCGGCAGAAGCCACAATCATGTTTTCCACGTGAGTAGCCAGCACACCCAGTACAGTAGCCGATGCAGCACGTGTTGGTCCTCCTGCTTTCTGCTGGATAGCCTCCCAGTTGATTTTCGGAGCCTGGTTAGAGAACCAGAATTCCATCTTCGCAGCCAGATCCGGATGAGCCTTTGCCCATTCAGCCTTCGCTGCATAACGTTCGGCAACGATCGTTTTCAGTTCTTCGCGGCGTTTTGCATACAACTCTGCCACTTCCGGGAAAACTTGGAACGGATTCTCCAGGTCACCACCCAGATTCTTTATGGTATTGATATAAGCATCACCACCCAGTGGAGCACCATGCGTAGCACAGTCATGCTCATAGCTTGTATTGTCTGCTCTCATTGCACCTTTACCCATAATCGTCTTACCGATAATCAGTGTAGGCTGACCTTCTACAGCTTTCGCCTGAGTCAGTGCTTCGCGTATTTCGTCAGGATCATTACCGTTGATAGTAAACACCTTCCATCCCCACGCTTCATATTTCTTTGCGACATCCTCGTTTGTAACCTCGCCACATTCCGTAGAAAGTTGGATATCGTTCGAGTCGTAGAACATAATCAGGTTATCCAGTCCCAGATGTCCGGCAATACGTCCGGCACCCTGTGAAATCTCTTCCTGTATACCACCGTCGGAAATATAAGCATAAATAGTCTGGTTCATCACATCTCCCAGACGAGCTTTCAAGAACTTCGCAGCGATAGCAGCACCTACGGCAAAAGTATGTCCCTGTCCCAGTGGACCAGAAGTATTTTCGATGCCACGCATGATGTCCACTTCCGGATGTCCCGGAGTAGGGCTTCCCCATTGACGGAACTGAGCCAGTTCGTCCATCGTGAATTTTCCGCTCAGTGCCAGTACCGAATACAACATCGGCGACATATGTCCCGGGTCGAGGAAGAAACGGTCACGACCTTCCCAGCGTGGATTTTCAGGATCATAAACAAGAAATTCAGAAAACAGTACATTTGCAAAGTCTGCACCACCCATAGCGCCACCCGGATGACCGGACTTAGCTTTTTCTACCATCGCAGCAGCCAGAATACGGATGTTGTCGGCTGCGCGGTTCATTAGTTCTTTATTGTTTTTCATCTTGGATATGTTTGTTTGTGCAAAGATAGTAATATTCTTCGATATGAAACGAATTTTGTTTAAAAGCTTGTCAACTCCAGCGCTCTCCTGCACGTGGCAGACAGCTGTAAATGCGCCGCAAAGGTAATGCTTTTCCGGCAGGTAACAAAAAAATCGCTACAGCACCTCGTGTTGAGGTCTATAGCGATTTCTTATCACTAAATTCTATTTTTTTTGTAGCCTGATTACTTTCCAGCCGAAAACTCCTTGATGCGCTGTTCTTCACTTAGGCGGCATATTAGCAGCTGATCGTTTTTTTCTGCCACAATGTAGCCGTCCAGACCTTCCAGTACCACCTTGCGTTCGTCCGCCACATGCACTACACAGTTCCGGCAGTTGAACAGCTTCACGTCTGTTCCCACGGAGGCATTGCCATTCTCATCTTGCGGCAACAGCGTGTGCAGCGAACCCCAGCTACCTAAGTCACTCCATCCGAACTCCGCCGGCAGCACAAAGATGTCCTCTGCCTTTTCCATTACTGCATAGTCGATGGAAATTTTCTCGCAAGTAGGGAAGAGACGTTTCAGTTCCTCCGACTCCTTGTCGGTAAACAAGGCAGGCTCCAGCTCATCCATCACTCCCGCAATCTGCGGCGCGTACCTGTGTAGAGCATTCGTAATCGTTTCCACGTTCCACACAAATATCCCTGCGTTCCAGAAATAATTGCCCGCTGCCAGATACTTCTTTGCTGTTTCCACGTCCGGTTTCTCTTTGAACGCTTCCACCTTGCAGATACCCTTCCTGTCGGCTTCACCCTGAGCTGCGATGTACCCGTAGCCCGTTTCCGGTCGGGTAGGCTTCATTCCCAAGGTCACAATAGCATGTGAGTCCGCCGTTTTCTCCAGTGCCACGGCAATGCAGCGAGCAAACTCTGCCGTATCAATCACCAGTGCATCCGAAGGTGTCACTACTATGTTCGCCTGCGGAAACTCCTTCCGGATCTTCCAGCAGGCATATGCGATACACGGTGCCGTATTCCTTGCTTCTGGTTCCGCCAGGATATGCTGCTCTGGAATCTGTGGTAACTGCTCCTTTACGATGTCTACATACTTTTCCGAGGTCACTACCCAGAAATTCTCTTTCGGGCAGATATCCTTGAAACGCTCCACCGTGAGCTGGATCAGTGATTTTCCTACGCCCATCACGTCGATGAACTGTTTGGGGTATTCGCGGGTACTTATGGGCCAGAAGCGGCTTCCTATGCCGCCTGCCATGATGGCTACGTGGATTTGCATATTGGATTGATTGTTCATTATTTTTGATTTATTTTCCGTATAATGCTACTATTAGTTGAATACTACTGATAGTCACACATACATATATTGTTGTATCAATTTAAAAATTTAATTTAGCAGTAATAAATTGAGGAACTTTCCATGCCATCTTTTGCAGTTTTGTCCAAGTTGGTGACAGCCCGTGACTTCGATACATGCGAATATCTTCTTTCCACATCTGTTTACGTTTAGTACTATCTGTTGAGAGTCCTCCCATTCGCATCTTTACGATATATTCGTTCAGATATTCTACTTTCAGATTACCTTCGTATAGATAGCGGAATAGGAAATCTGAATCTGCTGCAATCTTGTAGCTTTCGTCGTATAAGCCTAACTGGTCAATACAAGTCTTACGAATGTAACAGGTAGGATGTAAAGGAAGCCACCCGTGTTTTACTTTCCATTTACTATATGAACCTCCTATCCAATTACGAATAACTTTGTTCGTATCTTGGTAGTCCACGAACAGACCGTTACCATATACAAAGTCTGCCTTTGTATTCTCAAATTTCTGGACGATTTTACTGATGGTATCTGGAGAATAAAGAAAATCATCACTATGTAGCAATCCGATTATATCTCCGGTTGCTCTCCTGATTCCCTTATTGATTCCCTCATACATTCCTTTGTCCGGTTCAGAGATGATTTGGCTGATACGGTCTTTGTACCGATTAATCACTTGCAGAGAACGGTCCTTGCTGGCTCCATCGACTACGATGTATTCTATCTCTTGGTAATTTTGGGCTAATACACTCTCTATAGCTTGCCCGATAGTTGCTTCCCGATTGAAGCAAGAAGTGATGATGGAAACTTTCATCAAAAGAATTTTATTTTAAATATTGTGGGATGTTTTTGACCATAATTTGTGCCAATTTACCCTGTCCCTTTTCGTTCAAGTGAATTCCATCTCTGTAGAGATCAGGGGTAAACTTATATTCCAGCTCCCTGATAAGAGGAACATGATTGGTTTCGGTCCATTTTATAATTTCTTTACCTTGTTCATTGTATTCCCCATTCTTTAATTCCTTTACATCTGCATGTAAATACATGATTAAAGGAATATGAGCACTGTCTGCTATTTCTTTTAGTTGTTGGAATCCCGGATTAAAAATTTTCCCATCCTTTTTTATATCAATCCCTGTATTAGCATTAACCTGCTGATCTGGATCCAATTTTTTACTTTTTTTCTTGAAAATACGAGGAAGTATATAGCGGTCCAGCAATTCCCAATAAGCTAGTTTATAATTTGTAAGCACTCAATTTAGGGCATCCCCCTTTGAAAGGGCACTTTTGAGTGCCCTAA
>ENA-OXEO01000625-OXEO01000625.1-human-gut-metagenome-genome-assembly--contig:-NODE-625-length-14672-cov-11.0816_pt1 | contig 14672 bp, 10 predicted proteins | sample MGYA00249828_ERZ652250 | MGnify/ENA primary metagenome ERZ652250 (study PRJEB26925, sample SAMN05826791) | human gut metagenome | biome: ENVO:2100002; feature: ENVO:00000062; material: ENVO:00002003... | reverse complement strand
TTAATATCTTTATCTGACACAACAAATCTATCCTCTGCATTGTTGTTTAAATTATTCATTTATATCATTCCTTCCTTTTCCTTTGTAATAACGCACAAAAAAAATCAATCTTTTCAGATTGATTTAATCATTGACGTCGCATTGGTGCGACGATTTTATCTTTTGGAGCAGGTGAGGGGAATCGAACCCCCGTATTCAGCTTGGGAAGCTGATGTTCTGCCATTAAACTACACCTGCTTACGTGCTACGCTGAATATTTTATCATTATTTTTACAATAAATCAATAGTAATGTGATACGCGGCACAGCTTAACAGGATCGTTTATGCTGTCGCTTCTTATTACAGCTTTTCCACGGAGAGCCTCAGCCTTTTCAAATCGTTTTCGTCGGGATGAGACAGAGCACGGTCAAAGTTTTCAATCAACATATCGAGATTCGGCACGGGATTCGGCAGGCTTTTCATTTTGATATAGCGCTCCCTGACCGTTTGCGGCATTTTTCCCTGACACATATACTCGCCGATTGTGATGTTGCTGCCGCTAATGCTCTTTTTTGTATTTGCGAGGATTTTTTTGAAGTACTCCTCGTCTCCGCCGAAGCCCGCCGTTCCGAAAAGAAAAATCCTTTTGTTTTTCAGTTTTTCGAGCAAATCCAAGGTTGCCTTGTCGGCGGTTCCCTTATCCGTCCAAAAGCCTATAAATAAAATGTCGGATTGTGTGTCGGCGGTTTCGCTCACTCCGAAATAATTGCAGTTTTCCTCCGGCAGCGCGTCGCGAATGGCGTCGGCGAGCAGCCTCGTGTTGCCTGTCGGGCTGCTGAAAATAATTGAATAGCTTTTATCTGTCATGATGAACCTCTTTACTTGTGCGGCATATCACATATGCGGCGAAATTATGTTATAAATTATTATATAATTACAACGGCAAACAGTCAACAGCCGCAAATGCCGAAACATAAAAACGAGTGAGTGCCGCTTTTTGCATATACACGATTGCCTCTGCCGGGGCAATTAAATATCCAAGGGGAGGTCGGTGCACCTGTCCTCAATATCTTCGATTCTGTCGCGGAGCTCCTCGCACCTGTCGTTCCACTCTTCGTTTTCGTCGTCATCTGCCGAATGAGTGTTTTCGAGCTTGTCAAGGCTGCCCTTTATCTCGGAGAGAGTGCTTTGGCACATATCGAACCGTTGAAGTATTTTGTCGATATCGTCTTCAAGGGAGTCGAGCGTGTTGTCAAGCTTGTCAAGCATATCATCTAAGCTGTCGAATGTAGCCGGTTCGGCCGCACCGGTAGGAGCTTTTTCATTGTCGCTTGCGCTCTTCGTTTCAATGGTGACGGTTACGTTTTTTTCGATTGCGGAGAACAGGTTTTTAATGTCGTCTTGAATGCTCATAATAAAGTACCTTTCATTAATTTTGTATATTCATAATTTAATTATAATGCGTTTAAGGTACCATAAAAAGGACGTTTGCCGACTAGCTCGACAAAAGCAAAGAATGATGTCCGAAAGCTTATACAAAAAGTAAGCTTTTCTGTGATCGGCAATAAAAAGGCTTTCGTTTCACCTGAAACGAAAGCCTTAATTTTATGTGTTTATGCTTGACGTTACGGCTTTGAGCCGCGCTTCAAAGCCTATTCAGTCTTTGAGCTCGTCAACATACTCGGTATGCTCACGCAGATACTTTTTGTCCTCGGGCTTAAGGTCAAGGCCTATGGTTCCGCCAGGATTCATAAGGTAATCGGGGTCAAAATAATTTTTAAGCGTGCGGATTATGCCGTATTCCTTTTCGCCGAGGTAGCCCTCAAGCCACGGGGCAAACATCTTTCCGATACCGTGGTGGTGGCTGATGGCCGCACCGCTCTTCTGTATGGCGTCGAGAATTGTTGCGTGATAAGCACGGAACTCCTCTTCGTCCTGCATTTTAGTCATAAAGATGAAGTAGAGGTTGGCGCCCTGCGGATAGCAATGCGACATATGAGTTGTAACGATTGTGTTCGGAAGCTTATGGCAAACCTCACGAACCTCACGGTGAACACGTGCCATATTTGACCAGTTGACCGTGCACTCAAGCGTATCAATCATAAAGCCGAAATCCATGAGTGTATCGCGAAGATACGGGTCGTTGAAGCGGCCCTTTTCCCAGCCCTTGCATACGTAGCCGGTCATCGGGATACCGCCGTGCTTAACGGCAATTTTCATTATGTTATGCGCAACGTTTCTTGAGAAGCCCTTTTCGCCGTCTGTAAATCCGAGGAAGAGACAGCGCTCAAAGTCCTTGTAGCCCAATTTATCAAGAAGAGGCTCAAGCGGCGTTTCGTCAACGTTGTAAAGATGGAGCATTAATGAAGTCTCCTCAGGGTCTGAAAGACGGAAAACAGAGGAGAAGCCGCACTCGCACTGCATCATTTCACGAGCGGCGCGCATAGCTGTCGGCCAGTCCTTGAACATATAAGAAAAGCGTTTTCTGTTTTCGGGCATCCAGCGGAAAAACTTGAGCGTGACCTCGGTAAGAACGCCGAAGGTGCCCTCGCCGCCCATCATGACCTGATTGAGATTCGGTCCCGTTGCCTCTCTCGGATAGTGACTTGTCTCGATTTTACCTATCGGTGTGGCGTATTTCTGCGAAACAACTATATCGGCTATGGTGCCGTAATAGGTGCTGTTCTGACCGGCACCGCGTGTGACGGTCCATCCGCCGACGGAGGAATATTCAAACGACTGCGGGAAGTGACCGCAGGTGTACGGACGCTTTGCGCCGAAAAGGCTCTGAGCGTTTTGAAGCGTTTCCTCGAGCTTTGGTCCGGACATACCTGCCTGAACGGTAATGGTCTGGTCGGTCTCATTGAATTTAATGACCTTGTTGAAGTTGCGGCGCATATCAAGAGAAACGCCGCCGTTAATGGGCTCAACGCCTCTTGTAACCGACGAGCCGCCGCCGTAAACATAGAGCGGTATTTTATTCTTTGTGACGTAGGCCACGATTTTCTCAATCTGCTCGCTTGTCTCCGGGAAAACAACAAGGTCGGGAAGAGAGTCAAAGCGACGGTGACGCATTCTGAGAAGATCGTACATTGTCTGTCCGTAGGAAACGGCGAGACGGTCGTAGTCGCTCTGTGAGACGTTCTTTTCGCCGACTATTGCGGCAATGGCCTTTACGTGCTTTTTGTCAATCTTCGGAGCGTGCTCTTCGCCGAGATTTACGGGGTCAAGACCCAAATCGTCATTATACTGCATAAACTCCTCGTCCTTGAGATTGCAGCGTTTTTTAACATATTTGTAAAGGCTCTCCTTCGGATATTTGAAGAAGTCGGGGTCGCCCCAGCGGAAAATTGAACGATAGCTGTTCTCAGGTGCTCTCTGAAGCATCCATTTAGGCTCAAAGCCCTTATACGGTTTTGTACTCATTATCAGTGTCCTCCTGTTTGAAAATGATGTAGGTATTTTTCTATTGGCTTTAATCTTGAGGCAAGGTGAGAATATGCCTTGCCGTAAATTTTCATATAGGTTCGGTGGTTTTCCTCGTTCGGAATAAATACGTCTTTTTTATGTACCATATGCTCTATGGCGTCCTCATAGCTGCTGTAAACGCCCTGTGAAATAAACGCGACCATGGCACAGCCGACTGCGCTCGCCTCGTGAGTCTGAATACGGTGTACGGGCAAGCCGAACACATCTGCGGCAATTTGACATACGACCGGGCTGCTGGAGCCGCCTCCGCCGGCATAAAGCTCATCTACCGTGACGCTTGAGCGTTTTTGCATTTTAACGAGCCCGTGGTACAGCTCTAAGCAGATGCCCTCTATTATGGCGCGATACAAATGATAACGCGTATGGAAATCCGAAAAGCCTATAATTGCGCCGCTCGCGTTCGGGTTCGTGATGCCCGGAGTCCAAAACGGCTGTAAAATAAGTCCGCCGGAGCCGGCCTCAATATCCTTGATTTTATCGTCAAGATAACGCTCTATGCAAACGCCCTCCTCGGCGGCGTCAACCTTATCCTTCGCGGCAAACTGCTCTATAAACCATGAAATCATCCAAAATCCGCGATAGACCTCGAATTCGGGATTGAACATATCGTTCGGAACAGCCGGATAAGCCGGCATATAAGGCTGCGGTTCAAAATATTTTTTAACCGCCATTTGTAAGGTTGAGGTCGTGCCGAAGGAAATTGCCGCCCGGTTTGATTTTACAACGGACATACCGATGGTTTCACAGCCCTTGTCGGAGCCGGTTGCTATAAGCGGAAGTCCCATTGGGATGCCCGTTTTTTCGGACGCATCTTTTGTGATTTTGCCTATAATCTCGCCCGACGGAACAAGCTCACAGAGCTTTTCAGACGGAACATTGCACACGCAGCGCGTGAGAGCACCGGGTTTCATCCAACGGCGGTTTTTGTAATCAAACGGTACGTGACCTATCATATTTGCCACGGAATCCTTAAGCTCGCCCGTCAAAAGATAGTTGAGATATGACGGCAGCATAACGTATTTGTCTGTTTTGGCCCATATTTCGGGCTCGTTTTGCATAATCCAGTTGCCGGTAGAGGCTCGGTAAATCATATCTACCGATTCTCCCATTCCCACAAGCGAAAACAATGCGCGTTTTGCTGCCGGAATCTGTCCGTCCTCGTCGGCCTCACGCTCGTCGAGCCATAATATTATGTCGCGAAGCGGACGTTTGTCTTTGTCGAGGCAAAGCACCGTGTCACGTATGCAGGTAAGGCATACGGCTGTTATGCGGTCAAGCTTATCGGCATTTCTCTCGATAACCTTTTTTGACATTTCGGCTATAATGTTAAAATAAAAATCCGGGGTCTGTTCTGCCCATCCGGGCTGTTTTGATAAATAAGGAACCTTGTATTTTTGCTGCTCCTTATCCTCAAAGTCTCCACTCTCATTGACAAGCAAGCATCTTGCACTCTGCGTGCCGACGTCAAAGGTCAGCACAAGTGACTGTTCCATTAAAGATTTTCCCCTCTTTCTTTTTTAAGGTTGCTTCTTCTCGTCCTTCAGGATATTGCTTGTTGCAATCAAATCCACGCCGAGATTGAGAATATTCGGTACAACGACTTCCTCTCGTCCGAGTCGTTTTGAAACGGTGATACGGTTTACCTCGTGCATCAGGTCGAAAATTCTGTTTTTGGGAATCGGCCTCGATACGCGAACGGGCAGAACCGGTACCGAAGGGAAGGCGGTGCGCACCGTTGTGCAAACGGTGCGGCGCGGGTCGGTCATTTCGCTTACGGCGAATTCTTTGCCCCTTTTGCAGGTGTTGCCGGTCACAACAAGCTCGTCGCCGTCTGATGTAATCGTCATTCTGCACGAACGGGGACAAACGATGCAAACCAATTCTTTTGTCATTTTACACCGTCTCCTTTACCGAGTCTTTCCAGCCGAAGCTCCACTCGGCTGTTTTCGTTTAATTCGCATGCGCTGAAATCAATCGTGAGATTTTCCATTTCGGGCGGACGCATAAATGCGTAACGCTTTTTAAGTATTTCCTTACCGTTCACGTAAATATGAAGCACACAGTTGTTTTCCTCCTCGCGGACGCGGAAATACAGGTCTGTTTTACTGTTATCCTCGTTGAGATTGAGCCTTTGCGGCACTGCGTACAATAAACCGTCGCCCGGGGTTATCTCGATAAGCCGTCTTTCCTTGGCGGAATAAGCAGCGGCTGATTTTCCCGCCTGCTCGGCGTTCTGCGAAACAAAGTCAACCAAATCGTTGACGTGCAAAGCGTTGCCGCAGCTGAATACGCCGTCGATGCTCGTCATACACTGACCGTCGCATACGGGACCCTTTGTGCGTGGGTCAAGCTTTACTCCGACGGACTCGGCGAGCTCGTTTTCGGGAATCAATCCGACCGAGAGAATCAGCGTGTCACATTCGACGCGGCTCTGTGTGCCGGGTATCGGAGCCATATTTTCGTCAACCTTTGAAATCTCAACTGCTTCGAGCCTGTCAACTCCGAACACGCGAGTGACGGTGTGCGACAGGTGCAGCGGAATGTCATAATCGTGCAGGCATTGATGCAGGTTTCTCGTAAGTCCCGACGGCGTAGGCTTTGCCTCATAAACGCCGAGAACCTTTGCGCCCTCAAGCGTAAGCCGGCGCGCCATGATAAGTCCTATATCTCCCGAGCCGAGAATTACGCATTTTTTGGCGGGCATAAGCCCGAGCAGATTTGTAAAATGCTGTGCGGTTCCGGCCGTGAAAACGCCTGCAGGACGCGTACCGTGAATAAATACCTGCTTGGCGGTACGCTCGCGACAGCCCGTAGCCAGCACAAGCGCTTTTGCCGTAAATATCGAAACGCCGCTTCTGCCGACGGTATGCACCGAAAAGCTTCCGTCGCCGTTTTTGTCTATTTTCGTGACAAATGTCAGGGTGCTGTATTCAATATTGCGTTTGTACAGCTCATCCTCAAACCGCTCGGCGTATTCCGGACCGGAGAGCTGCTCGCCGAAGTGATGAAGACCGAAACCGTCGTGAATGCATTGCTTGAGTATTCCTCCGAGCCTTGCCTCTCTTTCAAGAAGGAGAACCTTGGCACCGTTATCGTGAGCGCTTATCGCCGCCGCAAGTCCGGCAGGGCCGCCGCCGACAACGAGTACGTCATAGTTACCTGTCGTCATCACTCTTCGCCTCCTTCGTTTACCTTTGTTTCGCCGTATGTTATCACCGCTTCCGCCGAGGATTTTTTAACCTCATACAGCGGAACGCCGAGAAATTCGGCAATTATTTTGGTGACAAGCGGCGAGCAGAAGCCGCCCTGACAACGTCCCATTCCCGGTCTTATGCGTTTTTTGATACCGTCAACCGTCGGAACGCATATCGGGGATTTCAAAGCGTCGAGAATTTCGCCCTTGCTGATTTGCTCGCAGCGGCAAATAATCTCGCCGTAGTCGGGATTTTCGGCTATCATTTTTTCTCTTGTATCGTCGTCCATTTCGCGAAGCACGGGAACGCCCTTGCGAATGGGATTATAATTGTTGTTTTTTTCAACCGTCTCGGTCTTGCCGAGCATATCGACCGCAAGCTCCGCCATATCGACGGCAACCGCGGGAGCGGTTGTAAGTCCGGGGGATTGAATACCGGCTACATGAATCAAATTCCTTGTTCTTCTGCCGGGTTCAAGTATAAAATCCTCCTCAAAGGTAGGAGCGCGAACGCCCGTGAAATAAGTGATTATATCACGTTTTGACAGCGCCGGCATTGTTTGAGTCTGCTTGTCGAAGACGGTTTTAATGCTCTCGGCACGTGTTTCCGTGTTTTCCTTTTCAACCGTTTCTACGGCGTCGGGTCCTACGAGAAGATTATCGTGGACGGTGTGCAATATGCCGCCGCCCTTTGAATGGGTTTTACCGTGAACGCTTATGTCCTTTACGGAGGCCACCGAGTGCATATATGCGCCTGCTTTTTGGTCAAGAATCGAGTTGGTTCCTCGGCGCGGATGAATCGAGAAAAATCTGTCATCCGCCATGGCGGCGATATCCTCGGCAAAAACACCTGCGGCGTTGATAACGATTTTCGGATGAATAACGCCTCTGTTGGTGGTAACGCTTATGATGTTATGCTCCGATACCTCCATGGAAAGCACGGCGGTGTTAAGACTTACCTGCGCGCCGTTTTGAACGGCGTTTTCGGCATAGGCTATGGTGAGGCCGTACGGGCAAACACAGCCTGCGCTCGGATTATACATTGCGAATTTTGTTTCCGATGTGAGATTCGGCTCGCGGCGCATAAGCTCCTTGCCCGAGATTATCTCGGTGTCCTCTATGCCGTCGTGATGCTTCCGCCAAAAAGCATACAGACCGATAAGCGGCTTCAGCGCGGCGTTGCGGAAAAGCACGTATTGACCTACCTGCTTAAACGGAACGTCAAGCTCGCGGCAAACGTCTGCATACATATGGTTTGCGCGGCGAATGTACTTGTGCTTGAGCGAGCCCTTACCGAGGTCTATTCCGGGGTGCACCTCGCCGTCGTTGCGTCCCGACGCCTGAAGCGCAAGGTCTGCCTCCTTGTCTACAAGTAAAACATCAAGCTTCCACTTGGTCAGCTCTCTTGCTATCGAAGCACCTGAAATGCCGCCGCCGATAACAAGCACGTCGGGTGTTCTGCCCTCGAGGAAATCATCCTTGAGAGACGGCAGACGCGTCGGAGCGGGCTGCTCGCCCGTGTAAACAATATCGTTGACAATATGCGTTGTGCTGAATTTTTTTGCCGCCGCTTGGCAAGCCGCGACGATTTCGCCCCAATCGGAGCTTTTGCCTCGAACAAAAATCGAGCCGTTCTCCTTTGAAGCACTGAATTTTCCGCCGAAAGTCTTTTTCAATTTTTTGTTAATTGATGATATGTTCATAACTTCAAGCCTCTTTTAATCAGCCTTGCAGTCGGTCACGCGCCCGACTGTGCATAAAAAATATGTCGGTTAACTGACCGACTCATAAGCCAAGTATAATTCCGAAAAAAGCGTTTGTCAATACTTTTAACTAAAAAAATCACTCTTATGTGTTTTTTTTGTGAATATTGTTTTGTAGACATTGCCGATTGTTCGTGTTATACTTTAAGAAATTTTGCAGGAGGGTATTATGGCAGCTCAAAGACCCGAAAATATAAACGAAATCATACTTGATACTGCTGAGGAGCTTTTAAAGGTAAATTCCTTTTCGGAGGTGACTCTCGCGAAAATAGCCGAAAAGGCGAATATTTCGAAGGGCACGCTGTATTACTATTATAAAAGCAAAAACGAAATACTTTTTGCCGTTACCGACCGCTATCTTTCGCGCCAATGGGACGAGCTGATACAATGGACGGAAAACAAGGAAAAGGATACCTCGCCGCACCGTCTTGTAAATTATGTAATCGAGAGAAATATAGCCTATGCCGGGCTCAGGCTTCACCTCTTTGACGCGGCATTGCTCGGCGACGAGGAAATCAGAGCTAAGCTGATTCATCGCTATGATGAATTCCAAAAGCTTATTTCGGCAAAAATCGCCGAGAGAACAGACGTTGTTTCTGCCGACTATTTCACTTGGCTTATTTTGATGGTTTCCGATGGTATTATTATTCAAAACAGCCTTAAAAACGAGTCCTTTGATACTCGGAAATTTCTTGAGAACAGCACCGAATACATTAAAAAAATCGAGAATATGCATAAGCCGCAATAAACGAAAGCCTCCGTCTTAATAACGGAGGCTTTTTACTGCCGTAAAAGCAGAAAAGGGAAATGAAAAAAATTATACTTTGTGTTTTTTCTTTTTGCGCAGGCCCGCCGTGACGCCTGTTACGCCGCCGCTGACAAGCAGCAGGGAAATCCATAAAGCGAGGTCGCTTGCGTTGCCGGTTCGGGGAGACTTCGGATTGCCCGGCAGCTTAGCCGTTACGGTGTCGGCTTTTTTAATTTCGTTTATACCGTCTTTGTCGCTGTAATACTTATCACAGCCGCCGCAGTACCAATACTCGATATTGCCCTCGGCAGTCTTAGTTGCCGCCTTTGCATCGATGTGCTTTAAGTCGGTGTGATTGTTTGAATCAGGCTTTCCGTAAGCCTTGCCGCAGTATTCGCATACCGCTTTTTCGGCGCAGGTCGCATTTCCACCCGAGCAAGCCATTGTTTCAACACCCTTGCAGCCGTCCACGGTGCATTCACGGCTATGCGTGCCGTCGCCGTTTGATGTCCATTCGCCGAAGGTGTGCCCGTCGTTTATCGTCACGGTCATCTCGGCGGTGTTGCCTGCCTTATCGGTGACAACAATTTTCTGTTCGCCGTCCGCAGGAGAGAGAGTAAAGCCGCCGTTTTCATCAAGCGTGACCTTTGTGCCGTTTACGGTAACTGTATCTATATACTTCTCGTCAATTGTAACTGTCTGTGCCTCGCAGTAGGTCTTGCCGTTTTCAATGCCGCCGATTACAGGCCGGATATTATCGAGCGTTATGCGGTCGGAGCGAAGATATGTTATATTCATGCTCTCGTCAACAAGCATTGCATAAACAATATATTCTCCGTTAGGCTCTATTAAAAACGGCTCATCATACGCATTGTATACAAGAGAGCCGAGCTCCGTCTCAGAGAGGTCCCGATTTGTCACCAGATAAGAGACAAACACGGTTCCGCTGTTATCGGAGGCGTTTATCGTTACCTCCTGCGTGTCCTTAAAGAACAGTCCGAGGGTAAGCTTATTCAAAAAGCTATGCCATTTATTTGTGCCTATGATAATTTCGCCCGTCGGCTTTTCAATGTCTTTCCACCGTGCTTTAAGCGTTATATTCTCGGCAGGCATGGTCGTGGGAATTTCCGTGTCCCACCCCGTGAAGGTGTAGCCCTCTCTTGTCGGGTCGGCAGGGGAGGCAATCTGCGTGCCGTAATCCTGCGTAATGGTAATATCCGCTTTGCCGTTTTCGGGTTTGAATGTGATGGTATATTGATTGATCTCCCACTTCGCCCAATATTCCTTATTGCCCGTTTCTGTACCGCCGATTGCCGTCACAGGAGAGCCAGTCAGATTTTCGTTGTCATACCAGCCCACGAACGTGTGGCCTGTATAGGTCATATCGTCGGCTGTCGGGAGTGTTGCGCCCACGCCATAGGTGTATCCGGTGACATTGCCGCTGTTGATCGTGCCGCCGTTCGTATTCAGGGTTACGGTATAGGTCGGGGCTGTCCACTGCACTGTCAGTGCTGTCACATCAGCAGGAACACTGTCACCGGGAACGTAGAATTTACCGTTGCTTCCGCGCCACATGAAGAAATTGCCTGTATTTCCGTCCGGGCGGTTCAAACCGTCGGACGCAGGCGCGGTAAACTCGCTGCCGGTTTTCACGATGATGTGAATAGCATCGGAGCTGCCACCCAGCTTGCCGCCGCCAAGGGCAAGGGTAACGGCCTTCATCCCGTCAGAGCCCAGTGTGTCAGAGTTCAGGACTTCAAGGACGGGGCGGAAACCGACGACCGGGAAGGAGCTCCCAGCATAGTCGTGGCTCCAGCTGCGGGCCGAACTGTACCCGCGAACCGCACGATACCACAATTCGTAACTTGATGTGTCCTGCCCCCACGAATACATTTTATTCCAGTTTTGGATATATCCGCTGTTCTTGTCCAGCACCGCGTCCCACTCATTGCTTTGGGGCGTACCGCGCTCTGAATCGCCTGAACCGGTAAACCCACTTCCACAAGACGGTGCGCGCAGGGTATAGTCCACGCCGCCGGCGACATAGTCCTTGCCGAAAATCAGGCTCGCAGTATCTAAGTTATTCCAGTTTACCTTATGCGTTACGGCATAGTCCGCCACAAACAGGCTGTGAGCGTATTTGTTCTGCTGTGCATACTCCTCGGTGGTCGCCATCGCAGACGTGAGTTTGTAGGCTTCCACCGTACCCACATAGGTAAAAGGCACATAATGAAGTGTGCCGTCCGGCAGAGCGCTGTTTAACGTTCCGGGAATGTTCATCGCCGACAGGTCGAAATAGTATCTGCCGCCGGGGGCGAGGGTAAACTGCTCGTCAGGCTGATTTTCCACCGTCAGCGCAATGTCTGTGAAATTACTTGCGTAATCGGTATTATAATCGCCGTTATACTGTTCGCTGAAGACCTTCAGGGTATAGCTGCCCGGTGCAAGGTTGGACGGGATTTTGATTTCAACCGTTCCGCTTTCGGCAGTAGGCTGTGCTACTCTGCTGTAATACTGTGTGCCGCTGTTATCCGCAATGATAGCGGAAATATATTCATTTATCCCTGTGGTCGCCCCGGTGTAATGCAGCGTAACGGTATCGTCGGGGGCGCCGTTGACAGCTTTTTCCGTTACGGCAAAATTGCGGCTACTATCTAAAAGGGTCAATTTCCACTCATTGCCGCTGTATTCGGAAATCGGGGTCAAGCCTCCGTCGGGCTTGCCGCCCACGGCGGCGGATGCAAAGAGGACAGAGTCCAAATTCAAGTCGAAAGCGGGACGAACGCCAAACTCCTTGGAAGTAGAGTATCCACCATAGTAGCGGACTTCACCTCTACCAGCCACAAAGGCAGTGGAATAGTCTTCGTCTGGGGAGCGCAGCCACCAATAGCTTGACGCCCAACCCGGATGCTCGGGATCCACGACACGCAAATCGTTGTTTACCGCATTAGCCTCTTTTGAGGAAAGCGGCCAAAAAACAGCATTGCTTACCGCAGAACCCGCTACACCGTCGGTATTTTCCTCATCGTAGTTTCCGCTTGCAAGGGTCCGTTTTTCAACAGCATCGGTTTCTTTCGCCGTCAGCTTATCCGCAAGCGCGTCTATTGCCTCTTTCAACGCGCTGTCCGCATAAGCGTTGCTCGCACCGAACTTTGACAACCCCATGTTATTTGCCGCAAGCAGGGTCATATTCCCGGCTATGCCGGCTGCACTGTTTCCGTCATAGTCGATGACGCGCCATGCACCGGGATTATTTTCATGGTCTTGCCCGAAATACACGGTCGGTGCGGTCGCTGTGTTTACATTTTTACTTAGTGCGTCTGTGCCAAGCTGTATCGCAGCAGAGCCCGTTGCTGTCTCGCCCTCGGCAAATACGCCTGTCGGCACAAGGCAGAACAGCATACATAGGGTGAGCAGGATACTTAGTAGTCGTTTTTTCATTTCTTGCTACCTCCGTTATGTAAACTTAATCAAGAGCGGTTATTGTGATTGTGCCTTTGAAGCTCTCGAGACGGGTATTGTATGCCGACTGTTCAAACATGAAGTACAGCGTTATATCCTCGTCCGAGGCGTCGTAAATTCTGGTGAAATTAAAGGAATGTTGGTCGTTTGTCTGCGCTATTTTTGTGCCGTCACGTTTTATGCGTGTAACCTCACGGCAAAGGTCGTCGTCATAGCCGTCTGTCATCTGGATGGAGTAATTACCGCTGTTGTTGGACTCGTTTGATACCACCTGGAGAGAGCCGCTTATGGTGACGCTGTAAACATGACCTTTTTTGAGCGTAATCTTATCAAGATAAGTGGATATCAGGTCTCCGCTGTTTACCTTTTCATAGACGCTTAAAGCTGCGTTGCCGTTATTGAGAAATACTCTCGGAATTCTTGTTTCTGCATAAAAATATCCCGAACAGCTGCCGTTCTGACCTGCATCACCCTTGTCGCCTTTATCACCTTTATCTCCTTTGTCGCCTTTTTCGCCGGTGTCTCCTTTATCTCCCTTTTCTCCGTCAACACCTGCGGCTTTTACGGCTGTGTCGATTTCTCCGAACCACCAGTTGCCGTTTTCGCCGATAAAAGGTGTTTTTCCGTCCTTGCCGTCAGAGCCGTTTTGTCCGTTTATTCCGTCCTTACCGTCGGCTCCGTCCTTGCCGTCAAGACCTTTCAAAACCGAAAGGTCGTAAAGGTTCAGCCATATTTCGTCGCCGACATAACGCCATTGCAGGATATTTTCGCTTACGCGAAATTCCGGAGTTTTTCCGTTTGCACCGTCCGTTCCGTTCTGTCCGGCGGGGCCCTCTATATCGGCAATTGCAACAAGGTTCTGCCACTCGCCGCCCTCGTAACGCCACTGTATGTGGGTTTCGGTTCGCTGCACCTCTATGTTTTTGGCGTTAATGCCGTTCTTGCCGTCGGCTCCGTCTTTCCCGTCTATGCCGTTTTTGCCGTCTTTTCCGTTTGTACCATTTCTTCCGTCGACACCGTTCTTTCCGTCTGCTCCGTCATTGCCGTTTTCCCCGGCAACGCCACGCAGCTCGGTAAGCGCCACAAGGTCGCGCCAGTCGGCTTCATCGCTGTATTTCCACTGGATCGCCGTGCCGCTGTTGCGCACCTCCGGCAACACGGCACCGGTTTTTTTCGCTTTGCCGCATCCTGCGACAAAAACAATGAAAAGCACCAAAAGCATACCTGTTAGCAGTTTTTTCCCTGTTCTCATCTTCTCTCCTCCGTTTCGCCGTCCGTAGACAGTTTAAAGTCATATTTCATTTCAAGCATGGCAAACAGCTTATGCATAACCGTAACGGCAAGCTCCCGAATATCAATCGAGCCGATAAAAGCAAGCACCTTTGCCTGTTCTCCCTCCGGTACACGATATACTCTCATTGATGCCGTCAAAAAGCGGCTGAGCTTGCGCTCCAACGGGAAATGAATATCACATTTGCGAGCCATATAGTTACGCATAAGTCCTGCCGTGCCGATTTCCATTTCGTAAAAGTCACTTTCGCTGTAATCGGGAAAATTTGCTCCGAAAATCTGCTTTAATTCCGCCGTGGTGTGCAGATAGATGAATTCCGCCGTGTCGGGCTGAGAATATGCTTCAATATAGATTTCTCGCAGGTTCTCGTTAAGCTCCGTTAGCGTGAGCTGAAGAGACGTTTCCACCGCATAGGCGTATACGGGCGGCAGCTTTTTGTCCGCAATGCTCCTCGCCACGTCAAATTGACCGCCGAACATCGATTCGGTTAAATCCAGCAAGATTTTATCCTTGGTCGGAAACAGATTTAAATAGCTGCCCCTTGCGACGCCTGCTTCCTCGACTATTCGACTGACGGAGGTGCTTTTATAGCCCTCCTCCAAAAACAACCGAACGCACGCCGTTAAGATTTTTCTTTTTGTTTCACTGCTGTTTCTACGCAAATATATCACCTGTTTATAATATTATTAGTATGCATACCAATAATATCATATCTGTCTCTTATACACATCTGACGCTGCCGACGAC
>ENA-OXEO01000607-OXEO01000607.1-human-gut-metagenome-genome-assembly--contig:-NODE-607-length-15028-cov-22.0735_pt1 | contig 15028 bp, 9 predicted proteins | sample MGYA00249828_ERZ652250 | MGnify/ENA primary metagenome ERZ652250 (study PRJEB26925, sample SAMN05826791) | human gut metagenome | biome: ENVO:2100002; feature: ENVO:00000062; material: ENVO:00002003... | reverse complement strand
ACGGCATAGACCTGTTTGTGGGCAGACGGGTGAAGCTGGAGAGCCGGAAGTATTTTTCGGAAAAAGAATGACTAAAAAAGCAAAAAATAGCAGATTTGGGCTTTTGTTTTGAGTTTCAAGTGGTTGTGGCAGTTGTTGGCTTTAAGTGACGTTCGTGAGGAAATGCGAAAATAGCAGATTTGAGAAGTGGAAACGCTTTCAATTCATTACCTCAGAAAAACGCCCTAATGAGCTTTTTAAACGGTGTCGGTTCTTGTTTCTCCATTCTGCACAGGTTGTGAATTTGCCATGCAGCTCTCATAGTTTAATTTTGCACTGAACAAAAAGCAAACAATTATGAGAAGTACATTCAAGACAGTCTTCTATGTAAATGGAAGCAAGGAGAGAAACGGAGTTGTCCCTATCATGGGACGAGTGACAATCAACGGAACTATCGCACAGTTCAGTTGCAAGCTGAGCGTGACCAAGGCGATATGGGATGCCAAGGGCAACAGAGCCAAAGGCAGAAGCAAGGAAGCCAATGAGGTGAACTTTGCGCTTGATAACATCAAGGCTCAAATCGCTAAGCATTACCAACGGCTTTCCGACCGTGAGGCGTTCGTTACCGCTGAAATGGTGAGAAACGCATATCAAGGCATAGGTACGGAGTATGAGACATTACTCAGAGCTTTTGACAAGGAGAACGCAGCCTTTGCCCAACGCGTGGGAAAAGACCGAGCTGTCCGAACCTACCGCAAGTATCTGACGGTAAGAAAGTACGTTGCCGAGTTCATCAAATTTCAGTACAAGCGCAGCGATATGTCCATGAATGAGCTTACCGAGGAGTTCATCCGTGATTTTTGTCTGTATTTGAAGAATGTCATTGGACTCACGCAATCTACCATTTGGATATACTCCATACCATTGAAGCATATCGTCACGGCAGCACACTACAACGGCAAGATACAGAGAAATCCGTTTGCCATGTACCACGTTGACCCAGACCACAAGGAGCGTGAGTTCTTGACAGAGGAAGAATTGGACATATTTGCAGGAATAGAGTTGGAAAATCCCAACTTTGCTTTTGCGAGAGACTTGTTTATGTTTGGTTGTTGGACAGGTATCTCTTTCGTTGACATCAAGAATCTTACAGAGGACAATGTTGCCATTATAAGTGGGTCTCCATGGATAGTTTCTCAGCGTCAAAAGACAGGCGTACCATTCAAAATTAAACTGATAGATGCAGCCATACAGATAATTGAACGTTACAAGCCATTGAGAAAAGATATGCACTTGTTTAATATTGGCTCACTTGACATGGTAAACAAGCGTATAAAGAAAGTGGCAAAAATGTGTGGCATCAAGAAGCGAATTTCATTTCATGTAAGCCGGCATTCGTTCGCAGTTTTGGCTTTAAACTACGGTATGCCGATAGAGAGTGTAAGCAAGATACTGGGACATACGGACATCGCCACAACACAAATTTACGCAAAGGTGACAAGTACTAAATTGGAGCATGACATATCAGCTTTTGAAAGTCGAATCAAGGGGCATATGCCGACAATGGGGGGAATGGCATGAAAAGGACTGTAATCACCGTGGACGGAAATGGAATGTTATCCATTCCGTCCAACTTGCAAGACTTGTGGATGAGTGAGGGTGAATTGGTTGATATGCTTCATGTCACCGCCATGAAACTCCATGCTGTGATAAGGTCAATATACAAGGATGGTTTATTGACGGTGTCGGAAGTCCAACAGAAACAGGAAACTTCCAATGGCATTTGGCAAACGTTGTATGGCTTTCCGATGATTGTTGCCCTTTGCTTCCGTATAAACTCATACGGGGCAGCTCGGTTTCGTGCCACCATCTTCAAGAGATTGTACGGGGCAAAAGAGAAAAGTAGTGTCATTGTCCTCCAATTCAGTGGAGGAACAACCGCCTTTAGTTGAATGTCCTCTTGCTTGTTTGTTGGCTTGGCGCTGTCGTACTGTCGTGAATAAGTACTGAAGCATAAGCATGACATTCTTACTTGTAGGGGGATGAGTTCTGTTCATAAAAATGACGGACAAAACACCCCTTATTTTTGTTGAATTGTTGAATATGATGAAAGAAGTATTGAACATCAGGCATTTACGGCTCAACATATTCTCAACAAATCTCTCAACAAAAGAAAGATAATGTTGAAAAGAGAAAACCATGAACACCATTCCTTTCTTTCTTTTTTGCCCAGTAATTTGTTGTGTAGAGCTATTTGTTGAGAGTTTGTTGAGGGTATAAGTGGTTGGTTCTCATAAAGATAACACCTATCTTCAACAATTCAACGTTTTACATGCCCTCACTTGGTACGCTGTAAAATGTGCTTGTGGATTAATTGGCAACCGCTCTATTCTCCGAAATGGTTGCAGCAACGTTCCTTGGAGGCTTTGCGCCTCCAGCCACTTGGGCGAACCTCCGCAGTGTTTTAGCATGGCATTAGATTTATGCAGACTATACCGAGGACACACAGCACACATAACACACTCGGCATAGTTCACAAAGGAAATCAACAACACACAACTGAAACACTTGGCAAGTTTCACACTGAAAATATCACCTTTTCCTTTGCAAACTCCATGTACAAAGTAGCTTGTGTCTGTGACCTTGTTCTTTCAATGTGGCAGCTTTGATGTTTGGCGTAAATTGAGAGAATTAAGGTCTGCAACCTTGGGCATGGAAAGCCGAAAGGCAAATATCTCGTCTTTTGTTCTTAGAGGAGGGAGCGAGGTTATGTTTTGGGAACCCCAAAACTCCTCGCTCCACCATGAGGGCGGAGAAATTTTGCTCCCGATGGTCGCAGAAAGAGAGTGTACCAACTGTAAACAGTATGTCGAATGGCAAACATACAGAAACAAGACTATTCTTTGTGGGAATGCTACTTTCCACAAAGAATACTACCTTTTTTTTATCAGTATTTTATCTGCCTTTGCGTCTTAATGTCCCATTCTTGATGTATCTACAGCCTTTACGTTCTTCTCCTTGTAGCCACCAAACTTATAGATAACTGCAAAGGTGACAGACGCCCAGTTGTAGTTTATCTTCATACGGTAGTCTTGGTTGCCTTGTACTGAACGGGTGTCGAACCGGTTGTTGAAGATGTTGCTGCCATTTAGGCGCACGCCCCATTTACCGTCATGCGACGACCATTGCAGCTTGGCATCCATCCTGAAGACAGGACTTATGTCGTAAACACCTTGTATGGCCTTAGTCTGATAGAAAGGATTCAGAATGAGACGCAAATCCTGTGTGCTGCTTAGTTTTACGGATGCTGTACCTCCAAGTATGACAGACAGTTTCTTGCGATCGAACGGCAAGTCGAAGAAATTACAGCTCTTGTCGTGCTTGTAGGTTCCTACTGCAAACACGTTGCCGTTGAGCCATTTGCCTGCACTGAATATGGCAGATGCTTGTAGTCCATAACTATTGGAAAAGTCGAAGTTGGTTTCCTTCATTATCACAGCCATGCGGTCTGTGGTCTGATATGGCAACTGCACGAAATAGTCGGGCTTCAGACTTGCAAAAGCCATGAGCGTATAACGTCGCTTTATCTGCCACATCAGGTTGACATTGTAATAAGAGAAGGGTTTCAAATCGGGATTGCCATGTATCTCGGTATATGTCGATGAGTAAAATACACTGCTCATTGTTGACCAATAGCTCGGAAATTCAGAATTGGAACTGAATGACAAGTTGAGTAAATGATTCTCGTTGATATTCCACAGGGCATTGAGTGACGGATATATGCGCCATTTGTCCCATATCGGTGAATGGTATTGTTCGGCTGCTGTGGATACTTCAAGACTAATTGCCTTGTTTATCTGTTTGCTGAAACCTGCGTATATATTCCAAATACGTTCGTTGATGTCTACACTGCTTGTTGCATTAGGCAGAATGTTACCATCTTTGTCGATGGTGTTCTGATAACTCTTGTTGCTTGTGAATTGTCCTTTTGCACCATACGACAATCCCCAACCATGTGTAAAAGAATGGTTTTGGTCGGCTGCAAACATCCATTTGCTGATAGTCTGTTCACTGCCACTTGTAAGGTTGCGTTCCGTTTCTGTCGTATTTTCATTAGCATACATCGTACCGTCAAGTTTTTGTTGTTGAGGTGTACGATAATTTGTGTACGAACCACTAATATTAAGCCCAAATGGAAGTGAGTAGTTTACATCAACATTGTGCAAATACACATGGCTGTCACTATGCATTCCGCTTATGCTTGAACCTGTCGTGCGGCTGTTGGAGCAGGACTTGTCCCATTTACCTGTATATGCAATGTCAAGACGATGATTCCTGCTAAAGGCGTAATTCATGCCAAGTCGGTAGTTATGGGCAATACCAAATGACTTCTGACTGGTTTCATCATTGTAATTTACACGTTTGTTACCCAATGGATGGTTGGCAAGGCGTGAAGACTCACCGTATGAATTGCCGTCTATTATATATTGGTATTGTGCATCTAATCCAAACTTTCCCCTTTGCATAGAAAGGTAAAAATCCCCAAACCCTTTTGCATATTTACTTTGCTGCAATCCTCCAATTATCTGTCCAGACAACTGATTTGTACCCGCATAATCTTTCGTGACGATATTTATAGCCATGCCACGAACATGATAACGTGCAGGAGCAGCAAGCATCACCTCTGCTTTAGCCAACTGTGCAGCAGGCATCGCTTTCAATCTGTCTGCAAGCTGTTCTTGCGTTAAAGTGGTCGCCTGTCCGTTGATGATAAGCGTCACCTCATTGCCCGAGAAGGATATGCTGCCAGTGGCATCGCTAACACCAGGTATGCGTGTCAATGCCTCGTAAGCGTTATCGGCAGGCAACTGCTTCAATAGCAGCGGCATATTGTACGACAGCATACCACGCTCTGCCTTGACAATAGGGCGCGATCCTTTTACCATCACTTCAGGAAGATTGTGCAACATTGTCTCCATTGTGAGCGAATCCGTTTGCGTCAGAGTTTGAGCTTTCACGTTAGCAACTGAAAGCAGAAATAATCCTAAAAGGAATACTTTATTGTCCATATTTTACCTTTCTAATCTACATTCTCTTTCTATAACTTTCAAAAGTACGAAAAAAAATCCATAAACGAGAACGTTTTGCTTTGTATTGTAGGAATGAGGACGACATTTAACATTTCTCTTACTTTTAATGCCGTATATGAAATTTATCTATGCTGCATAGACAATGTGTTGCTACATTTGGAATAAGCACACTTCCAACCCAAAATTAATAATCTATAAAAACAAAGCAAAAAGTGTCGTTTTTCAGATTTTAGGTTTAACTTTGCATCCGAAAAGAGTTGTTTGGCAAGCAAGGCAAACTTATGTAGAATGTAGAAGTTAAAACTATTGCCAAGTCATTACCTCTATTGAGGAAAGACACTCATAAATCGCTCATTTTAAGCTATTCAGAAGATTTTAGCAGAATTTTAGATAAAAAAGACTTATCTGCCATCACCGAGAAAGATGTTTGGAACAATGCCCAATATGCCACCGCCTATCTTAACAAATTGTATCGTGACAACCTTCCGGGATGGGATCAGGACGTAGCCGGATATTCGGACGAGGCTTATGGTGAAACTGGCATTTTATACGGTCATCTTACCACTGCTTCAATAGATAACTGGCCCTACAAAGAAATACGCAACATCAATATCATGTTAAGCAGTATCGAAACCGGAAATATAGATAACGCAACCAAAACCTCATTAAAGGCCCAGGCACTTGTTTTAAGAGCTTGGAGATATTTCCAGATGGTACGTTTATACGGTGGAGTTCCTATGATTCTGGAACCGCAGGCATTAACCGATGACTTATATGTCACCCGTAACAAAACTTCGGAATGCATCAACTTAATCATCAAAGATTTGGACGATGCTATTGATGCCCTGCCCTGGAAATGGACAGGAGACGACGAAGGACGCTTTACAAAAGCAACCGTAATGGCACTGAAAGGCCGGATTCTGCTCTATTATGCCAGCCCGCAATTCAATCCTGAGAACAAGGCTGAACGCTGGGAAACAGCCTATACGTACAATAAAATGGCAGCCGAACAAATAGAAGCCAACGGATACGGGCTGTACGACAGTTATGAAAATATCTGGTTTGATGAAATGAATAAAGAAGTATTATTCGTTACACGCTATCAGGAACCCGACATTACCCACCATTGGGATGCTGCGACACGTCCTCTGTCGGAAGCCCAAAACTATTCGGGTTGCAATCAGCCTACAAAGGAAATGGTAGAATCTTACCCGATGATCACCGGAACTCCTATCACAGAATCACCTGATTATGACCCGCTTCACTTCTGGCAAAACCGTGATCCCCGCTTCACCAGCACCATAGCCTATAATGGATGCAAATGGGAATTGAGTGGTAAAAAAGACAGAATCCAATGGACATACCAAGGACACTCTACCCTGAACCCCAGCAGCAGCGGTTTCTATTGCCGGAAAGCCATCAATGTAAGCTATACTCCCTATTATACTGAAAGAAGCAGTACCGACTGGATAGAAATACGTTTTACCGAAGTCTTGATGAACTATGCCGAATGTGCTGCCGAAAATGGAAAATCGGATGAAGCTTACGGAGTTTTAAAACGCATTCGCCAACGCGCCGGAATAGAAGCCGGAAGCAATGGCATGTATGGTCTGAAAGCAAATATGTCACACGATGAAATGATAGCTGCCATCATGTTGGAACGTAAAATTGAATTTGCCTATGAAGGCAAACGCTACTGGGATTTGCGACGACGACGCATGTTCGCATCCGAAATGAATGGAACCCGACGTCATGGTCTTTTGCCCAAACTAAAGATTTCCCCCGTCGAATTCGACAAAATAAAAGACAATATAGACATAGACAAAGACTATACGACCTATTTTAAAGATTCTGTGGTGGTATTAGACCAGAAATATGAAATCAATTTCCAAAACAACTATTATTTCTATGCCATTCCCAACAAGCATTTGGAAACCAATTCCAAGCTGGAGCAAACGCTAGATTGGGACAACGGAACATTCAATCCGTATGAATAGGAAATAGAAATACTAAAAAGAGAAAGTGTGTCAAAAGTAATGATTCACGATGCAAGTGTCATTTAGAGCTTTTGGCACACTCCTATCTCATCTCAAATCAATGGAACACAAAAACATAATCCATGTTTTAAACAAGAAAATCCATTGATTTATACATTTATTATTCTTTTCTTTGTTACATAAAAGCCATTTCTGTCCTTTTGTTGCAGTCCTGCCACCAAAAGGCACCTGATACTACCATCAGGAATTTGTTCAACCGGAAAGGACAGATATTGGTGATAAATAGAAACACATTTAAAAGATTTATATGAATAAAAAGAATTTATTACTGACCACTGCCCTTTTCATCTGCTTAAGCGGGCAAGCCCAACATACGATAAAACTATCGGAACTAGACTTATCTCATATATGGCAAGAGTATGGAAAAGTACAGAACGGAAAATCCGTCACCGGAGAACAAGCTGCCGTCAATGGGAAAATATACAATGAAGTGATAGGTACCCATGCTAAAAGCATACTGAAAATAGACCTTCATGGGGATGCTACACGCCTGCGCTCCCAAATAGGCGTTGCAGACAGCAAAGTCGACATTTCGGACAAGAGCCTGGCCGTCCTTCCATTAGTAAACGGAACAAAACTTTATTTCCGCAAGGAAGGCAATGACAAGCAATTCCTGGGACTGGCCGGCACCAGTGGCAAAATAGACAAAGGCTCCGTTTGCTTTATCGTGAAAGGAGACGGCAAAGAGCTTTACAACAGCGGCATCTTGCACGGCAATGAATCGCCTCTATCCATGGATATAGACTTGAAAGGCATCCGTATACTGGAATTATCGGTAGAACCCACCGACGACGGTGCCAGCGGTGACAATGCATTGTGGATTACCCCAACCATTGAATATAAATCGGCCAAACCCGAAACCATCCATGCGGGATACGCAGGAAAAGGCCCGGAAATGACGACCGGCATTTCCCGCAAACTGGCAGATAAAATCAGCAAGCTCCCTGTCTTATCCGTTCCCGCTTCTACGAAAACCGACTTTGATTGGTTGATTACACCCGAAAAAGCCAAAGCAGGCATTTATGCTTCGGCAGACGGTAAAAGTATTATTGTGGCCAACCCGATGGTATCCCGCACCTTCCGGATTTTCCCGAACCTGGCCACAACCGATATCATCAACCGCATGACCGGAGAAAGTATGCTCCGTGCTGTCAGCAGTGAAGGCAGCATACAAATTGATGGCAAGAAGCACTTAATCGGGGGATTGGCCGGACAACCGGAACGGGCTTACATTGAAGACAAATGGATAGAGAACATGACTACCATTCCCGAATCTTTTTTGGTAGAGGACTTTGAAATAAACCCTATCAAGGAAGATATAAAATGGGCACGCAGCCGTTGGGCGCTCAATAAGGAAGCTGCAACCGGCAGTGAAATCACCTTTACTTTGCGGGGTGACAAGGAACTGAAAGATGTCATTGTGAAACTCCATGTATCGGTATACGATAAAATTCCCGTCATCCGCAAACGGTTTGAAGTGATAAACCGGTCCGACCTACCTATCAACATCGACACATTCCAATTGGAATACCTAGCTTTTGCCGAACCTGAATCTCCCGGAGGAGGTGACCCGTCCAAGTTCCTCTTGCCCAATATCCATATAGAAAGCGATTATGCTTGTGCCGGCAGTTTCACGGAAAAAGAAACAGACATTACCGAAAAATGGGTAACCGATCCTGATTATACCTCGCAACGGAACTATTTGATGCAAACCCCTTGCATACTGGAAGTTTCCCCAAAAATGGGACCCGACCAAGCCGTACCGTCCCAAGGCACTTTCCGTTCTTTCAGCGTATACGAAATGCCGTTCGACAGCTACGACCGTGAACGTAAAGGACTGTTTACCCGCAAAATGTACCGCACCATCGCACCTTGGACTACGGAAAATCCCATCTTCATGCATCTCACCTCAACCAATCCGGAAACAGTGTACCGTGCCATCGACCAATGTGCCGAAACAGGCTATGAGATGATTATCCTGAGTTTCGGTTCGGGTCTGAATGCAGAAGACATCTCGGATGCCAACATCGCCAAATATAAAGCATTCGTGGACTATGCCCGCAACAAAGGCATCGAAATGGGATGTTATTCCCTGCTTGCCAGCCGCTGGATAAGTGACGAAGTGGATGTCATCAATCCGAAAACAGGGAAACGCGGCGGCATGACATTCGGCAGTTCTCCCTGCCTGTGCAGTGACTGGGGTTATGAATATTTCCATAAGATAAAGACGTTCTTCGAGAAAACCGGAATGCGCTGCTTTGAACACGACGGCTCTTATCCGGGAGATTTCTGTGCCTCAACCGTCCATCCCCACCATAAAGGACTGAAAGACTCACAATGGAACCAATTCCATAAGGTAACGGAACTTTATCATTGGATGTGCGAAAACGGAATCTACCTCAATGTCCCCGACTTTTATTTCCTGAACGGCTCTACCAAAGTAGGAATCGGCTACCGTGAAGCCAATTGGTCATTACCACGCGACCGCCAACTTATCCATACCCGTCAACTGAACTACGATTGCACTTTCGAACGCATTCCTTCCTCATTGTGGAGCTTTGTCCCATTGGTGGAATACCAGGGAGGTGGAGCAGCAGCCACACTGGAACCGTTGAGTGAACATTTATACGAATACAAAACACTGATGTTCCAAAATTATGGCGCAGGAGTACAAGCCTGCTACCGCGGCCCGCGTCTGTATGACACTCCCGAAACAAAAAAAGCAGTAGTGGAAATCATCAGCTGGTATAAGAAATACCGGAATATATTGAACAGTGACATCATCCACTTACGCAAACCGGATGCCCGCGACTGGGATGGTATCATGCACGTCGCTCCTGCCGGAAAAGAAAAAGGGCTGGCCATGTTCTATAATCCTACCGACAAGGAAATGACACGTGACATCCAACTTCCGCTTTACTATACCGGACTGACAAAGACAGCCCGCATCCGCGAACAGGAAGGCACACCGGCAACTTATACCCTGAACAGGGACTATACGGTGAACCTTACCGTAAAAATTCCGGCTAAAGGATACACTTGGTATGTAATTGAATAACTCATTAAACCTATATAAATATCATGAAACTCAAAAGACTGGCTTATCTGGCATTTACTTTCTCCATCCCGTGCTTCCTTCAAGCACAACAAGCCAAAATGAACATCGGGATAGAAGCAGGCCAACTCAATTTTGACGTCTCGTTCAAAGGGCAACCCGTCATCCTTTCCTCCCCTTTAGGAATGAACATAGACAACCACCTACTGGGAAAAGAAGTAAAGAACAGCACCGTCAGCACAACTTCCGGAAAGTATAAAACATATACAATAGAACAAAAAGATGGAAATACCTATTACATAGACTCATGGGAATTCGATGACGGTGTAGCTCTCCGTTACCGTATTCCCTCCGATGGCCCCCGTTGTATTTACGGCGAACAAACCGCCTACACTTTCCCCTCCGGCACACACGTATGGTATGCCAGCGGCCCCTTCCAGTATGGATGGATACAAGCTTATCAGGACAGGAGCACCGACTCCATCAAAGACGAACTGCTGGCTCCTCCCGCCACATTCCTTTTACCGAACGGAACCTATGCCGCCATCACGGAAGCCAACCTTTTCAATTTCCACGGAGCTGTTTTATTCGGCAAAGAAAACAACCGCGTACAATTTGGCTATGTAGAGAACAAAGGACACGTGGAAACAGGGATCATCACAGGTCTTCCCGACTCCAAGTTTTGGCATGAAGAGGTTCGTAACATACCGTGGATTACCTCGCCACGCAACGGAGAAAATGAAATCGTCACCCCGTGGCGCGTACTGATGTTGGCCGAAGACCTGAACGGTTTAGTCAATAACCAAATCATTGCCCAAGTATCCGACCGTCCCGACCCCACCCTTTTTCCTAAGGGAAAAGATACGGAATGGATCAAACCGGGACGCTCTGTTTTCACATGGCTGACAGAAGGGAATGACCGCCTCAGCGTAGCCAACCATAAAAAATATGTAGACGGGGCAGCCGAACTGGGACTACAATCGGTTGTGGTAGACGATGGTTGGGAACTTTGGGAAGAAACTGAAAAGAACACCAACGGACGTTCCAAATGGGAACTTTTAAAAGAACTGACAGACTATGGCAAAGCCAAGAATGTAGACATCTGGGTATGGCGCCCTTCCTCTCCCCGTTCGGGCAACAAGACCGACATAGGGCTGGTAGATGCCGACGAACGCTCCGGCTTTATGAAGAAATGTGCCGAAGCAGGTGTCAAAGGGCTGAAGATTGACTTCTTCCACACCGAAAACCTTTTTACCGTCAATCTGATGGAAAATATTTTAAAAGATGCCGCCAAAGCCCATTTGATGGTTATTTTCCATGGAGTAAACAAACCTACCGGTGACAGTTATACTTATCCTAACCTGCTGGCAAAAGAAGCAGTACGCGGACTGGAAAGCGTAGGAGCCGAAAACAGCTGGGCACCCGGTCCGGCATGGCCTTACCATAACACTGTATTACCCTTTACCCGCTGGCTGGCAGGCCCTGCCGACTATACCCCTTTGAATTTCCGGAAATTTTGCCCTCCGTCGGTAACCTTTACACACCAATTGGCAAGCATTTACACCTTTACCTCTCCCATGCTGATTTTTGCCACCGACATGGAAGATATGTTATCATGCCCGGGACGGATGTTTATCGAAGAAGTACCGGTGGTTTGGGACGAAACCAAAGTACTTCCCGAAAGCCGCATCGGAAAATTGGCAGCTTTAGTCAGAAGAAGTGGCAATACATGGTATCTTTCCGTACTTAACGGTGAAACACCCTATAAAGGCAAACTCCAGACCGACTTCCTTCCCAAAGGCACTTACCGGATGACCATCGCATCGGATGAAGGCTCGAACTATAAAAAGATAGTCATCAGCAACCGAAAAATCAAATCCGGCAAAACATTACAGCTTGACTTACTCCCGGGAGGAGGATATTTGGCAAAAATAGAAAAAATATAACCTTTCTTTACAGCCTGCCCGCCGGCATTACTTTTACTTCCCGACCCGGAATATATAAAAGGAATGCCGGCGGGTAGGAGAAAGAAAAAATCAGTCTGCCACATTTTCCAATTTAAGCGTCCAGGCATAGTCACATGGCATATCATCCATATACAAGGCCGGCATTTCCACTACAATATCATCTCCTTTTTGCTTCCAGTTAACCTTCTTCTCTGATCCCAGCAAGGAAATTTTGGTCTTGCCGGTAGAACGGATATCCTTCAACTTGATGGTATTTTTCGGATACGCAGGCAAAATGGCATATACATTCTTTCCTTTCTTGGTAAAAAACACCTCTTTCACCGCATAACCCGGTTCCGGGTCCACTGTCTGCTTCAAAATAGCATCACCGCTCACATAATGTTTTTCCTTCGATTTCCATTCCCGGTTACCCTTTGTCCATTGACAAGGACGCACCCAGGCACGTGTCCCATAAATCGCTTCACCGTTTACTTTCAGCCAGTCTCCCATCTGAACCAAACGTTCCTGCATGATCGGCGGAATCTTACCATTCGCATTCGGTCCCACATCCAACAACAGGTTTCCGCCATTACTTACAATATTAACCAAAGTCAAGACCAATGCCTTAGGAGAAGTATAATCTTCCAAATCCTCATTCTGATTATATCCGAAAGACAATCCTATTCCCCTGCATTCTTCCCAGGGCTTATCATAAGATGCACTTGAATTACTATATTCCCTGGTGTAATAATCCCCATGCTTCCGTCCTGTATTATTTGCCCAACGGTCATTTACCACAACACTGTCTTTCACAGGAGATTCTGAATAAAGCCATGCCAATGTTCTTTCCACCTGCCATTCTTTATCATTGATAGTATCAGGACCATCCGACCAGATTAAGTCCGGTTTATACGTATTCACCAAATCTTTCAGCTGAGGGAAGAAATGTTTTTCATAAAACAATCCCATCGTTTCTTTGGTATACAACGGATTCCCCCATTCGCGAAGCGAGAAATAACATCCCACTTTTATATTGGTCTTCCGCAACGCATCCACATATTCGCCCACCAAATCGCGATGAGCACCTATCACCATACTGTTCCAGGGCCTGCCATACGATGTGGAAGCCTCCTTGCTAGGCCATAATGCAAAACCATCGTGATGCTTGGTTGTCAACACCGCATAGCGGGCACCTGCACGTTCAAACAGCTTCGCCCACTCATTGGCATCATAACTCATCGCCTTGAACATGGGGGCAAAATCGGCATAAGTGAAATCCCTGCCATACATGGCTGTATGAAAATCATAGATTTCCGTACCGGTAAAATCACCGTTCCCCATCAATTTCTTGTTTTCCAACCAATACTTATACCATTCGGAATAAGTTCCTTTAGGCGACCATCCCGGCACAGAGTATAATCCCCAGTGAATAAAAATACCAAATTTGGCATCTTCAAACCAAGACGGAACCGGACGTTTATCCAATGATTCCCAATCCGGAGTATATACTTTTTGAGAAAACAAAGAAACTGAAATAAAATAGAAAAGAAGAGTTGAAATACTTTTTTTCATAGTACGCATCTTTTATTTACCAAAAAAATTATTCACAGCTGCAATATTAATCAGATACTTTCCTGCTTGTACAACACATACACCGCATGAGAATGCCTTCCTTTTTTGTCCAATCTCTTCTCCTCATACCAAGCCTTCAGTTCGTAAGCAGCCGTGGTACGCGCCACTCTCAGCCATTCCGAATAAGCCAGACGTGTAATGGAACCGTGTTCTTTCAGATAAGCCTCCAGCAACGTCCAACGCTCCTCCTTGCTACGCTTCTTCACCGTGGGCAGGAAGCCGAACTCGGCACGGAGGATGTCTGTTTCCTGTCGCACCCGCTTCACCAGTTCCGGCACCGGACGGAAGTTCACCTTCTTTATCTTCACGGATGCCGCACGTATCTCTTTCCGGTCTGTCACCTCACGCGAGGACAAGGCAAGAGAGAACGTACCCAGTCCGTCCAGCCGCACATTTTTTCCTTGCCGCAAATGAGCCACAATAGCATCGGATACCTCTTGCAGCACTCCCACCACACAGCCTGCCGAGTACGCACTGTGCTTGGACAATTCCTTCACTATGTGGTCGGTAGTAATCGTTTCCTTCACCACTACCGCCGGATAAAGCACCGGCTTGCCGTCCTTTTCCTTGAAAGGGTTAGCCTTGAAATCATATTCTATATCCATCTTTAAAAGATTTTGTCTGTATCCGTAAGCCCTTGCAGCTCTATGGCTAAGGGTTTTCTTCCTTTGGTGTTCTATCTCCATAAACTTTGGACTTAACTCCAAAGGCTATGGAGTCATCTCCAAAAGTTATGGAGTTAACTCCGCAACCTATGGAGATGGAACACATCTGTACAAAAGTACTTAATCTTTAGTGAATAAAGGCTTAATATAAAGGAAAAGATGGATTAAGGGGAAAGATAATCAGATTAATGACCGGATAGGTTTTTTAATACCGCCACGACCGAAAAAAGTGCAGCATTGCTGAATGAAACACCCTAAAGTGTTTTCATAATTGCATTTCGCTTCGGGTAACGATTTAAAAACCTTTCTGCTTCACAAAACAAAACTGCTTTCCCTTGTGTTTCCTGTTTTTTGCGGTTGGCTTCAATGGGCACTGCAAACGCTTTATTGATACTCATTTCAGTGGCATTTCAACCTTTTCTCTCGGTTATTCCAAAGATTTATCCTATTTTTGTGTTGGCAACAAACTAATACCATAATACACAGACTGATGAAAACCACTATTTTACTTGGCTTATTATTGACCCTTACGGTTTCATGCAAACACCGTTCCAACCCCGTGACTACCGAAGAAAACTTCCACACCCAAGAAGCCAACCGTCTG
>ENA-OXEO01000599-OXEO01000599.1-human-gut-metagenome-genome-assembly--contig:-NODE-599-length-15157-cov-13.783_pt1 | contig 15157 bp, 15 predicted proteins | sample MGYA00249828_ERZ652250 | MGnify/ENA primary metagenome ERZ652250 (study PRJEB26925, sample SAMN05826791) | human gut metagenome | biome: ENVO:2100002; feature: ENVO:00000062; material: ENVO:00002003... | reverse complement strand
TCATCCATCACTTTGCATACTGTAATACAAGAATATAGCTGTTATAACATCCTCAATATAAATTTTAAAATTTGTTATAATTAATTTGTATATGTCAAAATATTTCACTATCTTTGTATTACAATAAATGAAGGAAACTATCATACTGAAACATAGATTTTAATTCGATTTTCTAAGTGGACTGGCTAGCTGATTAGCCAGTTCTTCCACTTAATTCACATCTAAGAATCACAAAGTTATTACCATAAGTACCTTTTGAGCATATTTTAGGTACTGAATGTTAATTATTCATCATAATTTTTGAGTTTGGGTTAGTTAAGCGTAGAATAGTAAGCGTAGTGATACGCTTATTATTTTATTTCAAGTGTGACAAATTTTGGTAGCGAAACCTCAATCTTCTATAGAAAGAATACCCAAAAATGTCACACCCATAATTCAAACTCCAGATGCTTCTAAACTCCAGATTTTAAACCGACTAACTAAACAAACAATTTACAATTATGACAAACATTATTATTACTAAAGAGTACAAGTATTTAGGTGAATATCCATTATTCAAAGAGAATGGTTTACCAGTAGGATATTTAATAGATAAAGGTAAAGTAGGCTGTGGCGGAACATCTATAGCTTTAGAAGATGGTAAAGATACTATTATATGTGTTCCCTTTGTATCACTAATTAAGAATAAGATGCAGAAATATAATACAGATGGTAAGGTTAATGTACTAGGTGTTTATGAAGGTGTTACCACATACGAAATTAGAGAGTATTTGAATACTAAGAAAGTTGCTAAAAAGATTATGTGTACTTATGATAGTTTAGCTAAAGTTGCTGGTATTATTGGTTATAACTACTTCTTACTAATAGATGAACTACACCTGTTGTTTATCCAGTATGTCTTTAGAAACAAGGCTGTAAGGACTGTATTAGACGAATACAAGAAATTCAAAGAATGGTCATTCTTAACAGCTACCCCTATTGAATATGATTTAATGCTGGAAGAACTAAAGGATATTCCGACCTTTAAAATAGACTGGGAAGATAAGACCGAAGTAAAGGTAAATGCAGTACAATGTAAGTATGTAGGTGCTACAGTAAAGAAAGTTATCAATGACTTCTTAGAAGGTAAAGTATTCGGTAATGCCCACTTCTTTGTAAACTCGGTGGAATTTATTGCTACTATGATTAAGAACTGTAACCTTACTAATGAGAATACCAGAATCATCTTTAGCAAGAATAATGAAAGCTATAAGCATACTTGTCAAGGTGTTACTAATGGTGAAACTACTGACCCTGTAAAGAAGATAAACTTTTATACTTCCACCTGCTTTGAAGGCTGTGATTTATTTGATACAGAAGGTAAAATTTATATCATCTCTGAAAGCACCAAGGCACAAACCTTAATGGATATTAGTACACAGGTAAGACAGATAGCAGGTAGAATTAGAAATACCCAGTATGCAGATACTATTACACATCTTTATAAAGCTACCAGATACAATACAGACCTTACTTATGAAGAATATAAGCAGGTAGTTCTAGAAGAAGAACAGAAAGCTAAATCATATATTACTAAGGTTAATAATGATAAGGAAATTAAGGAAGGAACTAAAGAAAGTATCTATCATTACATTTGGAAGGATGAAGAAACTGGTGAATTTGTATTTGACCCTAATAGGATGAAACTAGATATTTATAACTTCAAGGTACTTAACCATACATACAGTTTACAAGTTAATTTAAGCACTGAATATAATAAGGCTGGTATGGCTGTAGGATGCAGTACAGATAAGACTTCTGATAAGCTATTAAAGAATGATTCAGCCAGAACTACCTTTAAGGATGCCATAGAAGAATATGATTCTATAATGCAAAGAAAGGAAGGTATGGTATTCAGTCTTACAGATAATGATAGATTAGCCTTATTAAAGAAGAAATATAGCTATATCAAAGATGCTTATGAACTACTAGGTATGGAACAAATTAGGGAACTTAAATATCATACTTCACATATTCAAAGACTTCTTATTAGTATCTCTGAAAAGATGGATAATAATGCTAAGGTAGCTAAGTTACTGCTTACTATTCCTGCATTTAGAATCGGTGAATTTATTCCTTCTGCTGATATTAAAGATTGCTTGAATAGTATTTATGGTACACTAGGAATCAAAGGAAAAGCTAGCATTAAAGACTTTGAAGATTATGCTAAGTTTAAGGAAGCTAGGAAAAGAATAGATGGTAAGCAGGTAAGAGGTTATATTATTCAGTACATTAAAATTAAGTAAGCTATGGTTATTGACTTTACACCCAGTACAAAGGAATCAGAAGAAGCTAGAATATTAAAGCTAAAGGAAGATGCAGTAGAAGCTGGTATTAAAGCTAAGGAAATTTTAAACAGCATAGGAATTAAATATATCATCCGACTTTATAAAGAAGGTGGTTGTATTAAGTTTTACAAAGGTTCTAAATGTATAATGATGGCAGGTTTACTAGCTGGCACTAATGAACTAACAGCTAATTTCTCTCTTTATTATAATGCTACCAAACTTAAAGACAGGAAAAGATTTAAAACTGTAGAAGAAAATGATTTCCTTACAGATATACTACTAAACCTTTATTCTCAACTACAATAATCAGACCTAAGATAGTGTTTAGATGAATTATTAAAATTATTGTAATTTAGTTTTGATATGTAAAATATTATTACTATATTTGCAATATGATAAAGAGTTAAATAGGAATGACTTTATCATTCTGATTAGTGAGTAATTTAGTTCTATTTTACTACTAATCAAAGTAATAATACTACAGATACTTCTACTACAAAGATTATCCTATCACATAGATTATTTATTTTATAACTAACTTCGTTATTCATTCAGTAAGGTAGTCTGTGAAGATAGCCTTACTTTACTTTGATTATTAACTACTTAAACTATATATACTATGTTTACAACCTATGTATTACTAACATTCTTAGCAGTTTTAATGTATTTCCTTATTAGGTAAATAAGTGGTGATTACCAACGATTAGCATATATCATCAATGATTATTAAGGCGTTCATTTTGAGCGACTTTCTTTTTAGCCTTATAAGCGATAGTTATCGTTTATAAGGCTTTTTCAGCTCATTTTTGTACCGCATTTGTTGCTCGCTTGTTACTCTCCGATTTTAGATCGGAAAGGTCGTGGACGCACTGGTACGTCATGGTACGTGGTGGTACGCGATGAAACTGATTTGGCGAAATAAACGGATAAATAATGAGTAGTAAAATCGACATTCAGAAAAGATGTAAGTGGTGCAATGCTGTTTTCACAGCCCATAAGACCACCACAGAGTATTGTTCACACCGATGCGCCAATCTTGCCTATAAAGACAGGGTTAGGAAACAGCGCATTGAAAGTCTGCAACACGAATTAGGGAAAAGCATAAAGATATCTCCTAATTTGAACAAGGAGTACCTTACTCCGTCAGAAGTAGCCGAGTTATTAAATATTGGGCGTACTTCTATATATCGCTATATCCGCAATGGAGTAATCAAGGTAATCCGATTTGAAAGGAAAACCCTTGTTCGCAGAGCTGACATAGAAGATATGACAGACTATCTTTCGCAAGAAAACGAGAAGACATCAACAAAAGAGAAAACCCCTATCACCGACTTCTACACCACCGCCGAAGTCAAAGAGAAATGTCATGTAAACGAGTCATGGATATTTGTAGTAGCCAAGAAGAATAACATCCCCCGGACTTTCAATCGTGGCAAGACCTACTGGAGCAAGAAACATATAGATGCTTACTTTGCCAAGAAAGCCCCGGATCCTGACATTACCGAATGGTATAGCTCCCAAGAAATGCAGGAGAAATTCGGTATGACCTTATCCGCCATCTATTGTTTCGTTTCCAAGAATGCCATTCCTAAGAAAAAAGAGGGCATCATGGTGTACTATTCCAAGAAGCATGTGGATATAGCCAAAGGCATTGCAACTCCCGAAGAACCTCAATATTATACGGTAGCCGAAGCGATGGAGAAATTCAATCTCACCCGTGACCAGCTCTATCATTATGCGAAGTATCATAATATCTCCAAGGTCAAGAAAGGCAAATACACACTTATCTCTAAGCCCGAATTGGATAAATTACTTGCAGCCCCGAAGATTGAATAAGTTATTTTTCGGTGAATATCCCCTCCATTGAATCACCATATTCCTTTGCACCAAACAAATGTAAAACTCTAAATATTAAACAGTATGTCACACACATGTACAAAAGTAACAGTCCGTCAGAGAGCGATTCGGAATAATCGTATCTCCTTGTATTTGGATTATTATCCGGCAGTCCGTAACCCCGAAACAATGCAGATGAGCCGTAGGGAATACCTCGGCATCTACATCTATGCCCACCCGAAAAACGAGATGGAACGAGAGTTCAACTACGATATGTTGAATAAGGCAGAGGCTATCCGCTGTATCAGAGTGCAATCACTCATCAACGAAGAATTTGGTTTCTTGGATAAGACCAAGCAGAAAGCCGACTTTCTCGCCTACTTCAAGAAGATGTGCCGGAACAAAGACCAGAAATGGCAGTTTGTCTATCAACATTTCTACAACTTCGTCAAGGGGCAATGTACCTTTGGCGATGTGAATGTGGATTTGTGCAAGAAGTTCCGTGAGTATCTGTTGAACGCCAAGCAACTCAAACACAGCAACCGCCCCATATCCCTCAATTCGGCATCCGGCTACTACTCTACTTTCAGAGGATTGTTGAAGATTGCCTATCGGGACAAATGGTTTCGGGAGAACATCAACGATTACCTTGATAAGATTGAGCCACAAGACGTGAAGAAAGAGTATCTGACACTGGATGAAGTGAAACAACTCGCAGCCACTCCTTGCGACATCCCCGTATTGAAAGCAGCTTCTTTGTTCGCTTGTCTAACGGGCTTACGCATCAGTGACATTTTCAATCTGCAATGGGAAGACTTCACTATCGCTCCCGACCAAGGTTATTGCTTGCGTATCAGAACCCAGAAAACCCAGACAGAAGCGACACTCCCCATCAGTTACGAAGCCTACGAACTATGCGGTACGCCCGGAACAGGCAAAGTGTTCAAGGAATTGAAACGGAGTATGATTAATTATCCGTTGAAAAGCTGGCTCAAAAAGGCAGGGATAACGAAACCAATAACCTTCCACGGATTCCGACATTCGTATGCAGTCATACAAATATCCTTGGGTACAGACATTTACACAGTATCAAAGATGCTAACGCATAAGAACGTGTCCACAACTCAGATTTATGCCGATTTGGTTAATTCCAAGAAACGAGAAACAGCCAATAAAATATCACTCAAATAGATATAACTATGAAACGAAGAATCATAACCAACAACGAACAAGGCATCCATATTTCTGATGGCGAGGTATGGATGACCACTTGGGAGATAGCAGACTTGTTTTATACAACGGCTGGAGCTATCCATACAGCTATCAAGAGCATCTTGAAAACCAATGTTTTGAAAAACCAGGAAATTTGCAAGTACATTAAATTGGAGAATGGGAACAGTGCCGACGTGTATAATCTTGATATGGTTATAGCCCTATCCTATCAAATAGACACCGGGCATTCCGCAACATTCAGGAAATGGGTAACAAACAAAGTCGTTCGTAATCAAGACTGCAATATCCTATTATATCTGAACAAGGGAACAAGCCATACATTGTATTGCTAATAAGCTATATCTCTATACCCTATTGATTATCTGCATTGTTTACCCAAAACGATACAGATAATTTTTATTTTTGAGATACACAGGTCTGTTGCTCCAACTATTTTCATCTAAAAACAAGAAATTTACAATGCGCTTATTATTAGGCATGTAACATGGTGAAAAGTGATGAAATATATCGTCATAAGCCCTTTAACAAGCAAAACTATGGATTTTCTCAAAAATTAATCCTATATATTTGCACACAAACGATTAATACATCTCACTATGGAGCAGAAAAAGATAGAACATATTACATTGCATTTGATTGTTTTCAGTACAATCGCTATCATTGGTGTTTTAGCCCGCCAAACCGTACTTCACTATGGCTGGGATGAGTTCAGCAGCTATCTTATTTTGGTGGTATGCTCCATCATTATGGGAGCTATCTATCTCAATCTGCAAATGGTATTCAGACAAATCCTTTCTCCCACAATAGAAAAGTGCTTTATGAGATTTGAGTGCTACCGCAACAAGGCGGTGGTAATTGAAACTCCAATAGAGCATCAGGAACTTATTGAAAATAACGTAGATACAAAACCTATCGTTTCCAAATCTGAACCAGAAATCGAAACTACATCTGACACCACAGAAGAAGTTTCTATTCCCTCACTCCCTGAATCCAATGAAGATGTGGCGGAACTGCCTAAGGAAGAAGCCACATCTTCTACCACCAATAATACTTTTATCGAAGAATCTAACCAACCGTCAGAATACGAGATACTCCGTGCTCATGCTATGGCTGAGAAAGAACGTGCCTCACAAGAAAAACTCAATAAGGTTATCGCATACACAAAACAAACTTTGGTTTCCTATCTTGATGAAACAGCACTTAATCGCTTGTGTGGATATGTGACAGAATATTACCTGTCAGATGCTTTGCCTAAAGTCGAACCGATAAAGGTTGATTTTCAATTAAAGACCATTGACATCATGCACTTTGGTTGGAATATCGGTAAGGCTTTCAGTAAGCCGCGCTTACAGACTGCCACATTTATAAAGAGGGTATTTGCTCATACCCTCCGTGATTCAGAAATATCTACTATCGAACGCAAAATGTCGCATACAGAATCTGAATGCAAGATTAAACTTGATAGAACAATTGCACTAGCAAAGAGCTAATATCTTTTCTTTCAGTTCCTGTTGAACATTCTTCATCGCAGCAACAAACATTGCAAATGTTCCACTTTCTTTCGGAATTGGAACACCTATGTTATATATAGAGCCACCGTATCCCCGCAAATCCCCCAATTTAGTTACCGTCACATTATCTTGTGATGTAGGATATATAAACCCTCCTATACCAGCTTCCTCCACATGCATATACGATATTATTTGGTGCATATCATTTCTATCGATTCGATTATCATCCAAGTGTTTGTATTTAGCATCCAATATACAATTTTCTTTAAAGTAATCAGGATAACGTTTGCATCGGCTCATTACAAAATCAATATCAGCATTACTTTTATGAAATAAATATATACCTCCTTTCCCTGATCGATTTTGAGGGTGAAGGAATCCGCATTCGTTCAATACCGTTTTATATAAAAATTCTTCCCAAAGCCATGAGCCACTGAACAACAAACCATATATCCGATTATCATCAATTCCATACTTCAACCTCTTATGCTGTAGGATACTAACACACAACTTCTGCAACGCCCGATACTCTGTGTAATAAGGATGACGTATTGATTTCAAGTTCTTTACTATAACGCTGCTCAAGGCACCTCTGCGATAAGAAGGAGTGGCGCTACAGATTTGCGAAACATAAGCTTCAGTATCGGCATCTATCTTCAAGACCGATGCCATATTAGACGATCTGATATATTCTATTGTATGCCTGATGAGTTGTGTGAGATTATTATCATAGGCATATTCTTTGACCCTGTATGCTACATTCCCTGAAAATGGAATGTTATGCCTGATGTGTTGCGGAATATTAATCGTACCTCTTACATTTGCATCATTGTAATCTCTATGAATGTATTCTTTATACAGTCCTTGTTGCAATGCCCTTTTCAAATAGAAAGGAAACATATAAACCAGAAAGTCAAAGATTTTTCCTCCGGATGTTGAATGCTTAAGATCGAGTAAATTAATCCTAAAAACCTTTTGAAGCATGTAATGCAAGAAATAATCCTCAGAGCTATCCTTGGCAAATCGGGTACCAATAGTCAGTTGGCTTTCGTTTTTTCCGATAAAGCCCAGCAAGTCTCCAGTTTGTAGATTTTGCTCATCAATTGTGAAGATACAATTATCTGCAAGATTGTCTTTATAGGCATCAAGTTGCGGTGGACATATTAACAAATTTGCATTTTGTTTTTCACAAAGCTCCCTTATTGTCAAATTAGCTATCTGAACAAAGTCACACAAATTCCTATCCTCAATATCTTGAATTGGGATATGGCCATAATCATGTGTTCTATATACCTTAGGCATTATTGTGTCTTAAAACTTTACAGCTGATATGATATTTGAATATTTCCAGTTTCGCAATTAGACCAATAACGTGTTGACCTATGAAGGAATTTGCTTGCAAAACCTGAAAGGCCAATTGTTTTTTATTCAAGATTATAGGCTTTTTTAAAATCGGCCATTTTCGTATCTACATCATCCATTCCTCTAACGTATTCATATAAAACACCCTTAATATGGTATTCCCATAAGTCTGCCCACATGTTATCTGGGTTATCCTTATATAGCATAGCCTTTTTGAAGTATGCAGGCCCCACATGGTAAGACGAATTTAATCCTTCGGTATTCTCAATGGCATAATTAAGATTTTGCATTCGCTTGATTGCAATCTCCTTAAAATCGCCCAGGCTGTCCATCATCTCTATCCTGTCATTCGCCTTTATCTCCTTCCACGCAAAGCGACGGCGCATTGCAAAATCCATAGAGTCAACACTACGGTCTATATCGTTCATCGTCCCAACAATATAGACATTTTCAGGGACATAAAAGCCATTTTCATAAACATCCCCTTCATCTATTAGGTTTTGATATTGCGTCTGAACTGTTCCGGCTACACCTCTATATCCCGGGTCGATTGAGAAGAACAGCTCTCCGAATATCCTTGAGATTTCTCCTCGATTTATTTCATCTATAATGAACACATAATTCTTTTGTTCTACGATAAACTCTTCGACTTTCTTATTTTGCATGAAATTTTTATATAAGTAATAGAGCGTAGCCCAATAAGCCGATGAGTTACATCCCTTGATGGCTTCCCTCACAGCCTTGTCGATATTAGAAATCGAATCTAAGGCTTCCATACTTTTATATACAGCAGACAGTTTCTTTAATCTGGGATAAGACACGGTGTATGTTTTTCCTGTTTCCGAGCCTTTTGCTTTCAGAATAAGGTTATTATTGTCCGACACCTCTGCAATCTCCATGCTTGTACCAGATGATTTTAGTGGTATTTCACATAATTCTCCAATTCGGACTTTATCAATCATATCATCGTAGGCTTCACGGAACAAAGCATCTACACTAATATCATAACTGCTTTTCTTGCTGTCGAGAAAGTTTTCAAGCGCTTTGGCACAGAAACTTTTAAAAGAGCCCGGCTTCAATTGAAAACCGATATTGATATCGCCCTCCTTTTGTATAGGCCGCAGTCCTTCCACAAAGTCAGTGTAATCATACGACGGATGAAACTGCACCATCATGCATTGTTGGTTTTCTTCAGTCGCACCCAGTTCCTTGGCTATCAGTTTTGCCAAATATGTCTTACCTGTACCGGGGGCACCAGTCAAAATAAGGTTCTTATTATCCTTCAATAAATTGGTATAGGGTAGCATATTGTTATGTTTTTCTTCGTTGATAATTAGAGACTCAAACAAATCAAAGAATTTTTTCAGGTTGTCATTAGGAGGCAGATTATCGAAAAGCCCCAATTCAGATAAATCAAACGACAACTCAGATTTTGCTGTAGCCTTAGCTTGCCTAGACAGATATAATCTTACTATTCTTTGTTTAGATTTATCCCACTCGGGACGGGTATTAAACCAAGTGCCTTGCCAGTTCAAGTAACATTGATTGGTCATATATGATCCAAAGCTGCATGTGATATTTATACATACTTGATGCTCTCCATATTCAGACCAGTCAGATATCTGAGTTTGTATCGATTGGTTCTTATAGCCTACTCCAGTCGTGATAAACTCTCCCAAGATGGGTTCTATATATTTTTTATATCCCGGAATAGTCTTAGACTCTGTCTGAACATACTCCAAGTGGGTAACAAAATATTCTAATAAGCACTTATATTGATGGTAATACCTTTCCATAAAAACAAAGCTACGAATAACAAATGCAAAGTTAGCAAATTAATGACAAACAAAGCATTAAACTGATTACATTTCTTAATCACACTTTCGTTCTTCCTCTTTTGATACTACCCTCATACAGACAGCAATCTATTTATTATTTACAATAAAGCACCTTCAAAAAGTTATTCCTCAGTTATATTTTGGTGAATGATTCCACCATTGAAACACCTATTTCCTTTGCCGTCGAACAATTAAAAACGATTGGTGTATGCAAAAAGAAACAGTAACATTTGATAAGCTGCCCGAAGCGGTAGGTTATCTGACCGAACAGGTCATCGAGTTGAAAAAGATGGTAGCGGAACTCCAGCCACGGCCATCCGACAAACATGTATTGGTGGAAATCGAGGATGCTTGCCGTATCATCCGAAAAGCCAAGCCTACCATATATACATTGGTACGCAAAGGGCTACTTCCGGCTTACAAGAAAGGCAAGAAACTCTATTTCTATGAGGACGAGCTTCTCGCTTGGATTGAGAACGGACGGAGAAAGACTTTCGAACAGACATACGAGGAGATGCTTGTCAATATGCAAAGCGGTGTACGCCATAAACCTAAATCATCAGTACAATTTTAATGGATTGGGATATGGATACATATTCTATTAATCCGGCATCCATCATTGATGAAGCGATTGATTTAAGCACAAGATTGTCCGGTACGGCATTTCCTGTCAGCATATTCCCAGCAAAAATCCAACGCATCATCCGTGAGGTTCACGAATGCCATAACTACCCTACCGACTACATTGCCGCTGCCATCCTCACGGCAATAGCAGTCGGCATAGGCAACACACACCTTGTCCAAATCAAGCAAGGCTGGTTGGAAAGCCCTATCCTGTATATGGCATTGATTGGAAGACCGGGAGCGAACAAAAGTCATCCTCTCAGTTTTGCAATGAAGCCGTTTCTTGATTATGACTACCGACAGAATCAGGATTTTGAAAAAGCTCTTGCCAAGTACGATGAACTGATGAGCATGAGCCGTAAGGAACGCGCGGAAAGCGGTGGAGAGCAATTTCCACAAGAACCTATCCGCAAACGCTTCTTGGTTTCGGATGTAACGCCCGAAGGTTTGAGCCTCATTCATGCACAAAACAAACGTGGGCTATGCTTGTGGGCTGATGAATTATCCGCCTGGTTCAAAAATTTCAACCGCTATAACAACGGTTCGGAAGAACAGTTCTGGCTTTCGGTATTCAGTGCCAAGACTACTATGTCCGACCGCAAGAATGCCAAGAGTTCCATCTTCATCAAGCGTCCGTACATATCGGTCATTGGTACTATCCAAAAGAAAATCTTGAACGAGTTGGCTAAAGGTGAACGCTCCAGCAACGGATTTATTGACCGCATCCTATTTGTAATGCCCAACCTGCAACAGAAAGCACGGTGGAATGACAAAGAGCTTCCGGAAGATATAGAGCAAGAGTGGAATGACGTCATTGGCAAATTGATACAATCGGAGTGCAACCTCAATGAACATGGAGAGATTGAACCGCAAATTCTCTTCTTCTCAGAAGATGCCAAGAAACAGCTTTACGAGTGGCAGCACCATTTCTCTGAGTTGTGCGACCGGGAAACGAACGACACCATCGTGAGTATCTATTGCAAGTTGGAGATATACATCATCCGCTTTTGTCTGATTATCCAACTGGCACGATGGACTTGTGGAGAGTGCGACAAGACGTGTATCGACTTGCTGACGGTGGAGAGAGCCATTAAACTGACGGAATATTTCAAGGAATCCGCATTGAGCGTACAAAATATCCTGAATGAAAATGCCCTCAACAGTCAGCAACAGGCGATAGTCAATCTGCTACCTCCGTCCTTTACCACCGCTCAAGCAATACAGATAGCCGAGCAAAACGGAATGAAGGAGCGGACATTTCAACGCTTTCTCAATGACAATATCGGAACATTGTTCCGCAAAGAGAAGCATGGAGAATATTCAAAGATTAACCCATGACATTTTTGTCGGTTTTGACACTTTCCAAGCGAAAACGACAATAACGACAAAAGTGACACACTAAAAAAGAGATAAACAATGAGTACACATAGATTCATATTAGAACCCTACAAGGGCATCAGCACCCGGCATACTTGCCCGAACTGCCACCGCAAAAGATGTTTCTCCAAGTACATTGATACGGAGAAGCGAATCCAGTTTCCGGATTACGTGGGGCGTTGCGACCACGAGCAGAAATGCGGTTATCATTTCACACCCCGTGATTACTTTGAACGGAATCCGTCTGAGAAAGAAAAGTTATCCGAAGATACCTTTCGGAGCTATGCGTCAATTAAAGAGGTCGAGCCAAAAGCCACTTCTTACATTGATTTGGATATAGTCAATCAGTCGTTGCAACGCTATCCTGAGAATAAACTGTTCCAATTCATATCGGCTCAGTTCGGAGAAACGGAGACATTGAAGCTGATGGCGAAATACAAAGTCGGCACTTCCAAACATTGGGACGGTGCAACCGTATTTTGGCAAATGGATTATCAGAACAGAGTTCGCACAGGTAAGATAATGCTTTACAATCCGGCAACGGGCAAACGTATAAAAGAACCGTACAATCATGTTACATGGGTACACTCCGTTCTACATAAAGAAGATTATAATCTAAAGCAATGCTTCTTCGGTGAACATCTGCTTTCAGAAGACAAAAGCCGTCCTGTTGCACTGGTCGAAAGCGAAAAAACGGCAATCATTGCATCCTACTACCTACCCCAATTCCTATGGATTGCATCGGGTGGAAAGAACGGTTGTTTCAATGCCAATAATCAGTCCGTTCTAACCGGAAGAAGCGTTGTATTATTCCCCGATTTGGGAGCGACCGACAATTGGCAGAGTAAAATCGGGTTGATGAAAAGCTATGGAATTGATGTGCAACTGTTCGATTATTTGGAAGCCAACGCAACCGAAAACGAACGGAAAGAGGGGTACGACATTGCCGATTACCTGTTGAAGGTACGCCCCGATGAAGCCATACTCCAGCAGATGATTAAGAGGAATCCGAACTTGAAAACACTGATAGAGACATTCGATTTGAAGCTTGTCAGTATGCAACGAGGCATCCCTCAGCCGAAGGTTTCACCGCCTAAGAAACGAGGATTCAGGCTTTGAACAAAGGGAGAGAAATCGAGACTTTTTTACTGTAGCAAGTTAATGTCGGTGTATTACATTTTCCGACCACTTGCTCCTCAAAAAGTCTGAGGAGGAGGTTCCCGATGGTCATAAATTATTCACTAAAAGCAATTCAAAATGGAGAAGAAACATACGATAACACTCCGTCTGTCTTACGACCAATTCGCATGGCTCGGTGCGCTTTGCAGACGGAGCAAGCAGACTCAAAGCGCAGTCATCCGCTCACTCATTGAGAACGGGACGGTGCGTGAGCGAATCACGAAAGAGCATATCCACATCATCCGACAGTTGATAGGTGAAAGCACCAATCTCAACCAATTGGCGAAGCAGGCAAACACCTACGGATTCTTTGCCGTTGCCGAAAGATGCGAGGAGATGGCGCAGCGTATTAACCAACTCATAAAACAATTGAAAGATGATAGGTAAGCAGACCAAAGGGACATCGTTCGGTGGTTGTGTCCGCTATGTCCTGAAAGAGGAGAAATCCAAATTGCTGGAAGCAGCCGGAGTGGATGGCACACCCGAACAGATGGCAGAGCAATTTGAATTACAGGCATTGCTCAACGACAAGGTAAAGAATATTGTCGGACACACCTCGCTCAACTTCTCTCCTGAAGATGGTGAACGCTTGAAGTCTGATGATGCGTTGATGCTGCAAATTGCCCACGACTACATGAAACTGATGGGCATCGAAAACACGCAGTACATCATCGCCCGGCATATGGACCGTGAGCATCCGCATTGCCATATCGTTTTCAATCGGGTGGACAATGACGGTAAGACGATTAGCGACAAGAACGACTTCCGCAGAAATGAAAAGGCGTGCAAGATGCTGACGGCAAAATACCGCTTGCATTTTGCCAACGGCAAAGACCATATCAAGGAGGAACGCTTGCGCCCATACGACCGGGCAAAGCATGAGATATACAAGGCGTTGAAAGAGGAACTGCCCAAAGCTCAAAGTTGGGATGAACTGAAAGATGCCCTTGCTGGCCGTGACATTGATATGAAATTCAAGGTCAGCCGGACTACACGGGAAATACAGGGTGTTAAGTTTGAATACAACGGCTTTTCTTTCTCTAGCTCAAAAGTCAGCCGGGAGTTTAGCTACTTGAATATCGACAACCGATTGGAACAGAATGCTTGTGCATCCTCATTTGAATACCCAAAGCAAGGGTTCACACATAATGATGAAGAGGTGCAGCAAAGCGTTTCCTATTCCGACAATAGTTCAAGTATCAGTCTTGGTCTGTTGAATGGTAGTTCGTCTTACGATGCCACTGCCGCAGAAGAAGCCGAGTTCAATCGCCTGATGAAAAAGAAAAAGGCTAAGCGCAAGCGAGGCTTTCATTTATAATTCACTATTCATTAACTTTTTAAATTCAATCAATTATGTTACAAAACGATTTGATTCTTGATTTCAATCTCTACTTGTGTGAGAAATTCGGCTACAGAAACAGTTGTAGCGTGATGCAAAATGCCAATGGCTTTTGTGTGGACATCCGTGAGCGTGATTTAGACTGCTACATCCGCTTCTGGGAGTATAGTTGTGGAAGAGGCAACTTCCCCGACTGGTCTATCATCATCGTGCGTAGCAACTTCAAGAAGAACCAAGCCGAAAACCTGAAAGACTTGGCTCATTTCTTCAAGGAATACATGCCACGCTACGGTTACAAATACCTCTGTACAGAAGGTGATGACTACAAGTATTATCAGACACTTGGCTTGAAGCTCATCCATCAAGACCTGTTCGGACAAGAAAACTATGGATTGGCAATGAAAGATTTGAATGTCTAATACTTGGTTTAAGGTTAAGGAGGGGATTTTTCCTCTCCTTTTCTTTTTATATACCGATAAATCAGAATTTACCGATACTTGACCATTCATCAGAAGTGGTAGAAGTTCGTCG
>ENA-OXEO01000586-OXEO01000586.1-human-gut-metagenome-genome-assembly--contig:-NODE-586-length-15450-cov-7.15473_pt1 | contig 15450 bp, 8 predicted proteins | sample MGYA00249828_ERZ652250 | MGnify/ENA primary metagenome ERZ652250 (study PRJEB26925, sample SAMN05826791) | human gut metagenome | biome: ENVO:2100002; feature: ENVO:00000062; material: ENVO:00002003... | reverse complement strand
CCGTCGTCGGCAGCGTCAGATGTGTATAAGAGACAGGGATTATAAGCTCATCGGCTGGTACGACAACTTCGGCTGCTCCGGAGGAAAGAAGATCCGTATCCTTGTGGCCGTCAAGACGAACTGAGCCTGAAATTTTCCAATCACAGAACAGCAGCCTCGCGGCAGATGAAGCGGGGCTGCTGTTTTATTCTCTTATTTGCCACACGCCCTATTTCGTGTTACAATAAAAACCAGAAAAATTGCGGAAAAAGGAGGTGCGGCAATGATACGCATTGCTCTGGTCGAGGACGAGGCAGAGGTGCGGGCGCAGCTTCAGGGCTATGTGCAGCGGCACACCCGGCAGTACGGCACCGAGTTCGCGGTGACGGAATTCGCCGACGGCATGGAGCTGCTGGATGATTACCGCCCGGTGTACGACATCCTGTTTCTGGACGTGGAGATGAAGCATCTGGACGGCATGGAGACGGCCCGGCGGGTGCGGCAGCTGGACAAGGACGTCATCATCGTTTTTATCACGAATATGGCGCAGTACGCCATCGGCGGGTACGCCGTGGGCGCGCTGGACTATGTGCTCAAGCCGGTGCCTTATTTTGCGTTTTCGCAGCAGCTGCGCAAGGCCGAAGAGCAGCTGCGCCGCCGCGCACGGCATTATCTGGCCCTGCCGGTGGAGGGCGGGATGCGGCGGCTGGATTCGTCCCTCATCTATTATCTGGAAAGCGAGGGACACCGCGTCCATTTTTATACCGAAGAGGGCGATTTCGTGGCGGCAGGCACCCTGAAAGCCTTTGAGGAAAAGCTGGCCAAGCGGCCCTTTGCCCGCTGCAACAGCGGCTACCTTGTCAATCTGGCACAGGTGAAGAGCGTGCAGCAGGGGATGGTGCAGGTGGGACCCTACGAATTGCAGGTCAGCCGCCCCCGGCGGAAAGCCTTCCTCGCGGCGCTGGCCGACCACATCGGGGGTGAGGGTGCATGACGGCACTGCCCAACATCCCGCGCCTGTATACGGCGCTGGCCGAGTGTCTGGCCGTGGGCATCTACGCCCTGCCGCTGGGCATCCGCTTCGGCAAAACGGCCACCATCGCTGCCAGTGCGGCATGGGCGCTGGCCCTGAGTGCTTTTTTGCAGGCCACGGGCAGAGTTCCGCTGGCGTGGTGGATCCCCTGCATGGCGGCAGCTGTGGGGATACAGTATTTATACCTCTGGGTCACCCGCACCATCTCCCTGCTGGAAGCGGGCTATGTCTGCGCCCGGGCCTTCGTTCTGGCAGAGCTGGCGGCCAGCGCCGAGTGGCAGCTGCACTGCTTCCTCTGGCCTCAGCGCAGCGGGGCCGACGGCCTGTCACTGCTGCTTCTGGTGGTGGTCTATGGCGGCGTTTTCGGCTGCATCTGGGTGCTGGAGCATAAGCACAAAAGTCCCAAGGGCCATATCGTCATCAGCGGAAAAGCGGGCCTCGTGGCCGTCGTCATGGCGGCGATGGTCTTCGCGGTGAGCAACCTGCTGTTCTTGGGCGACCGCGAGGTGGACATGAGCGTCTACTACATCCGCACGCTGGTGGACATCTGCGGCGTGCTCATCCTGACGGTCCAGCACGAGCAGCTGCGGGAGGCGGCGCTCCACAGCGAGCTTGCCGCCATGGACGAGGTGCTCCACCGCCAGTACGAGCAGTACAAGCGGAGCAAGGAGGGTATCCGGCTCATCAACAGCCGCTATCACGAGCTGAAAATTCAAATCGCGGACATCCGCGCCGAGCGCGACCGGGCCAAGCAGGACGCGGCTCTGGCCCGGATGGAGAGCGGCATCCGGCAGTATGAGGCCGAGAACAAGACTGGCAACCCGGTATTGGATACCCTATTGACCGCCAAAAGCATGGACTGCCAGCAGCGCGGCATCAACATGACCAGCGTGGCCGACGGCAGCCAGCTGGGCTTTCTGAGCACGCGGGAGCTGTGTACCCTCGTGGGTGCGCCGCTGGACAACGCCATCGAGAGCGTGCTGGCTGAGCCCGACCCCGAAAAGCGTCTGCTGCGGGTGGCCATCTATAACCAGAGCGGCTGCGTGATGCTCCGCTTCGAGAACTACTGCGCCCAGCCCGTGGAGCTGGGCGCGGACGGACTGCCCGTCCACAACGCCCACGGCGGCTACGACCTGCAGGGCGTGCGGGCGGCCGCCCAGCGCCACGACGGCACCATGACCCTTCATTGGGCCGACGGCTGGTTCACCCTGCGGATCCTGCTGCCTGTCCCATCGTGAGAAACGTCTCTGTCATCGCACAGCGATGACAGAGACGTTTTGTTATTCTGCACAATAAAACCGCGCTCGAAATTGTGGATTAGCACAATAAAATTTGAAACAAAATTGAAACTTCTGCAAAATATGCCTCCAAAATGACAGATTGTGAAGGCGGCGGCCACAAAGTGTTCACATTCTATTATAATAGTGCCAGAAAAGCGGGGCATACCCCCACTTCCCGGAATCAGAAGGAGGAAAACATGACTGGTATTCAAATCGCATGGGAAGACGTATTCAGTGCGCTGGATATGATCAAGATCCCTCTGGCGGTCATCGTGATCGGCCTTATGGCATGGATCGCGTTCATGGTCGCCGCAAAGAAGATGCCGAAGGGCAAGCGCCGCTTTGCGCGCTGGCAGTCGGCCGTCGCATTCGTGCTGTTCCTTGGCATCATGGTCAACGTGATCTGCCTCGGCTCGATGCGCAACACCCTCGAGATGGCGCTGGGCGACACCGGCCACATCACCGCCGAGACCGCTGAGAACTCCCGCAAGGTGGTTCAGGAGATCTCTGAGGAGGGCATCATCCTGCTCAAGAACGATGACGCTGCCCTGCCCCTGTCCGACACCACCAACATCAACGTCTTCGGCTGGGCCTCCACCGACCCCATCTACGGCGGCACCGGCTCCGGCTCTGTGGACATCGCAACGGCTGTTGGCCTGCTGAAGGGCCTGCAGAACGCAGGCTTCAACACCAACACCGAGCTGAGCGATTTCTACACCGCTTATCGTGCAGACCGTCCGGCAATCACCATCAACAACGGTCAGGACTGGACTCTGCCCGAGCCGACCGCTGCTTCTTATACCGACGAGATGATTGCCAACGCAAAGGCATTCTCTGACACCGCTGTTCTGGTGCTGGCCCGTTGCGGCGGCGAGGGCGCTGATTTGCCCCACGATATGGGCGCTGTCATGGACGGCACCTATCAGAAGGGCACCAAGTACACCAACGCTCTTTACACCAACAACGGCGATTACGACGACTTCACCACCGGCATGACCTATCTGGAGCCGAGCAAGACGGAGCAAGACCTCATCGACCTCGTTACCTCCAACTTTGACAAGGTCATCGTTGTTTACAACGGTGCCAACCCTCTCGAGATGGGCTGGATTGAGAACTATCCCCAGATTAAGAGCCTCGTCGTCTGCCCCGGCGTCGGCGCTACCGGCTTCAATGCTCTGGGCGAAATCCTGAAGGGCGACGTCAACCCCTCCGGTAAGACCACCGATACTTGGGTCTACGATTTGACCACTACCCCCTACTACAACAACATCGGCCACTTCGCCTACACCAACACCTCCGCAGTCTCTGACGCTGCAAAGGCTCACTGGGAGAAGGCTGACGGCGTCGTCACCTTCGTGGACTACGTCGAGGACATCTACGTCGGCTATAAGTTCTATGAGACCGCTGCCGACGAAGGCCTCATCGACTACGAGAACACTGTTCAGTTCCCCTTCGGCTACGGCCTGAGCTACACTACCTTCGAGCAGAAGATGGGCGACCTGAAGGCCTCCGACGGCAAGATCAGCGTAGATGTGACCGTCACCAACACCGGCGACACCGCCGGCAAGGACGTTGCAGAGCTGTACTACAACCCGCCCTACACCAACGGCGGCATCGAGAAGGCTTCTGCAAACCTCATCGCCTTCGGCAAGACCGGCCTGTTGCAGCCCGGCGAGAGCGAGACCCTGACCCTGAGCTTTGATGTTCAGGATATGGCCTCCTACGACGACACCGGTTATGGTTGCTACGTCCTCGAGGCTGGCGACTACATCATTAGCCTGAAGAGCGATTCCCACAATGTCATCGACTCCAAGACCTACACCGTTGATTCTGACATCGTTTACGACGAGTCCAACCCCCGTGACGGCGATTTGGTCGCTGCTACCAATGAGTTCGACTTTGCACGCGGCGAAATTACTTACCTGTCCCGTGCAGACGGCTTTGCAAACTACGCTGAGGCTACCGCAGCCCCTGCAAACTATGAGCTGCCCGAGGGCTACGAGGTCGTGGCTCACGGCACCTATGATGTCGAGAAGTACAACGACCCCAGCGACGAGATGCCCACCACTGGCGCAAAGAACGGTCTGACCCTTATCGACCTGCGCGGCACCTCCTACGACGACGAGAAGTGGGATGCCCTGCTTGACCAGCTGAGCGTGGATGACATGGTCGAGATGATCGGCTTCGGCGGCTACGGCTCTCCCGCAATCGCCTCTGTCGGCAAGCTCAAGGCTCTGGATGCTGACGGCCCTGCTGGCATCAAGGCCCGTGTCAGCGCTACCGCGGAGAGCGCCATGGGTCTGGGTTATCCCTCTGAGATCGTCATCGCAGCTACTTGGAACACCGACATGGCAAAGGCTGCGGCCGAGGGTCTGGGCGCTGAGGCCCGTGATCTGGGCGTCGATGGCTGGTACGCACCTTCCATGAACATCCACCGTTCTGCCTTCGCAGGCCGCAACTTCGAGTACTACTCCGAGGACGGCGCCCTGAGCGCTGCCATGGCTGCTGCCGAGTGCGACGGCATCTACGAGTACGAGATTTATCCCTTCATCAAGCACTTCGCCCTGAACGATCAGGAGACCAACCGCAACGCCATCCTCTGCACTTGGACTACCGAGCAGGCAATGCGTGAAATCTACCTCAAGCCCTTCGAGAAGTGCATCAAGGAGGCCGACGGCAACCCCATCACCGTTATGAACTCCTACAACAACATCGGCACCCAGTGGGCCGCTGCCTGCCCTGAACTCAACAACGACGTCCTCCGCGGCGAGTGGGGCCACAAGGGCATGGTGCTGACCGACTACTTCGGCAACTACGGCTACATGGACGCTGACCGCGCTGTGCGCGGCGGCACCGATATGATGCTGGCCACCGCTGGCAACGACGCCATCATGACCGACACCACCAGCGCTACCAGCATCAAGGCAATGCGTCAGGCCTGCAAGAACATCATGTACACGATGGTCAACTCCTACACCTACGTCAACTACGACCCGAACCATGTTTCTACTTGGGTCAAGGTCTTCTACGTCGTGGATGTGGCTGGTCTCATCGTGCTGGCTGGCTGCGAAGTCCTGCTGCTCAAGAAGCGCAAGACTTGGGCCGAGGCATAATCGAAACCACAAACCCTAATCAGAACAAACGCAAAGGGGCGGCGGGCAGAACGCCCGCCCCCTTTCTTTTTGGAGCAGGAGTAGTATTTTATGAAACACGCTGATATTATCCAAACCCTGAACTTAGAGCAAAAATGCGCCCTGCTCTCAGGCGAGACCGTCTTTACCACCCGCGCTCTGCCGGGCAAGGGCATCCCGGTCATCACCCTTTCGGACGGCCCCAACGGTGTCCGCAAGCAGGCCGGTGCCGCCGACCATCTGGGCCTCAACCCCAGCGTTCCGGCAACCTGCTTTCCGACCTCTTCCGCCACTGCGTGCAGCTGGGATGAGAAGCTGGGCGAAGCCGTGGGCGAGGCACTGGGCGAGGAAGCCGCTGCACAGGAAGTGGCTGTCCTGCTCGGCCCTGGCCTGAACATCCAGCGCAGCCCCCTTTGCGGCCGTGACTTCGAGTATTTCTCGGAAGACCCTATCCTCGCGGGCAGGATGGCCGCTGCCTATGTGCGCGGCATCCAGAAAAACGGCATCTCTGCCTGCCCCAAACACTTTGCGGTCAACAGTCAGGAGCTGCGCCGCATGGCCAGCGACTCGGTGCTCGATGAGCGCACCCTGCGGGAGCTGTATCTGACCGGTTTCGAGATCGTGGTGAAAGAGGCAAAGCCCAAGACCATCATGACCTCCTACAACCTCATCAACGGCACCTACGCCAACGAGAATGCCCACCTGCTGCAGGACATTCTGCGGAAGGACTGGGGCTTCGACGGGGCCGTCGTCACCGACTGGGGCGGCTCCAATGACCACGCCCTCGGCGTGAAGAACGGCTCCACCCTCGAAATGCCCTGTCCCGGCGGCGACTCCATCCGGGAGCTGATGAAGGCTGTACAGGACGGCAAAATTTCCGAGGCCGACGTGGACGCCCGCCTCGACGAGATGCTGGAGCTGGTGCTCTCCACCCACGCTGCGGTGGAAAAAGCGCCCCGCCCCTTCGACGCTGCCGCTCACCATAAGCTTGCCCGCCGCGCGGCCGCAGAGAGCATCGTCCTGCTCAGGAACGAGGGCGGAATCCTGCCGCTCAAGCCCAATGAGAAGCTGGCCGTCATCGGCGACTTTGCCGAGACGCCCCGCTATCAGGGCGCAGGCTCCAGCGCCGTCAATGCTCTGCAGGTGGACACCCTGCTGGACAGCATCAAGGCCGACGACAGCGGCATCACCTTCGTGGGCTATGCCTCCGGTTTCGAGCGTCAGGGTGCAGCTGACGCCGAGAAGCTGGAAGAGGCTGTGGCCCTCGCAAAGAAGGCGGACACCGTTCTGCTCTGCCTTGGCCTCGATGAGCTGCGGGAGAGCGAAGGCCTTGACCGCTCTGACATGAAGCTGGCCGAGAACCAGCAGCAGCTTCTGGCCGCTGTGGCTGCCGTCAACCCGAACGTCGTCGTTCTGCTGAGCGCCGGTGCGCCGGTGGAGACGCCGTGGGCCGGCCAGTGCAGGGCGCTGGTCTACGGCGCACTGGGCGGACAGGCAGGCGCCGGCGCAGCCGCAGACATCCTCACCGGCAAGCTCTGCCCCTGCGGCAAGCTGTCCCAGACCTGGGCGCAGGCTCACGACGATACCCCCGCCAAGGCGAACTTCGGCGGCGAGGGCCGGAATATAGAGTACCGCGAGGGCCTGTATGTGGGCTACCGGTACTATCAGACCGCCGGTGTGCCGGTGGCGTTCCCCTTCGGCTACGGCCTGAGCTACACCACCTTCGAGTACAGTGATCTGAAGGCAGACGAGAAGGGCGTGACCCTCACTGTCACCAACACCGGCAGCTGTGCCGGTGCCGAGATCGTCCAGCTCTACGTCGCAAAGCAGGACGCAAAAGTCTTCCGCCCGGCGCAGGAGCTGAAGGGCTTTGCAAAGGTCTTCCTCGCCCCCGGCGAGAGCAGGACGGTGAGCATCGCTCTGGACGACAAGGCGTTCCGCTACTGGAACGTCAAGACTGACCGCTGGGAAGTCGAAGGCGGAAGCTATCAGCTCCGCGTGGGTGCATCCAGCGCGGACATCCGCCTGACAGCGGAAGTCTCCGTCAAGGGGACCAACGCTCCCGACCCCTACGAGGGTCTCGACCTGCTCCACTACGTCTCCGGCCAGATCAGCTATGTGACCGACGCCGAGTTCGAGGCTCTGCTGGGCCATCCGATCCCGGAGGATGTCGTCCGCATCGACCGGAACATGACTCTGGGCGAGATGGACCATGGCCGCAGTCCGCTGGGCTGGGTGGCACAGAAGGTGCTGCGCTGCCGTCTGGACAGCAGCTTTGCAAAAGGCACCCCCGACCTGAACACCGTGTTCCAGTATAATATGCCGCTGCGCGCGCTGGCCAAGATGACCAACGGCATGGTGAGCATGGGCATGGTGGACGGCCTCGTCTGGGAGCTGAAAGGCTTTTGGCTCGTGGGCATCCTCCGGGTCATCTATGAGTTCGTCAAGAATCTCATCCTGAACAGCCAGATGGAAAACCGGCTCAAAAACAGCTGAAAGGAATAAGGCCATGAATTTCTGGAATAACTTTGCCGCAAAGCATCCGGCCGCGGCCAAATGGGTGCGGGAGGGCGGACTGTTCGTCATCGTGTCCAACCTCATCACCGTGTTCAAATACCTGCTTCTGCAGTTCCTGCCCAAGGCGTTTGCAAGCCTGCCGGTGGTGGACTTCGGCTGGCCGGGCATCGACATCACCCTGTTCGGCGAGACCTTCAAGTGGAATATCCTCGGCTATGACGCGGCCCACGGCGGCCTGCCCTACTTCTGCGCCTACATGGTGGCCATGGTCATCGGCGAGTGCATCAATTTCCCCATCCAGCGCAGCCTCGTCTTCCGCAGCAAGGGCAGCCTCGCCAAGCAGATCGGCTGGTATCTGCTGGCTTTCTGCCTCATCACCTGCATCGTCAACTCCATCAACTGCATCTGGGTGGCTGTGGCCGGTCTGCTGGTGCCTGATTTCATCTACAACATCGGCACCACGGTGCTCAACGGCGGCATCTCGATGGTCATCTTCTTCTTCGTGAATAAGATCATCTTCCCCGAAGGCGAAGCCGCAAAATAATCTGTCATCTTCTTTGTTTTCATCATTTTCTTCATCCGAACCAACAGGCCGTTCTCCTCCGGAGGACGGCCTGTTGGCATATTGAGCGGTTTTGGACGCTGCAAAGGACGAAATTTCGGTCATAGGGTAAGAATCTGCCCAGGGGCCTTGCACTTTGATGCTTTACTGTGGTAAAATCATTCCATGCTTTTATCATAGAGGAAAAAGCACCAAAGGGGGAACGTGTATGAGTGAGATCTGTATCATCGTCACCATCGTCGTCTATCTTGCGGCCATGCTGCTGGTGGGTTTCGCCTACAGCAAGACCAACAACGACAGCGCCGACTTCTACCTCGGCGGCCGGAAGATGGGTCCGCTGGTCACGGCCATGAGCGCCGAGGCCAGCGATATGTCCAGCTGGCTGCTGATGGGGATGCCGGGTCTGGCCTACCTGACAGGCATTGCCTCGCCGGGCTGGACGGCCATCGGCCTTGCGCTGGGTACCTGGCTCAACTGGCTCATCGTGGCCCGGCGGCTCCGCCGCTATTCGGCCAACCTCGACGCCATCACGGTACCGCAGTTCTTGTCGCTTCGCTTCCATGACCAGCGCAACCTGCTGAACGCTCTGGGCGCGGTCATCATCATCGTCTTCTTTGTGCCGTATACGGCCTCGGGCTTTGCGGCCTGCGGCAAGCTGTTCCACAGCCTCTTCGGCGTAGATTACATGGCAGCAATGCTGGTGTCGGCCCTCGTCATCGTGGGCTATACCATTCTGGGCGGCTTCCGCGCCGTCACCACTACCGACCTCATCCAGTCGGTGGTCATGTCGCTGGCCCTCATCGCGGTGCTGGGCTACGGCATCGTCGTGGCGGGCGGCTGGGGCGCTGTGGTGGAGAACGCCCAGAGCCTTTCCGGCTACCTGACCATGACAGCCAGCCACGACGCTGTGACCGGCGGGGCCACGTCCTACAGCCTGCTGGACATCGTCTCCACCATGGCGTGGGGTCTCGGCTACTTCGGTATGCCCCACATCCTGCTCCGCTTCATGGCCATTGAGGACGAGAAGAAGCTGGTTCTCAGCCGCCGCATTGCCACCGTCTGGGTGGTCATCGCCATGACGGCGTCCATCGTCATCGGCATGGTGGGCCTCGGCATGACCAGGGTCGGTGCGCTGGAATTCCTCAGCGGCTCGTCCAGTGAGACCCTCATCGTCCGCATCGCCAGCCTCATCAGCCAGCACGGTGTGCTGGCGGCAGTCCTCGCCGGACTCATCCTTGCAGGCATCCTGGCGGCTACGATGTCCACGGCAGACAGCCAGATGCTGGCCGCGGCGTCCAGCGTGTCCCAGAACATTTTGCAGGAGTTCGGCCACCTCAAGCTGAGCGAGAAGCAGAGCCTCTTCGCAGCCCGCCTGACCATCATCTGCGTCAGCGTGGTGGGCGTGGTGCTGGCCCGCGACCCGGATTCCAGCGTTTTTGGCATCGTCAGCTTTGCGTGGGCCGGTTTCGGCGGCTCCTTCGGCGCTGTCGTCCTCTGCGCCCTGTTCTGGAAGCGCTGCAACTGGCAGGGTGCGCTGGCCGGTATGCTCTGCGGCGGCCTGATGGTCTTCGTCTGGAAGTACATCGTCAGCCCGCTGGGCGGCGTCTTCGGCATCTATGAGCTTCTGCCCGCCTTCCTCGTCTCGCTGGCCGTCTGCGTGGTGGTCAGCCTCGTGACCCCGGCTCCCACGGAGGATATTCTGGCCGAGTTCGACGCGGCAAAATAATTGGTAAAAACAAGAGGAGGGCCTGTGCTGAAACCCGGCACAGGCTCTCCTTTTATGCTTGTGTGACGCTTCCGTGCTCCACCCGGTACACCTTATCGAACCGCTTTATAAATGCCCCGGAGACGTCGTGGGTGATGGCCACCACCATGCAGGGGAGAGCGAGCAGATTTTCCATGACCTGTCCGCTGGTGTCGGGGTCGAGGCTGGCGGTGATCTCGTCGGCGATGATGAGGTCGTACCGGCGAAGTGCCAGCCGTGCGATGCCGATGCGCTGGCGCTGCCCGCCCGAGAGATTCTTGCCGTTCTCGCTGATGAGGGTGTCGAGGCCGTCGGGCAGGGTGCTCACCCAGTCGGTGAGACCCGCCGTCCCGATGGCGTGGGAAAGCTGAGCCTCGGGGAAGTCCGCGCCGAGGCAGATGTTGCTGCGGAGGGTGTCATTGAAGAGATAGGTTGTCTGGGCAATGTAGCCTACCCGCTGGTAGAGGCTCTGACGGTCGATGTCCCGCAGCTGCTGACCGTTGAAGAGGATGCTGCCGGTATAGTCTGGGTAGTACTGGAACAGCAGCTTTGCCAGTGTAGACTTGCCGCAGCCGCTTTCGCCTACGAGGACGGCTTTTTCCTGCCCGGAGACCGTCAGCCGGACGCCGCGCAGCACCGGTGTAGCGGCTCCGGGGTAGGCAAAGCCGGTGTCCTTGCACTCGATGTGCTCGAGTTTACCGATGGCCCGGCCCGCAGAGACTTTTTCCGGGCCGGACATGGCTGCTTCCAGCCGCTGACGAATGCCCTTCGAAGATCTGACCTTGGCCCAGCACTGGGCGATCTGATTACAGGGCGTGATGACGAAGTTCGCCATGCTGGCGGCGGTGGAGACGGTGCCCATCGTCAGCCGCCCGTCGAAAGCGAGAAAAAGGCCCACCAGCATGACGATGGGGAAGATGAGGTTGCTGATGAGAGAGGTGTTGACCACCATGGCGTTGAGGCTCTGCTGGTAGGCCTGCTCGCTGTCGCGGGCCTGCCGGGCAGCATCCCGGTGGCGGGCGGCATAGGCGTCCTCCCGCAGAAAGCCCCGGATGACCTCGAACCCGCCCAGAAGCTCCTTGAGCTGCTGGGTGTAGCCCGCCATCTGGAGCGAAAAAGCGTCTCGGGAGGCTTTGAGCCGCTCATTCATCTTCCGGGGCAGGACCAGCGGCGGCACGGTCACAAGCAGGATGGCCGCCAGCATCACCGGGCTGATGTAAAGGTACATCCCCAGCGCACAGAGCATGATGCCGCCCCAGAATGCGATGTTGAAGAGGGACATATAATAGTCGTCGTAGAGGGTGCGCAGGTCGGTGGTCAGCAGGGAGAGATAGGCCGCGTCGCCCTCCCGCTGATATTGGGACACCGGGCGGTGCAGCACCCGCTCCATGACCTGTCCCCGTACCTGCTCCACGGCACCGCAGGCGAGTTTTGTAAAGGAGCGGCGGCTCAGCCGTTCGAAAAACCAGCTGGTGAAGGTGATGAGGAACACCAGCCCCATATAGCCCAGCGCCTCCTGCTTGCTCTTGGAGTCGATGAGCCACTTGAGCTGGAAGTTTTTCAGCGGCGCGAAAAAGGATACCGCCGCTGTAAAGAGCGCGAAGAGCATGAGCTTCACCCAGTGGTGTCGGAAGTAGTCGTTGACCGTCTGATTTTTCATAAGCAATACCCCTGTCTATGTTTCCTGCCGCAGTGCAGAATTTGGACTAAGTATAACATGGTTCCGCAAAAAAAAAATAGGTTTCGCCATTTTTTCGGGACATAAAAATCCCCCTGCCCGGGACTCCTTAGAGTTCGGGCAGGGGGATTGAAGCTCTTTATGTAAGAGGTGCTGTCAGCTTACAGCTGGGGGCCGGCGGAGACCAGAGCCTTGCCGTGCTCGTTGCCCTCGTACTTTGCGAAGTTCTTGATGAAGCGGCCAGCCAGATCCTTGGCCTTCTCTTCCCACTGAGCGGCATCTGCGTAGGTGTCGCGGGGGTCGAGGATAGCGGGGTCAACACCGGGCAGAGCGGTGGGGACCTCAAAGTCGAAGTAGGGGATCTTCTTGGTGGGAGCCTCGTTGATAGCGCCGCTCAGGATAGCGTCGATGATGCCGCGGGTATCCTTGATAGAGATGCGCTTGCCGGTGCCGTTCCAGCCGGTGTTGACCAGATAAGCCTTGGCGCCGCTCTTCTGCATCTTCTTGACCAGCTCCTCAGCATACTTGGTGGGGTGCAGCTCCAGGAAGGCCTGACCGAAGCAGGCGGAGAAGGTGGGAGTGGGCTCGGTGATGCCGCGCTCGGTGCCGGCCAGCTTTGCGGTGAAGCCGGACAGGAAGTAGTACTGGGTCTGCTCCGGGGTCAGGATGGAGACCGGGGGCAGGACGCCGAATGCATCAGCAGACAGGAAGATGACATTCTTGGCTGCGGGTGCAGAAGAGATGGGGCGGACGATGTTCTGGATGTGGTCGATGGGGTAGGAGACGCGGGTGTTCTCGGTCACGCTCTTGTCGGCGAAATCGATGTGGCCCTCAGCGTCCAGAGTGACGTTCTCCAGCAGAGCGTTGCGCTTGATGGCGTTGTAGATGTCGGGCTCAGAGTCCTTGTCCAGGTTGATGACCTTTGCGTAGCAGCCGCCCTCGAAGTTGAAGACGCCGTTGTCGTCCCAGCCGTGCTCGTCATCGCCGATGAGCAGACGCTTCGGGTCGGTGGACAGGGTGGTCTTGCCGGTGCCGGACAGACCGAAGAAGATGGCAGTGTTCTTGCCCTCCTTATCGGTGTTGGCAGAGCAGTGCATGGAAGCGATGCCCTTCAGCGGCAGGAAGTAGTTCATCATGGAGAACATACCCTTCTTCATCTCGCCGCCGTACCAGGTGTTGACGATGACCTGCTCCTTGCTGGTGATGTTGAACAGCACAGCAGTCTCGGAGTTCAGGCCCAGCTCCTTGTAGTTCTCGACCTTAGCCTTGGAAGCGTTGTAGACAACGAAATCAGGCTCGAAGTTTGCCAGCTCCTCAGCGGTGGGCTTGATGAACATGTTGGTGACGAAATGTGCCTGCCAGGCCACTTCCATGATGAAGCGGACGGCCATGCGGGTGTCCTTGTTGGCGCCGCAGAAAGCATCCACGACGTACAGGCGCTTGTTGGAGAGCTCCTTCTTGGCGATCTCCTTCACAGCTTCCCAGGCTTCCTGAGAAGCGGGGTGGTTGTCGTTCTTGTACTCGTCGCTGGTCCACCACACGGTGTCCTTGGAGTTCTCATCCATGACGATGAACTTATCCTTGGGGGAGCGGCCGGTGTAGATACCGGTCATGACGTTGACAGCGCCCAGCTCGCTGACCTGGCCCTTCTCGTAGCCTTCCAGTTCGGGCTTGGTCTCCTCGTCGAACAGCTGCTCGTAAGAGGGATTGTACACGATCTCGGTCGTGCCGGTGATACCATACTTGCTCAGATCCAACTTTGCCATGATACTTATACCTCTTCTTTCGTTCAGGTCATCGCCCAGACACCAGCGGTAAGCTGTCCTCAGCCAAAAGGACACCGCAAAAGGACGACGAAAAGAAATACAGATGCGTATTCTCCTGTATATCATTATACATAAATTGGGGCCGAAATCAACCGGCGGGGCGGTTTTCTTCGGGTAAAAGCAACAAATCTTATTAAGAATCTGGGGTATTTGAGACGGTTTCGTAAAAATCCTGGCCCGTTTGCCTGCACAAATTAAAGATTTTATGCCAAAAACAAATCTTTGATAAAATTTTGTCGATTTGGGATACAAGGAGCGGAAAACAGGAGAGAAGAGGCTGCAATTTTGGGCCGCGAAAAAACGTATTATAAGTAGAGACACAAAATATTTGTGAATATTTTGCGATTTATCTAGAAAAAACGCACAACTTATGATATACTGAGCCAATCTGACCCGCGGCCATGAGCCGCCAGCATGGAGAAACAACGACGATGAAGACGCTTTACATATTTCTTACCCGCTCCGGCACCCTGCTCTCGAACCTCGTGTACAGCCTGACCGGTGCGCAGTACACCCACGTCTCCCTCGCCTTCGACGAGGACCTGAGCACCCTCTACAGCTCTACCCGCAAGAATGGTTATACCATGTTCCCCGCAGGTCCCAGCCGGGAGTACCTGAACCGGGGCGTGTTCCTCATGCGGGAGAACATCCCCTGCGCCCTCTACGCGCTGGAAGTGACGGATGAGGCCTACACCCGCGCCAAGCGCCGCACCCAGCACATGATGCACCACGGGGAGCTCTACCGCTTCAATTCGCTGGGTCTGCTGCTCTGCTGGATGCATGTCCGCTGGCAGCGCCGTCGGCATTATTTCTGCTCCCAGTTCGTCAGTGAGGTGCTCCAGAAGAGCGGTGCGCTGGAGCTGCCAAAGCCCAGCACCCTCATGCACCCCAGCGATTACGCCGAGCTGCCCGAGCTGCGCTGCCTCTACCGCGGTACGCTGGCCGGCCTGCCCCAGCGCCAGAGCATGGAGCTGGGCGAGGTGGAGAGCGTCATGGGCCTTTATCTGAACGTCCTTCTGGGGGCTGTGAAGGGCAGAGTGCGTCGGCTGTTCTGATTTTTTCGAAATTTTTGCCGAAAAATTGAAAATGCCTGTTGACAAAGAGGGTACGCTGTGCTAGAATAATCAAGTCGGGAACAACACCCGATGCAATGGTAGTATGGCCCGTTGGTCAAGCGGTTAAGACAGAGGCCTCTCACGCCTTTAACATCGGTTCGATTCCGGTACGGGTCACCATTTTAGTAGTAAAACGGCTCTGCGCCGTTTTATATAGATGCCTCTTTAGCTCAGTCGGTTAGAGCACCTGACTGTTAATCAGGGTGTCGCCTGTTCGAGTCAGGCAAGAGGCGCCAGTAAAGCGATGGAAGTTTTCCATCGCTTTTTCTTTTTTGTCCGTTCCGGTGCGGCTTTTGTTGACAGGGAAAGCGGCGGGGGATATACTTATAAAAAATGAACCTCTCAGGCCGCCTGCGGCGTCCAGCTCTCCGGATAGGAGAGCCCTTGGCAAAACCGAAAACTTACCCTTTTCGCCAGAGCCTCCCCTATCAGGGGAGGCGGCACAGCGTCAGCTGTGACGGAGAGGCTGAGGAAAAATGCGCCTGATGAAAAAGGAGAAAAGTATGAAACAGATCATTCTGACGGGCGACCGCCCGACGGGCCGGCTCCACGTCGGCCACTATGTCGGCTCTCTGAAGGAGCGTG
>ENA-OXEO01000568-OXEO01000568.1-human-gut-metagenome-genome-assembly--contig:-NODE-568-length-15831-cov-7.80863_pt1 | contig 15831 bp, 15 predicted proteins | sample MGYA00249828_ERZ652250 | MGnify/ENA primary metagenome ERZ652250 (study PRJEB26925, sample SAMN05826791) | human gut metagenome | biome: ENVO:2100002; feature: ENVO:00000062; material: ENVO:00002003... | reverse complement strand
CGGCAGCGTCAGATGTGTATAAGAGACAGGGTATATCCTTTATAAAGATAATTTTTATTATACAACTGTTTGAGCAACCACCACAAAGTTTCGATATAACGATTGTCATACGTGATATAAGGGTTCTTCATATCTACCCAATATCCCATACGGTGTGTCAAGTCTTCCCATTCGCGGGTAAATTTCATCACGTCTTTACGACAAGTCGCATTATAATCGGCCACAGAAATGGTTTTACCGATGTCTTCTTTGGTGATACCCAAAGCCTTTTCAACCCCAAGCTCAACGGGTAACCCGTGAGTATCCCACCCGGCTTTACGTTTCACATGAAATCCCTTCATGGTTTTGTACCGGCAGAATATATCTTTAATGGAACGGGCCATCACATGGTGAATACCCGGCATACCGTTGGCAGAAGGCGGACCTTCGTAAAATACGAATGAAGGACACCCTTCGCGCGTTTCCAGACTTTGGTGAAAAAGATCTTGCTTATCCCATTGGTTCAAAACCTCTTTATTGATTTCCGAGAGGTCGAAACGAGAATATTCGGTGAATTTCTTGCCCATATATTTCTTAAATAATCTTTGCGTAAAAATCGGCACGAAGATACAAAAAAAGCAGTAACTAAGAAAGAAACAATTACATTATTACAGAAAGGGAACGAACGGAATTTAATCCTCAATAGGAACGTCGACCCAATTACCTTTACAAAATTGCCAGACATTGGTATACCCGGCTTGTGCCAAAGCGCACAAAGCCTCTATCCGGCCGGCATTTATTTTCTCGGGATAATGGGCATCCGAATTAACGACTACCCGAATTCCCAAATCATTCATCAACTCGAAATAATCATGATTCGGATAAAAACGTCCACGAGTCTCCCAAGCCTTCGTATTGACTTCGACCAATAAATTTCGAGAAGCGACTTCTTCAAGATAGTCTGTCACCCATTTTTTATACCACGATTCACGATCCAATCCCGGACAATAGAGAGAGGCATTCAACCCTATCTTATCCAAATGTCCCAAAAAGTCGAAGCCCCCCAGCTCGATCATACGAAAGGAACTACGATAAAATCGGTGAACTACCCCTTTAACATCTCCATCGAAATACGTATCCACATAGTTCCGAAATCGTTCCGGTGATCCATCTGTATCGACAGGCGTACCGTCGGGCGCAACGATATAGTGTACAGACCCGATACGATAATCGAGAGGAAGGGATTGAAAATAGTCGATAGAAGGATTGAACGAATCGTCTAAGAAATCTATTTCGAGACCTATATATAAATCTATCTCGGAGGAATACAGTCGCTTCAAACGACGAAATTCTTCCAAATAAGCCGTCATTTTCTCTTTTTGCATATTACAACCATTCTGTACAGGGAATGGAGCATGAGAGGAAATACCGTATGAGGAAAACCCTTCTTTCACAGCCTCCCGTACAAAAAGTTCCATAGGGGCATGCCCATCACAAAAATCACAATGAGAATGATAGTTAGTCAAATTATTCATAACGACACCAATCGATTATCTCTTTATAGACACCCTCTTCGATAGAGTACGGAGAAACCGGATAAACAAAAATGATAATAACAACGTAACAAAGACGGCTATGCCCAGCGAAACCGAATAGGACAACCGAAACCCTTCCTGAGCAAAAAATATGTAAGTAACCGTCACCATCGTCATAAACAACGCCGGAATCAAAGTGAGCCAATAACATTTATGTTCCTTAGCCAACCAAACAGTCAATGCCCACAATGTAAACACAGCCAAAGTTTGATTACACCATGCAAAATAGCGCCAAAGCACTTCGAAATCGATCATCATCACGAGCCATGCAAGAATAAAAATCGGAATAGAAACCAATAGTCTATTTCGGATTTTCTTTTGAGGAATATGCAAAAAATCGGCAGCAATCAAACGCGCCGACCGGAGCGCAGTATCACCCGAGGTTATAGGCGCCGCAATGACACCGAGCATAGCCAAAATTCCACCGAAAGTTCCTAACCAGCCCACCGATATATCATTGACTAAAATAGCCGGAGTTTTCCCTTTCAAGAACTCAGAAAGTGCATCGAATGACCCATTGAAAAAGGCAATCGCCGCAGCCGCCCAAATTAAAGCGACGATACCCTCGACAACCATTGCCCCATAGAATACCCGGCGTCCCATTTTTTCATTTTTCAGACAACGAGCCATCATCGGAGATTGTGTAGCATGAAAACCAGAAATAGCTCCACAAGCTATCGAAATAAACATCATAGGAAATATGGGATTTACATCAGAGTCCGGTCGTGTATAACCTATCGCTTCGTGAAATTCCGGTAAACTGTCTGGACGCAAAAACAAAGATATCATAATCCCAATCGCCATAAACAGCAAAGCAAATCCAAATAAAGGATAAAGCCGCCCTATCAGTTTATCGATAGGAAGCAACGTAGCCAATATATAATACCCGAATATAATAGCAGTCCACATGGTCGTGGTCGTATTTTCCCCAGTAAGTAAATCGAGTAGATTAGCCGGATTTACGACAAACACAGCCCCTACCAATATCATTAAAAGCAGAGAGAAAATCCGCATGACTTGCTTAACTCCCGACCCCAGTTCATCGCCGACCAACTCGGGCAGGCTAGCCCCATTCCGACGAACCGAAAACATACCCGACAGATAATCATGCACAGCTCCACCGAATATAGTCCCGAACACAATCCACAAATAGGCCGAAGGCCCGTAAAGGATACCCATAATGGCTCCGAAAATAGGCCCCAACCCAGCTATATTCAAAAATTGTATGAGAAAAACTTTCCATGTCGGCATAGGAATATAATCGATACCGTCTGTCGAGGTATAAGCAGGTGTCTGCCTCCCCGGATTAACCCCAAAAACTTTTTCAACCAAAGCACCGTAAACGAAGTATCCGGCAACTAACAGCAACAAAGCAATACAAAATGTGATCATACCAAACTCTTATGTAAATTCATGGTCTTGACAAACTAACTTCTATGAAAATCAAATACCTAATTCATCTAAGCTATTTATCCAATCGAACAAATTTCCATACCATCTTATGTAATGGAATGTTACAAAGGTAAAATCTTTTTGCCATTCTATCAACTTAATTAAAAAAAAGCTGCATCCTTACGTCAAGAAATGCAGCTTTTCACTATTTATAAAGCAATACCCTCTTTGGCTGGAAGTATCTCAATCCAATAGTCGTCTGGATCGTGAATAAAATAGAGTCCCATAGCTTCATTCTCGAAACATACACAACCCATTTCTTTGTGATAGGCTCTCACTTTATTATAATCGCCCGATACCCGCACGCACAAGTGACTTTCGTTTTCGCCTAACTCATATGCTTCTTTATGATCTCTCAACCAAGTGAGTTCCAACAAAAACGGCGAAACTCCATCGGTAAGATACACCAATACAAAAGAACCATCGGCAGCCTCTTTTCTACGAGCTTCGGTAAAACCTAATGCCTTCGAATAAAATTCTATACTGCGATTTAAATCTGTTACATTCACATTGAAATGGTCAAATTTTGCTTTTACTTCCATGATTTATAAGCATTATTATATAATTACTGAATCTCCTGTACGGCTTAATAGAACAAATTCTGTACCGTATCGCTTCGCTATCGGAGCAAAGGCTTCGGCTTTACGCACTGCCGGATAAAAGTGCATAGGGACAAACATACCTACATTAAATTCCCCGACAAACTGCTCTGCCCCTCTCATATAATCCTTTCCCAATCGGGCATCGACCGGAAACATCGCCACATCGATAGACTTAATAGTCCGCTTCATATAATACAATTCCGATAAATAAGCAGTTTCAGCTTCCCGCACCTCTTCTTCGGTAGATTCGTCACGCCAATGCCAATTGTTTAAATCCCCAGCATGAAAAATTGTTTTACCCTCGGCTGTTACCAAATAGGACACCCCCATATCGGTGGAACCGAATACATTCACCCGTAATCGGTCATCTTCATAACTTTCGCCTCGATCGAGATACACGATATTCGGCAACCCCGAAAGCTCGTCCAACGAGGACATTTCGCAAGGGAAAATATAATGTATATCGTTATTCAAGTTTTTCCAAGTCAGTATTTCGGGATTATAATGGTCGCGATGTTCATGCGATACTAAAACATACATAGGCTGCCGCCTACGCAAAGCCTTCTCTATGATATTTTCACCTCCTCGATAATAATCGAATATGATTGAAAAATCCTCGGCTTCGATCAAAAAACCACTATGAAAAAGATAAATCAGCCTCATATATTCGTTTTAAACAGAACGATCGAAAGACGACGATTGTTTAATTTGCATAGCCAGAGCTTCGGCACAACGTTCTCCATCGATAGCGGCCGAAACAATTCCTCCCGCATAACCAGCGCCCTCGCCACAAGGGTAAAATCCCCGCAAACGAATATGAGTCATCGACTCTCTATCACGTGGTATTCGTACAGGAGAAGAGGTGCGAGTTTCCACCCCTATCATCACGGCTTCCCGGGTGAGGAATCCATGAGATACGTTCCCAAAATATTTGAATCCTTCCTGCAACCGGGAGACGATAAAATCGGGCAACCAGAAATGCAACGGCGAAGCAATGAGTCCCGGTGAATAAGAGGAACGAGGCAAATCGAACGAATTGCGACGATTGACAAAATCGGTCATGCGTTGGGCAGGAGCCGTCTGTTTGCAGTTCCCGTTCAAATAGCACTGCCGTTCAAGATCCTCCTGAAATTTTATCCCCGCCAAAACTCCAAACATAGAAAACCGGGCTCCGAAATCCTCCGGCTGCAACTCCACAACCATACCCGAATTGGCCCATACCGAACCCCTATTCGACGGAGACATACCGTTTACAACAATTTGTTCGGGACCACTGGCTGCCGGGACTACAAATCCGCCGGGGCACATGCAGAACGAATAGACACCTCGCCCTTTCACCTGTGTGACAAAGCTATATTCGGCAGCCGGAAGATATTTCCCCCGACCTTCGGGATTGTGGTATTGAATGGAATCTATCAACTGTTGCGGGTGTTCCAATCTCACACCTATGGCAATACCTTTGGATTCCAACTCCACCCCGTTCTCGTGCAACATATAATAAACATCGCGAGCCGAATGCCCCGTTGCCAAAATAACAGGGCCGGTAAATTCACGACCATCGGCTGTAACAATTCCACACACCTCATCACCATCGATAATCAAACGCTCCATTCGGGTCTCGAAATGTACCGCACCACCCGATTCGATAATGCGATTCCGCATGCGCTCGATTACCCTCGGCAACTTGTCGGTCCCGATGTGAGGGTGAGCATCAGAAAGGATTGAAACCGATGCTCCGTGCTGACAAAAAATTTGAAGAATACGCTCGACACTTCCCCGCTTCTTGCTGCGAGTATAGAGTTTACCGTCGGAAAACGCTCCGGCTCCCCCCTCTCCAAAACTATAATTCGACTCCGGGTCGACTCTCTGTTCCCGACTGATAAGAGCTATATCCTTGCGACGGTCATGCACGTTTTTCCCTCGTTCGACAACGACCGGACAAATACCTAACTCAATCAGACGCAATGCCGCGAAAAGCCCCGCCGGCCCAGCCCCCACGACAATCGCCCGAGGCTTACCCGAAACATCGCCATACTCGATACGGGGGAACTCGTCGTCTTGCGGGAATTCGTCGATGTATACCCGCACTTTCAAATTCACCATGACCGTGCGCTGACGGGCATCTATCGAACGTTTCAATACCCTCACAGACTTTATCGACCGTATATCCATACTCTGCTCCCGAGCCACATATGCTGCTATGCTTTGTTCCGAAGCTGCTTGTTCGGGCAGAATTCTTAACTGCAATTCTCGAATCATATTCTCTATATTCTATTTATCCGAACAGTTGCCGGAAGGCCTCCTCGACCTTACGGACAGCAACTAATTCTATCGCCAATCGGGAAGTATCAAAGCCTTTCAGATTATTTTGCGGTATGAGCATACGTTTAAAACCTAATTTTTCGGCTTCAAGAATGCGTTGTTCTATCCGATTGACCGGGCGTATCTCTCCCGAAAGCCCAACCTCGCCGGTCATACAAGTTCCTGCCTCAATCGCCATATCCATATTGGAAGAAAGTATCGCGCTGATTACGGCCAAATCCATCGCGGGGTCATTAACTTTTATGCCTCCGGCAATATTGAGAAAAACGTCTTTTTGTGCCAATTTGAACCCGACCCTCTTTTCCAAAACGGCAAGTAACATATTCATTCGCCGCAGGTCGAATCCTGTCGCCGACCGTTGCGGCGTACCGTAAGCTGCCGTACTGGCTAACGCCTGTGTCTCGATAAGGAAAGGGCGTATACCCTCTATCGTGACAGCAATGGCAACACCGCTCAAACCTTCGTGATTTTGAGTCAATAACATTTCCGACGGGTTGCTCACCTCACGTAACCCGTTTTGCCTCATCTCGTAAATACCCAATTCGGAAGTGCTTCCGAACCGATTTTTTATCGAGCGGAGAATACGGTATAAATAGTGTCGATCTCCCTCGAACTGCAATACTGTATCGACAATGTGCTCCAACACTTTCGGCCCGGCAATGCTGCCTTCTTTGTTAATGTGGCCTACGAGAAGAACCGGCGTATTGGTCTGTTTCGCAAATTTGAGTAACGAGGCAGCACACTCCCTCACCTGTCCCACACTACCCGGTGAAGACTCCATCGCACTGGTAGCAATCGTCTGTATGGAATCGATAACGACGATATCGGGGGCGACATTACGAATATGCACAAATATATCTTCGAGCGATGTCTCGCACACGATATAACAGTCGGGAGCGTTTCCACCGATACGCTCGGCTCTCAATTTCAATTGCCTTGCGCTTTCCTCCCCCGATACATATAATATCTTCTGTCCTTTTAAAGCAAGTACGGTTTGTAGGATCAACGTCGATTTACCGATACCGGGCTCACCACCTATCAGCACCAATGATCCCCGCACAAGACCACCACCCAATACTCGGTTCAATTCGCCGTTTCCCAAATCGATTCGCGACTCTTCCGTAATCTGAATGTCGTCTATCCGTTGCGGACGTACTTTACTCTGTTCCATCGTGCCGAACTCGCCCCGACCACCGGCCACGGATTTCGTGCTCACTACCTCTTCCACATAGGTATTCCACTCGCCGCAAACGGGACAACGTCCTATCCACTTGGGCGACTCTGCCCCACAGTTATTGCAAAAGTAAACCGATTTTGTCTTTGCCATACTATTTATACGATTTGCCTCCTACGAAACTCTGCACATGTAATCGCTGCTGCAACCGCCACATTGAGCGACTCGGAAGTAGGCTGCCCGACCGGATAATTAGGAATATACAGCCGTTTCCCAATATAAGGTTCCAACTTGGCCGATATACCATTTCCCTCGTTCCCCATCACAATTACCCCCGATTTCGTCAAAGAGGTATGATAAATATCCTCCCCATCGAGAAATGTACCATACACGACCGACGAATCCACCTGAGAGAGAAAATCGGGTAACGACGTATAATAAACATTTACCCGAGCCAATGCCCCCATAGTGGCTTGCACAACCTTAGGGTTATAAAGATCGGCGGTATCGGGGGAACAAACGATATGGCGAATACCGAACCAATCGGCCAAGCGAACGATAGTACCCAAATTACCGGGATCTTGCACCGTATCCAAAGCCAACACCAACTCCTTTTTCAGAGTATCGATATTTAAATGATATTCGGGTATGCGATATACAGCCAAGACATCGGGCGGCGTAACGAGCTGAGAAACTTTCGACATCTCTTGTTCGTCGACTTCCTGTATCTTAGGCAACGATTCGTGAGCGTGTGAAACAATCCAAGACGGAGTAGCCAATAACAAATCACACTCGAAAGCCGACAGTGTGTCTTCCACGAGTTTATTACCTTCGGCAATAAAACAGCCCTCCTCTCTCCGTCCTTTCTTTCGAGCTAACGATTGTATGCGTTTAATTTGATTTTTACTAAGCATTCTTATCCGGTAATTCGAAACTAAAACAAGATTTTTCTCCCGAGGCAACCCAAAGGCTCTCTTAGTTTCCCGCCCTCATAATCCATGCATTCGCAAAAAGAGGCTGCTCCTGTACCAAACGAGAATGATATCGACGAGCTTCATCAAAATCATCGAATGACGCTACATAGAGTCGTGATTTACGCGCCGTCTCATAAATCTGTAAATCGGTAGAAACGCCCTGTCGGTGAAAACACTCGATTTGCTTCTCGGCCATCTGTTTTGACGGAAGCGAAGCCACTATAATATAGTAGGTATTTCTCGCTGTTTCAATATCGTGTACAGCGGTTTCCAAAACATTTTCTTCCCCGGCGGCAATCGTATCGGGCATTTCATCGATTCCCAAAACGGATTCAAAATCATTAATGATAGTTTCGTCGGTTGTAGTATCCGCCTGACCGAATAACTCGGCAGACAATAATCCGGCATAATTGGCGGTGGTATCGGGTGTATTGATTGGCTTAGAAAGCATTAATAAAAACACAATTATTGCCGCTGCTACTGCTGCCGCACGCACCGTACGACGATGAAACGATATATATACACGGTCACGAACTTTTTCGGCTTCAACCGTCGGTATCTCCCTATCTTCCACATCTTCCTCACGAGGAGTTATTTCCAATGGGGTGAAACCGAAGCGGGGATTCTCGATAGAATTATTTTCCTGTGGCTGAAAACACACGTTACCATCGACTAAGACCAATCGCCCCAACCGTCCGAAACCATAATCGCCACCTTGCTCCAAGTGTTTATAAACAGATTCGACCTCTTCGGCAATAGCCTCAACAGCCTCGTCCCAAGAAATAAAACCGGCACGCATGACCGAACGAACCAATAACCCGGAATCTCCCGTTGCAACGGATTCAAATGCGACTTTTCTCACAGGAGGGAGAAACGATGTACCGCCCGATTGTATCTTCGCTTCGTCACAGAGAACTGTAAAACGACCCAAACCGGGTATAAAAACATCATCGTTATGCAACAATAAATACTCAATATGGCGTACCAATCCAATCATACAACAAAGATATATATTTTCTTCTGCCGGTACAACAAAACAAATAAAAATCTCTCTTTATTCTTGTCCCTAAAAAATATAAAAAAGGATTCTATTCCTCTTCCAATAAGCGCTCGGCCTCTTTGGAGTCATAACCAAGTTCCACGGCTCGTTTCAAATCGGCCTTCGCCGATTCTCTTTCATACCTCGCCAATTTGCCCAACGCCCTCAATACATATACTACCGGGTCATCGGGAGCCAACTCGATAGCCTTTTCTATGTCTTTATCGGCTTTGGCATATTGTCCAGCGAACAAATAGGCTTCCGCCCGCCCTACATAGAGTATCTCCTTTTCGGGGTTTACCCGAATTACCTGCGAATAGACCTCTATGGCTTCGGGATAATAGCCCATCACTTTCAACAACGAAGCAAAACCTATGCGACCGTTGGCACTCGCCGGATTCAATTTCAAGATTCGTTCAAAATCGGCACGGCTCGAAATCGTATCTCCCCGCTCCAATGCAATCAAACCTCTATGATACAGCGCATCTTCGTCGGTATCGTCAATTAACAGTATCTGGCTATAATCCTGATAGGCACGATCTATACTGTCTATTTCGGAAAAAAGAGCCGCCCGATTCCGCAACAAAGTGACCGAATGAGGTGTCATCAACAATCCGTTCGTATAACTCCGAAGTGCAGCTTCATAATTACCTGCATAACGTTGTACCGTACCCAAATTGGACATAAGCAACGAATTTTGCCCATTCGCGGGCTCGGTTCGCAACGCACTTACCAATGCCGACTCTGCTCCCGCCCAATCTTTCGCCTTGATGCAACTATCGGCCCTCTCTACCCATTGATAATAGGACTGTGACAATACATAAAAGGGTAACCCTACCACACAAACGAGAACCAAAAAATTTTTCATATCCCATATTTTATATAACAAAGGTACGGGTTTAGACGTTACATTCACATATTAGATATGCAAAAACGAATCAAAAGCAACAGACATTCTAAATTTTTCTGTTAATTTTGCAAATGATGAGTAATCATAAATTTATATATAGTATTTTTTTCAGCCATCAGATTATTCTCCTCTTAGGAATTGTCATTCTGTTTTCGGGATGCGCCAACGAAGATGAACCGGAGCAAGAACCTGTAAACCGTACGGTACTGATTTATATGTTGTCGAACAACAACTTAGGATCGACATACCGTTTCGATACACAAAATATCAACGACATGTTACAAGTCGCTGCATCGGGAGGTCTAAATGGAGGAAATCTCATTATTTACCGCGACGGATACGATACAAATCCCCAGCTTATACAGATTAAGAAAAACGAATCTGGTTCGGCTGAAAAAGCGATTATAAAGGAATACCCGGACCGTAACTCGGCTACCACGGAAGTCATGCGTTCGGTAATCGACGAAACGAAAGAACTATTTCCAGCGAAAGAATACGGATTGATACTTTGGTCTCACAGCACCGGCTGGGCTCCGGGAAACTCCTCGTTAGCTCTTTCACCGGCTCGACGATACGAATTGCCCACACGCTCTTTCGGGCAAGACGGCAAAAATTATATGGAAATAGACGAACTGGCAGAAGCTATACCCGATAAACAATTCCACTTCATTCTCACGGACGTTTGTTTCATGGGTGGAATAGAATGTGCCTACCAATTACGAAACAAGGCCGATTATTATATAGGATCGGCAGCCGAAGTTTTGGGAGCCGGAATGCCCTACTCGTTGACCATTCCAAAACTATTCGATTATCATCTCGATCTCAAAGATGTTTGCAATACAATCTATACTTATTACAATGCTCAAAGCGGAGCATATCGCACATCTACCGTGGGATTGGCGGACTGCCATAGATTGGAAGCATTAGCCGATAGTATCCATGAAATTTTCGAGGCTCATCGAAACGATGCCATGCCCGATATTTCCAATATCCAACATTTCGATCGTCAACCGCCATATATTTGTTTCGACTTACAAGATTTTCTATCGCGAATCGCTACTCCCGATGAAAATACAGGGTTGGAGCAAGCCCTCTCCCAAGCCATACTCTACCATGCGGCAACCCCTTCGGTCATGGGAGATGTCTCCATTTACAAACATTGCGGCCTGAGCTGCTACATTTTAGGAACAGGAAACACGACCCTCGACCGATATTATACGACCCTCGATTGGTACAAACGAGTCTATCCCGACAATAATTAAACTCTTAATTCTATTCATAATGTCAATTTTCAATTCTTTACAATCCTTACTGGCTCAAACGCCAGAAGTTCCGGCTCCGGAAGAAATCGCCCAAACGTGGCAACAAAAATTATCGGCACTTTCGTCTCTATCGTTCCAGCAATTCATGGAACAAGCCATCAGTGCCATATTACACGGAGCGGTAAAAATAGCTATCGCACTGGCTGTATTTTTTATCGGAAAGTGGATCATCAACCGTATCTATCATTTTATCTCCAAAGCATTCATACGCCGTAACGTCGAACTGTCCCTGCGGACCTTTCTACTCAGCTTGATACGCATCATCTTGATGCTTATTCTCATCGTTATCGTGATAGGAATACTCGGTATCAACACCAGTTCGTTTTTAGCCATATTCGCCTCCGCCGGACTTGCCATCGGTATGGCTTTGAGCGGTACGCTTCAAAACTTCGCAGGAGGGGTCATGATACTTCTGTTCAAACCCTATAAAGTGGGAGATTTTATCGAAGCGCAAGGTTACTCGGGAACTGTAAAGGAGATACAGATATTCAATACCATACTCAATACACCGGATAACAAAACGATTATCATACCTAACGGAGGATTATCGACAGGCAGCCTGAACAACTATTCCAAAGAGGGACGCCGACGTGTCGACTGGAAAATAGGCATCGCATATGGCGACGATTTCGATACGGCTCGCAAAGCCATTCTCGAACTGCTTGCAGCAGACAAACGAGTATTCGATGACCCGGCTCCGTTTGTAGTCCTAAGCAGTCTAGCCGATAGTGCGATCGAAATAACCGTACGAGTATGGACAGCTTCCGAGAATTACTGGGGAGTATTCTTCGACTTTAACGAACAAGTCTACAAACAGTTTGACAAATACGGGCTGCACTTCCCTTATCCACAAGTAGATGTACACATGATACAAGACAATCAATAATCATCGTATCGAACGAGAAAGGGGCGAATAAATTTTTGCCCCTTTCTCGTTTTCTTATAAAACACGAACCCTCGTATATAACAGTTTACCGATTCTTTATATATCCGTATCGTAAAACAGAGAAACAATGATAAGAGACGTAAAGCCACAAGATGCCACAGCAATCACGAAAATTTATAACGAATATATCACAAACAGCATAATTTCATTCGAAACCGAACCTTTAACCGAAGAAGATATGCTGTCACGTATCGTGCAAATATCGTCGAAATATCCCTATTTTGTCTATGAAACAGACGGCATAGTGGTCGGATACTGTTATGCCCATGCATGGAAAGAAAGAGCTGCTTACCGATATACAGCAGAAACAACCGTTTATTTATCTCCCGCATACACAGGCAGAGGCATAGGGACTCTACTCATGCAAAAATTAATCGAAGAGTGCCGTAACAAAAATTATCGCGCATTGATAGCATGCATAACAGACGACAATACAGCCAGCAAGTCACTCCACATCAGACTCGGATTCAAACAAGTATCCCATTTCAAAAAAGTGGGACTAAAATTCGACCGATGGTTAGATGTCGTGGACTATGAATTATTACTAACGCCATAACACTATTTACACTCATTGTTTGAAGGAGGTTAAAAATTTGAAGATTTATAATTTTAATTCCTAAAAACGGCTCAACATTGAATGTCTTTTTATAACTTTACGGCAATAATAAGGTGTAAAAGGATTGTCTGTAAAAAATACATCTCCTTCTCACCGCGATAGCCTCATGAGGGTAAGGAATTTAAGGTAATCCTACCTCGTACACTTTCCCGGTTATATCGTCGAAAATATCTTTCTCGATTATATAATGGGGCATTAAGACAGATAAAAAATAAAAAACATATAAATGATAAGTAAATGGAATTACTTACCCCTTACATCAAACGAACAACAAATAGCCCAGACATTAGGGGACCGATATCCAAAGGTCCCTGCACTCTGTAAGCTACTCGCTCAACGAGGGGTTACTTCTGCCGCCGAAGCGGAGAAGTTTTTCAAGCCCCAGCTGTCCGATCTCCATGACCCGTTCTTAATGAGAGATATGGAAAAAGCTGTAGTTAGGCTTAATCGTGCATTAGGGAGTAAAGAAAAAATTATGATTTACGGAGACTACGACGTAGACGGGACGACTGCCGTATCTCTGGTATATAAGTTTTTACAAAACTATTATTCGGGACTCGACTACTATATCCCCGACCGTTATGAAGAGGGATACGGTATTTCCGACAAAAGTATCGACTATGCCGCCGAAAACGGTATCACGCTGTTCATCGCTCTCGACTGTGGCATCAAAGCCGTAGAAAAAATAGCTTACGCCAAAAGCAAAGGAATCGATTTTATCATCTGCGACCATCACATGCCCGATGACCAATTGCCTGATGCCGTAGCTATACTCAATCCCAAATTAGAAGGAGAAACCTATCCCTATAAACACTTGTCGGGGTGTGGTGTCGGCTACAAATTCATGCAAGGGTTTGCCATCAATAACGGTATCGACATAACTTCCGACCTGGAACCGCTGCTCGATCTCGTCGCCGTGAGCATAGCGTCAGACATCGTACCCATAACCGGAGAAAACCGAATCCTCGCCTATCACGGTCTTAAACGACTCAACTCCAATCCTAGCATGGGTTTAAGAGGTATATTGAAAGTATGCGGATTGAATAACAAAAATATTACAATCAGCGACATCGTATTCAAAATAGGGCCTCGCATCAATGCTTCGGGACGTATGCAATCGGGAAAAGAAGCGGTAGACCTGCTGGTCGCCAAAGACATGGCAGGAGCTTTGGAAAAAAGTCAAAATATCGACCAGTACAATGAGGATCGTAAAGAGCTCGATAAACGTATCACCGAAGAGGCGAGCAGAATATTGGAAGAACATATCGACATAAATCGAAGGAAATCGATTGTCATTTACAATAAAGACTGGCACAAAGGAATTATAGGTATCGTGGCCTCACGCCTGACGGAACTATATTATCGCCCGGCCGTCGTTCTTACCCTATCCGACGGACTGGCCACAGGGTCGGCTCGGTCGGTACAAGGATTCGATATTTATAAAGCCGTAGAATCTTGTCGAGACTTACTCGAAAATTTCGGAGGACATACCTATGCCGTGGGATTATCGATGAAAGAAGAACACATCAAGGAATTTACGGCTCGATTCGAGGAGCACGTTGCCCGGCACATCTTACCAGACCAGATGGAACCGCAAATCGACATAGATACAGAAATCAATTTCAATGAAATCACGCCCGATTTCTTTACTATGCTGAAACAATTTAATCCGTTCGGCCCGGGAAACCAAAAACCTATTTTCTGCACCCGGCGTGTAACCGATTACGGAACAAGCCGCCTTGTTGGAAAAAAGAACGAACACGTGAAATTGGAACTGGTGGATAGCAAATCGAAAAATATCATGAATGGAATTGCATTTAATATGAGTCAGCATTTCGAACATATCAAAGCCGGCAAACCATTCGATATTTGTTACACCATAGAGGAGAACACCCACAACAATGGTTCGATACAGTTATTTATCAAAGATATGCGCCCCTCGGAATAATATTATTTGACACAATATAACAGTAGGGAGAGATTTCTTGTAAATCTCTCCCTACTGTTTACCATTTACATTTTTAGAAATAAAATTACAAGACAGGATTGAATATAATCATATCTTTACCTTAACCGTCCTACCTGCATATTTAACAAGATAAATACCTCTTTCTTGTAACCGAATCTCCATACGCTCGCCAGTTGCCGGCAAAGTTTTTACCAATACTCCATTTATATCATAAATCCAAACATACCCTTCGGTTATACCATCTATTATTATTCGGTCTTCTTTTCCCGATATTCTCACAGAATTTTGGATTTCTACAATCCCTGAAAAATCAGATTCTACAATCATAGGAAAATCTTTCCAAACATGTGCATTCCTATAAGCAGCCAATCGTCCTTTCGGAACATATAGTACACAATCCTTCTTATTTACATTATCAAAGCTACTAGAATCACAAACAGGTGGAACCTGTCCCAAACAATAGATTTGCACCAAAAACAAACAATTTTGGAAAGCACATTTATTAACTGAAATGATACTTTCAGGGAAAGTCACAGTTTCCACCCCCAAACAGCCTCCGAAAGCATTTTCTTCAATCGATGTCACTCTATACGTCTTTGAATAATCAACCACAGGTGGCCCAATAATCTCTCCACCCGGTCCAACAACAAAAATTCCATCTCCACCTTGAACTTCTTCGGGGATAACAATTTTCCCAATATACTCAGTCGTTCCCCTATCTACACCAACGGTCGCCTCAGACTCAGATGTAATTTTATAATAAATCTTCTCATGCTCAAAGTCATAAGCCTTTATGTTAAAAATAGTAGGGAAAAAGCAGCCGAATAATAAAATTCTCCGTATTTGATTCATCTTTCTAACTAAAAACACATATCATAATAACGGTCAAACCTGTCTCTTATACACATCTGACGCTGCCGACGACGGAGAG
>ENA-OXEO01000556-OXEO01000556.1-human-gut-metagenome-genome-assembly--contig:-NODE-556-length-16168-cov-5.51356_pt1 | contig 16168 bp, 10 predicted proteins | sample MGYA00249828_ERZ652250 | MGnify/ENA primary metagenome ERZ652250 (study PRJEB26925, sample SAMN05826791) | human gut metagenome | biome: ENVO:2100002; feature: ENVO:00000062; material: ENVO:00002003... | reverse complement strand
CTACACTCTCTCCGTCGTCGGCAGCGTCAGATGTGTATAAGAGACAGGTTATAATTGGGTATCTTTGTACCCCGATACGTACACTCCTCTCATGGTAAAGACGGGCTATAAATACCTCGACGACATAAACTCTCCGAAAGACCTGCGCAGACTCTCCGTCCCCGAACTGGAAACGCTCGCTGCAGAACTCAGAGACTTCATGGTATCGGAACTCTGCGTGAATCCGGGACACCTCGCATCGAGTCTCGGAGCCGTGGAACTCGCCATAGCGCTCCATTACGTCTATGACACGCCGGACGACAAGGTGGTCTGGGACGTCGGCCATCAGGCCTATGCCCACAAGATACTCACCGGCCGTCGGGAACAGTTCCACACGAACCGGAAGTTAGGCGGCATCAGCGGATTTCCGCGCATGGAGGAGAGCCCCTACGACGCTTTCGGGGCGGGCCACGCTTCCGTCTCCATCTCGGCCGCACTGGGCATGGCCCAGGCCAACAAACTGCAGGGCATCCACCGCAACGTCATCGCCGTAATAGGCGACGGCGCCATGACGGGCGGCCTTGCCTACGAGGGGCTGAACAACGCCGGAGCATCCAATGCGGACATGCTGGTCATTCTGAACGACAACAACATGTCCATCAGTCCCAACGTCGGAGCGCTGAAGGAGTATCTGCTCGGCATCACCACGTCAAAACACTACAACCGGCTGAAAAACCGGGTATGGAACGCCATGTCGGGAGTCCCCCGGATGCGGCGCGCGATACAGAATTTCGGCAACGTCGTCAAACAGAGCATTCTCAAGCAGAGCAACCTGTTCGAGAGCCTCAACTTCCGCTATTTCGGCCCCGTGGACGGCCACGACCTGAAGTCGCTGGTACGGGTACTGGGCGACATGCGGAGCATTCCGGGCCCGAAACTGCTCCACGTCGTTACCAAAAAGGGCAAGGGTTACAAACCTGCCGAAAGCAACCCGCCGATATGGCACGCCCCCGGCAGGTTCAATCCCGTCACCGGCGAACTGCTCGTCAATCCGGGCGACAACCAGCCCGACCGCTACCAGGACGTATTCGGTTATACGCTCCTCGAACTCGCCCGCCTCGACGAACGCGTCGTAGGCGTCACACCGGCCATGCTCACGGGCAGCTCCATGGATATCCTGCAACGGGAGATGCCCCACCGATGCTTCGACGTCGGCATCGCCGAAGGCCATGCGGTCACTTTCTCGGCAGGACTGGCGGCCGGCGGCCTGATACCTTTCTGCAATATCTACTCGTCGTTCATGCAGCGGGCCTACGACCACATGATTCACGACGTGGCCATCCAGCGGCTTCCGGTCATATTCTGCCTCGACCGTGCGGGCCTTGTCGGCGAAGACGGAGTGACGCACCACGGTGTGTTCGACCTCGCCTTCATGCGCTCCGTGCCCAACATGACGATAGCCGCACCGGCCAACGAGGCGGAACTCAAGGAGATGATGTACACGGCGCTCCTATCGGGCGTACCGTTCGCCATCCGTTATCCGCGCGGCCGGGGGATAGGAGCCGACTGGAGCGGCGGATTCCGACGGATGGAGATAGGCCGCGGGATAACCCTGCGCGGCGGGAAGGATGTCGCCGTTCTGGCGATAGGTACCGTAACCAACGATGCCCTGAAGGCCGCAGTACAGGCCGAGGAGGAGGGAATCTCCGCCGAAGTGGTGAGCCTGCGGTTCGCCAAACCGCTCGACACGGCTATTCTGCACGACGTCGGGCGGCGGTTCCGGCGGATAATCACCGTCGAGGACGGTACCGTGGAGGGAGGCGTGGGAAGCGCCGTCGCCGAATTCATCTCCGCCAACGGCTATACCGCAGAGGTCGTGCGGCTCGGCATCCCCGATACTTTCATCCACCACGGCACGATAGCCGAACTGAAACGGATTTGCGGCTACGACACGGAAGGTATCCTGACAGCTATCCGGAAAGCCGCCGGCAGGGAAAAAGCCTGAACCGTCCCGACGACTTTCCCGGCAGTCCGGCCCCCGACCATCCGCAGTACGGACAAAGAGAAAGTCCGTTCCCGATGCTGCGCCGGAGTCCGACGACAAGCAGGAGAAGCTTCGCCCGTCCGTTCGAATACAGACACGACAACGGTTCCGCACCATCCTCCCCTGCCGCCCCTACGATTGCGGTCGGACATCGTTTCATGAATCCTCCTTTCCCTTTCGAAGAGGGCTTATATGATTTTTATCGTTTCATATCTCAACTCGCAAAAAAGATTGCTACCTTTGCGCAGTTATGGTTCCGGTTCGGGCTTCCGCACCGGATGAAAAGGGAATCCGGTGAGAATCCGGAACAGTACTCGCTGCTGTATGTCCCCTCCTTCGGGAGAAGTCGTTTACCGCACTCTTTGCCACTGGTTTCGATACCGGGAAGGCGCGGTGAACGGGACGAGTCAGAAGACCTGCCTTAACGACATGGATTTGCACCCGCGGGTTTCGGGTAGGAATCGAATGGCTTGGTCGGCCCTCTGGCACACTTTTCCGATTTGATTTTCATCCCCTCCCGCCATGCAGTCACCTGCGTAATCCGAATGGCGAGGAAATCTTACATACCCTATCGACGTTCGTTCCGGGAAAGGGTCTCCGTTCCTGCGTCCCTCTCCTTTTCCGGCTTCGGTTCGTTGTACACCTGCCGTAAACCAGCATCCGCCTATCGGCCTTTTTTCGTCTTTGAAACTCATTCAATCTTTCAATTAAACATAAACGACATGAAAAAACTGTTTACCTGTCTGGCGGTTGTCCTGTTCGGCGCCGCAATGTGGAGCTGTTCCCCATACGACGACGAGGAGCTGCGGGAAGCGGTCGATGACCTGAACGACCGCGTGGAAGCCATGGAAGAGGCGGTCAGGCATGCCAATTCGGGCATCGAAACCCTTCGGAAACTGGTGGAGGCACTGCAAAAGAATATGACAGTCACTTCGGTAATCGAGACCGAAAACGGTTATACCATCAACTTTTCCGACGGCACGACGGCAACGATTACCAACGGAACCAATGCTCCGTCCATATCGGTCATAAAAGACGAAGACGGGCTGTACTACTGGGCGCTCGACGGCCGAATCATCGAAATCGACGGGCGGAAAATAAAGGCCGAAGGTTCCGACGGCATCACCCCGCAGCTACGCATCAATTCCGATACGAAAGAGTGGGAGATGTCGCTCGACGGCACGACCTGGACGCCGATGGGCGTCACAGCCGAAGGGCAGGACGGCGACTCGTTGTTCTCGAAGGTGGAGGACGGCGATACGGAAGTGGTTTTCACGCTCTCTGACGGGAAGACGACCATTGTCATACCGAAAACTTCGACGGCTGGATTCGCATTCGTCTTTCCCGAGACCCTGCCCAGGGGCGGCACCAATGTGGACAATTACTACCTATTCGCATTCGGTGAAGAGCGCGAACTTCCGTTTACGGGCGATGTAGCGACGGTCGACCTGATGCACGTTCCGCAGGGATGGTCGGCCAAACTCGACCCGCATGCCAAAACGGTAACGGTAACGGCCCCGGCGTCCGGCAGCTCCTACTATACGGAAGGCATCCTTTCACTCATCGCCATCGACCGTGCAGAGCGGACGACGCTGGCATCGGCACGTATCGCGGCAGTGGATTACTCCGACCCGGAGGGAACATTCGTTCTCAACGAAGGCAATCCGTCGTCGGACAACGGGTCGGTCATTTACATCACATCCGACGGACGCCTCATCAACTACGCCTACTGGCGCATGAACGGTACTGAGCTCGGCAACGCGGCTCAGGACCTGTTCATAGCGGACGACAAACTGTATATCGTATCGCAGAACGGAGGTAACGACGGTATGCTGGTCGAAGCCGATGCCAGAACGCTCAAACGCACGGACAATTTCAGCAAGGACGATTGCTCGTCGCTCTCGTGGCCTTCCCATGTGGCTGTGGTCGGTCGCACGGCCTACATCCGCGACAATGCCGGCGTATGGACCCTCGACCTCGATTCGAGGAGCCTCAAACAGATAGAGGGTACGGCCGGCGCCCTGAAAAACCGGATGGCGGTCGTCGGAGACAAGGTGTTCGTTCCGGCGAACAGCAAGGTACTGATACTCGAAAACGGCAACATCGCCGAAACGATAGCAATGGAGGGTACGGTGACCGGCGTCATCAAGTCCGACGAAGAGGGCTACGTATGGGTTTCCTGTTCGACCAGTCCGGCCCAAATCATCAAATTGTCAGCCACCGACTACACGATGGAGAAACACACCCTGACCGAAGGCGGCGTCTCGGCAGGCTGGGGTGCGACACCGGCTATTTCCGCCAAAGGCGACGAAATCTATTTCTGCAACAATACCTCGACAATCTACCGCCACACGTTCTCCACGAATACGACCGAAACGCTGGGCGATGTGAAGCCGAACGTCGTGAACTGGGGTATAATTTACAACATGCCGGCCGTACACCCCGTCACGGGCGAGTACTACTACAATACAATTCTGGGCTACGGCTGGAGTTTCCTCACGAACGATATCTCGGTATACGACCTCAATTCGGATACGCCCGCAATGGTTGCAGACTACCGGAACTACACGCACTTCCCCGCCGGAATCTATTTCACGGCCGGATTCTAATCCAGTAATATCGTCGGGAAACTCCGGCTCCTCGCCATATTTGTCCGCGGGGAACCGGAGTTTCCGTTTTAGCAACATTGTACAATCCGGCACCCACAGAGATTGCCAAACGGTCGAGGCAATGGTACCGCAAAGAAAAACCGTTCTACATCTCCTCTTAAACGATACGACCCAACTGAATATCAGCTGGGTTGTATCATCAAGCGTACCCGGAGCCGGGGTCGAACCGGCACGGATTGCTCCACTGGTGTTTGAGACCAGCGCGTCTACCGATTCCGCCATCCGGGCGTCGTTAGGGTGTGCAAATATAAAGATTAATTGATTATCCGCAAAATCCGAAGGTACCGGTATATTCCGATACATCTTGTACACAGATATCCGGCACACATTTTCCTTCCGCAGGCAACATGCTCCCGCCAACCTGAACAGCAATGGCAGACCGCAGCCTCAACCGTCCCCCATGACATCCGGGCACGCCCGGTCTGTCAATTCTTCCTAAAAACAGCCGAACGCCGGTTGTTGTTCCTCATTCCAATTCTACATCAAACCACAACAGGATACTTTGCCTGGAGATACGTGGAGAGGTTGTTCCTCATTCCAATTCTACATCAAACCACAACTATAGACAAAATTAAATCCGTTCGCAGTGCGTTGTTCCTCATTCCAATTCTACATCAAACCACAACTGCGTTGGTGATTAGCGAATCAGTCAACTTGTTGTTCCTCATTCCAATTCTACATCAAACCACAACAGTAAAATCGGGAATGCGTACGCCGGTATGGTTGTTCCTCATTCCAATTCTACATCAAACCACAACTCTTTGGGCTGAAAAATAACAACAAACAGCGTTGTTCCTCATTCCAATTCTACATCAAACCACAACTTTAACTTGATTGATTGAAAGATATCAGCGTTGTTCCTCATTCCAATTCTACATCAAACCACAACCTCTTTACGAGTGTGTCCCGTCGTGTTTCGTTGTTCCTCATTCCAATTCTACATCAAACCACAACGTTGAAGAGACTACTTTGCGGTCTCCTCAGTTGTTCCTCATTCCAATTCTACATCAAACCACAACCGATAACCGCGTCCTCTCTCTTCATTCCGGTTGTTCCTCATTCCAATTCTACATCAAACCACAACTTTCACCTGCAATTCCGCGGAAAGCTTTTTGTTGTTCCTCATTCCAATTCTACATCAAACCACAACGTTCTCCGGCGCTTCCGGAGTTTCCTCCTGGTTGTTCCTCATTCCAATTCTACATCAAACCACAACATGGTCGCCCGCTTATGGAAGTTGACGGCGTTGTTCCTCATTCCAATTCTACATCAAACCACAACATGCTCGGCGCGGCTATTCCAGTCAGCACAGTTGTTCCTCATTCCAATTCTACATCAAACCACAACGGACGCATGAATCGAAGCCCGTCCCCGAATGTTGTTCCTCATTCCAATTCTACATCAAACCACAACAGCCTCCGCGGCGCCGTGTCCCGCGCTCCGGTTGTTCCTCATTCCAATTCTACATCAAACCACAACCGGCAATGCGCAGGTGTACGGCAATGCGTGGTTGTTCCTCATTCCAATTCTACATCAAACCACAACCCCTGCCAGCCGTTCTCGCTTGCCGGCAAAGTTGTTCCTCATTCCAATTCTACATCAAACCACAACTCGGCAGATGTTCCGGATTCCTCCGACGATGTTGTTCCTCATTCCAATTCTACATCAAACCACAACACTCTCAAGAGCTACTAAAATAACTTATTGTTGTTCCTCATTCCAATTCTACATCAAACCACAACAAACGAGGGAGAATTTGCAAATAAAATAGAGTTGTTCCTCATTCCAATTCTACATCAAACCACAACCGGCAATGCGTGGGTGTACGGCAATGCACGGTTGTTCCTCATTCCAATTCTACATCAAACCACAACCAGTACATCGAAGAAATCGAAATGTATTAGTTGTTCCTCATTCCAATTCTACATCAAACCACAACTGGGCCGGCAGTCCGACACCGGCGGCGGGTGTTGTTCCTCATTCCAATTCTACATCAAACCACAACCTATGTCGGTCGCCGCTGTGGAGACTACGGGTTGTTCCTCATTCCAATTCTACATCAAACCACAACAACGTCGAAATCGACACCGAGATTAAAACGTTGTTCCTCATTCCAATTCTACATCAAACCACAACATCAATCCGGCTACGGTTGCAGCGGCAGGTGTTGTTCCTCATTCCAATTCTACATCAAACCACAACGAACCCGTGCCAAATTCCCCGCGACCCGAAGTTGTTCCTCATTCCAATTCTACATCAAACCACAACAAACGAGGCCGTCATGCTTATTTCCGCCCTGTTGTTCCTCATTCCAATTCTACATCAAACCACAACCTCGCGCATGGCAGTAATTCATATTCTGCACGTTACACATATGACACCGATGCATAAAACGTCCTGCCGCACACCGGGGAAGTTGGTCGGATGTAATTTCGTATTTCAAAGAGCAATATATCAAAAAAATTCCAGCTGCTGAGGCATCTCGGGCCGGGCCCGTTCGCTTTTCCCCCAATAGTTCCGAATCTCACTGTACTGTTTGTCCGTAACGCTCAGGATACTGGTATATCCGGCAGGCGGCATCGACTTCTGCACCCGACGGAGATGTACTTCCATATTCTCTTTCGAGGGGCAGTGACGCACGTACACCGAATACTGCATCATCGAAAAGCCATCCTTCTCCAGGGCCTTGCGAAACTGAGTCGCATGACGACGCTCGGTTTTGGTATTGGTCGGCAAATCGAAAAACACGAACAGCCACATGATACGATATGCATTCAAACGGACTTCCGACATCCTGTCACTCCAACAAAGGGTAAACAATCTTCTTTTGCGTTCCAGCGAAACATTTCGCCAGCGATGCCGCCGTAAACGTCAGGCCGACATCCAGCGGACGCATCACCTTCTCGAAACGCGTATCGGCGAACAGTATCCGCAGCAGGGTCCCCTTGACCTCCTGCGTCAGTTGCGACTCGCCCTGCATACGGAGCCCGTACACCAATTCGTCCACAAAAGGACGATAAGGTTCCATCACATCGTCGGCCAACGGAAAGGCATTGTACCGGTTACGGTGGAAAATGCCGAACGCCGGAAACAGCCCCGACCCCATCAGCGACCGTGCGACGGCCGCCCGCAGAACCGTATATCCGTAATTCAGCAAGTTATTGGGAACATCTCCCTCCCGCATACGAACGAAATCCCGGCCGAACAGCTCTGCCCAGTAAATTCTGGCGGCAGTCCCCTCCCGGTTGTCCGCATCGCCGCTGCGGACATTCCGGTAATAGGGCTTCAACCGCTCCCCGTCTTTGCCCAACTTCTGCAGCAAGGCGGCCTGGTTTCGGATTTTCGCCTCGACGATTTGCCGCCATATCCCCTTTTTCAACGGCTCGCTCGCCTCGATTTGCATCCGGTAGTTCTCACCCTGTGTCCGGTTGGAATCGAGATTCATCAGCATGGCGTTCGGCATCCGGTCGTCGCCGCAGAAGATGACGGCCGCATTGTTATCCGAGAGCGCATTCAGCAGCGGCAGCGTCACGGACGTCTGTCGGTCCTCCAGCACCACCACCCCGATATCCTCGACCGGAACGGTCCGCTGCATGTCGGGGGCCTCCTTCGTACGGATAATCATCTGATTGTCCCGAAGACTCAGGCTATAAGGCGTCGAAAAGAACAGCGCGCGTTTCACCATGAAGCAATTACCGTTTGAATTTTACTTCCCCCGTAACCGTCAGTTCGAAGTCATAGCCTTCGACGAACATTTTAAAATTGGAAACTCTTATCCTCAACTTCGGAGCAGGATGGCGTGCATCGAAAACCGAAATTCCCATTCCACACTCCGCCGTAACGGCTTTCCGGTCCCGTGCCTCCTGATGAAACAGAAACTGGACACGACCATCCTGCGCCATTCCCACGACCTTGTACAACCTTTTAGCCAACTCTCCGACCGAACATTCATACAACTCGTCCGGGGAATTTTCATAAAACAACACCATCGTCCCCGTTTTCAAGAGATACTTGAGCGAATAACCGTTGACATCCGACAGCGGTACCAAATCGGGCCGGGATTCCCGGTCCGCACTCCGTTTGAAATAACGGGCCGCCTCCAGTTTATTGACGATTTCAAACGTCCGTTTCAACCTGCCCTGCCTGTCTCTGCCTTCGTAAATCGCCATGCAGTAATTCCCGTCGTTGACGACATGGTAATATCGCTTATACTCCTTAACGGATACATCGCGATGAGGCTTCAGGAGAATCGGATTTTTCACACCGGTCAATATCCGCACCTTCCGAATCGGTATCTGTTTTTCCTCGTTCATCCAGACGGTGTGTTTCGTCGGGTCTGTCGCCTCTTTAAAACCGTATGCCTCGACCGCCTCCCTTACTTTCTGTCTGACCGCCTCATCCACGATTTTTTCCACATCCGCAGGCAGCAGTTGGTCGAGCGACTTGCGCACGACATACCGAATCTCGCCGTCTCGTTCGATGGCTCCATAAAATGTCTGTTGATGGAGAGCACCCCGGGCAGTATCGCCCTGCATGTATTTGACCTCTCCCCTGTCGTTCCGCTGCACCTTTCCCCGCACACGCAGCCGTTTCCGGCTCTGCTTGGGCATGTTGTCGGGCGTGTGATGCGAAATGAGCAGCTCATCGGCCGTCGCCCGGACATCCTCGGTGAAGGTCGGCCACGGCTTGCCGCAACGGGGTTTATCCGCTTCCCCCCGCCGATAGAGTTCATCCTGCCGAACGTACTGCGCCCACAGGGCGTACTCCCGGCTTCCGATGCAGGCGATGGTAATGGCATCTATACAGTGGTGAACATGATTCACGCGCTCTTTCGCCGCATACTCCTCCTGCAGCCCCCACATCCTGCGGAACGCAGCCGTCGTAGCACCCTTGACCGTATAAACCCGGTCGAAGACTGTCTGCAAATAGAGCCGCGCATACCGGCCGATGATGCCAACATCCACACCCTGCCGATTGCTGAATCCTTCGGGCACCTCCGTCATGGTAAAGGCCTCGCACTTCCTGCGCCAGTAATCGAGGTGCATCCTCCAGTAGTGCCGGTCCTGAATGGCGAAATCCTTCGCCGATTTGGTCGTCGCACTCTTTGCGCGACGGTCCGCCCCCCAGACCCGATGCTCCAACCCCTCGATGCGCTCGAACCATCCGCACGACTCGACACAGGCCAATATCGCGGTATGGTTGGCCAGCTCCGACGGCAGTTTGTCGCGTTTGATATCCCGGTTGAATTCCTCTTCGCACAGCGTCTTGTTGTACTGCGCATCCTCTCCCCCACGCGAACGGGGGACGGTATGCTCAATGTCGTACCGCCGGCCGTCGCCAAGAAACTCGGAAATCCCGATTGTCTTCCCCGTATAAAGGGAACAATGCCCCTGCTCCACCCACAGACGGTATTTGAGAATATCCTCTTCGGAGGGCTCTATGGAATGTCCCGTCGCTTCGACATACTGTTGGCGAATCTCTTCGGCATATTTGCGGTTCTCAGCCTCCCGCTCCCGCTGGTAACGTTCGATGGCCTTCCGTTTGTTGGCGTCGTTCAGCTCGCGGGCGAGCTCGATATTGATTTTCGTGCCACGGTCAATCTTTCCTTCGCGCAGGAGTTCGTTCAGCAGTACGCGGAGCCGGAACAGAGCTCGCATGGCCATCGGATTCCGGACAGCCGGGATGCGCGGCGAACCCAGCTGCAGGAGACCCTGTCCGTTGGGAGACGCCGACGGATACGCCTCAATCATCGAAGGATGGTAAAGGCGCTCCAGCCGCTTCTCCTCTACGCCCCAATAACGCCGCAGATAATCGCGAATACGTTCCTCCTTCCGTGTTTTCTCTCCGTCGCCCAAATCATCCATCTGGGCGGAAATCCCTTGCTCCACTTCGCGGCGCCTGGCCGGGTCGGCATACACCTCCGCCGGAAGCACCTTTCCGAGGTTGGCAAAGAATACCGCCTCGTCGTAGCGGTATCCGCGCCGCAGGTAGGGAAGTATCTTGTTGATAACGTTCAGGCTCAGCGACGCATACCCCTGCGGCAGACGGAAGGCCGCCAGGGTTTTCGCATCGTCGGCTGAAAGCTGCAGTTTCTCCTGCAACCAGGCCTGCAACCGCTCCTCGTCCTCAAAGGCGAAGAGGACATGCCATACGTCGTTGAGTATCTGCTCCTCGTTTTTCCCGGCACCGAGCGTATACAGGCTGCAAATCTCACGCTGCCAATCATCTCCGAAAACCGAAGCGAAAAGGGCCGATACGGGAGACCCCGTCACCGTCGATTTGCCGGCACAATTGAAGCGGTACGGCGCCTGCAGCAACTCGCCCCGGCAGGCATAGTTCCCTTTGCCCGCTATCTTTTTGGCAATGTCTTCGAAATCGAAATGCGGTTTGCTCTTGCGCAGGAACAGCGGACGGACAATCTCCACCTCCTCCGGCGAAAGGGGCCGCGGCTCCGCATCGCCGGGACCCGTAACCCGAACGTTGTTGATGAACTGGAGCATCCGGAACTCCTCGAAGCGCGGATGGGACACCGGACAGCGGCTCTTGTCCTTTTCGAAAGTACACTTGCCTACCAAGCCCTTTTGCGACTTGAGGGGCCTCTGATAGAAAATGGCTTTTTCCAATGCCTGTCGCAACTCCTCATCAAGCCGCTGTTTCCGGCAAATGGCACGAAACTCGGCCAGATAGTGCTCGTTCCGGGCTGTATAGTGTTTGCGAATCTTCTCTTTCCGCTGGTAAAGCCGGTAGAAATATTCGCCCAGATATTCGCACCCCGCAGCGGCCATGTCGGCAGAGAGGGTTTTAATCTCCTGCTTCACCTTACCCTCCTCGGCCTCGTTTCCCGCATCCTTGCGATTGCTCAGAAATCCGCGGCGCTGACACAGATGATACAGCGCCCTGCCCAGCACGTAACGTTCTTCGCGGCAGGCCAAATCGAGTTCTTTGGTCAGACACCGGAAGCGGTCGCGGTACGGGTTCCTGTCCGCATTGTCGTCGGTACGCTGCCAACGGATGAACGCATCGTCCAACGGATAAATCCCCTTCCCCTGCCAGGCGTTCAACTGCTCCTCCGACAATGCGGGACAGAGGTCGTGCCGTACCAACACCCGCAACAGGGCTATCTTGCGCAAACGGCGACGGAAATAGTGCCGCCGTAGGGCACGGGCATCGGTCCTGTCCTGCACGGCCGGTTTCTCCTGATTCTTCTCACGTGCTACCCCCTCCTGAAAGATATCCACCCCTCGGTCGAGCAGCGTACATCCTTCGTCGTCCACCTCCACGATAGCCCATCCGAGGGAATTGGTTCCTACATCTATACCCAATCTTTTCTCCATAAATTGGCGGTTTTTCGTAAAAATAAGGAAAATTTTTGGATTTGTGCACTTATTTTTCCTATATTTGCAATGTAAGAACTTCTACATCTTACCACAATAAGGCCATGGGCCGCAGGTTTTAATACCTATGTCTCCGCGTACTCCGTGGAGACTTTTTTACGGTCTCCGGAAAACATCTGCCGGAACCGCCCATAACGGAGACACATGATGGAACAGGCAAAGACAACGGAGAGATGTGCCGACAGGCTGAGGCGCAACGGTTTTGAGGTGGCGACAGCGGCCGACGCACACGAGGCCGGCAAATACATCCGCAGCCGCATCGCCGAACTCGCGCCGGCGAGTATCTCCTTCGGCGACTCGATGACGCTCTACGCGACGGGGACGGTGGAGTGGCTGCGGACGCAGCGCACCTATCCGTTCATCGACACTTTCGAACAGGGCGTTCCTTTCAGGGAACTGATAGAAAGACGCCGGCAGGCGCTGTTATGCGACCTGTTCCTGACCGGCGCGAATGCCGTCACCCTCGACGGGGAACTGCATTGGCTGGACATGATAGGCAACCGCATCGCTCCGATAGCCTTCGGACCGCGGCACGTCATCCTGACCGTCGGTCGGAACAAAATCGTGGAGGACGGCGATGCCGCCTTCAGGCGTATCCGCGAAACGGCCGCCCCACGCAATGCGGCACGTCATGAGGATTTCGACACGCCGTGCGTGAAAACGGGCCGGTGCATGGATTGTGCATCGCCCCGACGGATATGCAACGAACGGCTCATTCTGCACAAATGCCATCCGAAAGGGAGGATTACGGTGGTCTTGATTGACGAAGACCTCGGGCTGTAATATTCCTGCACGGAACGCAATCCCCGCATGCATTGCCGGCACACCGGAAGCTCCGCCGCGGAACGGGAAAAGGGCGGACCGCCGCAGCAGCCCGCCCACCGACAAATTGACCAACCTGCCGACGTTTAGTAAACCGTATTCTGGGGGTCGAAATTGCACCAGCCGCTCGTCCAGTTGGCGACAGCGGTCTCATTCGGACCGAAAGCACCGATATAGTCCACTTTATCGAAGCCCGAAGCCACCTTCTCCTCCGTCCATGCAGCACCCGAAGCAAGCGGACTGTCGCTGCCGGGGAAGACCACCGGAGCGGAAAGGCTGAGCGGATTGCCGCTGAGGCCGAGGTCGGAGAGGGCTGCGAACACCCTGTTTCCACCCTCCGCACGGTTGAAATAACCGTCGGCGAAACTACCCGCATCCTCATCGTCGAACTGGGAACCATCCTTCCAATACTGTGCATCCTGGTAATTCTTCACCATGCCGGCCATCACGCAGTTGGTTACGTTGAGTTTGCCCTGCTCAGCCCAATCCTGTGTGGTAGACCCTTTGTCGTTCTCGATAATCAGCCCTACCGGGAAAGCCGCTATGAGGGAGTTATAGATACTGAGCTGGGTATTGCGGCGCAGATGAAGCGCGGCCTGGAATCTCGCATCGACCGGGCTACCCTCGGCGCCGGCCTGTTCAGTATAGGATGCGGGATTGGACACCGGCCCGAACAGGCTGACGTTGGCGAACACGCATGAGGTGTAGGGTTCGGTAGCCGCACCGTCGCCGTTGTTGTCCGATTCGAAACCGTTGGAGGCCGACTTGTCCCCTATCCTCGGATTGCGCACGCCCATGGCGAACTGTACCTTGCCGCTGAAGCCGTTGTCGGTATCGAAATCATCGTCCCAACCCGAATAGGCGACGAGATATTTCGCATTCGCCGTACCGCCGAACCACTCATAGGAGTCGTCCCCCGAATAGGATACCTGCAGGTGGTCGATTTTGGTACCGCTCCCGACCGAACCGAAGGTAATTCCGTTGATTTCATTGTCCGTAGAGTATTCGATACCGGGGAATTCCACACGTACATAGCTCAGCACGCCGGAATTGTCCGCCGGGTCGTTACCGCCGTGTTTGGAACGCACACCGCCCTCGATGGTCTGTTCGCCGAGGTTGTTGGGCGCCTTGCCGAGCAGGATGATACCGCCCCAGTCACCGGGCTTGCGGCTGCCGGGAGCCTGGGCAGAAGTGAAGACAATCGGGCGTTCCGGCGTACCCTGTGCCATGATTTTGCCGCCCCGTTCGATAATGAGCGTACCCTGCGTAGCCTTGTCGCCCTTTATCACCACACCGGGCTCGATGGTCAGCGTCACACCGTCGGGCACATAAACGAACCCTTTGAGCGTATAGACGTTCGGATAGGTCAGCGTCATGTCGGAAGCGATTTCGAAATTATCCTTCGAACCGTCGCCCAGTTCGAACGTTTCGCCCTGCGGAGGATTCTCGCCGCCGTTGTCCGTATTCTTGTCGCAACTTACGGTAGCAAAGGCCGAGAGGAGCATACATGCCACGGCGGCCATCTTGATGTTCTTTTTCATCTTTTTCTGTTCGATTAAAAATTGGTGTTTTCTCTATTGTCTGTCCTGTCGAATATCGTTCACAGCTTTACCGAGACAGTCAGCGATACGCTCTGACCGGGATTGTAGCGCCGGGTGACCTGTTCCCGCCGGTACATCTGTCCGTCCTTCTCGAACTTCGGGAACTGCTTGTACACCACGTCCTCCGAGAGAAGGTCCTTCACCGAACAGCTCAGCGTCACCCGTCGCCCTATCCTTTTCGATACGGAGAAATCGAGCACGTTGCGCGGCATTTCGTACGAATCGGGAATCAGCGTATTGGGGTCGGGATTGACGCTGTTGGACTTGCCCAGCCCCACTATCCGCTTGCCAATCCGGTTGTAGAGCAGCGCCACGTCGAGTCCGAGTCGTTCGGAACTGTAATAGAGTCCCGCGTTTATCACGTAGGGCGACTGTCCCTGCATGGGCCGGTCGGGTTCGGACACCACCTCGCCGGGCACAAAGGTCACGTTGCTGTATATCCACGCCGCATTGAGCACCAGCGAAAGGTTCGGCATACCGATAAAGCCGAGGTTTTTCCTCACATCGAGCTCCACACCCCAGCTTTGGGCCCGGTCGGCATTCTCATACATATAGCGGAGCGAACCGCCCATGTCGATATAGGTCCACTCTATCGGATTGCGGAAGTGTTTGTAGAAGGCACCGAGGCTCACCGTCTCGCCCGGTGCGGGATAGAATTCATAACGCAGGTCCACGTTGTCGATGACGGCCGTCCTGAGGTTCTCGTTACCGGCTATCTCGCTGAAGAGGTCGAAATCGTAATAGACCGTAGGGGAAAGCTCACGCAGCTCCGGACGGTTGAGCGAACGCCCGTAAGCCGCCCGCAACTGATGCCGGTCGTCTATCCGGTAAGTGACATTGACCGAAGGCAGCAGATTGAGGTCGTGGTGCGTCTTGGTGGTCATCAGGATAAGTTCGGGTGCATCCGAACGGTCTCGCGTCAGCTTCGTGGTGTAGCTTTCGAGACGTGCCCCGGCATAGATATCGAATTTTCCGAGCGGAATGTCGAGCGCCGCATAAGCCGCTCCGTAATAGATGTCGGCGGTGTAGGCATTGGTCTTGCGGGTTATCTCGTCGATATAGACCTTGTCCGCTCCCAGCCATTCGGGCGACAGCATTTCCTGGAAAGGCAGCTTGAGATAATATTGCCGCTCTTCGGCGGAAAGGTTGTCGTAACGGTAGATGAACTCGCGCTGGTCGTAGCTGCGGTAACGGTACTCGCCGTAGATGCCGGCCTTCAACGTGGGTCGGATACCCCCCCAGGCCAACTGCTGCACATAGTTGCCGGAAGCCGAAGCGATGTGGTCGCCGAGGGTCTGGAAGTAGCGTTTGATGTTGTCGTTGCCCGTCACCACATCCGCCAGGTCATCCGTACTTCCGATACCGGCCATATTGGAGACGATGCGGCGGTCGGGTTCGTTCCGGTCGGCATAGGAGTAACCGGCATCCCACGTCACCGTCGCATCGGTACCGGCCAGGTGGTGCGTGCCGGAGAACTGCCCCGTATAGGTCAGGCGCGAAGAGTACTGCATCTCGGTCTGTTCGAGATAGTACATGCTGCTCATGTCCTTGATGCCCCGGCGTTCGGTCAGACGGTTACGCCCCAATATATTGAGCAGGTTCTTGAACTCGATACGGTTAGAGGCGTCGCTGTCTCTTATACACATCTCCGAGCCCACG